>ENA-OOXM01001788-OOXM01001788.1-human-gut-metagenome-genome-assembly--contig:-NODE-1788-length-15286-cov-6.448625_pt1 | contig 15286 bp, 17 predicted proteins | sample MGYA00241589_ERZ501347 | MGnify/ENA primary metagenome ERZ501347 (study PRJEB25962, sample SAMEA2042832) | human gut metagenome | biome: human gut; feature: human-associated habitat; material: faeces...
TCGGGGGAGCTGGCACAGCGCAAGCTGTGACTGAGAGGGTTTTACTCTTTGTAAGCCAGAATAGCCTTCAGGTATTCCCACACACGGGCCACCGATGCAATGTCGGCGCGCTCGTTGGGGGTGTGGACGTGCAGCAGGTTCGGGCCAAAGGAGATGCAGTCCAGCCCGTCGATCTTGCCCGAGAGGATACCGCATTCCAGACCTGCATGAATGGCAACGATCTGGGGCTTTGCACCGTACTGTGCTTCATACACGGCTACGCAGCGGTCGCGCAGGGCGCTTTCGCGGGCGTAGGTCCAAGCGGGATAGTCGCCGTGGAACCGCACGCTGCCGCCCAGCAGCTCGGTCAGGGTCTGCAGTTTGCAGCTCAGCAGCTCCTTCGCCGAGGGCACCGAGCTGCGCAGGGAGAAGCGCAGGATGGCTTCGCTGTCGTCCAGCTCGGCAACGCCGAGGTTCAGCGAGGTCTCCACAAGGCCCGGCACATCCATGCTCATGGCCTGCACGCCCCATGGCATCAGCAGCAGGGCCTTGCGCAGGCGCTGGGTGGAATCGGCATCTAATGCGCTGAACGCGCCGCAGCCCTGTTCCGTGAGCTGCAGGCAGATGGCGGGGTCTGCCGTGCCATATTCGGCCTGCACCTGTGCGGCGAACTGAGCGGCAGCAGTGTGCACGCCCTCGGTGATGCCTGCGGGCAGCACCAGCGTGATGCTGCTTTCTTTGGGAATGACATTCTCCTTTGCGCCGCCGGACAGTGCCAGAGCGGCGTAGTCCACGCCATTTTCGGTCAGCAGTGTCAGCCAGCGCCCCAGCAGAGCGATGGCGTTGGCGCGGCCTTTGTGAATCTCGGTGCCGGAGTGCCCTCCCACAAGTCCCGCGATGTCCGCCTTCACGGCGGTGCCGGTCACAGCCGCACGGGTGATGGGCAGATGGCACTCGACGCGGCGTCCGCCCGCACAGCCTGCGGTGAGCACGCCTTCTTCCTCTGAGTCGATGTTGAGGAGCAGGCGGCCCTCAAGGTCGGAAAAATCCATGGCAGACGCACCCAGCAGGCCCACCTCCTCGCAGACGGTCAGCACGACCTCCAGCGCAGGGTGGGGAATGTCCTTTGCATCCAGAACAGCCAGCGCATAGGCCACGGCAATGCCGTCGTCGCCGCCAAGGGTCGTGCCCTCGGCGCACACATAGCCGCCGTCTACGACCGGGTGGATGGCATCCTTCTCAAGATCCAGCGGGCAGTCGGCGGTCTTGTCGCCCACCATGTCCAGATGGCCCTGCAGGATCAGGCCCGGCTCCTTCTCGTATCCGGGTGTGGCCGGTGCCTTGATGAGCACATTGCCCATCTCGTCCTGACGGCAGGCAAGGCCGTGGGCCTTGGCGAACTGCACGCAGTAGTCGCTCAGTGCCTTTTCGTGGTGGGAGGTGTGCGGAATGCTGCAGATCTCCTCAAAGTAATAAAAAACCGAAGCTGGTTCCAGATTGGATAATACGCCCATAATGTTCCCTCTCCTTGTGCTGTATTTTAAGAAAAAAGACCGGCAAAGCTGTGAACCATGCCGGTCTTTCGGGTCTTTACTCTGCCTGACTCAGGCAGTCGTCCATGGCGGTGAACACAGCGTCGCTGGTCATGGTAGCACCGGCAACAGCGTCCACACCGCTGGTGGAACCAGCCTTGGTCAGCTGGTCTGCCAGAGTTTCAGCAGCGATTCCGCCCAGTTCGGGAGTCTCGCCGGATGCATCGATCTCCACACCGGTCACCCGGCCGCCGGTGACGGTGACGGTCACGGTCACATCACTCAGGCAGCCCTGAGCGCTGGACGTATAGATGCCATCCGTCAGGCTGGCGGCGTTGTCGGCAGCGGGCACAGTGCCGGTGTACTTGATGTACAGGCCGAGCACAACTGCCATAATGACAGTGACAACAGCCATGATGATAACATTCCGGGTGAGTTTCTTCATAAAAGATCAAATGCTCCCTTTTGACGTGATATATTTTTTACTTTGCGGGTTTGAAACTGTCGCGCAGGGTGACGACGCGGTTGTAAACGCCGGGGTTCTTGGAGTCCGGCGTAAAGAAGCCGGTGCGCACGAACTGGAACTTCTCACCGGGCTTTGCGTCCTTCAGGCTTTCTTCCAGCTTGCAGCCCTTGCACACAACAACGCTTTCCGGATTCAGGTAGTCCTTGTAATCGCTGCCCTCGGGGATGGCGTTCATGTTGGCCTCGGTGAACAGCTTGTCGTACAGGCGCACCTCGGCATCCACAGCATGGGCGGCACTCACCCAATGGATGGTGCCCTTGACCTTGCGGCCGTCGGCGGGATTGCCGTTGCCGGTCTCGAGGTCGGCGGTGCAGTGGATGGCGGCAATGCTGCCGTCGGCATTCTTCTCCACGCCGGTGCACTTGACGATGTAAGCGCCCATCAGACGCACCTCACCGCCAATGGTCAGGCGCTTGAACTTGGGAGGCGGCACCTCGGCAAAGTCCTCATTCTCGATCCACAGCTCTTTGGTAAAGGCCACCTTGCGGGTGGTGGTATCGTTGGCTTCGCGGTTGGGGTTGTTGGCCACATCAAAGTACTCGGTCTTGTCCTCCGGGTAGTTGTCTACGATCAGCTTTACGGGGTCCAGCACGGCAATGCGGCGCTGAGCGGTCAGGTCTAGCTCGCTGCGGATGCAGGCTTCCAGCTGGCGCATGTCGATCAGGTTGTCGGATTTAGAAATACCGGCCTCCCGCACGAAGGTGAAGATGGAGGTGGGGGTGTAGCCGCGGCGGCGCAGGCCGCACAGGGTGGGCATGCGGGGGTCGTCCCAGCCGTCCACAATGCCCATTTCCACCAGCTCACGCAGATAGCGCTTGCTCATGACGGTGTTGGTCATGTTCAGGCGTGCAAACTCACGCTGCTTGGGGAAGGCAGTGCCGAAAATGTTCTCGATGACCCAGTTGTACAGCGGACGGTGGTTCTCGAACTCCAGACTGCACATGCTGTGGGTGATGCCCTCAATGGCATCCTGAATGGGGTGTGCGAAGTCGTACATCGGGTAGATGCACCACTTGCTGCCCTGACGGTGATGCTCGGCGTACTTGATGCGGTAGATAGCCGGGTCACGCATGTTCATGTTGGGGCTGGCCAGATCGATCTTGGCACGCAGGGTCTTTTCGCCCTCCTGGAACTCACCGGCACGCATCCGGCGGAACAGGTCAAGATTCTCTTCCGGGGTGCGGTCGCGCCACGGAGAGGGACGGGAAGGCTTGCCGGCATCGGCACCGCGGTACTCGCGCATTTCGTCGCGGGTCAGGTCGTCCACGTAGGCCTTGCCCTCCATGATGAGCTTTTCGGCATACTCGTAGCATTTATCAAAGTAGTCGCTGCCGTAGAAGATGCCGCCGTTGGGGTCGGCACCCAGCCAGTGCAGATCCTCGATGATGCTGTTCACGTACTCCTCACCCTCGCGGGCAGGGTTGGTGTCGTCCAGACGCAGGTTGAACTTACCGCCGTACTGGTTTGCAATGGACCAGTTGATGTAGATGGCCTTGGCACTGCCGATGTGCAGGTAGCCGTTGGGCTCGGGCGGGAAGCGGGTATGGATCTCGCTGATCTTACCCTCGGCCAGGTCAGCGTCGATGATCTCCGTCAAAAAGTTTTTATCTGCCATATGTTTTCCCCCTGTCAAAGGCACAAAGTGCCTATATATTCCATAATACTATATAATACACTATTCTGCCGATTTCTTCAAGAGAAAACCCTCTCAGTCTCGCATACGCTCGCCAGCTCCCCCGAGAGGGGGAGCTTAACTCCTCCAGTCACCTTCGGTGACAGCCCCCTCAGAGATGGGGCCCTTGGCAGTACGGTAAAGCTTTCTCTCTTTGCCAAAGGCTCCCTCCCCGAGGGAGCTGGCAAAGCCGTCAGGCTTTGACTGAAGGAGTTCTCCCATCCGAAAAATCCCCAATTCATGTTGTTTTCCACAACTTTTTCCCTATCCCTTGACACCGCCGTGCAAGGAGAGTATATTTTTGCATGGCATACAGCGCATTTTGCCGTGTTTAAAATAGGAGGAACCCCATGAACAGTTTAAAAGAAGCGTTCAGCAGGAAAAATATGCTGAAGAATTTAAATTTCTTCGGTGAGCTGAATCTCGGCCTGATCCTGACGGCGGTCGGCATCGTTTACTTTAAAAATCCCAATCATTTTGCATTTGGCGGCACCTCGGGCCTGTCCATTCTGCTGGCAGACCTGTTCCCTAAGATCAACGTGGGCGGCTTTATGTGGATCATCAACCTGATTCTGGTGGTGCTGGGCTTCGTCTTTCTGGGCATCAAGACCATGGGCTGGACGATCTATTCTTCCTTTGCGCTGTCCTTTTTTGTGTCGGTGTGCGAGTGGCTCTATCCCGTCAACGTTTCCATGAGCGGCGATGCCATGCTGGATCTGGTGTTCGCCGTGTTCCTGCCGGCTCTGGGTGCGGCGATCGTGTTCGACATCGGTGCATCCACCGGCGGTACGGATATTGTGGCCCTGATTCTGGCAAAATATACCTCTATGGAGATCGGCAAAGCCCTGATGGTCAGCGATATCCTCATCGTGCTGGCGGCGGCATGGCGGTTCGGCATGGGCACCGGCCTTTACTGCATCCTTGGCCTGATCGGCAAGAGCTTTGTGGTGGACGGTGCCATCGAGAACATCCGCCTGCGCAAGGTGTGCACCATCGTGACGTCCAACCCACAGCCCATTCTGGACTTCATCATCAAGGAAATGAACCGTTCCGCTACCGTGGAAAAGGCTTACGGCGCTTACACCCACCACGAGCTGAGCGTGCTGGTGACGGTGCTGACCCGCCGTCAGGCCCTGCAGCTGCGCAACTTCCTGCGGGAGAACGACCCCCGGAGCTTTATCACCATCGTCAATTCCAGTGAGATCATCGGCAAGGGCTTCCGCTCCTTTAATTAAAGGCACGGCAGGGCCACGCCGCTATTGACGAACCGCTCCAAAAACGATATACTATATTCCGGCGGTGCAGCAGTGCCGCCGGATGCCGGGGTGTTGCGCAGTTGGTAGCGCGCCTGCTTTGGGAGCAGGAGGCCGCGAGTTCGAGTCTCGCCACTCCGATATGACAAAAAGCCACGATGAACCGTTTACAAATGCGGTTTCGTCGTGGCTTTATTTGTTGCCAGTCCCCTGAGATCCGGCTGGAAGATGCCTTATTTGTGCGTTACCGTCTCAAAAACTGCCCCTGCGCTAAAGGGCAAATGCGCACCCGGCAGCTTTCCGATTTTGTTCTTTTTTTATTTACAAACAGTACCTTGACACCGAAATATCCTTTTTGTAATCTTAAAGAGTATTCTGAATGTAAGTGAATGCCGTCACGAATCAATACGGTTTTTTCGGGCAGGACGGCAGGAAGTTTCTCCAGCGAATGTCCTGGGGGTGGTACCCCGCTTCCGCAGGCAGTAGGGCGGGACTGAAGTTCCGGGCTGTTCGCAGAGAAAGCTTCCTGATGGCCTGCCAAGTGAGCGCAAGCTGACGGCAATGGGAAAGGAGCAACTACCAATGGATCATCTGCAGAACGTAATGGGATACTTCGACCAGCAGCAGCCGCTGTGCGCCGAACACGACCGCATCAGCAAGGACCTGTACAAGGAGTTTGGCGTTAAAGCGGGCCTGCGCGACGAAAACGGCAAGGGCGTGCTGGCGGGCCTGACCAATATCTCCGATATCCGCGCCTTCCAGTATGTGGACGGGGTGAAAAAGCCTGCCGACGGTCAGCTGCTCTACCGCGGCTACGACGTGAAAGACCTGATCCGCGGGTCGTCCGGCAGCCGCTTTGCCTTTGAGGAAGCGGGCTATCTGCTACTGTTTGGTGAGCTGCCCACGCAGGAAAAGCTGGAAGAGTTCTGCCGCGTGCTGGGCGAGTGCCGCACCATGCCCACCAACTTTACCCGTGATGTGATCATGAAGGCCCCCAGCCACGATATCATGAACTCCATGGCCCGCAGCGTGCTCACACTGGCATCCTACGACCCCAAGGCCGGTGATCTGGAAATTTCCAATGTGCTGCGCCAGAGCATCCAGCTGGCCGGCATCTTCCCCATGCTGGCCGTGTACAGCTACCATGCCTATAACCACTACGAAAAAGACGGCAGCATGTACATCCACCGGCCGGACCCGGAGCTTTCCACCGCAGAGAACTTTTTGCGGATGCTGCGCCCGGATATGAAGTACACCGAGCTGGAAGCCCGCGTGCTGGATGTGGCATTGCTGCTGCACGCCGAGCACGGCGGCGGCAACAACTCCACCTTTACCACCCGCGTGGTCACTTCGTCTGGCACCGATACCTACTCGGCCATGGCGGCTGCCCTGTGCTCCCTCAAAGGCCCGCGCCACGGCGGTGCCAACCTGATGGTGATGCAGATGATGCAGAACATCCGCGAAAACCTGCACGACACCGAGGACGATGAAGAGCTGGAAGCCTACCTGAAAAAACTGCTGCACGGCGAAGCATTTGACCGCAAAGGCCTGATCTACGGCATGGGCCACGCGGTGTACTCCCTCAGTGACCCCCGTGAGGTGGTATTCAAGGGCTATGTGGAACAGCTGGCCCACGAGAAAGGCCGCGACAAGGACCTTGCCCTTTACAACAAGATCGAGCACATGGCCCCGCAACTGATCGCGGAGGAGCGCAAAATTTTCAAGGGTGTCAGCCCCAATGTGGACTTCTACAGCGGCTTTGTGTACGATATGCTGGGCATCCCCATGGAGCTGTACACGCCGCTGTTCGCCGTGGCCCGCGTGATGGGCTGGAGCGCCCACCGCATTGAAGAGCTGCTCAGCGCAAACAAGATCATCCGCCCGGCCTACAAGAGCCTTGGCGGCACCCACGAATATATCCGCCGCAATGAGCGGGAATAACAGGGAGGATGCATGATGAGCGTGGAACTAAAACATCACCCGGAAGAATGGTTCTTCCTGCACAATTTTGATATCGACAAGGTGTTCAGCACCATCCAGCGGGCGGATTACCTGATCTTATATTACATCAAGATGCAGGCTGAACAGCACCCGGACAGTAAGGTTTATCTGGCTGACCTTGCTGCCGTTATGGGCCTGAAGGTGACAGAGCTTTCCAAGGCCGTTGAAAAGCTGCAGGACAATGGCTTTGTGGCATGGAAGACCGACCGTGAAGCGGGCCGCACCTATGTGGAGCTTTCCAGCAAGGCTGTGGAGCTGATGGCGGAGGAGCGCGCGTTCATGCAGCGCTGTTACGCCCGCCTGCGTGCAGAGCTTGGCGACGAAGAACTGCATCGTGCAGTAAGCACCATGCAGAGCGTGACGGCCATCCTGAAGGATGAACGGGAACACAGCGGCGTATAAAAACAGCCTCAACGAAAAAATGAGATAGACTTCCCCGAAAGGGGTTGCCTATCTCATTTTTTGTTGTAAACTGAGGTTCCCGGATCAATAAATAAATTCTACTGAAAAAAGCCAGAGCGGCTATTTTAAATCGTTTACCGGATCAGGTTCACAAACACCGGGCAGAGCACTGCGGTCAGCACACCGGCCACCGCAATGGAAAGACCGCTCATGGCACCTTCCACCTCGCCCATCTGCAGGGCTTTGCTGGTGCCCACGGCATGGGCCGAAGTTCCGATACCCACGCCCTTGGCGATGGGGTCGGTGATGTGGAACATCTTGCACACCGTCTCAGCCAGCAGCGCTCCCACGATGCCGGTAACAATGACGATCGCACCGGTCAGGGCAGCAATGCCGCCCAGCTCAGCGGCCACATCCATGCTGATGGCGGTGGTCACGGATTTGGGCAGCAGGGTGGCATACTGCTCACGGGTCAGGTCCAGCGCCAGTGCAAGCGCCAGTGCGCTGCCAAGGCTCACCAGCGTGCCCACCGAGATACCCGCAATGATGGCGGCGGCGTTCTCTTTCAGCAGGTCGATCTTTTCATACAGCGGAATGGCCAGTGCCACGGTGGCGGGCAGCAGCAGATAGTTCACCGGTGCCGCGCTGGCCTTGTAGTCCGCATACGGGATGTTGCACACCGACAGAAAGATGATCACAAAGATACTGCCCAGCAGCAGCGGGTTAAAAATGGCTTTGCCTGTCACCTTATTGATAAGGGTGCCCAGTGCAAACGCGGCCAGCGTAAGCAGAACGCCCCATGCTGCGGAGCCGGACAAAAAATCATTCAGCAGCTGCGTCATTGTCAGCCTCCTTTTTCTTGCGGCCGGTCAGGGCCTGCGTGGTCTTGCCTGCACTCACCATCACCAGCACAGTGACCGGGATAATGGCAACGAGGATGGGCAGCAGCATCTCGCCCATCTCTGCCCACAGTTCCATCACACCGGCGGCAGCAGGCACGAACAACAGCGGGAAGATGCCTGTGAGATAGGTTCCCACCTCTTTCACATCGTCCAGCTTTACCAGCTTGAAGTTCAGCGCTGCCAGCAGCAGCACCAGACCGTAGACGCTGGCCGGGACTGGCAGCGGCAGCACTACATGAAGGATCTCGCCCAAAAAACAAAACGCAAGAATGCGCGCAAACTGAAAAATATATTTCGTAGTAAAGTTCCCCTTTCCTCGATCAAAAGCGTAAATGGACACATCAAGGGTAAAGTATACCGCAGGAGCCCCAATCCATCAACCGTGATTCTGGATAAGAAAAATTGCACATTTCGCCGAGAACTGTGCAAAAAAAGGCGCGCCGGTCAAGCCGGTGCGCCTTTTTGCATGTTATCAGAAATACCGTCAGATCACATAATCATTCCCGGCCTGATCAGGCCGGGCGAGATCGGCCAGTGTGATATTGCCGAAATAATTGGAGATCAGATCGTCCAGCCCCTTCCACATCTCGTAGGTGCGGCAGTTTGCCATGCGGGAGCAGGGGGTCGCATTGGGGGTCAGGCAGCTCACCGGCGCAAGGCTGCCCTCGGTCAGCATCAGGATCTCGCCCACGGTGTACTGATCCGGGCTGCGGGTGAGCCGGTAGCCGCCGCCCTTGCCGCGCAAGCCCTCCAGAAAGCCGTTCTGCACCAGCACCTTAAGGATGTTTTCCAGATATTTTTCCGAGATCTCCTGCCGGGCAGCGATCTCCTTGAGAGGGACATATTTTTCAGACTGATGCTCGGAAAGGTCGATCATCACGCGCAGTGCATAGCGCCCTTTGGTGGACACGATCATAATAGTGTACTTCCTTTGTTGGTTATAGATTGAGTTTTTAACCTATTATACAACAGGGTAAATAATATTTCAATCCCACTTTTTTCAAAAAATCCATTGACAACCGCACAGAACGGGTCTATAATACCATCAAACCCACAAATGATGTTGGTATAAAGGTTTTAGAACCGGGTCGTCCAGCAGGGCACATGTGCCCATAACTGTATCAGGGAGGAAACTACAATGAGCAAGATTTATACTGCCGCAGATCAGCTGATCGGTCATACTCCGTTGCTGGAGCTGACCCACATTGAAAAGGAGCAGGAGCTGCCTGCCCACATCATTGCCAAGCTGGAATACTTCAATCCGGCCGGTTCTGTCAAGGATCGCATCGCCAAAAAGATGATCGATGATGCCGAGGAAAAGGGCCTGCTGAAGGAAGGTTCCGTGATCATTGAGCCTACCTCCGGCAATACTGGCATCGGTCTGGCCGCTGTGGCAGCCGCCAAGGGCTACCGCATCATCATCGTGATGCCCGAGACCATGAGCGTGGAGCGCCGCCAGCTGATGAAGGCTTACGGTGCAGAGCTGGTGCTGAGCGAGGGTGCCAAGGGCATGAAGGGTGCCATTGCCAAGGCCGACGAGCTGGCAAAGGAGATCCCGAATTCCTTCATCCCCGGCCAGTTCGTGAACCCGGCCAACCCTCAGGCCCACATCGAGACCACCGGCCCCGAGATCTGGGAGGATACTGATGGCAAGGTGGATATCTTTGTGGCAGGCGTGGGCACCGGCGGCACCGTGACCGGCGTGGGCCAGTACCTGAAGAGCAAGAACCCGAACGTCAAGGTGGTGGCTGTAGAGCCTGCTTCCTCTCCTGTGCTGAGCAAGGGCACTGCCGGTGCACACAAGATCCAGGGCATCGGCGCGGGCTTTGTGCCGGACGTACTGGACACCAAGGTGTATGACGAAATCATCGCCGTGGAGAACGACGATGCCTTTGCCACCGGCCGTCTGATTGGCCACAAGGAAGGCGTGCTGGTGGGTATCTCCTCCGGTGCTGCTGTTTATGCTGCCCTGCAGCTGGCAAAGCGCCCGGAGAATGCTGGTAAGAACATCGTGGTCCTGCTGCCCGATACCGGCGACCGCTATCTGTCCACCCCGCTGTTTGCAGACTGATCTTTCAAAAAGCTCGCTTCTCCCGTTCTGTGACTTCACAGGGCTGGAGTTTTTTGTTACAATATCCCTATCAAACGCTTTGGAGATTTGCCCATGAATTACTATGCTGCCCCCATGGAGGGCCTGACCGACCGGGTGTGGCGGCAGGCACACCAGAAATGGTTCGGCCCTGCTGGCAATGCCGACCGCTACTATGCCCCTTTCATCTCCCCGCCGGAGAACCGGGTGCTCATTAAAAAGAAGATGGCCGAGCTTGCCCCTGCGGCAAACCCCGGCGCACCGGTGATCCCGCAGCTGCTGGCAAAGGACGGCGAACTTGCCGCATGGATGATCGGCGAGCTGCGCGGCCTTGGCTACACCGAGGTGAACCTGAACCTCGGCTGTCCTTCCGGCACCGTCACCGCCAAAGGCAAGGGTTCCGGGATGCTGCGCGACCCCGTCAAGCTGGACGCTTTTCTTGCCGCCGTATTTGCCAATGCGGAAGGGCCTATCTCGGTCAAGACCCGGCTGGGCGTGGAAAAGCCGGAAGAATTTGCTACCATTCTGGACATCTATAACCGGTATCCCATCTGTGAGCTGACCATCCACCCGCGTGTGATGCGCCAGCTCTACCGCGGGCAGGCCGACCGTGCCGCTTTTGCCGCCGCCCTGCCCGGGTGCCGAATGCCCGTGTGCTACAACGGCGATGTGACCACCGCTGCGGACCTGCACACGTTGGAAGCGCAGTATCCGCAGCTGTCCGGCATCATGGTGGGGCGCGGCATCATTGCGGACCCTGCCCTGTTCCGGAAAGCACGCGGCGGCGCACCGGCCGCACGGGAAGAGCTGCGCGGATACCTTGACGACCTCTACCACGGATACTCCGAACTGTTCGGCAGCGCCGGGTGCGCGGTGAGCCGCATGAAGGGGCACTGGTTCTACCTCATTCACAAGTTTGAGGGGGCCGAAAAGCTGGAAAAGCAGCTGCGCAAGGTGCGGGAACCGTGGGAATATGAGGTCGTCGTAAACCAGATCTTTACGCTGCCGTTCCGGCCGTAACGGTTGGAATGGCCTCCGTTTCGCTCTGGCCATCTTCAGCGAAAATTTTATTTTATATAGTTGCAATTCAGAAAGATCTGCGGATTTTTCTGAATTGCGTTTTCACCGGAGGGACTGTAACGGTAAACGGCATCTGCATTCTATTATGAAAAAGCCCCGCCATCATAGCGACGGCGGGGCATGAGCAGACAAGCGATATCAGACGTTCAGATAACTGCGCAGCATGGCCTGCAGCAGATCGTCACGATCCACCTTGCGGATCATGGAACGGGCATTCTTATAGGTCGTGATGTAGGTGGGGTCTTCGGACAGGATATAGCCCACCAGCTGATTGACCGGATTATAGCCTTTTTCCTTTAAAGCATCGTACACCTGCTGTACGATCTCATGGATCTCATAGTCCTTTTTGTCGTGGATCGAAAAAATAGCGGTCTCGCCACTCACGGAATACACCCCCTTAGGAAGAACTACATTCATTGTACACGAATTGCGAGGAAACTTCAAGCTAAACAGACCGGATTTGCACAGTTTGCATAAAATTTCCGGTCCTGATTTTGCAGGCTGACGGCCTGCACCGCCGCAAATGCGGCAGAAGGAGGGCCTTTATGCTGTATGGCATCGGCTGCGACCTGTGCGAGATCGCACATCTGGAAAAAAGCCTTACCGGTGCACACGCTGCAGCCTTTATCCGCCGGGTGTACGGCGAGGCCGAACGCGCTGCGCTGAGCCTTGACGAACCACTGCCCGCCGGGCGCAGCGCCGCCCACCGGCTTGCCAGCGCCGCAGCCAACTTTGCCGCCAAGGAAGCCTTTTTAAAGGCGGCAGGCACCGGCCTGCGGGAGCCGTTCTCCCTGTGTGAGATCGAGGCTGTCCGGCTGGAAAGCGGTGCACCTGCCTATCATTTTTCCGGCCAGACGGCGGAATGGATGCAGGCCCATGGCCTTGCCGCCCGGCTCTCTCTGAGCCACGAGGGCGGCATGGCGCTGGCCTTCTGCACACTGGAAACTCTGTAAGCCTTTGTGCATACAATGGAATATCCCCTGCGCTGCATAACCGGCGCGCAGCCGGCTCATACTGAGATCAGACGAAGATGCGCCGGACGCATCACATAAGCGGGGCGCATCCTCCAAATGCAGGGAGGGAGATTCCATGGAGGTACACAGAGGAGAAGTTTTTTACGCAGATCTTTCGCCGGTGGTGGGGTCGGAGCAGGGCGGCGTGCGCCCGGTACTGATCGTGCAGAACGAGATCGGCAACCGGCACAGCCCTACCGTGATCGCTGCGGCCATTACATCCCGGCTGGACAAAGCCCGCCTGCCCACCCACATCAATATCCGGGCAGCGGATACCGGCCTTGCCAAGGACAGCGTGGTGCTGCTGGAGCAGATCCGCACGCTGGATAAGCACCGCCTGCGGGAGCGGGCCGGGCAGATCACGCCGGAAGATCAGAAACGTGTGGATCAGGCTTTGGATGTAAGCCTGGGGCTTACTTCATATTAAGGGGCTGTTGCAAAACAGCTCTCTGAAAAGATCATGCACAAAACCCGGAACCTTTTTTCGGCCAAAACGGCTCAAAAAGGTTCTGGGTTTCTGATTTTACGCTGTTTCTTTGTGCAAGCTGCGATCGTTTTTTCATTTTCCAGCTTAATTTTTTTGAAAAGGCGCGCGAAGGCTGGTTATTCCCGCCAGAAAATGCTATACTTTTCTGCAGAATGGTTGTGCTGTCGTGTGCAGCATATGCAGGTTTTATAATGATATCGGAGGGCTGATTATATGATCATCCAGAGCAAAAAAGTATGGATCGCCGACCAGTTCATTTCTGCTGCAGTCGAACTGGAGCAGGGCAAGATCACCGGCATCTTCCCCTATGGTGAAAAGCAGGCCGATGTGGACTATGGCTCCAAGCGCATCGTGCCCGGTTTTATGGATATCCACTGCCATGGTGCCTACGAGTTCGACACCAACGACGCAAAGCCGGAGGGCCTGCGCTACTGGGCAAAGCATATCGTCTCTGAGGGTGTGACCAGCTTTCTGGCCACTACCGTCACCCAGAGCGTGGAGGTGCTGACCAACGCCGTGGCCAATGTGGCCGACGTGATGGAGGGCAGCTACGAAGGTGCCGAGATCCTTGGCATCCACTTTGAAGGCCCCTACCTCGATATGAAGTACAAGGGCGCACAGCCTCCGGAGTACATCGCAAAGCCCAGCGTGGAGCAGTTCAAGCACTACCAGCAGGCAGCACGCGGCCACATCCGCTATGTGACCCTTGCACCGGAACACGACGAAGGGTTTGCACTGACCCATTACCTGACCGGGCACGGCGTGGTGGTCAGCATCGGCCATAGTGCCGCCACCTATGAGCAGGCCGTGATGGCCTATGCCAACGGTGCCCGCTCCATGACCCACGTGTACAACGGCATGTCCCCCTTCGCCCACCGCGCCAACGGTCTGGTGGGCGCAGCCTACCGCATCCGCACCATGTACGGCGAGATCATCTGCGACGGCTGCCACTCCACCCCTGCTGCCCTGAACAACTACTTCATGAGCAAAGGCCCGGATTACGCCATCATGATCTCGGATGCACTGATGGCCAAGGGCACCCCCATTGGCAGCGAGTACATCTTTGGCGGCAACCATATCACCATCTACCCGGACGGCAGCGCCCATCTGGACAACGGCACGCTGGCCGGTTCCACTTTGAACATCAACAAGGGCCTGCGCATTCTGGTGGAGGAGGCCATGGTGCCCTTCAACTATGCACTGAACGCCTGCACCATCAACCCGGCACGCTGCCTGCATCTGGACGACCGCAAGGGTTCCATCCAGATCGGCAAGGATGCCGACCTTGTGGTGCTGGACGACAACTACGATGTGCTGCAGACCTACTGCATGGGCAAGGCCCAGCTGTAATTTCTGGCTGACGCGAACAAAGGATGTGTTAAACCCGTTATGATCCAGATCGCCTTCTGCGACGATGACCAAACAGTTCTGGACCAGCTCTCTGCCCTGCTGGAAAAATATCGCGCCCAGCGCTGTGTCCAGATCCAGTGCACAGCCTTTCGCAGCCCGCTGGATCTGCTGGCCGAGATCGAAAAGGGCACCCGGTACGATATCCTGTTTCTGGATGTCATCATGCCGGCCGAAAACGGCATTACCGCCGCCAAGGAGATCCGGCAGTACGATAACGTCGTCAAGATCATCTTTCTCACTTCTTCCGCCGAGTTTGCAGTGGAATCCTATGTAGTGGGTGCCTACTTCTACCAACTCAAGCCCATCTGGGAGGACAGCTTTTTCCGTCTGACGGATTCGGTGATCGCCGAGTGCCGCCGCGCCGACCAGCGCAGCCCGATCCTGCGCTGCAAGACCGGCATCTCCCGCATCGGTCTGGACCAGCTGCTCTACTGCGAAGTTCTGGGCCGCACTGCTGGTCATTGCGCTGTTCCCGACAAGCGGCACCGCGCTGCAGGATGCCACCGAGCTGGTCGTCACCCTGCCGCTGCTGCTGGCACTGGTGCACTGGATCGCGCCTTCGGTGCGCGCGCTGTCGCACTCTTCGCTCAAGCTGCAGCTGCAGTTCGGCGTGGACGGCAGCGCAGGTTTTTACCGCATTGAAAAGTCCGGCACTTTGCTCCGCCTGAAGGCCGAATAAAATCACAGTGCGCATTCGTTCCACCCTTAATACGCAAAACACCCCTCGGCTTCCGCAGCAGGAAACCGAGGGGTGTTTGTTATGCTTTATTTGTGTCGGGTCAAGCCCTTACGCCATTACTTGCGGGGATTCTTGATCGCAACCTGGGCGGGCGATAAAATTGCAGAGTTCTCCTTTCCAGAAATATCATTTCATTTTTCGTTGCGCCCGTGGTTCTTTTTTGTAAGCCCCGCGTATGCGGGGAAAAGTCCAGCGGCAGCG
>ENA-OOXM01001792-OOXM01001792.1-human-gut-metagenome-genome-assembly--contig:-NODE-1792-length-15270-cov-2.245087_pt1 | contig 15270 bp, 14 predicted proteins | sample MGYA00241589_ERZ501347 | MGnify/ENA primary metagenome ERZ501347 (study PRJEB25962, sample SAMEA2042832) | human gut metagenome | biome: human gut; feature: human-associated habitat; material: faeces...
GTAACTCTGATGAAAAGCCGGCCAGCTATTCATCGGAAAGATCAATGAAAAGGCAGATTCAGATACACTCATTAACTTCAGTGCGTCCGGATTTGTTTTTTGTTACTATTGTTTCATTCAGTTGCTTTTGCCATGTTTGCTTCCTAGGGGATTTCAATGACAAACTCTCTCCCATAAGGTATAATACTAATCAGAGTATTTTGTTTTACTCATTACGAAATGAGAGGGAGATTTTTCAATGGATGCGAATGTGATCAGGGAATTGCAAAATGGCTTAAATGCCGCTTATATAAATGGTTCTGTGGCGGTAAATCTGGCGTATAAGCCAGCATTTGTGTCGAATAATCCGGAAGAGGGGAAGAAGGTTATCTCATCTGTGGAGGATGAATTACTGCGCTGTGATCAGTTTCAGATCAGCGTTGCTTTTATCACAATGGGTGGCGTGACACCGCTTCTGCAGACGTTAAAAGAGCTTGAGGAAAAGGGTGTTAAGGGACAGATTCTTACGACAAATTATCTGAATTTCAGCGAGCCGAGAGCACTTGAGAAACTCAATGGATTGAAAAATATTACGTTGAAAATGTATGACGTGGAAGCTGCCGGAAATGGTTTCCATACGAAGGGATATATTTTCAAGAAAGAAGAGATTTATCGAATCATCATCGGAAGTTCTAATATGACAAGTGCAGCGCTGACGATTAATAAGGAGTGGAATACGAAACTGATTTCTACAGAAAATGGTGAAGTTGCAGAAGAGATTGTGGAAGAATTTCATAATCTCTGGAACAGTGAGTATGCATTTCCTTATGATGATTTTTATGAAGTTTACAGAGAACGTTACAATATCATAAAACATCAGCGTGAGATAGCGAAAAGCGAAGAGATTCCGTCACTCGAAAAATACCGATTAAAACCGAATTCTATGCAGGAGAGATTTATTGCGAATCTTAGGAAGATTCTGGAGCAGGGAGAAGAGAGGGCACTTTTGATATCAGCCACTGGTACTGGTAAAACATTCGCCTCTGCATTTGCTATGCGAGAGCTTAGTTTCAAAAGAGTGTTGTTTTTAGTACATCGTGTAACCCTGGCGAAACAGGCTAAGAAATCTTTTGAAAAAGTCTTCGGTAAGAAAGTGACGATGGGAGTGGTTGGTGCTGGTTTCTATGAATATGAGAAAGAGTATGTGTTTGCTACAGTAGAAACCTTGAATAGAGATACTCATTTATTTCAATATCAACCGGATGCGTTTGACTGTATTATTCTAGATGAGGCGCATCATAGTTCTAACAATATTTACACCAAAGTCATTAATTATTTCAAACCAAAGCTATTCTTAGGAATGACGGCAACTCCGGACAAAAGGGATGATAATCAGCAAGGAAAAAATATTTATGAGATTTTTCATTATCAGATTGCTTATGAAATCCGTTTGCAGCAAGCTATGGAAGAGGATCTTCTTTGTCCATTTCATTATTTTGGCATTAGTGAGATTGTTTCTTTGGATGACAAAATGTTACAGGCTACAAAACTGACAGATGCAGCGTTCAATCAGCTTACCAGCGATGAGCGTGTAAGACATATCATTGAGCAATCAGAGTATTACGGATATAGTGGTAATCGTGTAAAAGGACTCATTTTTTGCAGTCGTGTAAAGGAATGCGAGGAGTTATCGAAAAAATTCAATGAACTGGGATATCGCACAGTTGCTCTTAGTGGGAATGATAATGAAGACAAACGCCAGGAAGCCTTTGAAAGACTGGCAATGGATGAAGAAGATGCTACGGAAGATTGTCAACCTTTAGATTATATTTTTTCCCGCGATATCTTGAACGAAGGTGTTGATATTGTTGAAGTGAATCAGGTTATCATGCTTAGACCGACACAGTCTCCGATTGTATTCATTCAGCAGTTAGGACGAGGATTAAGAAAAGCGCCGGGAAAAGAATATGTTGTTGTTCTGGATTTTATTGGGAATTATAATAATAATTTTATGATTCCGGTGGCGTTATCTGGAGACCGTTCTTACAATGCTGATGTGATTCGTAAGTATGTGATCAGTGGAAATAGTACGATACCAGGTGCATCAACTGTACATTTTGATGAAATCTCTAAGGACAAAATTTTCAAATCTATTGATAAGATTAAGGGAATGAAAGCTCTGATTAAAGAAAGTTATATTTCACTGAAGAATCGTTTGGGGAGAATTCCGTTTTTATATGATTTTTATGAGAATCAAGAAATTGATCCATTAGTAATTATTCGAGAATATAAAACGTACTATGCTTTTATGCAGGTAATGGAAAAGGATAAATACACAAATAATTTAAGTGAACAGGAAAAGTTAACACTGGAGTATTTATCTAAAACTGTTCTTTCAGGTGTACGACCCGATGAACTTGCAATTTTAAGTCAATTGCTTCATAAAGATTATATCGGTATTACAGAATTTAAAACTGAATATCAAAAGACATTTGGATTTGAAATCAGTGTAGCACAGGTAAAGGAAGCAATTCAGGTATTACAGGGACATTTTGTGAGTAAAGAGGCTGAGTATAAGAAGTTCTGTCAGATTGACATTTTAGAAAATGATCGGCCAGGAATGATTCGAAGAGTACAAAGTTATGCGGACAGACTTAAGCATATACAATTCTACAAACAGGTGGAAGATATTATAAAAGTCGGACTTACTAGATATCAGGAAAAATATCTTCCATGGAAAAATATAGATAGTCCATTTGTGTTGTATGAAAAATATTCCAGAAGAGATGTTAGTTTGCTTATGAATTGTGGCAAGGATTTATCTTCTGTTATGTATGGTATGAAACGAATTGATGATGATGTATTTATTTTTATTACTTATCACAAGGAAGAGAGCCAGGATGAAAAAAATTATGTAGCTGGAAAACCGGATTATGCGGATACATTTGAAGATAACTTGATTTTTAAGTGGGATTCTCAGATTGGTAAAGGATTGGAAAGCTCTTATATGCAAGATGTACTGGGAGCTACAAGAAAGCATTTGCTTGTAAAAAAATCAGATGCAGAAACGAATTTTTATTATATGGGAGAATTTGATGTAATGGAAGCTAAAAATGCACAGAAAGAAGATAATCGTGGACGCATGCAGCCGATTACGAAAGTCACTATAAGAATGCACCATGCAGTAAGAGAGGATTTATTAAGATATTTACAGTCTAATATTACAGCATAAAAAGATAGAGGGATGGTAGAGGAGAAACAGATGAAAACGGTAAAAGTAGTTGCAGCAATTATCTGCGATGATATGAAAGAAAAAAATAAGATATTCGCAACGGCGAGAGGCTATGGCGATTTGAAAGGTGGCTGGGAATTTCCAGGAGGAAAAGTGGAGTCGGGAGAAACACCGCAGCAGGCACTTATAAGAGAAATCATAGAAGAACTGGATACGGAAATCAAGGTCGGAGAACTGATTGATACGGTGAAATATGATTATCCAACTTTCCATCTTTCTATGGATTGTTTTTGGGCTGAAGTTAAAGCAGGACATTTGGAGCTGAAAGAAGCAGAAGCGGCAAAGTGGCTTACGAAAGATCAATTGGATAGCATTGACTGGCTTCCGGCAGATATTCTGTTGATAGACCAAATTCGAAAGTGTATGAAATAATAGAACAAAGGACTTAGTATGAAAGTTACAGTAATCAGATCAAACAGGAAAACGGTGGCTATTCAGGTAAATTCTGATCTAGGTGTCACTGTAAGAGCTCCGCGTAGTGCTTTAGAGAAAGACATTGAAGAGATTCTTAAAAAGAAGAAAGCCAGATGATTACATTATTTCTATAATTACCGTCTTGTTCCCCTCTTCCTCTTATTGTATAATAACCACATCGACAAAATTTTTGGAGGCTTGAAATGAATATACGAATCGCTACGCCGGAGGATGCTTTTGCTATCCAGAACATTTACCGGTATTATGTGGATAATACGGCGATAACTTTTGAACTGGAAGTTCCTTCGGTGAAGGAGTTTCAGGAACGAATCACGAAGACATTGGAGAGGTATCCTTACCTTGTTGCTGAGGAGGAGGGAGAGGTTATTGCTTATGCGTATGCGGGGATTTTTTATGACCGCAGGGCGTATGACTGGTCAGCGGAAATGTCTGTTTATGTGCAGAGAGGAATTCACGGAAAAGGTGTTGGTACGGCTCTTTATGAGAAGATGGAAGAGTTGTTGAAAAAGCAGCATATCGTGAATTTGTTTGCCTGCATTACTCATCCGAATGCAGAGAGTGAAGCGTTTCATGCGGCGCGTGGATATGAGAAGAAGGCACATTTTGAACAATGTGGCTACAAGCTTGGCAAGTGGTGGGATATTGTATGGATGCAGAAGGTGATTGCATCGAATGAAGGAACACCAGAACCTTTTCAGAGATTTACAGGAGGATTTTAGAAAGATGAAGAAGAATTTGTTAGTAGCACAGTCTGGAGGACCAACAGCAGCGATTAATGCAACATTAGCAGGTGTTATTAAGCAGGCGATAAAGGAAGAACAGATTGATCAGGTATATGGGGCTTGTTATGGAATTCAGGGAGTGTTAGAACAGAAATTTGTGAATCTTACAGAGAAGGTTGACACAGAGGAAAAGCTGGAGAAGTTAAAGAGAACTCCGGCGGCAGCGCTTGGTTCTTGTCGTTTTAAGCTTAATGATATCAAGGAAGATGACAGTCAGTATCAGGAGATTGTTGATATTCTTCATAAGATGAATATTGGATATTTTGTTTATATCGGTGGGAATGATTCTATGGATACGGTAGCGAAGCTTTCTGCATACTGTAAGGAGAAAGGTGTAGAGGATATTAAGGTTATTGGTGGACCAAAGACGATTGATAATGACCTTTGCGGAATAGACCATTGTCCGGGATTTGGTTCAGCAGCTAAGTATATTTCTACAGTTTTCTGTGAGCTTGAACAGGAGATTACCGTATATGAGCCGAAGAATGTAATTATTGTTGAGATGATGGGACGTCATGCCGGGTGGCTTACTGCGGCTGCTGCATTAGCGGAAGGTAAGAATGGTAATGTGCCATATCTTGTTTATTTAGAAGAAAAACCATTTTCATTGGATCGTTTTATTGATGATGTGAAGGAAAAGCTGGCCTCAACGAATGCTGTGCTTGTTGCGGTTAGTGAAGGTGTACATGATACAGAGGGACGATTCTTATGTGAACAGGAAGAATCTAGAGAGTTAGATGTATTTGGACATACGAAGTTATCTGGTACTGGAAAGATTTTAGAGGAAGCGGTTCGGGCAAAGATTGGCTGTAAGGTTCGTTCGATAGAATTGAATCTGTTACAGCGCTGTGCAGGGCATATTTTAAGTAAGACGGATATTGAGGAGTCCGGTAATCTTGGCGCGAATGCAGTTAAGCTTGCAGTAGCAGGAGAGAGTGGATTAATGTCTTCTCTTACAAGAGTGTCTGATGCTCCATATACGGTAGAGTACAGTGGCGTTGATATTCGTGAGGTTGCGAATAAAGAGAAGAAGATTCCTGTAGAGTGGATTAATGAGGCTGGCAATGGTGTGAAAGAAGAGTTGATTACTTACTTAACCCCATTGGTTCAGGGCGAAGTAAGTAGTATTTATGAGAATGGTATGCCAAGCTATCTTCTTTTAAAATAATTTTTAATAGGAATGGGATATACGTTTGACAGTGATATAGCCTCTGGCGGGATTGCAGAGATGTGCAGAAGAAGTATGTCACTATAAGTACTGTACTGGAAAATGTACTTGCCTTTCATTTCTCAGATGTTATAATAAGACTATGATAAAAAAATAACAAAACAATAAAAGAATAATTATCTAAGATTATGTAAATCAAAGTTATGCAAGTATATAGTAACTGATATTTAATTTTGTGAGTCTGGATAGTTATAATAATAGAAAGATAAATATCGACTCTGACAGTAAGGTTTTCCGCGCTGGAATAGTTTGAAATTATTTAGAATTTGCAATTGAAAATCGAGTAGTAAATCTGTATATAAGTTGTATAGAAATGGAGATATTTTTAATTCAATTATATTAAGATTACAAATACGCTTGATTTTCTATAATTGTATAGATTCTAAATAGATACGATTTGTTTTAAACAAAGAAAAGAATAGTAAGAATAAAGTACGAAAAGTGCAAAACTCTTCTGTTCTACCTTACGGTCAGTCTGTCGGTCAGGGGTAGAATAGAGGAGTTTTTTTATGTTAAAGATTGCGGTTTATGGCAAGGGCGGGATTGGAAAGTCCACGGTGACCAGTAATTTGGCAGCGGCATTTGCCAGTATGGGAAAGAAGGTTATTCAGATTGGCTGTGACCCGAAGGCAGATTCTACGATTAATCTGCTTGGGGGTACGACACCGATTCCGGTAATGAACTATATGCGTGAATATGATGAAGACCCAGAGACAATTGAGGATATTTCAAAGGTAGGTTACGGTGGAGTTCTCTGTATTGAAACAGGTGGTCCGACGCCGGGACTTGGCTGTGCTGGTCGTGGAATTATTGCGACATTTAGCTTGTTAGAAGATTTGGAATTATTTGAGACACACCAGCCTGATGTTGTGTTATACGATGTTCTTGGTGATGTTGTCTGTGGTGGATTTGCGGCACCAATTCGTGAGGGGTATGCGAGTAAAGTGTTGATTGTGACTTCTGGTGAGAAGATGGCTCTTTATGCTGCCAATAATATTAATAATGCAGTGAAGAACTTTGAGGACAGAAGCTATGCGAAGGTGTATGGTATTGTGTTAAATCACAGAAATGTGGAAAACGAGACAGAGAAGGTTACTGAGTTTGCGGATTCCGTAGGGCTTCCGATTGTTGGTGAAGTGCCAAGAAGTGACGAGATTACCAGATGTGAAGATAGGGGAATGACTGTTGTCGAAGGTGAACCAGAATCTCCGGCGGCACAGGCATTTTTAAATCTTGCAAAAGAACTTCTGGAAAATGCACAGGATACAGCGGAGGAAGATGTATGGTAGAAATCATGGCAAAAGAGACAGAGAAAAAGAAAGCAGAAGAAGCGTATTTTATTACCACAAAAGAACTTGCTGAAGCAGGTCGAGATAATATTCCCGAAGAATTAATTTCCTCAAAGCACCTTATCTACAGCTCACCAGCTACACTTGCGTATAACTCGCCGGGAGCGCAGGGCTTTGGTGTAAAGAGAGCGGGGCTTGCGATTCCGGGTTCGGTTATGCTTCTTTTAGCACCAGGCTGTTGCGGAAGGAATACAACGATCTTAAGTGAGCTTGGCGGATACAGTGAGCGATTTTTCTATCTGATGATGGATGAAACGGATATTGTAACGGGAAGACATTTGAAGAAGGTTCCACAGGCGGTAGAAGAGATTTATGATTGTCTGGAGACAAAGCCATCGGTTGTTATGATTTGTCTTACTTGTGTAGATGCTTTGCTTGGAACCGATATGGAGCGTATTTGTAAGAGAGCACAAAAAGCAGTTGGAATCCCGGTTCTTCCTTGCTATATGTATGCGTTGACCAGAGAGGGAAGAAAGCCGCCGATGGTTCATGTCAGACAGTCGATTTATTCTCTGTTAGAGCCAAAGAAAAAGAAGAGTACTTCCGTGAATCTTCTTGGACATTTTGCTCCGTTAGAAGATGACAGTGAACTTTATGATCTGTTAAGACAGCTTGGGATAAAAAAGATTCGTGAGATTTCCCGATGTAAAAACTATGATGAGTATCTTGATATGGCAGAGGCGAATTTTAATCTGGTCTTAGATGCGGAAGCACGTTTTGCGGCGGCTGATATGCAAAAACGACTGGGAATTCCGTACATAGAACTTACAAGGCTATATCAGCTTGATAAAATAAAGAATCAATATACATTATTTGCAGCAGCATTAGGAAGTAAATTTGATGATGATGCTTATTTTGAGGAAGCACTTGCAGCAAAAGAAGCTTTTAAGAAAAAGTATCCACATGCAGTATTTGCAATTGGAGAAGGCTGTAACGCCAATGCATTTGAACTTGCATTTGCGCTGATTCGATATGAGTTTGCGGTAGCAGAAGTATTTGGAAATCTGTCGAAAGAGGATTTTGTTTATATCGAAAAGATGGCGAAGTTAAGTCCAGAAACAAAGATTTATTCGAATCTGGAGCCAACGATGATTTACTATGAGCCGGGCGAGAATCCAGTGGATATCGTTATCGGAAAGGATGCTGTTTACTATCATCCAGAAGCAGCACAGCTTGAGTGGAGTGATGATATACAGCCATTTGGGTATCGTGGAGTGAAGCATTTCTTTGAGGAGTGTGAACGGGTACTGGAATTGGAAAGGGGGACAAATTAAATGAAGGGACTTAGAAAATATCTCTCCCCATTTGCTCCGGACCAGTCGGGCGCAGCAGCGGTATTATGTGAATTTCACGGACTGATTATTATTTTAGATGCCGGCGGCTGTGCGGGAAACATATGCGGATTTGATGAGCCAAGATGGTTTGAGAGTCGTAGTGCGATTTTCAGCGCAGGACTTCGTGATATGGATGCGATTCTTGGACGGGATGACCGCCTAGTAGAAAAGATTGGAAAAGCCTGCGAGAAGCTTTCCGCAGATTTTATTGCAGTGATTGGTACGCCGGTTCCAGCAGTAATCGGAACGGATTATCGCGCACTTTCCCGAATGATTGAAAAGAAAACAGGAATTCCGGCGCTTACAATCGACACGGACGGAACAAAGCTTTACGATGATGGTGAGAAAAAGACATGGAAAGAATTATTTAAAAAGTTCGCTGTTGAAAAAGATGTGGAGCCAGGACGTATTGGAATTATCGGGGCAACCCCTCTTGAATTTGGCGGTATTTATGAAGAAGATTTCCTGAAAAAGTATTTTGCCGGAAAAGGTTTTTCAAAGGTTGTATGCTATGGAATGGGCGATGGCTTAGACGCTGTAAAAGAGGCGGCAGCAGCAGAGAAAAACATTGTTGTTTCGCCGGCAGGAATTGCAGCAGCAAAGTATTTACAACAGAAATTTGGAACGCCATATGAGCTGTTTTGTCCACCGGAGATTATTCCAGAATGGAAAGAAAAAAAAGAGCAGGTAGCAGGACTGTTGAATGTAGAAGAATTATCTGAGAAAAAGATATTAATTGTTCATCAGCAGGTGCTGGCGAATACGTTGAGGGAAGAATTTATTTCTGCAAATATCAATGTTGCATCCTGGTTTATGATGAATAAAGAGCAAAAGAAAGAACAAGATATTCTTTTTAAGGAAGAAGATGACTGGATCACTTACATCAAAGAAAATGAATATGACATTATTATCGCCGATCCGCTACTGAAGAAAGCTGTGCCATTTTATAAAGGAGAATGGTATGACTTACCGCATTTTGCAATCTCAGGAAAGAAGAGACAGAGCGTATGAGAGTCTGTATCAGAGTATTTGGAATTGTGCAGGGGGTCGGCTTTCGCCCAACGGTAAAGCGTCATGCCGATGCCTGTGATATTGCCGGAAGTGTGAGTAATAAAGGACCTTATGTGGAAATCTTTGCAGAGGGCAGCGAAGAATGTGTGCATAGCTTTATAAAGCAGATTCAGGAAGAGCCTCCCAAACGGGCGGTTATTTTGAAACTGGATGTGGAGAATGTGGAATCGGGTGAGGACGGTATTCATAAAGTTGAATCTGAAACAGACTCCAAAGAAAAGTTCCAAATCATAGAGAGCGAAAAAGAAGAAGGAGAAATCTTCGTATCCCCGGACATTGCCATTTGCCCGGAATGTAAGAAGGAACTTTATGATAAGAACGACAGAAGATATCTGCATCCGTTTATCAATTGTACCTGTTGTGGACCGCGTCTTACAATCTTAGATTCCATGCCGTATGACAGAGTACGGACGAGTATGGGAGAGTTTCCGATGTGCGAGAAATGTGAGTATGAGTACACGCATGCGGAAACGAGAAGATTTGATGCACAGCCAGTCTGCTGTAACGACTGCGGGCCAGAAGTATATTTGCTTGGGAGGAAAGAACGGGGAGCAGATGCGATTCGTTATACAAGAAAGGTGCTCAGCGAGGGTGGCATTGTAGCGGTAAAGGGAATCGGCGGTTTCCATCTTTGCTGTGATGCGGCGAAGGAAGAAACAGTTGCAAGATTACGACAGAGGAAAAAACGTCCGATGAAACCATTTGCTGTTATGATGAAGGACTTAGATGTTGTGAGAAGAGAATGTGAGACAGAACCACATTTAGAGGAGATTCTTGACGGGCATCAGAAGCCGATTATTTTACTTCCGAAAAAAGAAGGGGGAACGCTTTGTGAGAGTGTTGCACCGGATAATCCAAAGATTGGAGTTATGTTACCATATGCGCCAGTGCAGCTTTTGCTTTTTGATTATCAGGACGAAACGAAGGTTTCTGATTGCCTTGTGATGACCAGTGCGAATACTTCTGGAGCGCCGATTTGCCGTGACGATGAAGATGCATTAAATGAGCTGAGCGGGCTTTGTGATGTGATACTTTCCCATGACCGGAAAATACGGCTTCGTGCGGATGACACGGTTATGGATTTTTACCGGGGAGAGCCGTATATGATTCGGCGCTCCAGAGGCTATGCGCCTCTTCCATTTATGATGGGAAATGAATTTAAAGGTCAGGTGCTTGCGGTCGGTGGTGAGCTTAAGAATGCGTTTTGTATTGGAAAGAATCAGCTATTTTATCCATCGCCTTACATTGGTGATATGGGAGATGTACGGACGGTAAAGGCGTTAAAAGAGTCTGTGAAACGAATGGAAGAACTGCTGGAAACCAAGCCGCAGATTGTTGCCTGCGATATGCATCCGTCTTATAATACAAGAGCGGCGGCAGAAGAGATGGGGCTTCCTGTATTTCTCGTACAACACCATTATGCTCACATCCTTTCCTGTATGGCAGAGAATGAATGGACAACCGAAAAAAAAGTTATCGGTGTTTCTTTTGACGGAACGGGATACGGAACCGACGGAACAATCTGGGGTGGAGAAATTCTATTGGCAGACTATGATTCCTTTACACGCTGGGGGTGCATCGAACCATTTGCACAGACAGGCGGCGATGTTTCTGCAAAAGAAGGCTGGAGAATTGCCGTATCTCTTCTTGGAAAGATTTACGGAAAGGAAAATGCCCTTCAGATTATTGAAACATTAGGACTTTGTGAGCCAAAGCTGGCAAAACTTCAGTTTACGATGGAAGAACGAGGAATTAATACTGTACAGTCTACAAGTGCCGGAAGATTATTTGATGCGGTGAGTGCGATTCTTGACATCAGAAAGTCCTCTACATTTGAGGGGGAGGCATCTACATCGTTACAGTTTGCGGCCGAAAAATGGCTGGATGCCCAGAAGAAAAAAATAGCAGGTTCTGAGGATTTTGCAGAATCTGGAATAATTGCAGACTATGGAGAACTAAAAAGTATTTCTGATGTAGCGCAGAAGAGTGTTGTAGAGAAAAACAACTCTATAAATCGGAATATAAAAGCGGATTTATATTATTTACCAACATTATCTCTTGTCAAAGAATTAGCAGAGAGAAAATTAGCAGGAGAAAACAGCAATCAGCTTGCCTTACATTTCCACAGGAGATTAGCAGGGATGATTGTCTCTGCCTGCGAAAAAGCAAGAGAAGAAATAGGGATTAATACCGTTGCATTAAGTGGCGGTGTTTACCAGAATAAATTACTTTTAGATTACAGTGTAACCATGTTAGAAGAAAGAGGATTTCATGTGCTGCGACACCATTTACTTCCGCCAAATGACGGGGGAATCAGCCTTGGACAGGCGGTGGCAGCAATGAGAAGTTTACAAAAAGGGGAATAAATTATGTGTGTAGGATTACCAGCAAAAGTTATGACAATGAAAGATGGAATGGCGGTTGTAGATGCGTCAGGAGCGAAAAGAGAAGTTTCAGCAGAACTGATAGAGAATCTTGAACCGGGCGATTATGTAATGGTTCATGCAGGAATTGCGATTGCAAAGATTACAGAAGAAGATGAGGATGAGGCAGAAGATCTTCTGGAGGGGTTACTATGAAAGAACAATTAAAAAAAGCAAAAGCAATTATTGAAGGCTATGATGGTCCTGCTGTCCGTGTGATGGAAGTGTGTGGAACACATACCCATGAGATTTTTCATCTTGGTGTGCGAAAGATTTTGCCGCCTCAGGTGGAACTGATTTCTGGTCCGGGTTGTCCGGTCTGTGTGACACCGGCAGGTTTTATTGATGAGGCAGTATGGCTTGCTCTGGAGAAAAATGTAACGATTTGTACCTTTGGCGATCTGGTTCGTGTGCCGGGAAGTACAAAGAGTCTTGCAGATGCCAGAAGTCTTGGCGGCAAGATTCAGATGGTCTACTCTCCGATGGATGCCTTTGAATATGCCAAAGAGCATAAAGACGAACAGGTTGTCTTTCTTTCCGTTGGATTTGAGACAACAACTCCGGCAAGTTGTCTTTCTGTAAAGATGGCAAAAGAGGCAGGACTTACAAACTATGCACTTCTTACTGCGAATAAAACAATGCCGGGTGCCTATGAGATGTTGAAAGACAGTGCCGATGTTTTCTTATATCCCGGACATGTTAATGCGATTACCGGCAATGCATTGAACAGAAAGCTTTGTGAGGAAGAAGGAATCAGCGGTATAGTAACCGGCTTTACTGCCAGCGAGATTTTAACTGCATTTGCTGTATTATTAAAGAAGTTCCCGGAAGGCAATCCGTTTTTTGTTAATGCCTATCCAAGGGTTGTTACGGAAGAGGGAAGTATTCCGGCACAGAAACTGATCAAAGAATGGATGGAACCATGTGATTCTCAATGGAGAGGACTTGGTATGATTAAAAATTCCGGACTTCGCCTGCGAAAAGAAGCGCAGGACTTTGATGCAAGAGTGAAGTTTTCGATTCCGAAGATGGAAGGAAGAACGAGTCCTGCCTGCCGTTGTGGAGATGTATTACAGGGGAAATGCCGTCCGACAGACTGTAAAGTATTTGGAAAAGGCTGTACACCACTTCATCCGATTGGAGCCTGTATGGTATCGAATGAGGGAGCCTGCTCAGCTTATTATCAGTATAATAGCAGGGGAGAATAACTTTCACTTACAGAGTATTAGATATAATAAATTATAAATCTAAAATATAGTAAAAAACAATAAGAGGAAAAATCATGGATAACTTAAAAGGAAAAACAGTTTCTCTTGCTCACGGTGCAGGAGGAAAACAGACAAGTGAATTAATTGACCAGGTATTTAAAGCACATTTTGCCAATCCAGAACTGACAAGTGACGATGCGGCAGTATTAAAGATGAAAGAGGGAAAGATTGCATTTACCACAGATGGATTTATTGTTTCTCCTTCAGAATTTCCGGGAGGAAATATCGGAAAGCTCAGCATTTGCGGTACAGTAAATGATTTATCCTGCATGGGAGCAAAGCCACTCTATCTTTCCTGCGCCTTTGTTATTGAGGAAGGTTTCCCGATGGAGAAATTAGAGGCAATCGCAGCGGCAATGGAAAAGACAGCAAATGAAGCTGGAGTAAAGATTGTTGCCGGAGATACAAAGGTTGCTGGAAAAGGTCAGGTAGATGGTGTTTTTATTACCACTACAGGAATGGGCGAGATTCAGGAAGGTGTAACGGTTGGCGGTGAGCTGGCAAAACCGGGCGATGCAATTATTGTAACCGGTGATATCGGACGCCACGGATGTACGATTCTATTAGAAAGAGAAGATTTTGGTATCGATGCGGATGTGACAAGTGACTGTGCACCATTGTGGGGAACCGTAAAGGCAGTGATGGATACCACACATAATCTGCATGTCATCCGTGATGCGACAAGAGGTGGAGTTGGAACAGTACTTTATGAGATTGCGGGACAAAGTAATGTTGGAATCCGTCTGAATGCTGAAAAAGTTCCGGTTGCACCGGAAGTGAAGGGAGTCTGTGGAATGCTTGGACTGGAGCCACTTTACCTTGCATGTGAAGGAAGAATGGTCATTATGGCACCAAAAGCAGAGGCAGAAAAGATTGTAGAAGTACTGCACAAATGTCCGTATTCACAGAATGCGGCAATTATCGGAGAAGTAACTGCAGAGCAGCCGGGGAAAGTAGTCATGACTACAGAAATCGGAACGCAGGCACTTCTTCCACAGCCGGGCGGAGAATTGCTGCCACGTATCTGCTAAACAATCTGAAATGCGGAATCGGTGACATTTCAAAAAAGAAAGGAGACTTTTCATGGACACCAGAGTAGCAGTCATTTCAATTATTGTGGAGAATCCTGCCGCGATTGAGGAACTGAACCATTACCTGCATGAAGCAGGAGAGTATATCATTGGAAGAATGGGAATTCCGAGACGTGGATGGTGGAGAATTGTACGTCCAAGAAGTTAGTAGTGAATAATGGATGGGGAGAACGTGAGTATATCACGAAACCATCTTACCTTGAAAACTTGACTGGCGACGCTTTTTGGGTAAATAAGTTTGTAGATGGTGTGAGTAAACCCCAACTTGGTTTCCGGATTTCAAATGACCGGAGTATGCGGCAGGGGTTTGTGCTTGCTTTGTTATCGGATGATGAGTCTGTAAAACTGAAAAATTATAATAATGTTTGGAAAGGAGAGGCGGATATTAGCCGGGTAGAAGATCGGAGAATACGTTTTTCTTGTCGCATTGGTTCTGATTACGTGAAATTTGATGAATTTATTACGGCAGATAATTTTCCATCCATGCGGTTAACGGATATTGATTTTACTTCATCAATAAAGGCAGGGTATCCTAATCAGCTGGAAATCGAATGGAATAAGTTTGAGGGTGAAAACGTGTATTATAAGATGGAGGTGTATTCAAAGGATAATGAAGCTGATGTGTATTTTGAGAGTGGATTATTCCCTTATGATAATGGTAAATATACCCTTAACGGGAGCACTATCGGGAAAATTAATAAATTGGATAAAATTGATTCAAAAAAAGAGTATACACTTCGTTTGACTGCTGTTATGTTGGAAGCTGGTGTTGCTTCTAATAGTGTGATTGCGGAAAGTCGCATACAAGCAGTCGTGTATGTTACGGATAAATGTTTGCTTGGCAGGTAACAGGCAGGGATTATCCTAAAAGGAAGTTTCTAATTGCTTGAGCTAGTTTTTCCGGTTGTTCGCTATGAATCCAATGACCACATTGTGGGAGTTCGATAAGGCGGGCAGCCGGAAATTCTTTTTGCAGGCATCCTGTTCCCGTGATTAGATTGGATTGTTCTCCTTTAAT
>ENA-OOXM01001795-OOXM01001795.1-human-gut-metagenome-genome-assembly--contig:-NODE-1795-length-15260-cov-1.998027_pt1 | contig 15260 bp, 25 predicted proteins | sample MGYA00241589_ERZ501347 | MGnify/ENA primary metagenome ERZ501347 (study PRJEB25962, sample SAMEA2042832) | human gut metagenome | biome: human gut; feature: human-associated habitat; material: faeces...
TACTAGGGTGGATTAGGGACTTTCACCCATTAGAAACGTGCGCCGCTAGGCACACTATAAAAAAGTACCCTATTAAGGAATAATAGAGTACTCTTTGTAAGTATTTGCGACATATAAATTATTATTGTTTAAAAAAACTGTTATCAGGTAATTATGCAGCCTTTTTATTTGTTTTCTTGGTAGACTTCTTCTTTTTATTCTTATCAGAACCAATATTGCCTAATTCATCATTTGAGATACCCTTCTGCTTACAATACTTATCTTCATCTATATCGTAATATTTCATAGCTTCTAAGAATAATGCATTCTTATCCTTATTCTTACTTGCCTTAGGTGTAAATAATGTACTTCTTGCAATATTTATAGATGCATTTCTATCTGCATTAATCTCATTACCACAATACTGACACTTAAATTCCTCCTGACTTATTCGATTATTTATATCCCAGTTACCACAACTACTACATACCTGTGATGTAAAATTAGGATTTACTTTTCTTACTATAATTCCTACCTTTTCAGCCTTATATATAATAAACTGCTGCAACTGATAATATCCCCATATTGAAAGAAGCTTATCTTTAAAGTTATTATCTGATAAATCTTCTATATTTATGTACTTTGCATTATTCTTTAAGGCAAACTTAATTATTTCAGAACTTACCTTGTGCTGATATGTCTTTGCAAAATTCTTTTCTCTTGCCTTATATCTTGCATAAGGCTTTAACTTCTTCTTTCTTCCGTGACCGCCATTATTGAAAGAAATATCAATACCTAATCTTTTACGCTGTTCCTTTATCTGTGTTCTTAAATCCTGTAATCTCTTACCATTACCAATAGGCTTTCTGATATACTCCTTGCCTTTAATATTTAAAGAAACATATGCTGGTACTGCTATTCCTAAATCAACACCTACAACAATATTTTCATCAAGCTCTTTTACTTTTTTCTTAGTATTTAATGCCAGATTAAGTATTATTTCCTTATCCTTTATCATTATGGAACTATCACCAATAACAACTTTTCCTTCAAATATATCCTTAATCTTACTTCTAAGACTCCTTGTTTTATTTACATCTGTTCCTAACTTTACTTTAAAATCTATCTTATTTACCCAATGTATAAATACTTCTGCTTCTTTAGTAAATAGCTTTTCATAAAATTCTTCATCTGTTTCATAATTGTGATAAAACCTTAAAAATCTATTTTTAGCCAGTAATGGATTTGTCTTTTTATAATTATTAGCACTTCTTTCTCCCCTTGCTAATCCATTAGACAAAGCAGTATTAAAATCATTATATACCTTCTGCATAGCCATTGCTTTAGTGTCACAGCCTGTAGGATATACAATATCTGAAAACATTGGATTATCTGCTCTTGCGAATTCCTTTTTTAATTCTGCAAAAGCATTATTCTGCTCTTTATATATCTCTTTTAACCTTGCTTCCCTGATTTTCTTTTCTTCATCTGTTTCATCTAGGGGAGCTTTTGTTAATTCTTCTGATACAGGTGTATGTGTTTTATAATAAGCACTTACATATTCGCTCATAAGTATATTCATAGTTCTGTATTGAGCATACTGACCATCCCTTATATACTTATAAACCCTGTTAATTTCATCCTTATCTCCTACTGGTAGTAAACTTAACTTAGTACATAAAGTCATTATTGTAGGGTCTTTTGCCTTCTTTTTCTTTTTAGGCTGTTCTTCATTTTTTATTTCTGTATTACTTTCATTTTCGTTTAATTCATTATCTATATTGTAAATTGTATTTTTTTCCATAATTTTATTTCCTTTTTTGGTATTTATTAATAAATTTTGTAATGTTATTTTACATAGCACTAAAACTATGAACGAAGCTTCAGATAAGACTTTATTGTTTTGTACCTATGTTATTTTATATAGGTCTAAACCCTCAAATATCCAAATTAATACTACTAACATAGGCTCTGAAGAGTGATAAATTAGTTAGGAGTTATGAGTGTTGAATTAAGAGTTATTAGTTTGTTTTTTTAACAAATATCTATAAAGATAAAACACAATAAACTAACGACTCATCACTCCGAACTCCGCACTCAACACTAATTTATCCTCTCCTTTCAGCTTTTCACCATAATTGTTTCCAATTATTTTTTAAACTAACTAAACTCTAGTTAGCTCTGACAGGCTACTACATTAACTTGATATTCAAGTTAAAAACAAAACAAGCTGAAGTCTTAAACTAATAAGACTTAATCTTTTTTTAATTATTAATAATCTTCTACAAAATAATCCTTTAAATCAGGAATTACATATATAGGTCTTAATGAGCTGTTGTTATAAAATAAAATCGCAAATTTTGATATTCTTTTCATTTATTCTCTCCTTTCTTTTTATTTTTTTAGCACTTTTTATTTACATTTATAATAGTGTAGTTAAGTTAAAAAAAAGAATAAAATAAAGAACCTTTTTAATAAGTTTTTTTAAGAGTAAAAAAATAAGACCTATATTTTTATATATAAGTCTTATTAAAATATATTGTTTTTTATATTCTATTAATAGCTCTAATATTATTATCCATATAACATTTAGAATATATTTTTACATCTTTTCCTATTCCCCAATAATTCTTCGCTATACCTTCATATTCAAAAGCCATCTCTTCTAAGTGCTTAGTAAAAAAATGTAAGCAATGCTCATTTGTTGTTTCTATATCAACCTGTATTCTTGTAATACCATATATACTATGAAGAAATTTACAAAAACTATTTGTGATATTAACAGAATGATTTTTACCTCTGAATTCTGGCAATAACCCATATCCTAAAGAGCATTTGTTATATTTCTTTTTATAATCGTAGACATAGATTATTCCTATTATTTGCTTCCTTATTTTGATTAAAAAATACTTATGCTGTTCATCACAGTTTATAATCTTATTTTCTAATTCATCTATACTTTCATTTAATCCTAAAAAGTTTTTAAAATCATTATCAGTTTTACTCATTAATTCTTCTATTTCATCTCTGGTTGTTAATTGACCAAAACTATATACCATATGTTTTCCCTTTCTTATCATTAATAATTAAAATTCAATAAACTTGTCTCTTCCTGATATTCACTACTACCAAAAGCTAATATAGGTAAAAATATTATTCCTAAAAAGAATATTCCTATTCCAAAACTCATACCTTTTCCATATACTTTTGCTAAATCAAATTTCTGCTTTAATTCTATAAAAAATCCTAGACAAGGTATAAGTGTTAATAAAAACAACCATCCATTTCCATAAGTTATCTTATATAAGATATAATTATTATAAACTGGTATCATACTTTTCCATCCAGTTTCACCAGCTTTTGTAAATATTTTCCAATATACAATTACTGAAAACACAAAAACCGCTAGAACAATTATAAGATAAAACGATAAAATATTAGAATATACTAACATTTCTGAATCAATATTTTGTTCCATATTTATATTTTTCCTTTCTGTTTTTTTAAATTATATGAGAGCCATACAAATTGTTGTGAAAATTATGGCAATAACTAATATAAAAGAAATAACCTTTGTTAATAATATACGATTATTCATTCCAAAAATTCTCCTTTATAATGTTATGTATATAATAATGTATGATTATTTTTTTTAAGATTTAAAATATGTACACTGTTTTCATTTTTATTTTTTTTAATAAAAAATGCTTTTAAAATAAGACTCATTAAAAATCTTATAATAAAAGCATAAATGAATTATATTTCTATATTGTTTTTGTTTTTATCTTTCGATGTCTATTTTACAATCTTCACAAATTATTTCAAAAGCGTCTTCTTCATCTAATGTTATAAGCCCATACGTCTTATTTAATAAATAATCATAAGGTATTTTTGATACTAAAACACTACTTGGAATAAGTGTTTGGATATAAATATATCTGTAGATAAATCCTATAAAGAAAGCTGCATCCTCTGTTAACATTACATCTTTATCTTCCATAGGTGGATTTACTTCTTTTAATAAATAATCCATAGACATATATTCATCTTCTAGCTGAAAGACACTATATGTTGTATCAAAAGCTCTTCTACAAAAGTCAGATGCTAAAAACATATTAGAAAATTCTTTCATTTTATAGCCTGTATTTATGAGCTTTGATTTCAGAATTGACGCCGTTTTTGTTAAGCGTTACGTTTGCATCGTCAATGATGACAGTTGTTGTTTTTTTGTTGGCATCTATTACTGATTTAACGGCTGTTTCATCAAAGAATAATCTGTCATTGATATCGTCTTTAGTGAATTCATATGTGTGATGATTTTCAGTTGTAATTGATAAACTGATACGCACACTATTCTTACGCTACATTAATAATTTTATTTCGGTTATTTTTCCTGTCTGATAAGTTGTCGGATTTTGTAAGTATTTTTTCTTGTTTATGATATATACTGTCTGACCGATTGATATATCTACAGGAAAATTTATCTTAATAGTTGTCATTCTGATGTCCTTTCTGTTTATAGTTTTATCTGGTACTCGGTATGTTAGTCACTGTATGTGACTGTATTTGCAAATCGATTAAAGTGCGCTTTTGGCTGTCCTCCTTGACGGAGATAGGCTTTGTGCTTGCGGATGATATCCTTGTCAGTCGTAGCCACCATGTACAGATTGCCCTGTTTGTCTTTGATGGCTTGCTGTTTACCGAAAAATGGAATGTCATATTCGGTGATAGGACAGATAAGACCTTCTGTTGTACAGCCAGCATACCAGAACAGCCATCCTGCAAGTGGCAGATTGCTTGTGCCATGTGATGGTTCATAATGAGGTATCAGCCATGGGTTTTTCAGGCTTGCCTGAAAATATAGCGATTTGATTTCAAAAGTTTTAAAATTGATGTACACAATGCAATAAGTATGCCTTATCTGCTTGAACTCTAGTAGCAAGCAGTTTTCGCGGCGTCTGATGATGTGTGCAAAAAGTAATGCAATAATTTTCAATATAATACAGTCCTTTCTGATTATTCCTCTTTCAATGTTAAGTCATAGTCACCAAGTATCACTTCACGACCTTTTTCATCTGTTGTGGCAAATATATCACTATATATGTAATAAAAATACAATCGAAGCTATGATTGTTGAAATACAAGACATAATAGCTCCTACATTAAATATCACTTTTATTTCTCTATAATGATTTTTATTTTTTATTAAAAAGCAGACAAACTGAAATATTAAACTACAAATTATTAATAAAGCTCCTTCAATATTTCCTATCAAAGCTATCATAATAATATTCATTATCTATTATAATCCTTCCTACCAAAATAAATATTCATAGTCCTCTCCATACATTCTACGATAATTAGCAGGACTACTTCCAATTTCATTATCAACATTTATTCTTTTATTTCTTATTTTTGTATTTGTGTATTTCTTAATATCTTTTTTCTTTTTACTATAACCATATCTTTTTACATAAGGTACACAAGGTTCATAGTAGAAACCACTATAAGTTCTAAAGGTTTGTTCAGGAACTATTTTTTCTATTGACCTTTCAATAATCCTTGTAAGATATACAACAGTATCATTTTCTTTATCATAGATTGGAATTTTTATCTCTTTAAATTCTAAAAGAGTTACTTTATGTTCTGGAATAGTTTTTAATTCTGTTTGACCTATATATCTTTCACTTTTTATATAATATGGATAAGCAGAAGAAGATGATTTATAATTACATATCTTTTTTCTTCTTTTATCTTTTAATGCATCTGTTCTTATATGCTTCTTATGTCTTTCTTTACTTTTATAATGATTTATTAAAATACAATCTAAATTTTCGTCTCTTTTATATTCCATTTTAATTACCTTCTTGATAAAATGCATTAATCATTTTCCTATCTTCATTCTTAAATCTCTTTTTAAATCTTCTTTTATTCTTCTTTTTCATCTTAGACCAGCCACTATGATTATTAGCCCAAGTTGAATGTCTATATGAAGACCAAGATTGTTTATTTTCTGAAAATTGCCTTCGATTTATTTCTGACCTAATCATACTTTTATTCCTCTTTACTATTTATCTTTTATACTATAATAGTGTATTTAGGTATAAAAAAAAGAAGCAGCTATTATAAAAATAACTACTTCTTAAAAGACTATATTAAATATTGGCGTATCTAATATAGATATTTAGTTACAGACTTTTCATCTGCTCCTATGTAATTTAGCAATATTATTATAACAAAATTTCTAAATATGTCAAATAAATGAGTATTATCTTTCATAATTTTCTTCATTTTGTTTTTCAATTATTTCTTTTGCTTTATCTGGTCCATCATATTTTATGCTTAATGTATTAAGAACATATTCCCAATAAGGCATAACATGATACCCACCTAACTCATTCCAATCCTTTTTTAATTGTTTATGTATATCTTCTGATAAACAACCTGATAAATACATGGCACATTCTTTTGGAGCAACATTCTTAAATTCATCATTAAAATTTTCTGTATTTAATACTATCATATATCCATCTCCTTATTCTTTTATTATCTTCTTAAATCATTAATAAGTTCATCTTCAGACTCATATATTTCATTCCATTTTTAATTTTTTAACGTCATTATAACTGCTTGATATTCCTAAGCCCTTGTTTTGTATAAATTAATGATGCTATTACTTCTCTTGCATTTATAACATCAAAAGGTTTCTCTATCTTTTTGCATAGTTTTACTCTTCCATTAGATTTATACCAAAATTTTTCTAATTGTCCTCCTAATGTGGAGTTTATGCCTTTATAATAATGATTATCGTTCACAATAATAGAAATATAGTTATCTATATTGTTCTTTAATAGTAATATTTCATCATAATTTATAGGATTGTTTTCATTATTAATCCAATAACAATCTATTAATGAATAAGCATAATTTTCTAACATCCATAATAAAGCATTATTGTTCTTTTTAATATATTTATTATAGTTATCTCTATTTACAGGAATTTCCCTATCAGATAACCAGCAATCTAGTAATATTAATCCTTTATCATTTAAGATTATACTTTTATCATTTTCAATAGAAACAAATTCATCTTTATTATGAAGTATTCGTTTTAAAGGAATTGGTAAGTAATTAATATTAGCCTTATCAATAATACAAGAAGTAACATCTTGTTTTTTTAAAGTAAAGAAACATATCTGTTTTGTTTTATGATACAGGTAATATTTATCTTCCATAACTGTTACCTCTTCTATTTTTTTCTTAATCCCTTTCTATATCTATATTATCATAGTTTAAATTTTCTATAAAGTCTTTATTTTTGATATTATCAAAGATAACCATTTCATTAATATTGCTTCGTAATTTATTTATTTTATCCATATCTGGCTCATTAGGAAGAACTGAAATATTTACTGCCTTCTCAAACTTTTCCTGATAATCCTTAACAATATCAAAAAATTCTTTATTAGGTATCCCTTTTTCATCCAAATACAAACCATTTCTTATATCCATAAGTAAACTATGCTCTTTAATTCTTTTAGTTTGTATTTTCCCTTCTGATACTAAATCAACTCCCATCATATAAAGCCTAAGTAAATGCATACTATGTTTAGCTATTTTATTATGAGTAAATGCATGTTCATTTCTTTTACTTGTTTTCCTATAATCCCTCAAAGTATTATTACACTCTGACAATATTCCTGCTAAATCATTCATATCAATACCACTTTTATGTATATCACATTTTATAATTTTGTTTTCTACATAAAAAAATACATCATTTTTATCAAAGTTATATTTATTATACATTTTTATTAGCATATTATTTAAGACTTTAGATATATGCTTATTTAATTCTTCTTCTGTTAAAGCAGTATTAGTTTTTTGTTGTAATCTATATAACTGACTTGTAGCATATCCATTAAAACTATCAACACATTTGTTAGAAAGAAAAATATCTTTATTATTGAGTATCATTTTACCTATTTCATTAATGTAAAGATAATCGTTTCTTTCTAAACCTAAAAGCTCAATAGTGTTAGGGTTACAATTAGAAAGTAATTCAAATATTTTATCTAAACTGTAAATAGTTGTATCAGTAGCTACATCAACAATACTTTCATAATCATTTCCTAAAAGTATATCTTCTTTTCTTCTTACAGCAATACCTCTTATATCAATATCACTTTCAGGTAGATTAGTTCCATAAGCTCTACTTCCACCTAATCCTAATAAACAAATATTATTACCTAAATTTATATCTTCTTTTAAAAAACTATAATCAACACTTTCTAATAATTCTTTATAACTTTTATTTATCATTTTACCCCTTTCTAACCCTTCGTTATTCCTTAATGCTTTTTACTAAACAATATTTTACAAACCAAAAAAGAAATGTTCTATGATGTAATGATGGTACGAAAAGATGATTTTCTAGTTTAGTCAATGTTTGCACCCCTAAATAAACTAATAATAAAATAATTAACACGATAGATATATTTATTCATATTATTTAAAAGCTGTCTTAATGTTAAAAATAAAGTTATTAAACATAAATACAACACAAAACGAAATAGATATTTATTATTAATTTTTATACTCTATCTTTCTATTTCATCATCTTTATTATGATAAAAAGCATCATATTCATCTATAAATGTATCAATTCTATCTTCTGTAAAAGCCCTAATAAAATTAGTATTTCCAATAGTTCCTCTGTAATATTTTTGAGTGTCTTTATCAAAATCCTCTAATACATCTTCATCATAATCACAAGCTTCACATAGCCTTTTAAATTGAACCTTATCTAATGTTGCACCTAAACATTCAAATTGTTCCATTAATTGTCTTTCTCTTGATTTTCCATAATCAACTAATTCCAATGTCTTTAATTTAGTAATTATTTCTCTTCCTAGCTCTTCATAACTATCTGCACCATATTCGATTATATCATCTATAATATCAGATATTAACTTATCTTTTTGTTTTTCCGTTAAATCTTTTATTGTTCTCTTACCTTCTTGCATATATTTATTCTCCTTATTAATTACTATAAAAATCTCCTATAATAAAAAAAGAGAATGAACGCTGATACCGCAATATCAATCAATTCACTCTCTTTATTGGCTAATTATTACGTTGTCTGCTCAACACACTGCATATCTTTTTACAAGATACCGTTAAATAGTGCAGATTAGATTGTTATTATCCTGTGGCACACGTATCACAAATTATCCATAAAGAATAATTCTCTATTGATATTATATTCATGTCTTATTAAGTTGTCAATGTACTTTTATTTTTCTAAACCTTCTTCTTGTTCTTGATTTTTTATAGCGAATATATTTTCTTTTGCCTTAACTACTAATTCATCACCAGAAATTATATTTGGTTCACTCTTAATATCAATATTGAAAAAATAAGGTAACTTATTATGAAAAACTGACAAATCATACATAGTATTTATAAATTTTGTATAAGTTTCTTCTGATAGACCTTCAAAGCAGTTATAATCTTTCTTGTATTTTCCACTAATATAAAATTCATCTGAAGCTGAAGTACTTATCATACAATTAAAGTCATTTAATTTAAAATGAATATAATTAGGCCTTAATGCTATATCTTTTGCTTCTGGAAATATATTAGAAATAAGTTTGCTTGTTAATTTTGAATTACATCTTACTTCATTTATAAGCATTAACTTTTGCCATTGTCTTACAGTTGGCTTGTAAGTATCAAAATCTATTGAAGATATTAACTTTTGCTGTGTTAATATTTTATTTCTTTCATTTTCTAATGAGCAGACTATTTTAGCTACTTCATCTTTATAATTAAATTCTGACATTTTTATTCTCCTTATTTATAACTCTTTTATTATAATAGTGTTAAAAAGGATAAATAATATTTACTACTTTTATTAATCAAAAACAAAAAAATAAGCCTACTATATCTATAAAAATAGATACAATAGACTTAAAAGCAAACTAATAAATTTTATTCCTATCTCAAAAAAATCAACTTATTCTATCAATATTACTCAATTCACTTTTTAACATAAAGAAATCATTTTCTGAAATCTGTCCTGAAGACCAAAGATGTTTTGTTGAATTATATATCTTATCAAAAGCTATTCTCATTATAATACTATTATCTTTATTTTCATCTTTAAGAAAATTTTGTCTACTATTTAAAAATTCTTGTAGTTCACCAATAAGACGTTCTTTTTCATAAAATTTTGAATAATATTTTATAAGTTCATTATCTGTCATTATTACAAATTACTCCTTCTTCTATTTCTTTATTATTTTACCTTATTTTATTTTTATTATAAAATAATATATTACAAAAATCAAATATCAAAACAAAAAAACAATATTTAACGCTATATTTTTGATTTTAAGCCTTATTTTAAGTAAAAAGGTATAAAATATTAAACAGCATTGAAATAAACGCTAAATAAAGCAAATAAAAGCTATACAATGCTATTTTAAACAAAAACTAATCCTGCGTTATTTAATCTCTTTATAAGAAAACATAAAAGTCATGTTAAAGAAGATGGGTAAGATTAAGCTCTTTTCTAGTTTAGTCAATGTTTGCACCGAACAAGCGTTCGGATTGCAATATTAACATTCACTAAATGTTATGTAATCCTCTAAATTAATTATGAGTTTGGAATTATTAGTTTGTTTGCTTAAATATATGTTAATATCACTATTCACTATTTTCTGTTTTTAATAGTAATATATAAATCATTATTATTAACAACTATCCTATCAATAAGAGCATTATTGTATTTATATGACATAGTATTTATGTTAATAACCTTTTTCTTATCTTTGATGTATATATTATTATATTGTGTCTTATTAAAGATATTAAGAAATGTCTGAACAGTAATATTTTTATTTATGTCATTACCAATATCTGTACTATTGATATTATTTATCTTTAACGATTTTTCTTCAACAAGTAAATACATATTAAATAAATTTTTCAAAGCAACTACTAATAAGATTCCTGCAAATATAAAAAGGTATATTAAAGATGTTTTTAAACAATAAATTGTTGATATAAATAACACCTTAATATCAAAATTAATATTAATGACATATTTAAACACATCATAAGCTCCATTTATAAAAATACCAGATATAATTGCAGAAAAAATCTTAGTGTATTTATAAAGAAAAAATCTATCTTTATGAATAATGTAATAATTATCATTAAATGTTATGAAAAAAATAGCAATAATCATAGCTGTATTTATTATTAAAGCTGATACATATAAAGAACTATTTTCTACATTATAAAAAAAAGAAATAAAAGAATGTATTATATTTAGAATAAATAAAATAATTAACGTTACAATAAAACGCTTATTTTTGTGAAACATGTATTTTATATCTTCTTTTAAGTTAATGTTTTTCATAAAGTAACCTTCTTTCGTTTTTATTTATTACTTTCTATTATACTTAAAAAATAAATAAAAGCTAGAAAAGGTAATTAATGGTAAATATTAATTTATTACACAAATAAGAGTTTTGTGTACATATATTTAAAAAACCACCTACAAAAGTAATATTTTTAAATATAAAAATCAGTATTCTTAAATTTCAATAAATTCAATTTTAATATTTTTAATAAAGATATTTAAGAGAAAAAGTTGAATTTTTTAGAGTTTTCAATTATTATGCATTTTTTTCTTCTTTGTGTAATAAATAGTTATTAAATACTCTACCTTAATGGAAAAAATTTTCTTTCTAAAACAAAATAATACTAATATTTTTGAAGCTAATAATAAAAAAAGTTTAGTACAATATATACTAAACTTTCTAATATTTTTCTTTATAATATATTTTATTTTTTAATAAATTTTTATTTTTATTGGGAATATAATATGATACCCTATTGGATGATGTTTTTTAGAGCCATACATTCTAACTAAATACCAATCTTTATGAATTTTGCCAATAATAAAATTACATTCTTTTAATATTTTTTCAAATTTATATTTAGATATTTTCATTTATTTCCTTTCCATTTTTTAAAGCATATATAACAAAACCCAACATAAATATAAGAATTCCTATTGATAGATAATAAGGTAATACTTGTGGTTTTATCTCATTAGGGTTATCTGGATTATAATATATTTTTATATTATCTCCTTTATGAGGGTGTTTTATAAAGCAACGAATATCATTAGTATATTCATTACCTTATATTACTTTTTTCATAAATTTTACCTTTCTGCTCCACCAAAGAAATCATCACACTTTTCACCAAATTCAATAAAATCATCTATAAAATCTTTATTATTTGTTTCTTCTGGAGATTGATTTCTATTTGGTTTTATTTTTTCATAACCATTGTTATTATACTTATCAGCTTGTTTCTTATAATACTTTACTTTTTCTTTTTCGTAACAACATTTACACATAGGTTTATAATCTATTTTTTTATTATCTTTAGTCAGACTTTTTTCAATTTCTACTTGTGGTCCATTTAAAGAAAACTCATTATTTTCATACTTAGCATTTACAATAGCTTTTTCCCCACAAGCACATAAAGTATCTATTTTTCTAATTTCATCTGCTAATGATAAAAGAGCCGCACTACCATTAAACATCCTTCTTCTAAAATCATCTTTAAGCCCACAGGCTTCTATTTCAATACCACCTCTATAATCTACAGATATATTGTATAAATCTTCAACTTGCTCTTCTGTTAAAAATTGTGCTTCATCTATCATTATTACATCTACATCAGGAATATGTGTGAAACCACTTTTTGTTTCAATAATAATATCTGTATCACTATATTTAATATTGTCATTTTTACCTATCTTTAAACAAGGTCTTTCTAAACCAACTCTTGACCTTACAACATCATCTCTTGTATCAATACTAGGCTTTATCATTAATACTTTTTTATTAAGATTATGTTCATACATATAAGCATCCATAAGTAATGTTGCTGTTTTACTACTACCTACTGTTCCATATATAAAAGTTAATTTACCCATAATATTTTTTCACCTTTCATAATTCATTTCTTTATCTGTTAAAATTGAGGGGTTATAATCACTTAAAACAAATTCTTTAGTTTTTTCGTGATTAATTCCATTTCCTAAATAACAATAAATATCATTCATCTCATTAATACTAAAATTAGTTCCTAAATAATCATTAATATAAGCTGTTAATTTTTGATGATATTCATTATTTTTCTTTTCTGTTTTAAAATGTAATGACGAACTAGCTTCTCTTGATAATCGTTCTAATATTTTGCATTTAATATCAAGTACTGTTTTGCAGTTTAAAAGGCTTATATAAGCGTTTGTTTTAGCATTAACTATTAATTCCATATTACGGACAATAAACGCTCCAGGAAAGCTATTTAGAAGCTCATTTAAGTCATTAAAAGTAATATCTTTATTGCCTTTATCAGCATTAGAAAATAAGCTTGTTCTTTTTAGTTTATCATTTGGTTTAACATCTATTATATTTATCATACGCTATTTCCTTTCATAAATAATAATGCAGCTCTTTTATATATTTCTGCATACTCACGATTATTCTGTTCTATTCTTTCGTCTGCTTTTTGAGCTGCTACATCATAAGACGTATTTGTTAAACGGTTAACTAATTTTGCATTTTTTATTACTGTATATGCATTTTTGCCAAATAACAATTTTTTCTGTTCAGCCACGGTATCTTCTCCTTTTTTATATTTATTTAGTGTATAGCACTTTATTTTTATATATTTTATAATTTATAATATACTAATAATAGTGTATAAAGATATGCAAAAAAGGCTTATAAATTATATATAAGCCTAATATTTTAATATTAACTTTATATCAACAACTGACATTTTTTAATATGCATAGTGTTTTAACAATAAATGTTACACTTATTAGAAATAAAATTTTTAATAATAGCTCCATTATCAATATCTTTATTTTCATCTAATAAACCTAATGATTTCATCAACTCTTCATCTAATAATATAAAATCATTTATACTTAAATTAGTAGATAGAAAATTATTTATGCTATCTTTAATCATTTTATGTAATCCAATATTTTGACTTTTTATATAATAAGGTTTTGTTTTATATACATACTGACTTAACAGATAAATTAATTCATAAACTAAGTCATTTTTATTCTTGCATTTATTTAAGTCAATATAAATATCAACACTCTCACTTATAATAAAATTCATATTTTCATCAATAAAACTACCTGGGAAACATTTAAGTAACCTTTGTAAAGTTTTAAAGCTAAGATTATTTTCATACTCTTCTTTTATCTTCTTTAGTTCTTCATAAGTACCTAAAGTAAGATACATAGGATATTCTTTTAAAAGAGTGGTTACTATCTGTTTTGTTTCTTCATCAATTTTTCTTTCTTCATTCATAAACCTACTCCTTATTAATTACAATTAAAACTTCTATATTCACCATACCAACATTCATTAGCGCATCTTCTCCAGTCTATAGACAAATCACTTTTCTTATCTAACAACTTGTCTAAATACTTATACATCTGCTTTTCTTCTCTTTTTGATAAAGGAAGATTAATAAGTATTGAAGATGTTTTTATTTTATTAAAACATTTAGAAGGGTCTATACCAATCAGAACTGTTTCGCTCTTACCATAAAAGTCTATACCTATTGTAATACCATTATTCTTTAAAAGTCTTATACTTTCATACTCATAAAAATCATCAATATCATCATCAGATATATTTTCAAAGAAGCCATTATCAAAACACCACTTTAAGAATTTTGTAAGCTGCTTATCTTTTATGTTATCCAGATTATCAACAAACTTAAAAAATCTATTATATTCTGTATAGTCTCCTTTACTTGATATATAAATAGCTGTACTTTCATCTACTATAATCTCTTGCAAATCTTCTCCTAATAGAGATTTTATAAATTTTATATTTGCAGGAATTTTAACTTTTTGTACTTCTTTTCCTGGCATTACCAGTAAACCTTTGATTTTCATAAGTTTTCCTCCATTATTTTCGTAATATTTTGTAATCTTTATTTTTTAATATTTCAATCACATAGTTTAATGCTTCATCCATGTATTTAAACTTTCCGAAACTATAAACTTCGTTATGGTAACTGCTAACATTACGAGCATCGGTTCCAAACAAACACTCATCATTTAATGATATTTTACTTGCTGAAGTAAAACTTTCATATCCGCTTTCTATGATATACCCTTCAATCTCTATAACTTCATCATTAGTTATAATTTTTAT
>ENA-OOXM01001803-OOXM01001803.1-human-gut-metagenome-genome-assembly--contig:-NODE-1803-length-15237-cov-1.606639_pt1 | contig 15237 bp, 12 predicted proteins | sample MGYA00241589_ERZ501347 | MGnify/ENA primary metagenome ERZ501347 (study PRJEB25962, sample SAMEA2042832) | human gut metagenome | biome: human gut; feature: human-associated habitat; material: faeces...
GAATTTAAAGTATTAAAAAATGAAGCACCATCCCCTTATACGGCAATAGAACTGTTTGCCGGAGCGGGAGGAACTGCCTTAGGCTTTGAAAATGCAGGAATTCACCACGTACTACTGAATGAGTTTGATAAAAACTGCATAGAAACATTAAAACATAATTTTCCTAGAGGTACAAACATCCTTCATGCTGATGTACATAATGTAGATTTTACACCTTGGAAAAATAATATCGACATCGTTCAGGCTGGGTTTCCTTGTCAAGCTTTCAGTTATGCAGGAAAAAGTATGGGATTTGAAGATACAAGAGGAACCTTATTCTTTGAATTTGCTCGTTGTGTTAAAGAAACTATGCCTAAAATTGCAGTGGGAGAGAACGTTAAGGGGTTATTAAAGCATGATAATGGTCGAACCCTACAAACAATGATAAATACTTTAACAGAGCTAGGTTATAATGTTAGATATAAAGTACTTAGAGCACAATATTTGGATGTTCCCCAAAAAAGAGAGCGGTTAATTATAATTGGGATTAGAAAAGACCTAGATCTACCTTTCATTTTCCCAAAAGAGAAAAATTATACGGTTTCTTTAAGGGCGGCATTGAAAAATTGCCCAAAATCTGAAGGGCAAAGCTATCCAAAAAGAAAAGCTGAGATTCTCTCTCAAGTTCCGGAAGGTGGATACTGGCGAGATCTTCCTATAGAATTGCAAAAAGAATATATGAAGGGAAGTTTTTACCTTTCTGGGGGAAAAACTGGTATGGCAAGACGTCTTTCGTGGGATGAACCCAGTTTAACTTTAACCTGTGCTCCTGCGCAAAAGCAAACAGAACGATGCCATCCTAGCGAAACTCGGCCATTGACTATTAGAGAATATGCAAGGATTCAATCATTTCCGGATACTTGGGAATTTAAAGGATCCATGGGAGCTCAATACAAACAAATCGGTAATGCTGTACCAGTCAATTTAAGTTATCACATTGGTCGCTGTTTGATTGCTATGCTTAATAAAAACTATAATATCGAAGATGCTATTATTGAGGATAATATACCTTTTTTATATAAGGTAGTTTGATTTAGTTTCAAATTTTGTTGCTTCTTCAAAAGATATCATGATAAAAATTATTGATATTGTAGTAATTAATAATTGTAAAGAATACTTGATTAATTAGATATTTTTTATATTATATTAGTAATTTTATTTATAGGATATTTCAAATGGGTAATGTGGCACACTGTTCTCCAACAAAAGATTTTTTTATTAATATGCTCACACGAGATATTGATTTAAATGATGCTATCTTAGATTTACTTGATAATTGTTTGGATGGAGCAATTCGCTCAATAAAATCCGATACAACACAAGATGTAGAAAAGAAATACTCCGGTTTCCATGCAGATATAACTATAAATAATAAATTTTTCAAAATACAAGATAATTGTGGTGGAATTTCGAGAGATATTGCAGAAAACTATGCTTTTCGTATGGGAAGGGATGGAAAACGGGATAATCTTCCCACCATTGGTATTTATGGAATCGGAATGAAACGGGCTATTTTCAAAATTGGAAAAAGTGCTTATGTTTTAACAAAAAATAAAACTGATAAATTTTCAGTTAAAATTCCAGTTGATTGGGAATCTAATGACAAATGGGATTTCCCTATTGAAGAAAATCCTACAGACGAAACTCTTATCGAAGATGGAACGATTGTTTATATTGATCATTTGACTGAAGGAGTTGCTGCCAAATGGTGTGATAAATGTTGTATTGATAATTGTGTACAAGATTTGATTTCTAAAATTCGTGAAAGTTATAGTTTAATATTAGAGAAAGGATTCTGCATTAATGTAAATGGAATTCCAGTTGCATACAATCCAATTCAACTTTTAGCTTCTGCTGATTTGACCGGTATTAAACCGTATATTTTTAAAAAAACATATGGTGATGTAAGTGTACAGCTTGTAGTTGGTTTTTATGCCCCCCCTCCTTCTGAAGAAGAACTTGATGAAGGAAATGAGAATAAACGTTCTTCAGGAGAAGCCGGCTGGACTGTTATATGTAATGATCGTGTAGTTGTCTATAATGATAAAAGCCATCTTACAGGGTGGGGGGAAGCAGGGATACCACAATATCATACACAATTTATTGGTATCAAAGGTATTGTAATATTTGAAAGTAATGATCCTGCAAAACTTCCTATGACAACGACTAAACGAGGTCTTGATTTATCATCTCCAATTTACGCCGATGTAAAAAATAGAATGAGAGATGGACTAAAGATGTTTACAAACTATACGAATCAGTGGAAAGGGCGTAATAAAGAAGAACGAGTTCATTCATCACAAACAGAAAGTATTTCATATAAAATATTACTTCAAGATCAAACTACAGAACAAAAATTAGGTATCACTTTTAAAAATAAAAATGAAGGAAAAATTTATCAACCCTCTCTTCCTCATCCTTCTAATGATAAAAAATATGTTATTATTCGTTATTCTAAACCTATTGATGAAGTAGATATAGTAAAAAATTATTTTTCAAATGATGACTCAATCCAAATGAAGCCTTCTGAAGTTGGTGACGAGTGCTTCAAATATATTTTAGATATACAAAAAGGGAGAGAAAAGTGACGACTTCTCAACCATTCTACCATTTGCGTCCGAATAAATTTATTGACCGCTATTTATTTTTACGGGTACTAAGTTGTTTGCGTAAGCAATTTGATATTGAAAAATATCGATATATCGGATTTGGCTCATTCATGTTTGATGATTTTAAGCTTATGCATAACTATTTAAGTATTTCTGATATGATTTCTATAGAAAACGATCCGACAATCTGCAAACGAGCTGAATTTAACAAACCATATAAATGTATTAAAATTGAAAACATGACAAGTTCTGCTTTTATTGAAAATATGTCTATAGAAAAAAATAGTATTATATGGCTTGATTATACTTCTCCTGCTGAAATTGGAGAACAACTGGCAGATTTCAGTGATTTATTAAGAAAGATGGAAAAAAACGACATAGTTAGAATAACTTTGAATGCTAATCCTTGTGCCTTTAATGGAGACGAGAAAGAACCGTCGAAGATGCATAGTGCTCGTTTAAAAGCATTAACTCAAAAAATAGGCCAATATATACCATCGAATATCACGCAGAATGATATGACGGCATCTAAATTTCCTTCTTTTTTATTGGGATGCCTAAAACATGCAGTATCTGATATTTATCCTTGCTTATCACCTTATCAAAAAAAATTTTTATTTCCATTATTTTCAACAGTATATCAAGATGGACAACAGATGTTTACTTTTACTGCAATTCTGCTTGAAGCTGACAGTAACGAAGATAAAGAAGCACAAGAACGACAAATAAAAGAACAGATGCAAGCCTGTGATTTATGTGATATTGTAAAATGTGATTGGGATGAGTGTTGCCAGATAAATGTTCCCGCTCTTACACCTAAAGAAGTGATGACATTAAATAATTTATTGCCTGATGAAACTGCTCAAAAATATATAACAGATACCATGCCCTTTTTTAGTGGTAAAACTTCAGAATTAAATGAACTCATTGCTAATTATATCAAATATTATAAATATTACCCCAATTTTCATCATGTAAATTTTTGAAAAATAACAGATAGTATTTTTTCAGCGACAATGGGGGAAACACTATTACCTATTTGTCTGAAACTATGCCAAATTGTTGGTTGGAATTCAAACCAATCTGGAAATCCTTGTAATCTGGCTGCCTCTCTGGGGGTAATTACTCTAGGTTCTGCAAAATGAATTGGACGAACTGCTTGGTAGCTTCCCTTTTCTGGACCTGTTCCAGCTCTAAGCGTTGGGCAAAAACCATCTGGGTTTAATTTAACAGATTTTGAAATATTATCTTGTTGTCCATATTTTAAATTTTTATACCTATTAATAATTTCTTCCCCATGTTTTGTAGGGAAACGCCCTGTAACAATTTTTTTTCTATATAATGCAATACTTTTGGGATTTCCGATACCTTGCGGAATAAGTTCTCTTATATGTTTATAAAAGCTTAAAGTTTCTGGTCTTTTTAGTTTTTCAAGTTCTTTTTGTGCTAATTTCCCATATCCATTTCCTTCAGAACAAATTTTGATAGGAAGTCCTAAAAGAGCATCTTTGACTCTTATTTTTTCATTTTCTGGAACTTTAGCAGAATGAAAATCATTTTCACTTAGATTAATTCCTTCTTCTTTTCTATATCCAATAAAAAAAACTCTTGTCCTTGTCGTTGGGGCTCCATATTCATCTGCCCGAATTATTAATGGAGAAAGAACGGTATAGCCAGTAATATTATTTAATGCTGCATTTCTTAAGCTTTTATATTTGTCATCTAAAATACCAAGCACATTTTCTGCTACAAAAAAAATGGGGCGGATTTCTTCAATAAATTCAAAAAATCGCATAAAAAGATTATTTCGAACATCATTTTCATTCCTGTGCCCCATATAACTAAAGCCTTGACATGGTGGCCCACCAATTATACCATCAATATTATGAATATCTGTTAGTAATATTTTTTTTAGTTCTGATGCTTTAATTTTCGATAAATCAATTTCAAAATGTTTTGTATTCGGAAAATTTCTGATATGAGTATCTATTGCTTTTTTGTCCAGTTCTATAGCGCCGGCAACATGAAACCCTGCCCGTGCGGCACCAAGACTCAGCCCTCCTGCACCAGCAAAAAAATCTACAACATTTAAGTTATCTCTTAGCATTTTCCCTGTTCATTTGTTCTTTTTCGTGTATATTATAATAAATTTGTAACTTTGCAAGAAATAACATAAATTATCAAAATAAAATATAATAAAGATTTTAAAGTGAAAATAGTATTATTTAGAATAATTGAAAAAAGGAACATTAATGTAATGGAAATAGCAGCTTCTTCAATTTTAGATATTCTTTCATTATTTAAAATACCGACTTCATCCATTCAAGAACTATGGAATGCCCATTGCGAAAGAAAATTAGCAGAAAGCCGAGATATTTTATTTGATGAAATAACAGGGGGAAATTTTAATAATATTGCCGATGATGACAAAATTTCTCTTATGCACCGCTATACATTAGCTGCAATGAATGGGACGGCTCGTCTGAATCTAAGACTCTTAGCAAAAGCAATAAATAGTATTGCAAAAGGCGAACAACTCCGTTCTCCAATATATGCGAATGAATTTAACAGATATGCTCAGATTTTGGAAACATTATCTGATGAAGAAATTCATCTATTAGCTCAATTATATAAAATGAGAGAATGATTTAAAATATATAAAACTTCATAATGAACCACCTAAAGGAATAAATGCCGATTATTTTACAAAACTTATTGCAGGATATGAATACAGTCAACCAGAGAAGGTTAAAGAAATTAAAGCGATAGCCGGTGCTCTCTTAAGAACTGGACTTATTTACCAAGAAAATGTAGGTTACGGAGGTTCTTATGTTTATGCCTTAACACCTTTTTTCGATAAAATTATTGAATTAGTCGATTTTCAGGATGCTTTAGATAAAGAAAATGGATAAAATGATAAATTATATTGATGACTTGCCGCTTCCTAACCATTTAATTCCATCAAAATTGAAGGAATTATTGTCTCCTATTGATGCTTCTCCATTCAATAATATAGAGGTTGCATGCGCCTATGAAACTATGCCGTTTCGTGAAATATTTTGTGATATGACAACTGTTACTGTTCCTCTGGATAAAATAGATAATCTGCCTCTATTGTACTTGAATCACGGCGTCGTTTCCACAGGTTCTGATAATGATAGTGAAGGAATGTGTGACGCTAATTATACAATTGGCAGCTACTATTCATTAATTTCCTCTTGGGGAAATGGTTCCCTTTTTACATACAATTTAAGCGATAGATTCTGGATGACTCTAGGTCTTACACCTCGTTGTCATAGTAATGATACAATATCTTGGGATGATATCAGTAATGATGAAACAGATATTGCGTTTGGAGAATTATCAACCGAATATTGTTATGAATATAAAAGAAATGTTTCTTGGAAAATTCGTAACGACTATTTACGAAAATATCTTTGGCATTTGGGACACGCTGCAGTTAGAGTTTTTTACTATGAACAAGATCTTCCCCGAACAAAAGAATTAGAGGAAATAATTGGAAGGAATGGATATTTCACAGATATAAACAACAATAAATGGTACGATTTTAGATTATTCGTACACCCGAGTTTCCCGGACAAGATTTGTCTTCAAGTAGATGCTTCTGTTATTGCTGCACTTCCGGAATTATGCCCTGAAAAAACATTAGAAGATATTATCTGGCCAGATCTGCAACATTCTCTTACAAGGAAGCAGGCTCACTCAATGGAACTTTCTAAGAGGGCTTATTTTTCAGATAATTTATTAAAACATTTTGAAGATAAGAAAGATTATACGATAGTACCGACAAGTGGTTATATCCGTTATAAAGATGTTTGGGCCTTTCGCGATTGTACCCGCGTTAAACGAAACTATATTTCAATGCCTTATTGTAAAATATTTGAAGGAATGGATGTCCGGACAATTATTACATTGAGCCGTTTTGCTGTTAGTAAAAAAGAAGTTGACGCAGCTGAAGATTGTGAAAATATTGCAGCAAAAACGGTAAGATTTAAAGATGCATTTTTATTATTTGGGGATAATCTCAGTAAACTTCTTTATATTTTAACCCCAAAAAACATCCTAGCTGAAAATATAATTCAAATATCTAAAACAGATTTAGAATATAAGGGGTGGTATTCCAGTGAACGGCTTTTCAAAATGGCAAAAGTTGCACCTCTAGACATGCCCCAAGACGACTTTTTGTCCCGTTGCAAAACAGTGAATGAACTATTTAACAAAATTCCAGTTGGGCCGCTAAGAGAAATTATTTTATCCACGGGAATAAATTCTGATGATATAAAAAATTTTAAAAGTATAAAGCTATTACACGGAATAAAAAATATACTGGATTATCTAGTTTCTAATCATTTGAAAGTATCAGATTTCAAAGACTATCCTGAGGAATTAAAATGGACAGAAGAAAATTCTTCAACCTTGGGCTTATTCGTCCTTAATGATTTGAGACAGATTGATGCACATGATAAATCTGATAATCCTCTCAATGAAATGAAAAAACTGGGATTTGACGTAAGCATATGCCACCAAGGATATGGCAAAGCACTAGACTTCATGTATGATACGATAATTGATTTTTTAGATGCCTTTAACTATCATTGTAAAATTTTATTAATGAATGAAACATAATTTTAATTGGCATATATAGTTGCTCAGAATAATTTCAAAAAATCTTATTGACATTTATTTATAAGTCTCTGTAATATATTGGCATGGCTGGGTTGGAGCCTTCTATCTGCAATTTCGCAAACCTCAACGTGAGGCAACTTTTTTCTTTTAAGATCATTTTAAACCTTTTTCAGGGTTTTCTGACAGCAGGTATTGGAATCAAGCCTTGGGTTTTTAGAAAGGATTTAGAATGACTAATTCTCTGTATATTAAGAATTTAAAAGCTAAAGCTAAGCAACTCTGCCGACGTCAAGAGCTAAAACATAGTGAAGCTCTTGATAATATAGCTCAAAAGGAAGGCTTTGCCGGTTGGCATGAGCTAATGAATACTCCGGTCTGGATTTTAGAGGGATGTTTTTACGGAATTGACAAAGAGTTCGCTGAACCTTATGACCTTAATCTCGCTCCATTTGAAGAACTCTCAGGCAAAGATTTAGAAGATGCGATACGTTTTGTTCGCAAGACGCAAAAGCAGAAATTTAATTTTGAAAAACTCCGTTTATATCGATTTACAAAATTAACAGACGTTGGTTTTTGTGATTTTAATGATATTGATTCAATTGGAGAAGCAACCAATCTAATGGGACATTTTTGGTCTTATTTATCGGTAGCTTTCGTATTTTTTAAAGGGAAAAGTTATATTTTATGCCCAGAGAACAGTAAGCTTCATAAAGTTGTACAGATAGTCAAAACTCCTATGGGAAAAAGGGAAATAGTAGATTATTACAGGGAAATTATTTGTTCTGATAAACAAAGTTCTGATAAACTTGAAATCTATTAGGAACTAATTTTTCCCGAATTAACGAAAGAATCCTTTGAGAGGAAAGTCTATTGTCCGCATTGTAAACAAGAATACCTCTTGAAAGAAACAAAAATTGTGCAGGATGAATCTCGGGATACATTTATTTTCTGCAAAAATTTTCCGGAATGTTTTGGCCAAGGACGTGACTTAGAATATTTGGAATAAGTTATTTTTTAACAGCAATTACGGAATTATAAAATGAGAGATAAAAAAGAATCAAAAAAATTATATTATGTAGATTCTGTTAAGCCGATTAATCATGGAGAAAAATTTATTGTCCGGTTGCTTGATCAAACGCCTTATTCTTATATGGCAAAAAAAGTTTATGCAGAAATATTGCCCGGATTAGTTGATAAACGACTTTTTCTGTATAATAGAGAAAAAAAGAAAGATAAGTTCAGAGTAATAACAGAAGGGAGACAAAATGGCTTCCATGATGGGGTTTTTATACGTTTAAATGAAAAAAGTCAAAAATATAAACAAAAAAAGCTATTGCAGTTGCAATTAGAATATGAAAATATTGAAGTGTATCCAGACGAAGAAGTTGATAAGCAACCTGAACTACAAAAACAAAAATATAAAAAGATTAATAATAGTGATTATATTGCACCATCATATATTAATATGATGAATCCAAAGTATTTAGAAATAGACAATGTATTTTATTCTACCTTAATAATAATTAATTATAATCGAGAGCAACATGCTTTTATCATAGATACTCATATCACTGATTCTCGAAAACAAGATATATTGGCAGAACTAAAAAGAATTTTAGGTGGACGCCCGATTGAAGCATTAATTCTTACTCATCGGCATTATGATCATTATCTTGGAGCATATATGCTACTAAACGATAAGGAATTTAACATTAAGCATTTGATAGTAAATCAATCGTTTCTTACAGATCCGAAACCAAATCAAGTAGACAAGCTATTAAATATAGCAGAGAAAAAAGGATGCCGTATTATTTCTGCAACCGGACAGAAAACAATTAACGATGGAAGTACAAAGTTGTATTTTTCTTTTCATTATGGAAATACAGATGAAAATGATAATTCAATATTACTTCAGATATATTGTGATGATAAATTATATTATTTAACAGGAGATATGGGATATGAAACACTAGAAGAAGAGGATTTGAAAGACTTTCATGAACAAGTAGTGTTAAAAGTTAGCCACCATGGCAGTGATACGGGAACATCTTGCTCTTTTTTATACAGATTACATAGAAATGTGATAAATCTTTTATATAGAATAAATAATCAGTGTATTCCTGATTATTGCCCGATTGCAACTAAGAATAAAGCCGTGAACTGTCAAGCATTTATCTCTGTCGGAAAAAATAATCGTTATGGACATCCGGATAAAAAATGTTTGAATCAACTAAAATATGCAGGTTTTAATACTATTTTATCACATAGTAAAAAGGAGGTTCATTGTTTTTAATGATTATTGTTTAAAAATTGAAAAAGAGAAGTTCGAGATAGTTATAGAGTGGTAGGTTCGAGTTACACCGTGATTCGCGAACCGGAATTCCATCTCCAAAGCATTGATAAAATTTGTTTTCCTGCAATTTAGACCAGTTCGCGATGACTGAAAACCGCATCACCAATTGTGATACCCTCAGTTTTTGAGGGTATTTTTTTGTTTAAAGACCTGATGTAATCGTAAGGTTTTCTAAGCGTATAAGAGATTTTACGGTCTTGTAATTTCAAGTTCGAAAGTAAGATGTGTAAAATCTCTCTTTTTGTTTCTACTTTCGAACTCTGAAAGATTTGGTACGCATTGTTACCCAAGGAAAGTATTGTGGCAACTGCGATTGAAAACTTTTCATCGGCTTCGGTCAGCAGTTCCGACTTCCCCTCGAGTTCGTATTGTTCGTTTTTGAGGTCTTCGTTCATATCACGGTATTCTTCCGGTGTAATTTCCTTTTTAAGCAGTAGCGACCGCAAGTATTTAATTTGCTCCTGACAGTCATCGTATTTCTTGCGAATGGCTTTTACTTCTCGGTTATGGGCTTCATTCTGTCGGTTTATGATTTTTTCCATATCCGACCTGAGATAGCTCATTATCTCTTGCGGTACGGACAGATTCTTTAACTCATCTTCGATTTGTTGTAAAACAACGTTTTCATTAACCTGCGGATTATTGCAGTTCCCTTTGAAGTGCGAACATTTGAGGTAAACGTATTCTTTGCCGCTGGGTTTTGTTTTACGGTCGCTACTAATCATACAACCGCATTCCCCACAAGTTATCAATCCCCGAAAGATAAAGGGCTTTTCGGTGGTTTTGAAGTGTTTAGGTTCTTCCGGTTTGCGACCGTGCATAATGTCCTGACACGTTTTAAATAGTGCGGGAGCAATTAACGTTTCGTAGTTATGTTTGTACCACTGGTTTTTATATAACATTTCCCCAATGTAAAATCTGTTGTTTAGTATGCGGTGAATCGTACTTGTGTTAACCGCTTTTCCCGAAGAGCGGTTGACCAGTCCCCATTCCTTACATTTTTTCATCATATCCTTAACTGAATAAAGCCCCGTTGCATATTGTTCAAAAAGTTTCTGAATAATCGGTGCCCGTTCGTTATCGACAATGACGGTGGCTTTCCCGTCTGATGTTCTTATATTTAAATAACCCACGGGAGCTTTCGACATACACCGCCCTTGATTGACTGAATAGTCCATACCGTAAACCACATTATCTCGTAAGCTTAGGGTATAGTTTTGAGCCATAACGACATTTAAGCCGAGTATGGTTAAATCTCCGGCTTTGGAAGTTTTATTTAATATCAAGTTATCTTGGGTCAGATGAAGTTCAAGTTGCCCGCTTTTTCGCATTTCATCAATCAATGTATAATTCTTGAAGTTACGGAACAGTCTGTCAGTCTTCAAACAAACTAAAGCAACACCACCACGTTGTTGTTGGCAGAATTTTATTACTTCCATAAATTTTTTGCGTTCACCTTTGGTGCTGCTTTCAACTATTTCTGCATCTTTAATTATAGTCAGCCCTTTTCTCTGACAATATTCAGTTAGCATTTCCAACTGATTTTGAAGAGAGTTTCCGTCGCGTTCCTGCATAGTGGTTGAAACTCGTCTGAATAAAACGGCATTTGTTATCATTTTCAAATCTCCAATTGTTAAAAACAATAATATTATGCCATTTTAGACAAAACAAGCAATTTGTTTGTTTCTAATGATGATTATTAGATTTATTCAATAATTGTTTCAATATCGTTAGACAATTGCAATAAAATCCTTAGAAACAAACAAATTGAATGATGGTGGTTATTGTGATTTTCTCGTCTTCGTAAGGCAAATGAGTTGTCTTTCCAGTCAGGCGACTGTGTTTTAATTTTGTCCAAATAATAGAGATGAAGAAAGCTGATATAATCAAATCGTGGTATCCTAATGAAGTTTTGTCTGACGACGAAGCTCTGGCTATCTATGACCGTTTATTGAAACTTTACCTCACCCTCTACTATGCGGATAAAGAAAATAGGGAGAATTCTGATGTCAGAATTTAATAAAAAACAACTGAAAGAGAAATTCACGAATATTAAAAAGGCTTTTGAAGCTTTTGATACAATTGAGCTAAAGGGTCGAAAACATATACAAGAAGCTATCCTTGGTTGTTATGACATTTATCTTCATTACAACCCAAAGCTAATCAAAAAAAGATGTACAAAGGCAGGTATTAAATACAAGGTTAAAAAACCGATGAAAATGATTTTAATGCTAGCATTGGGGGTATCTGATAAATGCGATGATGAACGTGTTAAAGCAAGAATCAGAACGTATGTTAGGGTTTTGAAACGGTTTGACAGCTTGAGCTATGATTTGGACACAGCTGAAGAAAACTTAAGGCAATATGGAATTGATTATTTTGCTAATTTTCGCTCGAAAAATGAGGATGATACAGACAATGTGAATGATAATGAAGATGATGATGACGATAGTGACAAACAGTTAGAATTACCTTTTGGAGATGACGACGATGATACAGAAGACTATGATGAAGAGGAGGCGGAAGACGATGACATTGGCGAGGATGACAATAACAATGCGGACACCGTGACTTCGACTTCTGAATTTCAAAAGCAGTCTTTGGGAGATAAAACCGTCAAATTCTTCCAAGCAAACAACATCAAAGATAAAAATTATGTCATTTGGGTTGTGGGTAACGAAGTGTATAAAAGTATAGATATGGCTCTGCTCAAGCGACTTGATGATTTTGATTTTATAAAATTGAAGTGAAAATTTTGAGAGGGGGATAAAGCCAATCCCCCTTTTTCAAAACGTTGTATTACAACGTTTTGGTTAAAAAATCGCAATTATGTATACAAACATAATCAAAACATAATGCAGTTAAATAAAGGGATTACAAATGAAAACTTTTTCAGAAAAATTTGAACAGAACGCAAATTTACAATTAAGAAAAGTAACAAGAGCAATCGATTTGTATGTTAAGAATGTTTATATAAAAAGTCGGTTGATACGGTATGTTAGTAGTCAAGCAGGGTTTGGAATGATGCAACCATTAGCCCTCAAAAACTTTTCGGATGTTGTTTATTCATATTTGGAACCAATTATCGGTAGCGATAACATCTCAATGTTTACGGTTGTTGTCGATAAATATAACTTCGGACAGGATAACTGGAATTTTCAATACAAGTCATTTCAAAAGAAAATAAAAAAGATTTTTAAAGGATATGATTATATCGCTAATGTTGCTTTAGATGAATTTCCTCGGATATCTTTTCAGCAAGACGGTACTTTGATGACACCGCATATTCACGGAATATTTTTGCGTACATTGACACGATGGGAGAAATCAAAATTATCAAAACGAATAAAAAAATACTTTCTTCAAAGTCGTATCAGACCTTTCGTTGTCAGACCACAGTATGATTTAGAGTCTGCTATTCAATACAGCTTTAAAGCCTTATTTGGCGGGAAAAGAACATTTACGAGAAGAGATTTAACCGTCGGATTAAAAAATACGAGTATGACGTATAAGGCAATTTATACAAACTTCACTCATCTAAAACGCTTCAAAATATACGATTTGGCTTTTGCGGGAGGTAAAGGAAAGGAGGTTTTACGCAATATCATTAGTGACATTGAAAATGGGAATTAATTATTAAGGTAATTGTACACGGTACGTCTGGAGATACCGTATTGTTTGGCGATTTGGGTGATTGGTGTGCGATTGTTAACGAGGGCTTTTATTTCCTCGACCTGTTGGGCGGTTAGTTTCGGCTGACCGCCTTTATATTTGCCGTGCATTTTTGCAAGGGCAATTCCCTCTCGTTGACGTTCAAGTATAAGGTTACGTTCAAGCTCTGCAACAGCTCCCAACATCGTCATCATCATTTTTTGATAAGGGTCTTGTTTATCGGCAGCAAAGGTAAGGTTTTCTTTATGAAAAACGATTTTAGCCCCTTTACTGGTTATTTCTTCAACCAGATTTAACAGGTCTTTGGTGTTGCGGGCTAATCTGTCCATAGAATGAACATTGATAATATCTCCGGTACGGATATTGAGTAACATAGCCTGCAATTCGGGACGGTTGGTATTTTTACCGCTGATTTTTTCGATATACGCACGGTCGCACGGAACATCTAAAAGTTGGCGTTCGGTATTTTGGTCGGTGGTCGATACTCTCTTATAGTTAAAAATCATATTGTTTACTCCTTTGTGTGAAATTGATATTTATAACTTTGGTTTACACCTGTGCAATGAACTGTATTTTTGATGTAGATTGCACATAAAATCACCTGTGAAAGCACGGTATACTTCATTTGCATACCCTCGCTTTAATAACATACACGTCGTTCTTGCTGATTTGGTGAATTTGCGGAATGTTGCGAATTGGGATTTGTTTTATACTGCCGCTGTCAAGGAGTTTGATTGAACTCCTAACCTTGTCAACGGTTGTCCAGTGCGAATATTTACCCTCTAAACCGATTAAAACGGCCGTATCAGGCATTTCTGAGTATTGTTTAATCTGGTTTATCACTTCATCAACCGACAATTTTTTTCTTAACAGAGGACGGGAAACCTTAATTGATATGCTGAAATCAATCTTTAACTTTTCACCAATGCAAAAAAGATAGTTTTCCAGTTGTGCGTTGGTTGAGCCTGTTTTGTGGACATCAAGCAACTCTCGGCAGTTATCCAAATGTTCATAAAGGGTATGCAGGAGTTCCCTTTGGTAATCGGTTTTGAGGTGTTTTATTCCATTTACGGCTTTTGTGGTGGATATGACACTTGCAAAACATCCACATAAATAGGTAAAGCCCTGACTGATGACCGCCGTCAATATTCATCTCCACGCATAATGGTCAAGACTCGATTTGTGACATTCGGGTCGCTAGGGTCAGGGCTGAAATAATTATAATCGGTATCGTAATAGTCAATTTTCCAGAAATACGTATCGTTTTTGAAATTGATAGCCCCGAAGTCGTGTTCTCCGTATGGATCGTTGTCCTCGGTAAAATTATCAAACTCCTGAACTTGTTTCAAAAATTCTTTTCTGTCATCATCGGTTAGTGATTGCACGCAAGGGGTAATAATCCCCCGTCCGCCATTAAATGACTTACGAAACGAATCGTTTAATTGTCTTATTTTTTTATATTCATTTTCTCGCCTTTAAAATAAAAAAAGAGCCTCACACTTGGTGAAGCTCCGATTGTTAAATTGAGATTGTAAACGGTTCTAACTGACTTATTTCGAGTTTGTTAGTTAGAAATCGCATATTACACCTCACTTTCAAACATACAAAACCTTTGCTGCCCTTGCTAAAAAACAGCTTTGTACACGGTTTCATATATTTTGTGATTTATAATAAAAACGAATCGAATCAATTTTTATTATGGTTAAATATAACATATTCTATTATAAATTTCAAGTAAAATATTGTGCAAAATCAGGTGATTAGTTAAATAATTTAGTAGTGTGAAAACACAATATAGGGAGTTTATTACCGATGAAAAAATTAACAGACCCGAACGAAGAATTGAACATTGCAAATTTGTTGGCGGTTTTCCGATTGGAGATGAAAAAACTCCGTGAACAGTTGAACAAAAAAGGC
>ENA-OOXM01001812-OOXM01001812.1-human-gut-metagenome-genome-assembly--contig:-NODE-1812-length-15166-cov-7.751439_pt1 | contig 15166 bp, 12 predicted proteins | sample MGYA00241589_ERZ501347 | MGnify/ENA primary metagenome ERZ501347 (study PRJEB25962, sample SAMEA2042832) | human gut metagenome | biome: human gut; feature: human-associated habitat; material: faeces...
TTTCTGCACGAAATACTGCACCAATTCATATCAACTAATTTTGAACACCTACTTATTATATAAATATGCCAAGAGAACAGGTTAATAGATTGAAAATAGTGCTTGCTGAAGAACAGAAAAGCAATAAATGGCTTGCCGAACAATTAGGCAAAGATCAGGCCACCATTTCGAAATGGGTAACGAATTCCAGTCAGCCTGACCTTAAAAATCTGTTGCGTATCGCAAAGACTTTGAATGTAGATGTGACAAGATTGTTAAATTTAGATGTGCTAAATGAAGAACAACAAGGAAATTTACAGTCTGCAACTTCCGATAATATGGTATTATCGGAAAATAAGGAGAAATAAAATATGACACCAGAAGAGAAAGCAAGAGTAAAAATAGACCGCTGGTTCGCTGATGCTGGTTGGCTGGTTGTTAATCGCGAGGAGTTCGAACCTACGATGACAGCCGTGGCTGTGCGCGAAGGATTGCTGAAAGGCAATCTCGAAGCTGATTATCTTATGTTCATCAACGGCAAGGTATGTGGTGTGCTTGAAGCTAAACGCGAAGAAGTGAATGTTGATTCTGATAAGGTGAGTGATCAAGTGACCACTTATGCTAAAAGTGTACCAAATTGTTATCAAACATGGCAAAAGCCTATCCCCCTTTTGTATAAGTCAAACGGTAAAATTGTCTTATTCCAAGATTTTCGTAAATCGGACACGGATTGGGAGGAAATCAACCGCATTCATACACCAAAGGAAATTGTGGCTTTGTTGGGTATAGACGACCCATTTGCAGGACTGCCTACACTTTACAAAAAAGGATTACGTGAGTGTCAGTATGAAGCTATTACCGAATTGGAGAAGAGTTTTCGTAGTGGACAAAACCGTGCGCTTATGGTTCTAGCCACGGGTGCGGGAAAGACCTATACGGCTTGTCTTGCTGCCTATCGCATGCTTTCTTATACTCCTATGCGACGAGTGCTTTTTCTCGTTGATCGCAATAATCTTGGACGACAAGCTGAAAATGAATTTGGTACATTCCGTCTTACTGACAATGGCGAAGCCTTCAATACTATATTTGGGGTGGAACGCTTGAAGTCTGCCAAGATTCCGTCTGATAGCAATGTGCTTATTTCTACTATACAACGTTTGTTCTCTTTGTTAAAGGGTGAAGATATTCAAGATAATGATGACGATGATGAAGAAGATGTGACAACTGAAATGGTTCTTCCCGACAATCCTAATTTGCCGCATGATTTCTTCGATATGATTATTATTGACGAGTGTCATCGCAGTATTTACGGTAACTGGCGTAAGGTGCTTGAGTATTTTGATACGGCACGTCTTATTGGTCTTACGGCAACTCCCATTCCTGAAACAATGGCGTTCTTCAATAATAATCGTATTGTGAACTATACGCTTGAAAAGAGTATCGTGGATGGCGTGAACGTGGATAACCGTGTATATCGTATTAAGACGGAAGCAACGGAAAACGGAGGGGCTATTATGAAGGGAGACCGTGTGCGTGTTGAAACTCGCTATACGGGCAAAACGGAAGAGTTAAATACACGCGAGACAAAGAATTACACCAAAACGGAACTTAACCGTTCTATTGTCAATCCTTCTCAAATAAAACTCATCCTTACAACATATCGCGATGCTGTTTACTCGGAAATGTTCAATGACCCTCAACGTGAGCCTAATTTTGAATATCTCCCCAAAACACTCATCTTTGCTCTCAACGAGGCTCATGCCACGAATATTGTGAACATAGCTAAAGAGGTGTTTGGAGAGAAATGCCCTAATGCTGATATGGATAGGTATGTGCAGAAAATTACTTATTCTTCGGGTGATAGCAATGAACTAATTCGCCAATTCCGCAATGATCGTGACTTCCGTATTGCTGTTACTTGCACTTTGGTGGCTACAGGTACGGACGTGAAACCGCTTGAAGTGGTAATGTTTATGCGTGACGTGGAGTCTGAACCGCTATTCATTCAGATGAAAGGGCGTGGTGTGCGTACCATTGGCGATGAGCAGTTGCGGGCTGTTACTCCTAACGCTATAAGCAAAGATTGTTTCTTCCTTGTAGATGCGGTGGGCGTTACCGAGCATACTATGTCTATTCCTGAGCAAGGTGAAGGACCTGATACAATCACGATAACATTGAAGGAACTGCTGGAGCGTATTGCTCACGGCAACTTGCCTGATATGTACCTCAAACGCCTTGCAGCTACTTTGTCGCGTCTGCACAATAAGGCAGACGGCAGCCAGCGTATGGAGTTCGAACGATTGGCAAGCGATTCCATGGATGCGATTGCACAACGCATCTACGATGCTTTGGCGAATGGCAGCTTACCGCCTTATAACAACATCAATGAACCTAACAATGAGCGTAAGGGACTTGTTTCTCCTATTGCCAATCATGCAGATGTACGTCGCTATATTCTTATTCTTTCGGCTGGTTTTGTAAACACACTCATGCCTGGTGAGGATACGCTTATTTCCAAGGGCTTCTCTGTGGAGGAGGCAAAGAACACTACCGAGGCTTTTGAACAGTATTGCCGCGACCATGCTGACGAAATAGAGGCTTTACGAATCTTATACAATCAGAGTGGCGAGCCTATCACGTTCAGCATGATGAAGGATTTGGAGAATAAGCTGAAAATGGAGAACAATCGTTTCAGTACGAAACAACTTTGGAACTCGTATGCTATTGTTTCTCCTGGTAACGTGCGACGCACAACGAGAAAGGAGGAAAGCGATGCCCTTACTAATATTATTCAATTGGTTCGCTTTGCATTCCGACAGATTGAAAAACTTGACAGCGTTTGCGTTACTGCACGGCAGTATTTCAATCTTTGGTGTGGTCAGTGGCATCGTGAAATCTCTGACAGGCAGAAACAACTCATGAGTCAGATTGTTGATTATGTAGCAAGTAATGGTGCTTGTACTATCAATGATATCCGCGAGGATGATCGAACACAGGCTGCTCAGATGATAGCTGCATTCGGTACTAAGCAGAAGGCGGATGATGCTCTTCTTTCTTTGTTTAATTTTGTGGTTTTAAGAAAAACAGCATAACTTTGAATTATGGCAAACAATATATCTACAGAGCAATCGCTCACTAAAAAAGTATGGAACCTCGCCACTACGCTTGCTGGACAAGGTATTGGCTTTACTGATTATATCACGCAACTCACTTATCTGCTTTTCTTGAAAATGGACGCGGAGAATGTTGAAATGTTTGGAGAAGATTCTGCGATACCTACTGGCTATCAGTGGAATGATCTTATTCAGCTCGACGGACTGGATCTGTTGAAACAGTATGAAGAAACCTTGAAAGTGCTCAGCGAACAAGACAACCTTATTGGTACAATCTACACTAAAGCGCAGAATAAGATTGACAAGCCTGTTTACTTGAAAAAGGTCATCACTATGATTGACGAAGAGCAATGGTTGGTGATGGACGCAGACGTGAAGGGTGCTATCTATGAAAGCATATTGGAGAAGAACGGACAAGATAAAAAGAGTGGCGCAGGTCAGTACTTTACACCTCGTCCCCTTATTAAAGCTATGGTTGACTGCATCCGTCCGCAAATTGGCGAGACTGTGTGCGACCCTGCCTGTGGCACGGGCGGTTTCCTTCTCACGGCTTATGACTATATGAAAAATCAGTCGGCAGACAAGGCAAAACGTGATTTCCTCCGTAACGAGGCTTTGCATGGCGTTGACAACACTTCGCTTGTGGTTACTCTTGCTTCTATGAACTTGTATCTTCATGGTGTGGGTACTGACCGCAGTCCGATTTCATGCGAGGATTCGTTGGAGCGTGAACCAAAAACATTGGTGGATGTTATTCTTGCCAATCCTCCTTTCGGACAACGTCCTGCTGGTTCTGTGGAACTTAATCGTCCTGATTTCTATGTGGAAACGAAGAACAACCAGCTCAATTTCCTCCAACACATGATGCTGATGTTGAAGGTGGGTGGTCGTGCTTCTGTAGTATTGCCTGATAACGTGCTCTTTGAGGGTGGCACTGGTGAAACTATCCGCAAACGTTTGCTTGCTGACTTTAATCTGCACACTATTCTACGCTTGCCTACTGGTATATTCTACGCACAGGGTGTGAAAGCTAATGTGTTGTTCTTCACAAAAGGACAGCCCACTAAAGATGTTTGGTTCTATGATTACCGCACTGACGTGAAACACACGCTTGCTACAAACAAATTGGAACGTCATCACCTTGATGATTTTGTGAAATGCTACAACCCTGAGAATATTAACGATCGTAAAGAGACTTACGATGCAGAGACGAACCCTTCTGGACGTTGGCGCAAATATTCCATTGATGAGCTTACCGCTCGTGACAAGACTTCGCTTGACATCACTTGGATTAAGCAAGGGGGCGAGGAAGAACAACACTCTTTGGCGGAACTTATGGCTTCTATAAAGGAACAAAGCCAGAGCATCAGCAAGGCGGTGAGTAAGTTGGAGAAATTGTTGGGTGATATAAAAGAGGATTAATTATTATAATTGTCCAGATGCATTTGGACAAATTCTTCTATTTAGATTTTGCAAACGCATTTGCAAAATTTGCAGATGAAATAAGTGGATATAAAAATGAACGAAATAACCAAACAAGAGGATGCTCTCTTTGAAAAAATATCAAAGCTGATAGATGAAGCACATAGGCATGTAAAGACAACTGTTAATACTGCAATGGTTTATACCTATTATGGCATTGGCAAGTATATCATTGAAGATGAACAGCAAGGCGAAAAACGAGCTGCCTATGGTAAGGCTGTGTTGAAAAATCTGTCCGTACGTCTAACAGGTAAGTATGGAAAGGGTTGGTCTGTCGCAACACTAAAAAATGCCAAGAAGTTCTATAGCGTATATTCAGAAAAGACAAACAGTGTTTGTCCTATTGAAAGCAAAAAGGCTAAACACTGTTTAGCCAATTCAAAGCATGAGGCAGGAAACTTGAATACACAAAATACAGAAAATATTTCAAGGCCTTTATTTGCGCTGTCATGGTCGCACTATCTTATTTTGATGCGTATTGAAAATGCAGATGAACGAAACTTCTATGAAATAGAGTGTCATCAACAGAATTGGAGCTTCCGTGAATTGCAACGTCAATATGCTTCAAGTCTTTACGAACGTTTGGCTTTGAGTCGCAATAAGGACGAGGTGATGCGCTTGGCAAAAGAAGGACATACGGTCGAGAAACCATCAGACATCATAAAGAATCCTATCACATTGGAGTTCTTGGGATTGAAGCCCGATTCTATTTATTCGGAGTCTAAACTGGAGAATGCCATTATCAACAAAATGCAGCAATTCTTGCTCGAACTTGGCAAGGGATTTCTTTTTGAGGCACGACAGAAACGGTTTACTTTTGAAGAGCAGCATTTCTTTGTAGACTTGGTGTTTTACAACCGCTTGTTACAATGCTATGTGCTCATTGACTTAAAGATAGATAAACTTACCCATCAGGACCTCGGACAGATGCAGATGTATGTCAACTATTATGACCGCTATGTCAAACAAGACTTTGAGAAACCGACTATAGGCATACTGTTGTGTAAAGAAAAGAATGATGCCCTCGTGGAACTTACCTTGCCAAAGGACGCCAATATCTACGCTTCTGCCTATCAACTTTATCTTCCCAACAAGGATTTACTGCAAGCCAAGGTGAAGGAATGGATTGAGGAGTTTGAAGAGAACGAGGATCTAAAAAAACTGGAAAATAACGAATAGCATTTGTGCAGTTCCTGGCTGCACAAATAGCAAACAATAATTTAGAATGAATACAAAAGCGTTACGCCAAAAGATACTCGACCTTGCGATACATGGCAAGCTTGTACCGCAAGACCCGAACGATGAACCTGCCTCGGTGCTACTAGAACGCATCAAGGCAGAGAAAGAACGCCTTATCAAAGAAGGCAAAATCAAACGTACCAAGCGGTCAAAAGCTGCTTGTGATAAGCCCCATTATCCCTATGAATTGCCAGAGGGGTGGGAATGGTGCAAGTTGGAGGATTATGTTTGCTCTGTAACAGATGGTGACCATCAAGCGCCTCCAAAAGTTTCAAATGGTGTTCCCTTTTTGGTTATTTCAAATGTAGCCAGTGAAATTATTGACTTCGCAAATACTCGATATGTACCACAAGATTACTATGATGCAATACAATTTGATAGAAAACCTGAGCGTGGCGATATATTATTCACGGTTACTGGCTCTTATGGAATAGTTGTAAAAGTAAATACTGACAAGCAATTTTGTTTTCAACGGCATATAGGACTGATAAAGCCGATAATAGACAATGACTATTTGGTTTATGCACTTAGAAGTCAATACGTGAAAAAACTCTGCGATGATTTGTCTACAGGCACGGCACAAAAGACGGTTGGCTTAGACACTTTGCGTTCTTTTCTTATACCTATACCTCCTTTGCAAGAACAAAAACGTATTGTTGAGAGTATAGAACATTGCCTGTTATTTGTAGATTGTATTGAGGAAAATAAAGGTAACTTGCAAGACGCTATCAAGCAAGCCAAGTCAAAAATCCTCGACCTCGCCATTCACGGCAAACTTGTCCCACAAGATTCAACGGACGAGCCAGCCAGTGAATTGCTCAAGCGTATCAATCCTAAGGCTGGAATCACTTGTGATAACCCGCATTATCGCAATCTGCCTAAAGGGTGGGCGGTATGTAGACTTGAAGACATTGTAGAATATGAACAACCGACAGCATACATAGTCAGTTCAACCGACTACGATGATAGTTATCCAACACCTGTATTGACTGCAGGAAAATCTTTCTTGATTGGACATACCAATGATGATGAAGGTATATTCTCTAACCTACCTTGTATTATCTTTGATGATTTTACTACAGATTCAAAATTGGTAAATTTTCCTTTCAAAGTAAAGTCTTCAGCAATGAAGATTTTGAAGGTACATAAAAACCTAAATATAGAGTACGTTGCATCGTTTATGAGTATCACCAGACTAATAGGTGATACACACAAACGATATTGGATTTCAGAATATTCTAAATTGGAGATACCATTGCCTCCATATAAAGAACAAGTAAGAATCATGAATCAAATCAAACTTTTGTTTGAAAGATTAGATTCTATAACAGAGCGCTTATAAGTTCTCTGTTATTACATCGAGGGTTGTAAATGCTTTATTTATTGCATTTACAATCCTTTGTTGTTCTTCATAGGGCGGTATCGGCACATCAATTGCTTTGAATAACTTTTTATTCAAGTGCGGAATGGCTGAACCGACCTTATTTTCTCGCAATGTTTTGCGATGAAGGTTGATAACTTGTAAAACGTAGTCCGTGTACATGTTATCATTGATTGCCAACTGCTTAAACGTGCTGCCCTGATAACCCTCAAAAGGAGTACGGAATACTTCTCCTGAGTTCTCGCCATCTACCAATATCAAAAGTGTGTTTGCTGCTACATATTTGCCTGCTGACAAAGCTTTTGCTTCACGCTCGCCACGCAGAAACTTTACATCAAGATTAATTCTTTCAACGCCACTTTGCTTCTCACCATCAACCAAAGAACACAGCATTTGCATAGGCGCAGCTGCCCATCCTTCAGGCAGATTGCGATAATGCGGGATACGTTATCTTATATTGTTCCTGTTCAATAAACAAAAACAATATGATAACACAATTCAAAGCGTATCTTGCCAAGACCAATTTGGCAGAAAATACGATTACATCGTATGTATGGACGGTGACGTATTATCTTGAACACTACAAGGAAGTGAACAAGAAGAATCTCTTGGCTTACAAGGGGTATTTGGTGGAGAACTTCAAACCGCAAACTGTGAACCTACGGTTGCAAGCTGTAAACAAGTTCCTGGAGTTTAGCAAACAGGAAAAACTAAAGATGAAGTTTGTCAAAGCACAGCAAAAAAACTTCTTGGAAAATGTAATCAGCGATGCCGATTATAAGTTCCTTAAAACAAAGTTGAAAGCCGATGGTTATGACCATTGGTATTTCATCGTATGGTTTATGGCTGCCACTGGCGCACGTGTCAGCGAATTGTTGCAAATTAAGGCGGAACATGTAAATGTAGGCTATCTTGACCTATATAGTAAGGGCGGCAAAATGCGCCGTATCTACATCCCCAAGAAGCTTTGCGCTGAAGCTGCAAAATGGTTGAAAGAACGTGACTTGACAACAGGCTATCTTTTCACCAACCGCACTGGCAACTGCCTTTCCACTCGTGGCATTGCCATTCAGCTAAAGCACTTTGCCGAGAACTACGGCATCAATCGGGAGGTGGTCTATCCACACTCGTTTCGCCACCGCTTTGCCAAGAACTTCTTGGAGAAGTTCAACGACATCGCCTTACTTGCCGACCTCATGGGGCATGAGAGCATCGAAACCACACGTATCTATTTGCGACGCACAGCAAGTGAGCAGCAGAAGATAGTTGACAGGGTAGTTACTTGGTAATCGCATCAATGCTATTTAGCCACCGTAAGCATTGGACTTACGATGGCTAAATATGGTAATTATAACGATGATGTAATGTTGTCGAGTTGAGTGAATAGTTCTTCTATTTTGGTTACTATGCGGTGTTGTTCGTTTATTGGTGGCAAATCTATTTTAATGCTTAGAATAGCCTTTGCGCTGATGTTTGGTTGTGCTCCTCCGTATGCAATATTTAGAATATAGTTGGATTTAGCAAGCATAAAATAGTTGCGATATTGTTGAAGCCAAGCTTCTGTGCATTTTAAGTTGCCAACTCGTTGATTCAATAGGGCATCAGTCTTATATTTATATACTCCCATTTTGCCTGTTGTAGCTCCAGACATAGCAATTAACAGGTCACCTTTATGTATAATGAATTTAGAATTATTGTAATTCTGAATATACACACATGACGATAAGTCAATATTACCATTGTTCGTTATATTTGAAATTCTTACAAGCGGGACTCCATTTTGCTTGTATTCATCACTGCTAAAGGCATAGCCACTTTCAAAGATTCCGATATCCTTTAATGTGCATCGGCACCAACCATTCGGCAAATTCTCATACTGCGGGTTATCACAAGCGATTTCCGCCTTGGGATTGAAGCGTTTGAGCAACTCGGTAGCTGGCTCGTCGCTTGGGTCTTGTGGAACGAGTTTGCCGTGAATGGCGAGGTCTAGGATTTTTGATTTGGCTTGCTTGATTGTTTCTTGCAAATCATCCTTTCCACTTTCAATTATATCTATCAAAGCAAACCAATATTTAACTTTTTCCACAATACGATGTTGCTCCTTTAGAGGAGGAAGTAAAAAATCTATGTCACAAATATTACTGCTGCTTATGTTTGGTTGCGCACCACCATATGCACGTTTTAATATTTCATTGACTTTTGACTGCATGAAATAGTTTCGATATTCTGGTAATAGAGAATCTAAATTGATTATCTTTAAGTTCCCAACACGTTGATTGAGTAAGGCTTTATCTTTGTGTAAATATACACCCATTTTCCCCGTAGTAGCACCAGACATAGCAATTAGTAGGTCTCCATAAGATATTGTAAACCTATCATCTACTTTTTCTTGAATATAAACGCATGAGGACAAATCTATTTTGTTTTCTGAAATGTTTGCTATCCGTATAAGTGGAGTCCCTGTAGGCATATAATTATTGCTGCTAAAGGCATATCCATTTTCAAATCTACAAATATCACCTAACTTGCACCAGCACCACCCCTCCGGCAGTTCATAGGGATAATGGGGCTTATCACAAATTCTTTCTACAAATTCGTCTTTTCTCCTTCACACTATCGCCCATAGTTTTGCAGAAACAAACAAACAAACAAGTAAAACTATGGGCGATTTCAATTACTTACACATAACAGGCGTGAACGACCTACCCAGCTATCATGCCGCGGCAGCGTTCACCACCAAGAGCAGCGAGGTTTTCAAGGAGGCGGAGGAAATCTTTCCATGCTGATTTATTCTTTTCTAGGTGATTTGCTAAAATGATAGACGAGGCTTAGCATAAAATAACGGGGTACTACATTGTGCCATGTTTCTGTACGACCTTTAGAACGCGAGTTATCTCGTTCTAAAGATGACTTTATACAGGAGCATTACGACAAATATGGACGTGAAGACTTTCCACCTGCGTGGAATTTGTTAGATCTTACATCTTTCGGAACACTCACTAAATTATACTTTACCTTTGCCGACCGCAGAGTGAAGAAAGCAATAGCTCGCTCCTATGGGGTACCATAGCATGAAATTCTTGAAAGTTGGACGAAAGCGGTTAACACCTTGCGCAATTCATGTGCGCATCACAACCGCGTTTGGAATCGAATCATGCCAGTCATGCCTCAAATTCCTTTAACATTGCGTAATGCATGGATTTCCTCTCGTCCAAGCAACTCTAACAGACTATACGCAGTCTTATATGCTTTATTCTTTTAGCTTTTCTTTTTCTTGGGCATCACATTGAAGCGATACACCACGTGGAGCATTACGTAGCGAGGTTGCGAGTTGACCCATGTTTCGGTGCGACCTTGGGCATTCACAGAGTGCTGCACGTTGCTGATTTGCCTCAAGATGTCTACTGCATTGAGGCGGAAGGTAAGATTACCCTTTAAGATGGTCTTGGCCACAGAGGCGTTCCACACCCAGTTGGTGGTGTTGAGAGTGTGGTCACTATAGCCGTTACGATTGTAAAGGTTGAGGTCGGTGGTGATTTGCCAATTCATTGGTAAGTTGAGGGTAGCATTAGCACCTGCTGTAATGTCGAAAGCAGATATATCGTCATACCCCTCGCGCGCTGAACGACTGTTGAGCCATGAGAGGCTACCACGTATGCCGAAGGTATGTTTACCTACGCGATAAGATAGTGCCAATTGCTCACCAAGCGTTAGGTTGTTCACCACGCTACGCTCAAGTGTTTCACTTTCAGACGCATAGTCTACGGAGTGTACGTATGAGGCGGTGGTTACAGTCTGAAATTGGAAGGATTCCTTCTTTCCGAAAGGCATTGAATATTGTACGGATTCATACGTATTCCAATTGCCATTAATGTTTTTGGGCATCCATGTGCTCACGCCTGTTGCACGATTGTAGAGGCGGGCTTGAGCAATGGCATTGTCGGTGCGTCCGTAACTTGCATAGAGTACGACGTTGTTATGTCGTTGATTGTGAAAACGTGCGTAGCGTGCATTCACACTATGCGTGCGAGGCTTCTCCAATCCGGGGTTGTTAATATAGATATTTGTAGGGTCGCTATCATTGATGGTGCCAAGTTGGTTGTAGATGCTTGGTACATTCTTTGTGAAACTATAATTTGTCTCTATCTCCGTACGAATTTTCTGCCCGTTGTTCTTGTATCTGAGCTTTATAGTCGGGGTAAACTTGCTGATGGTTCGTGACAACAATGTATCCAACTGTGCCTTGTCGTAATCAAGGTGCTCGTGCATGATGTCTCCGCGCAGAGTGAGATCTGCATTGAAGCTCTTGCTCGAACTCACACTTGGCACATAGAGATATGCGAAACTTACAAGTGGGCTAATCTTGTTTTGTGTCAAATTAGAAGCATAGGTATTGTTGAGGTCTACAGCCAACTGTTCGGGACTGATGGCAGAAGGGGGGACCATCATGCTTCCATTAGCTCCATTTGCAAACTCTTCATGCAGGTGTAGCAACGTGTTGACTTGATCGTAGCAATGAAAGTCATACTGAATCTCAGGTTTGATTAGTGCGTAATGTCCTGCACCGCTCTGATAAGGGCGGTAGTTCCAAGTGTAGGCTATGTCGGCATTCATGCCATATGTTTTGGAGACATAATCTGACTTTTGGAACAAATTGTCACCTTTGCCCACGTTGGGTGATGAGTTTCCATACACTCTGTTGAATGAACTGAGATAACGATTGGTGTCGCGACGATAGTTTCCCGCCAATGCTATCTCGATATTATCGTAGGTGGTGGGAAAAGATATTGTGGTGTTGGCAGCTAAGTTAGCTATCATCCAATCTGATTTGCCGTCTTGGTCGTTGCCGATGCGTGTCAAAAGGTTGCGAGTGAAACGTGAAGGTGCCATTCCGTTTTGAGCGAAGAGTGAATCAAGTGACTGCACACGGTATTGCTCTTCTGGAGTCTCTGAGAATTGTGCACGACGACTAATGCTTGTGTAATCATTTTTCAGATAATCAATAGAGGGTTTCAACTCAAAGTAGGCACGCTCTGCTGAATATTGGAATTGATGTGCCGACATGAGGTGCAACTTTCGGTCGTTGCGAAGTGAATGCGAACGTTCGACAATGTCGCCTGTGTTGAAGTAATTCACATTGCTGCCCTTATGTTCCACTTCGGGTGCTTCGTGGGTAAGGGTCACGTTACCGAAGAGTTTGGTGCGGTCGTGCGAATAGAGATAGTCCAATCCGCCCATTTTCACGTCCAACTCGCCATCTTGTGCCCAACCTCCGTTCCATTGACCGGATGAACTTCCCATTTGGGTATCCTTGATGTTGTTGAGATTGGCAAAGGCGGCAATGCGCATCTTTCCGCTATAGCCCATACCAAAGGCCTTGCCCAAGTAGCGATCGGAAGGAAGTCCATAACCGCCTTCCACATTACCCAACCAACCATTGGAATAGGCTTTCTTCAATATCACGTCCATCACCATATGCTCGTCCGCCCCCATGGCTTTCTTACCATTAACTTTGGCTTTCAGATAATCATCGTTTGCCGCACGGTCGTACACCTTAATGTTCTTCACTGTATAGGCTGGTAGATTTTCAAGAGCCACTTTGGGGTTGCCCGCAAAAAAGTCCTCGCCATTGACCATCAGACTCTCGATAAACTTTCCGTTCACCTTGATTTGGCCGTCTTTGAGTTCTGCTCCGGGGAGTTGTGCCACCAGTGCATCAAGCATGGAGCCTTCTGCCAAGTCGAAAGCGGCCGCGTCATAGACTACGGTGTCACCTCGTGTCACCATCTTGATATGGGTGGCACGAACGACGGCTTCCTTCAATTGTCTTGTCTTGACTTTCTTCATCCAAAGCGTGCCGATGCCAAGGGTAGTATTGCGTTTGGAGACTACTGTGAAATCTTTTTGCACTTCATTGTAACCTTCTTTTTCTACACGCAAGGTATATTTACCTGGGCGAAAATCAAATTCAAGACTATAAGTGGCGCTCTGTACATCGGCATATGTTACCCTATATGGTACTTGAATGCTATCGTTAAGGTACAAAGTATACAGAGCATTTTCAATAGGCATTTCGGTAACCTCTTCATTGACTCCAAAACTTACTAAGCACTTTTGAGCATTGGCCACATAGAACTGGCAAAGCATGAGAACTAAAATGGATAGAAAATTTCGCATATATATATGGATTTTGTTTATATTTTATCATACAGAAAGGACTTGTACCCTCATTATTAGAGAGTACAAGTAACAACGAGTAGCTCTAAATCTTGAAAAGACTGAGACAAGACACTATCAATGCAATTCTTAATAAATCGGGCAGCATTTTACATGGGGATACAAATTGATATGTTTGGGGATTTTTCCATGTTCTTGTTGTTATTTGACTGTGCAAAATTACATAAATTCCACTACAATTTTCTTTCAACACCATTACATTTATGTTAAGCCTTTTTTTCTCTCACCATTCGATCATACTTTTGGCACAAAAAATACTAACTATGACCGATTCTAATTCTTTACAAATCACTTCGGTGAATAATCTGCCAGGCTACCATGCCGCGGCAGCGTTCACCACCAAGAGCAGCGAAGTTTTCAAGGAGGCGGAGGAGATTTCACCGCGCCATGTAAGCGACAAGGTGAGTTATATGCCTTGGGGAGCGGACAACGAGCTGCATACGACGGCTGATCCAAAATTTGAGCGTAAAATTCCTGCGCTCATTGCAAACTTCTGCACATACTATGCGCCCCATGCCAAATCACAGTGTCATCTATTACTATGATACCACTGCTCTTGGCTCTAACTATGCCGTGAACGATCAAAACTTTCACTGGGTAGTTGTGCATGAGTTTGAACGGCATGGCTGGAGTGTGCAAGATGTATATCTTGGCAACCCCATGCGCCATGATGAAAAGTACTTGCTCATCAACCAAGGCTTTTCAGGCAAGCAACGGCTCATGCCATACTTCAACCGCCAAATGTTGTGCAAATGAGAACAAAGTCAAACCTGTTTGAACTTTGTCGAGTGCAGCCAATATTCGTAAAACAAAACAATGACGATTTTATTCTTGCCATTCAATCGGCAGGTGTGGAACGCGGTCGCAATGGCTTTCGCAAAAACAAGTCCACAGAGAAAAATCCCGAATCAGAGGAGGACTTGTTGGAGTATCGCACCGATGGCATTGATGCTTTTGATACGCTGTATATTGGGTGTGAAAAGTTCCCGCAGCATGATTTTTATGGAGTTGGAGTTGGTGGAGTGAGATAAAATCAAGAAGGCTCACAATCCTTGTAAGAATATGTGAGTCTTCTTGCTTTTTAAGCATCATGCTTATTATTAAATAATCTCTCCAAAAATTTTTGAATTGGTTTTCCGAATTTCTGCGCAAGAATGCCAGCCAATATCGGAGGTAATATATAAGTAATTATAAACGCTAATACTTTCATAGAAGCACTTTGGTTCTAATATATTTAGTTAACCATTTTCCAACTTTTCCAACAATACCAGTGGAACCTGTAACAGCACCAAAAGCAGCTGACCATGCAACGCTTTTTCATGTTATATTTCCTCCAGTAACTTTTGCACCTGCACATCCTAAACAGACGCCCCAAACGGCTCCTGCAATGTCAGCACCTACAAAAGCAGGAACTGCTCTAGTCTGCTTATTTGTTGAATCCCAATATTGGAGGGAACTCTGAGAAACACTTAAAACAACTCCACCCAATGCACCTTTAGGAGCAGCATTGAATCGCGAATTCAACTAGCAAGTGCAAATTTATAGAAAGATTTTAGAAAATCGCTCAATAGGTGTTTCAAAACCGAGTTTTTTTCTTGGTATTCTGTTTATCTTCTCATTGCCTTTGTATTATGTTTATGAATTGCCCTTATGAAAGGGGGATAATACTTCATCATGACCACTATCTTACCATTATTATTCAAATGCCTATAAGTCAAATATGACTCTGAAAGTT
>ENA-OOXM01001821-OOXM01001821.1-human-gut-metagenome-genome-assembly--contig:-NODE-1821-length-15125-cov-2.172727_pt1 | contig 15125 bp, 4 predicted proteins | sample MGYA00241589_ERZ501347 | MGnify/ENA primary metagenome ERZ501347 (study PRJEB25962, sample SAMEA2042832) | human gut metagenome | biome: human gut; feature: human-associated habitat; material: faeces...
TTGTGGTGTAACAACATCTAAGTCTTGTATTGTCATTCTTTCACGAACAACTCTTTCAAGTCTTGTTAAACCAATTCTGAATTGGTTTTGTAGTAACTCACCAACACATCTAATACGTCTGTTTCCTAAGTGATCTATATCATCAACTTTTCCTATTCCATAATCTAGATTTAATAGGTAACTAATAGATGCAATCATATCCTCTGTTGTGATTGTTAGAGGAACTAATTCGTTGTATCTTTCTTTAATTACATCATGTAATTTCTCGTCTGGAGTTGTATCCATTATAGATTTTAATACATTGTAATTAACTCCTTCTTTGAAGTGAAGGTCAGATAAATCCACATTTGGTAACATTTTGTGGATATTTACTATTCCATTTCCTATTACTCTTACTTTTTGGTCATCAACTAATACATCTACTATATTAATTCCAGAATCTTGAATAGCTTCTGCAGCTTCTGCAGTAATTCTTGTATTCTTTTCTGCTAAAACTTCACCTGTTGATGGATCTACTATATCATCATAAGCAACTTGTCCTGTTATTCTAGTTGCTAAACATAATTTTTTATTAAATTTGTATCTTCCTACTTTTGCTAAATCATATCTTCTGTTATCGAAGAATAAACCATCGAATAAGTTTCTAGCAGCATCAGCTGTTGGAAGTTCCCCTGGTCTTAATTTCTTATATATTTCAATTATTGCTTCATCTTGAGTTTTTATTGTATCCTTATCAAGAGTCGCCTTGATTTTTGGATCATTTGCAAATAGGTCTAATATTTGCTCATCTGTTACAAATCCTATACTTCTTAATAAAGATGTAACAGGTAATTTTCTTGTTCTATCAACTCTTACATAGAAAATATCATTTCCATCTGTCTCATATTCTAGCCATGCACCTCTTATAGGCATAACAGTAGATGTGTATATTCTCTTTCCTGTTTTGTCGTAATCTTGTGCATAGTAGCAAGATGGAGAACGAACTAATTGGCTTACAATTACTCTCTCTGCTCCATTGATAATAAATGTTGCACTGTCTGTCATTACTGGGAAATCACCTAAATAGATTTCTTGCTCTTTAATTTCACCAGTTTCCTTGTTGATAAGACGAACTTTAACATGTAATCTTGTTGAATATGTAGCGTCTCTCTCTTTTGCCTCTTCCATTGTGTACTTTGTTTTTTCTTCCATGTGATAGTCTAAGAATTCAAGTACTAAGTTTCCAGAGTAGTCAACTATTGGAGAAATATCTTTTAATACTTCGCCTAAACCTTCCTCTATAAACCAATTATAAGAATCTTTTTGTACTTGAATTAAGTTAGGCATTTCTACGAAATCACCTATCTTAGAAAAAGATTTTCTTGTGCATTTTTCGTGTTTTACTTCTTTTAGATTCAAAGTTACTCACCTCATAATAAAAATTAAAGCAGAATTTGAAATATATAAGATTTCAAAAAAGTCCTTCTTGTTTTTAGCCACTTTGTAAATTGCTTGCTCACTGCTCCTTTAAGCTTGCTTTTCACTAGTATTTTCTAAAACAATTCCTCTTTTTTGATAATTTATCAATAACATAAAAAGACAACAAAAAACCTATTGACAATCTATGCTGTTTTTGTCAATTAGTTCTTTTGTATGTTCCCTATTTTATTTAGTACTTTTGATTACTAATTTATTAATATTAACCACCCTTGCTATCTCGTTGGAGATTAATAAAATTTAAATTTTGTTGAAAATATTCCATATTATCAACACTATACTAATTATACAATTTTTGGTATGTTTATGTCAATAGAAAATATGAAAAATTTAGAAAAACTTTCTATTGTTTTGTACATAAAAGAAAACTAATGATACCATTTTTTAGTCTCGACACATTGTTCTTAGTCGAAGCTCCTTCGGGCTCCTCAAAAGGCGAACTCAGGTCTTGCTTTCAAAAATGGTATCACTTGTTTTCTCGTTTTGAATTTGAAAATAAAAATCAAAAAAGCATAGTATTTTTAATATATTCGTGTTATACTAAGATTAGATTTTTTAAGAAAGGATAGTGAAATTTATGATTAATGAAAAACAAGAAATTCTTGCAACAGTCAATACTTTACCTGACAATACAACTTGGGACGATGCAGTTTATACTTTATATCTACATTCGAAATTGCAAAAAAGTAAAGATGATATAAAAAATGGTAGAGTAATGTCTATTGAAGAATCTAAAGAAAGGATGAGGAAAAAATATGCAAATTTTCATGTCAAATGAGGCTCATGAAGATATAGATTCTATTTTTGAATATATATCACATGACTCTATTAAATATGCGAATGAAACCTCAGAAAACATATATTCTCGCATATATGAGTTGGAAAAAGCTCCATATTTAGGTAGATATGTTCCCGAACTTCCAGATAAACATTTACAAGAACTCATTTATAAAAAGTATCGAATAGTTTATGATATTTCTGAAGATTCAAAAACAGTTTACATACATTTTGTTGTTCACGGTTCAAGAAGTTTTAAATCGTTTTATAATTCCTATATCAAAAATAATTTTTAAGTCAGACTAATTAATCGTATCAAATAAATTCCAAACAACTCTATATAGTAAAAAAATTAGAGACATGTTTTCACATATCTCTAATTTTTATTGTTTAGATTATTTTCTCTTTTTTAATACTACCAATGTTATTGTTATTCCTGCGATTAAGATTAAAGCTATTGCTCCGCCTAATACGTAGAATAGATGTGTGTTACCAAATGGAGGTAATATTACTACTTCTTGAGAATCGTCTGCATCTATTTCGCGTGGTTCCATTGTTGGGTCTTGGTTACCTACAACTGAGTATGACATTTTTCTACCAACTGTATTTTGTGTTGTTACAAGTTCTGTCATGTTGTTATATATTCTGTCATCACTGCTACTGTCTTGAGTAATCATTTGTGTTAATATTAATTGTACTCCGCTTACGCTTTGTGTACTATTAACTGTTTCTAATGCATGTAATGGGTCACTCTTGAATGCATTTGCAATTTTGTCTTTTACATTTCTTTGGTCTGCAATTACTGGTATTAAACCTTTCGAAGCAGCTGTTGTTGTTATAATGTGACCGTCTGTATACTTATTAACATTATCTGTTAATCTAGTATTTAACAATCCATTGTTTAACAAGTCTGCACTTGAAATTGTATTCCAATCTGGGTTTTGAGCCTTGTTAAATTGTAAGTTATTTCTTGTTGACGTGTTATCATCGTTTGAATTGTAATCATGTACTTGCGTTCCAACATAGTCAACTAAAACTTTTGGATCTGTTTTTACTATTGTGCTTGTGTCTGCAACTTTTCCCGTGTAGTAGAATTGCTCTTCATTATAGTCAACTTCACCAACGTTTGCTACTGTTATAGCATATGTTATTTGAAGTGTTGAACCATGCATCAATTCTTCATCCATTGTAAGTTGTACTTTACCTTTATTTGTAGAGTTTTGTCTTACTACTGGGTTTAGCATTAAACTATTGTTGTAGTTCTTGTTTGTGCTATACTCATTTTCTGTATCCTGTCCGTGAGCTACATGATTTATCCATAATACGTTTGTTGCTCTAGCCGATGCATCGAATAATGTGCTATTGTTTGCAAGTGTTAATTTAACATTTGTAATTTGTTTTGTAACTTTAAGTTGTGCCTTTGGTCTTTGTACTAAACCTAAGTCTAAGTCTTTTAATACGTAGTAGCCAGCCATTTGATAATTTTCTTTACCTATATTGTCATGTCCTGTACCAGATGTATTTGTTACTCCAGGTTCTTCACCATTTCTGTTATATTCGAAGTTCACATCTATTTTTCCAGATTCTGCAACCATATATGTGTTATTCATAAATTCATTTAACAAGTTTTTCATTTCTTCTGCAGTATATTTTGTACCATTATATTCTGGTATGCTTTCATAAGAAGCTAATATTTCTGCTAAGTGGTTTGTCATATCTCCATTAGAGTACGCTTCAACGGTCTTTCTTGCATTGTTGCAATTTGTTCCGTTGTCTGTATCTGTTACCCAACCTTGGTTTACTAACCAATCTCTGTTTGGTGCAATATTTACAACGTTTTCGTTCTTATTCATTATATCTTTAGCATCTGAGTATTGACCTTTGTCTGCCTCACTAAAGTTATATTGATATGAGCCTGTTGTGTTGTTTGTGTATGCTCCTGAACCATTGTTTACACCAACTTGATATGAAGTTGATTTATAGTCTTGACCATTATAAGAATTTTTGTTTAATCCAATATTTGCAGATGAAGCAGAATATCCACTTCCTTCTGTTTTCTTCTTATACCCTTCTTGTGAAGCATATAAGTTTGTTACAGGATTTTCTTCTTCGTTTCCAGTGTTATAATTTGTATATGTTGTTCCAAGAACTGTGCTCTCACCAGAACCATATATAAATCTTACAATGTAGTCACCTGGTGCAAATGATGTAAATTTGTATTTACCATCAGCGTTAGCAGTGTCTATTGTATAATTTGGTACTAAACCACTGTTGTTTATAATTGGTGTTGTTGAATCAGTGTTTCCAGAAAGAACTTCTTTCCATATATATTCATATGTTTTTCCGTCTTTTCCGTGTCTTAATTCAACTAATTGTACTCTTACACCGTTTATTCCAGTTTCATTGTCTTTTAGTCCATCTCCGACTCTTGCATTTTGTTCATCTACATTTCTAGTATCCTCAAATACCGTTCCTTCTACTGTTCTTAAGTTATCTCTGTTTAAGATAATTCTAATATTTGGAGCTTTATCTGTATCATTTTCGAAGTTTTCATACTTGATTACTCCGTCTTTTGGTACATCTGTTGGGTTTAGGTTACCTGGTGTAGAGTTGCAATCTGCTATACCTGCTATATCTCCAGTCTTATATTCTTGTTGTGTTTGTGAATTTCCTGTATTTGGAGCTTTTGCTTTTTGTCCATAGTACGATTTGTATCCATTAATTTCTGCAATATTTTCTTTACCAACACCCTTGGCTGTTCCACTTGCAGCATCTTCATCTAGAAGTATGTTTCTTGCAGCATCTTTGTTTACCATAAATGTTACATAGAAGTATACATCTTTATTGCTGTCTGGGTCTGATAATGGGAACATATTGCTTGTTACAGTATCATTTGCCGCATTACTGTAGCTTTGATCACCTGTAATATATAAGTTCTTATATCCAGCTATTGTAGTTTGAGTTTCTACTCCATATCTACTAGCATCTTTCAAATATACATTTCCAATCTTATTTCCGTCCCTATCTCCTAAATATGAGCGGTCTTGTACATATGTGTAATCTGCATCGTAGTAATCAACAACCTCTGTTACAGCTGCTGCTATGTTTTCTGACCTATTACGTATTGTAAATTTATATGTTACATATACTTTCAATTCAGAATCTTCAGATAATCCTAAGTTATCTAATGTAGTAGTATTATCTACTATTTGATAATTATTTACTTTGTAATCATAGTCTTCTCTGTATAGCTCTCTTGAGTAATCGTAGCTATAATATCCATCAGAAATTCTTGTTTTAATTTCCCAATATGAATTTCCAGCTGCATCTGTTTCTAAGTTTTCTCTCTTATTATATTTGTATACTTGTGTCTTGCCATTAATTTCCAATGTTGCTTTGTATACATCTTTTCTTAAGGCTAAGTCTAATTGTTCTCTTAGAACTAATCCTAAGTTAATATGATGCATTACATCTGGGTTCTTATACAATGTTTCAATCTTTTGTGCCGCTACAAATTTTAATATTTGTGCAGTATTTGATTTTGCATTTAAGAAATCCTCTGTTACAAATACTTGGAATCCCGGGTATAAGTCCTTAGTTGAAGTACCATTACACGTATATGCATCCATCATAGATTGATTTACATATTCGTCTTTAGACTTTCTTTCTCCATTTGAACTTACTTCTCCATTTATGTTTCCAAACTTATCAATTGTTCCAGCTTCTTCAAGTTCATCTCTTGTATGCATTTCACTTGGATTGTTTGTTGTAACTGTATTCTTTGGTGCTGAACCAATTTCTCTAAAGCTTGCATTGAAAGTATCTCTTTCTTTTAATATGTCTAAGCCTTTTGATGTATTATCCCAGTTTGAATCTTGTCTGTTTACATTATAAACTGTTGGTTGATAATATTGACCATTATATGTGAATTTTACATAGTATTGGTACATTGCATTTTGATTTTGGAATAAGTATTCTCCATTATTATCTGTTGTAGTTGCTGCAATAAATTTGCCTGATTGATTTCCATCTAATCCAGATACTTGGTATAGTGAAACTTTTACATTTGACATTGGTGTATCTCCATCACCATATTTACCATCATATTTATCCTCTTTGCCTACACTGCCATCTACCCATACTTTACCACCAATTTTCATCGTTAAGTCTACATTTGTTTGATTTTTATTAGGGTCTAGCCCTGGGTTCGTTGGTAAAGTTATATTGTTTTTGTGTGCTTCTATATGGTATACCTTGTATTCACGTTTTCCACCCATTGCAACATCTATAGGTTGTGCATCAATTGTATCAACTGGATCTTTTGTCATTTGAACAAAAGGTTGAGCTATCATATATGTATCGTCATTATGGATTGTAAGCCATAGCGTACCATATTCTGTTGTTGTATATGCATATAAAAATCCAATATGCAATTGCTGGTACGAATATTTTACTGTTATAAATGCTTGTCCTCTCGCAAGTCTTAGCTTTTTGTCGCTTTTGTCTGAACTTGTTTCGTTTGCTCTTGCCGTAAGACCAATATATTGATATACATTAGTTTTTGTTCTTAATTGATTGTATTCTATTTCTGCTTTTTTCAAGTATTCAACATCAGCATATATTCCAACATTTGTTGGGTATAAAGTATCTGAAGCTGAAAACTTAATATAGAATTGGCTTCCAGAAGCTGGGTATTTTTTCTTTAAACCATTTGAACCTGAAACTGTTCTTCCTATGAATTCTATTTCAAAGTCATCATTATTTTCATCATATACTAAGGTTTTAGATTTTAAAGGTTCACCTTCATTTGTCTTAAGGTATATTGATTTTAAGTATGATATATCCTCATACTCAGGATAATTTATCGTTAATGGTCCTATTATATATTGGTTGGTGTTTCTATTACTTATAATTTGTGACTGCGACATATCTATTTGAGCAGAGAAATTTATAAGATTTTTATTTACAAAAGACTGATAGCTTTTTGCCTTTTTGTACAATTCTTTTCCATTTGAAGTTTCTTGTGCAGAGCTTATTATGCTAAAATCCTTTGCTTCCCAATATGCTGTTTGAATATCACTTAAATTATATCTACTTCTTACAGAATTAGTTACTCCACTATATGCATTTTCCATAGCAGTTAGTATGTATGCAATATTGGCACCTCCTCTTCCAATAGATAAATTGGTGTATTTTTTTGTATCTCCTTCTTGTTGATATCCGTTTTCAGCTCTATTTTCTGTTTCCATCACAGCAACTTTTGGTCCTAATACTGGATCAGAGTTCCAATAAGACACATCTTGAATTCCCATATTGGTTGAACCATCGGTTGTTAATTCTGGTTTATCCCAATTTGTTAACTTAGTTAATATTCGAAATGTCATTATGTTTCGAGTTAGACCCTCTGACTTGCTGTAATCATAACCTGATGTACTTGATGCACTTGATGATTGTACCCTTGTTATTAGCATTGGTTTTGTAATCTCTACATTAAATAATTCATTGTTGTAAATTGAAGGTCCTTGAATTTGATCATACCATATAATAGGAGTACAGCTTTCATATCTTAGCCCAAATGCGCCATGTACAGCTCCAATTAAATCAGCTAATGTAAATCCGCTAAAATATTTTTTTGCTCTTTCCTCACATAATTTTTTCATTTTGGCTAGGAAATCTAAATATGTTCCAACATCTTGGTTAATGTATGGTGTTGGATAGTATTTTGTTGCATCGTATTTTCCAAATCTTACAGATTTATTTGAATCTGCTCCATACATTGTTGAACCACTTACTTCTGTTGACCAATTTGTATATGGAAATTCTGTATCTGCATCTCCAGAGAAAGTCCTTTTTTGAAGTATATTAGGTAGTAGGCTACCACTATCCGAAAAAGCTCCCTTTTGAGGCATTCCACTACTAGTGTTTCCCTGCCATGTTCCATATGCAAATGTTTTCTTTTCAGCAAAGAACAGCGTTAATACTAAAACAACCAAGATGATACCAGCTGTTTTTATAATCTTTTTGTTATTTATTTTTATGTTTTCTTTCACTCGCTCTTTGCCTCCTTTACTTTAATACTTTTTTTCTTATTACATATACACCTGTTGCAATTATTATTAACACAGCCATTGTCAATGTTACATATATAACTGCTTGTCCTGTTTTTACTCCTACAATAACATTTGCTATCGAATAATCATCTTCATTACTTGCTTTATTTCCTGGTGTTGAGTCTATATCTAATAATCCGTTATTATTTGATGCTTCATATATTTCTGCAGAATTGCTAAATACTCCAAAATCATCATTGTTCATATTTTTAGTTAATATTAGAGTTACCGTTTTACTCTCACCTGGGTTTATAACTGTATTTGCCAAACTAGAATTATATACGGTTCCATTTGCTCCTTCATACCAATCTTTATTTAATTCTGAATTAAATTTAAGCTCTGTTGGAATGTAGTCTGCTATTTTCTTTGCATATCCAGCTACTCCTCCTTCGTTTGTTATGGTTATAGAATACTCAACTACCATTGAAGATTGCGTTATATATTTTGTCTCAAAATCTATTTTTGCATTTTTACTGTTATAAGTGTGTTCTGCAACATCTTTTCCATTATTTGTTGTAATAACCTTTACAGTTTTATCCAGTCTTAAATCAAATTTTGTATTTTCTACTAGCCCTAAGTCCATATTATAAACATTAAATGTTGTAACTTTTATTATTTCTGTTACTCCTGCAATTCTTTGGACTCCTTCAAATACAATAGTTTTATCTATGGCATCTGAATTTAAGCTTTCGTCTACTCCATCTTTTCTATAAGTTGTAGCACTGTATAAAGAAGATTCATATAAAAATACTACCGTATATGTACCTGAATATAAATTGTTAAATAAGTAATTTCCATCACTATCTGTTGTTGTAACACATTCTGATTTTTTTTCATTTTTTACTATGTTTCCATTTTGGTCTATTAATATAGCTGTAACATTAGGTACTTTTTCTTCATCTGCATCTTTTGCACCGTTTCTGTTTTTATCTATCCAGACTGTTCCGGTTATTTTCTTTGTGTATGATGGCTTATCTGGATCCACATTGTTTTTATCGAATAGTTCTACAACATGTGTAATGCTATTACTTTCTATTTCACCAATTTTATCGTGCGTAATTTTTCCTTTGTTTGTTATTGTTTTATCTTTAGTTAAAGATTTTGCCATTACTTCTACTTTTACATTTGCTGTCGTTAATTCACCAAGACTTAAGTTCACTTCCATTTCTCCATTTTCATTTACACTTACATCTGTGCTCTTTGTACCATCTGAATATATTGTTTCTACACTTTTAAGTTGTACTTCATCTGGTAGCTTATCCGTTAATATTACATCTTCCATAGGTATTTCCGAAAGATTTGATATTGTGAATGTATATGTATATTTTTCTGCTGCAGAAATAGTTGTATTTGCTGGAATATTACACGTTTGTACAATGCTTACTCCTATTTTATTAATTGTATCTGTTAATGTTGGTATAGTTTCTGCATTTTTTCCATCTGCTTCGATGGTTCCTGTTATAGAAACGTCTTTTTTATAAACTCCATTTGGCAAATCTTTTACATTTAATTTAAGTGTTAATTGCCTATTTTTACCTCTTTCAATAGTTCCTAAATTTATCTGTAATGTATTACCCTTTACCACTACTTTATTAGGCGTTGTACCGCCTTCGTATGCAACAGATTTATATTCCATTTCTTCTGGTAAATTTATCTTTAATATTACATTTGTTGCATCATTTTCAAAGTCATTTGTACTAATATTTATTAAACATTCGTATATATCTCCAACTTGTATTTTCTCTTCATTATTTGCATTAATATTTACATTAAAGTAACTTATCTTTATAATGTTTGTTACTTCATTTGTTTCAGCTCTCATATCTTCATTATATTCAACTGTTGCTTTTAATTTTACTTGTTCGTCTTCAGCATCACTTCCAAGGTGCATGGTGTTAAACTCCAGTTCTTTTTTTATTGTTTGATTTGTTTTCATGTTTCCTATTTCTATTACCAATATTTTTTTCTGCTCTGTTATATTTTCATCAAATTCAACACCTTGTGCTTTTTGCTCTTCTACCCATTTTGAATATTCTTCCATTTGTTGTTTCATTTGTTCAGCCTGTTGTTTCCACATCGCCATTGCTTCTTCTTTGCTCATTTCTGATTTATCCCAATTTATGTTATCCCAATCCGGTTCTTCAGGCATTTCAAATTTTTGCAATGGCATTATTGTTCTTATTTTATAATTTTCGCCTTCTGTTGGTATGTACTCTAAGTTATTTGGAATTTCTATATTAATAGTTGTTCCCTCTGCTGAAATTGTTCCATTGTTGTTTATTGTAACTATATATTTAAGATGTTCTCCGGCTTTTACGCTTGCACCTTCTCCAAGCACTGATTCTAATTTAGCATTTAAAACAGCCTCTTTTCCGGTGTTTAATCCAATTTTAGTTGCAATAGCTTTATCTTCAATCTTTCCAGTGCTTATGTTGTTTGTAAAGTATATTCCATACATTTCAAATGCTTTATTCTCATAATCCAAATTAGCTGGAGCCTTTGCATTGTACGAAAACTTAAAAACATCTCCAGATTTTATATCATAATTTTTAAAGACAATCATATAAGATTTTACTTCTGCATAATTGGTTATTTCTTTAGTCCATGCATTTTCTGCATTTGATAAATCCTTCGTAGCATTTCCGTTTGTAGAATAATATATTTCTGCATTTTCTTCTGGCAAACCACTTAGTGTAATCTTCGATGACATTGGAATATCCATTGTTGTTCCTAAATCTTGTAATGTATCTACATCTCTATTTCCTTTGAACATTGTTCTTCCTAATATTACAGCATTGCTCAATGTGTTTTCATAATTATTTATAATATTCATCTCAAATGTTAACTCTTTTTCATTTGATTTTGCTTGTATTAACGCCTCTTTTGCTTCTCCATTTACAACTTCTAGCTTTTCATTTTCGTTATATCCTATTACACTATTTGTTGTTACAACTCCAGAAGGAGCAATATACTTTACGGTAGTTTTATTTTCTGATGTTGTCTTATTTTCATCACCATTTTGAGCAATAACTTTTATTTCTGTATTCATAGTTGGAGTAGTTTTTTCTAAAGTTATATCTGCCGCAATAACAATTGTTGCACCTTTTGCAATTGGATTATTAAAAGTTGTTTGTGTTCCTTCTAGTTGTACTTCTATAGTTTTAGTTCCGTCTTCATTATCATAAACCTTTGTTTCAGCGACTTTAAGTTCACCATCAAACATAACTTCTACTGCTATTATATCTAATTTTTCAATGTATTTCGGCATAATAATTTTAAAATTAGGATTTATAAACATAACATCATCAATACTATCGTTTTCTAATGTAACACCTATTGCAACAGCTTCATTAGTTGTAACTGTAGATAATCTATTGTTTTCTAATTCTATACTTACCTTTTGTGATGGTTCTTCTAACTTTGTAACCATTTCTGTCGTTTCATTTAAAACAGCTATATCCGAATTCTTAGCAACAACATTTAATGAAGATTTTAAGTTTGTAAATTCTTTAATTTCTTCTATGCTATAATCATTGTCTTTTGCGATCGCTTTTGTAATTTCAAAATTCAAGCTTCCTTCAGTTTGTGGTTTTGATGTTTCCAATACAATATTTTCGATTTTAAATGATGTCAAATCAACTTTAATTTCATCTTGTTCTGCTTGCGTATCTTTATCAATTGTATTTAAAATCGTTCCATCTTTAGATTGAATTTCAATCTTACCATTTACTCCCAGTACATTATCAAATTCTTGTTTTGATATTTTTAATTCTTTGTTATACGTATTTGCTTTATATTCTTGTTCTTTACTTGTTGTAAATTTATCATCGTTTTGCGAGATTGTAAAAGAATCTATTAAATTTGAATATGCAATGTTTAATGTGTATCTATTTGCGATGTCTGTTTCTCTTTTATTTTCCTCAGCAGTAACTTTATTGTTATACATGTACCCTTTGTAAATGCCCTCATTAGGGTTTTCTAATGTAATATCTGCAATTTCTCCTAGTTTTTCTTTTTGTACTTGTTCTGCTATTGTTTCTTTTTTTATTGTTAATTCATTATTACTATATAATGTAATTTCCGAATTTAACTTATAATTCAATTTTATGGATGTTTCTTTTATTTTTTCATATGCTTTAGCAGAATAAATATATGTAACTATATATTTTTGTGGCTTGTTTTTTTGCCATTGTATCTTATTATTTTTTATTTCATTGTTTTCTTTTATCGTTAAGGATCCGTTTTTCATCATATGTAATATTTTCTTTATTAAGTTCTTTTGTTATTTCTTCTGTGTTATTTATAACTGATACTTTCTCTGGATATTCCCCTGCAAATTGTGGAATACTAATGTTTATATTTGTCTTCTTAACTGGTAAAACGTAGTTTTTTACGTTCGTTGTTACTTTTCCTTGAACAATTATTTTGTTTTCTTCATTTGATGCATATGGAATATATTTGATTGTTTCATAATTTAATTCTGTTTCCACGTTTTTTGCAGTCCACTCTGTATGAAGAACTATTTCTTTTTCAACCTTTGTTTCTTTTGCATCTGTATTTACAAATGTGCAAGTAAGTTTAATTTTATTATCCCTGCTAAAATTGTCTTCGCCTATCTCCTCTTTAATGATTGGATTAATATATATTTGCTCTGAAATTTTCTCTTTATTTGTTATCTGTCCGAATGTAATTTTCTTGTTTTCTGCATCAAAATTCTGAATCTTTTTAGCCACTGTTGTTTGGGCTGCATTACCATTTTCATTTGTATTTTCATCATTTATTTGATCTACTTCAAAGTTTGAAGAAGAAAAATCTATTGCAAGATCTTTAACATAGCCACTCTTTTTTAATGATACAGCAATATTTAGCTTAGTATTTTTCTCGTCAATATTTAATGTTGCACTGTGTTTTCCATTGGTATACTGCACATCAAAATCTACACTTCCATCTTTTGATGTAGTGTTTTGATTCTCTAACTCCTTTTCACTTAAAAATACTTCTGCAGCATAGCTTACTACCGACCACGAATTTGCAAATATAATTACTAGGGCTAACACTGCGGCTATAAACTTAGATATTTTTGCTTGCATATTTTCCTCCAATTTTCACTCTTAAGTTATATATATTATTACATTTTTAATTTATGTTTTGCAATGGATATTTTTTCCTTGCCTAGTGTACAACTGAAATTCGCTTGCGGAAAGGGTTAAAAGCACTTTTATTAAATTTTTATTACATTTTTTGCACGTAATTTGTTGTGAGATATTTTATGTTAAAATTTAGAGTCAAATAAAGGCTTGTTTTTAAGCATTTTAGCGTTTTTGTCATTTTTATGTAAATCTTGTTTCATATTTATTTTGCTTGATTTCCCTATGATTTTTTCTGTTTTGTAATAATTTTATTATTTTTGAATATTTAGAGTGAAAAATTCATACAATATAGTATGAACTTACAATCAAGGTCTATCAAAAGTAAATTATCTTGTTAACGAAAACTATTATATATTAAATTTAAAAACAATAATTTAGCTGTTTATGCTAGCTTTTAAATTGCACAAAATATGGGCAAATGCAAATTTTTTTCAAATTTTATTGACAAGTATGTATATAAGTTGTATAATTAAAAAAGTTCATACATCGCGGGATGGAGCAGTTGGCAGCTCGTTGGGCTCATAACCCAAAGGTCGGTAGTTCGAGTCTATCTCCCGCAACCAAATATAGCAAGCTCTAAAGAGCTTGCTAATTTTTTATATTAAACAAAGTGATGGGTATTTTTTGTAACAATTATTTAAACTTTCTATTGCATTTGTTGTATACATTATTTTTCTTGTCTCTGGTCCATATTTATAGAATGGTTGTATGTTTTCCCAATTATTTATCCAATTGTCTAACGATACTCTTCTTTTGCTCCATTTTTCTTCTAATTCAATTAAATTATTATATCCTGCTTCTTCCTGTTGTTGCTTGATATATTTGCTTTAAATCTTGAGCTAATTCTTTTCTATCCTTATATGATACATACTGCAATGTATTTCGTATCATATGCACTATACATCTCTGGAATTCTGTCATTGGATATACTGCTCCTATGGCTTCCTTTAACCCTTTTAAACCATCTGAACACATTATTAATATATCTTTTACTCCTCGATTTTTTATTTCATTTAATATACTTGTCCAATACTTTGCACTTTCTGATTCTCCTATATAAAATCCAAGTATCTCTTTTTCTCCTGTCATTGTTACTCCTAATGCTATGTATACTGCCTTTTTTACTACTATTCCATCTTGTTTTACATTGAAATATGTTGCATCTACGAATACTATTGCATATTGCTCTTCTAACTGCCTCTTTTGCCATTCTCGTATCTCTGGTATTATCTTATCTGTTATTGCGGTTACCATATCTAGACTTACTTTTACTCCATAAAGTTCTTGCATTTCTTCATATATATTTTGATTTGACATTCCTCTTGCATACATTCTTATTATTTTTTCTTCAATGCTTGATATATCTTTTTGTCCTTTTTCTACTATTATTGGATCAAATGTTCCTTGTCTGTCTCTTGGCACATTTAATGTTATATCTCCCTCTGTTGAATGTACTGTCTTTGGGCTATATCCATTTCTATAATTTTCATTATTTTCTATATATTCGTTTTTTTCATATCCTAAATGTTCATCCATTTCAGCTTCAAGCATCTTCTCAAGCGTTCCTGCAAACAACTGCTTGAGCTTTGAGGTTACATCTTTTGGTGTTCTG
>ENA-OOXM01001822-OOXM01001822.1-human-gut-metagenome-genome-assembly--contig:-NODE-1822-length-15123-cov-2.192195_pt1 | contig 15123 bp, 6 predicted proteins | sample MGYA00241589_ERZ501347 | MGnify/ENA primary metagenome ERZ501347 (study PRJEB25962, sample SAMEA2042832) | human gut metagenome | biome: human gut; feature: human-associated habitat; material: faeces...
TATCTGAAGAATAGAGATTGTCCGTAGTGGGAGTTGTAAATTGACAGAATGTTAGTGGTGATTTACAATATAACTAAAAAATATGTGGATATTAAAAAATAATAATAAAATAACAGAGAAAATGAAAGAAAAAGAAATAGAAATAATAGAAGGATAGAGAAAATGAACACAGTGAATGAGACAAAAACATTTTCCTCACTTCCGGAGGAAGAATCAGCTTTATGGGAACGTATGAGAGACACTCTTTTGTGCCTTCAGACAGATAACAGCATTTCGGTAAAAGATCTGGCAAGCAGACTGGCATACTCTACGCAGGAATTCCTTTATCTGGCTGACATTTTCTTTGACAATTCTCTTGATACAATCAGGGAACAGGTGCAGGGATTAAATATTGAAGAGGATTATACAAATCAAGTCCTTCCATTTGAACGGATTCCTGATAGTTCTATGATAGAATATAAAGTTGTGAGAAGAATGGCACAGACAGTAGAGGCAGATATGCTGCCTTTAGAAGGCGATATTTTTCAAAACGGAATGGAATATATCGAGAAGGATGTAAAGGAAAAGTGGAAGGAGAGGGAGCGTGCCGGAGAGTATATGCAGTTTTGGTGGCATGATGATTCATACCATTTCTTTTATATGATTGGGCAGGAAGTTCCAAAAGATGCCGGAAAGGAAAGTGAAAAGAAGAGAATTGATATTGGGGCATCGGATTATGCAGTTTTTACGTTAAAAGAGCAATATTGGGATAAACAGGCACCGGATATTATAAAAATGTTGATAAAATATGCGTTATGTGACTGGATAAAGCAAAGTGAAATGCACTATGACAATCGGAAAATGTATTTTATTTCTTTTGAAAACGGACTGTACTCAGTATATCTTCCTCTTAAAAAAAGAATGCATTCGGATTATGTAATGAAAAATAAAAAAGAGGAGAAAAAGATTTATGGAGTTGACGAGTGGATTAGTTATATTGATGAGCATATTACGGAGAATTTAACAGCAAAAGGTCTTGCAAAGCTGTTTCATTATTCCGAGAAACACTTAAAAAATATTTTCCAGCTTTATTATGAAACGAGAATCACCGATTACATAAAACAGAGAAAGCTGTACTTTGCTGCAGAAGAATTAAAAGAAGGAAAGAATCCGGAAAAAGTATGTGCCAAATATCAATTTGCAAGTTATAGCGTTTTTTCTAATGCATTTCGCAAAGAATACGGCGTTGTTCCGGCAAAGTATTACCGGATGGAATTTCAGAATATTGCATGGATCAATTACATTGATGAGCATATTACAGAAGATATCACACCAGAGATGATGGCGGAACATTTTAACTATTCCAGAGACTATTTTCGCAAAGCCTTTCAGGATGATTTTGGAATGGGACTTAGTGCGTATATCAGTCAGAGGAAAATACAAAAAGCAGCCAGAGAATTACGTCAGGGTGTCAAGGTAGCCAGTTTAGCAAAAAAATATGGTTTTAAGTCGAGAAATGGATTTGATAAAGCCTTCCGCAAAGCCTTTTGTACTAGTCCTTCCAAATATGCTAAAGCAAACACAGAAGTTGTTGACTTAAATCAGTTTTACTCAGAATATAAAGATAAAATGAAAGTATCCTTTATGGACGTTGATGATATCAAAATGGTTGGCTGGACGATCATCCCAAATCGTGGACGGGAAGTAGATATACCGGCACAGATAGCATTCTGGCTCGATGAGGACTCACCATACTTCAAGAAAATGAACTCTGTAGCCGGAAGTGCGAATGGAAATGATAAGATTGCCATGTGGTATCATGACCCGGAATGTATCAATATTCAATATGTCCTTGGACCGGTTGTAAACAACTTCACGAATGTGCCGGACGATGCTGTGAAAATAGAGATAGCCGCCGGACGATTTGCCGTATTTGAAACAGACCGCGAAAGCGATGTGGATAATCTCGCAGATACCATCCGTATGTTTTCCCGGTGTGTTTTTTATGGCTGGATAAAAGAACACCGCGATATGGTCTCTTTACAGAACTTTACTTTTGAAAGATACATCAATAAAAAAGTATACATATATGTTCCGATAAGAGTAAAATAATAAAAATACCCCGTCAGATCATTCAGTCTGACGGGATTTTTTCTGCAAAAAATGTCAAGCATTTTTTAAAAAAATCTAAAAAAGGTTCCAAAATGACGAAAAGACATCCGTCTGGTTGGAATACTTTTTAGAAAAGCTATGTTATAATAAATGTACAAAAAAATACATTCTATTTTAAGAAAGTTGGTACAAACCACACAGGCTTACCCCTACTGTGAAAGCGGATGCCCTCACAAATACCACTGGATCTTCCGGGAAGGTGTGAAAAGGCAGAAGAAGCTTAAGTCAGGATATTTAAAATAGAATTCTAATGAACAGGACTTTGGGTGGGAGTGCTGAGTACATTCATTCGATACGTTTAGAGAAATCTTTACAGAAGTCGAAAAGCAAGTCTCAGTTTATTTGTTTTTATCTAATGATTTCTATCCGAAAGTTCCACACATAAAATCCTGACACAGCGTTTGGAAATTGCAAATATCTGTAATTTTCAAACAGGTAATATCAAAGGAGGTAAAACAACAATATACAGTTATTTCATATGCAGATAATAATGTGAGAGTAGTTGAGACCACAATAAAAAAAGGTTCAGTAGAGAAAGCACATAAGCAGATAAATCGTATAGAAGTTGTTTTAAATCAATATATTGCTAAAGGAGCTATCCGTTGGCAATGGGAGTCGCGACCCATTAGTAACATGTAGACAAAACCAAAGAATGCTATCTAAATAGCGGAGTTTCTAAAGGAGGAAAACTTATGAAGACTTTAAAAAGAATGCTCGCAGTGATGCTCGCAGTAGTTATGATGATGGGACTTGGTGTAACATCTATGGCAGCAACACCATCTGCTGATGGAAAGTATACAATTTTAGTAGAGATTGATACTAATGGCGATGGTAATGCCGAAGATAAGATTCCAGTATATTTAAATGCGGATGGTTCATATACAGGAACAGATGGACAGACGTATAAATATAGTCAGCCTGACACCAATGAAATTGAAAACTATGGAGTAGCAACAGCATTTGATGCGCTGTATGCAACAGGTAAAGTAAACAGTTTTAAAGCAGTGGAGTATTTAGATACTACAACATGGGAAGGAACTGGAGTATATGGAATAGCATTTGATGAATTTAATGGAACAAAGAGCGATTCTAAAAAACTTGATTCTGGTAAAACAAGATATTATTACTGGGAAGTTTCAATTAAGGATGACGGGGCAGAAAAATATGTTTCTGCACAAAATTATGCTACGAACTACTTAGCTTCTAATATTCAGTCGGTAAAAGTAACCTATACTTATATGGACTATTAAAAGTTACATAATAATAACATAAAATGAGAGAAGGGGCTGTAGCACTGGGAAGATGGTGTTGCAGCTCTGTTCTCTATATAGAAATATAGCGTTTAAGTGGACGGGAGAGGTAATGAAAAAAATAATAGAAAAATATCTGTTGAGCATAATCATATGCTTCCTTTTTATAGCAGCAGTGCCTGTAGCTGTTTCGGCACAGGAGAATACTAATACATCTACAAAAAATGTATTTAAAGAATTATATATGATTCGGAAAAATGGACCGTATGGAGGAGAATTAATCTGGAGATGCACTCCGATTGATGAGGAAAATAATATTTATGTTCAAAATGAAGTGCTTTCTGAGACGGTGGGAGTTAGTGGAGATGCTTATTCAGGGGGGACTTTTTGGTACTATGGATTTTCTGGCACGCTTTCTTCAGATACGGCATATATATCGGAGATGCGGCAGTGGGAGAATGGAAAGAAAATAACAAAAGAAAGTATCAACACAGAATTGGCATACTGTCTTCCAGAAAATACAACATATGGCACTTTTTCACTCAATAAAGGGGAGAGTTTATCTAAATATCCACAGTATATACGAGAAGAAGGCAATGTATTTCATACAGAAGATAGCTTTCCAGTTTTCAGAGCTCAGGTTTTTGACGTGATAGTATGTGACAAGAACGAGGAGACACATTGTACTATTATTACAGAAGTTACCGATCGTAATAACGAAGATTATGATGACTGGACCGACACATCGATGAAAGGAGTAAGGGATCACATCGATTTGTATGATGGGAGTGATAAACAAACAAAAAAGATAGATAAGTTTTCGGACAAATTAACTTGGAGTACGGGAAAACGCATTTTTGGATTAAAAAATTATAAGTTAGAAGATAGGGATGTAATAGAAGTTCCGTCAGATATTCATTCCATACGGATGTCTTATGACAATAATTATCCTGAACAGGAAAACACAAATACTTATGCATTGTCTCCGGACTTGCCAGATATAACATCTGTGAATGACTATAGTGAGAGGCAGATGATTTATTATAATTACCATTTTTATCGGAATAAGTCAAAAATGGTATGCATTAATGGGGGAGAATGGTATCAGGTTCATCAGACGGAAAAGAGTCCGGAGTTAAAGTTAAGGAAAGGGATAAATATTATTTTTTTGTCAGGAACCAGCCCTGACCAGGCGAAAAAAGTAAGAGATAGAGATGTAAACGGAACTTCATATATATATATATTATATTGGGATGGCGATGAAGATTATAAGATAACAAAAAGTTCCGATGCATCACTAAAAAAAATAGAATGTTATCAGGCTGCCTACAATATGGGAGAAGGAAAGGGATTATTCGCTAATATTCCGGTAAATGAAAAGACGAATGCCGATGGAAAGACCTATAAGGAGATTTCCATGAAAGCAGATGAACCATATATTTGGATAAATGCAGTACCGGCAGATTCTGGAGCATCAGTATGGGTGGATAATAGTTCGGAATTGCTTGGTGGATATTTTAAGCATTTGAGTAGTGCACAAGATTATTTTGATGTGAAAGTGACTTCTGCTGATGGAAAACAGACTGATACAGAGAGAATCTATATCAAATGGAGTGCGGGCGGTACTGATTTGAAGAATCTGGAAGTGATTTCCGGAGGCACGATGGAAGAAAAGTATACGCCAATAACCAGAGAATATTATGTGAAAATGAAAGAATCTTCGGGAAAGATAAAGTTCTCTTATGAGACAATGAACGGGACTACAGTAAGAATATATGAAGACCGGCAGTTAAAAGATACGATAACACAAAGTGGAAAATATGAGTTAGAGGCAGAGAAAGGTGTAAGAGAGATTCAATGGGAGGTGACTTCCCAAAATGGAAAATCTGTCAGTTATTCTGCATATTTTGTCGGAGAAAAAGAAGAAGGAATATCGTCGGAAACAAAGCAGCGTGCATCTGACATGATTAAAAAAATGGAGAAAAACGGGTATGTCAAGTATCTTACTCAGCAAGAAGGAGCTGATTATTGGAAGACATTTGGAGCGGCCGCTTTAGGAGAAAAGTATCTAAATGGTATGCTTGGCTATAATGTGCTGAAAAAGAATTTTAGTCAATCTACAGATTATTCAGCGGTCATTTTGGAACTGGTTATGTCAGGAGAGAATCCGTATGATTATCTGGGAGTAAATTATGTAAAGAAATTACAGGAATTTAACAATAGTGGTGATTTTGGGATGTACTCGGCTAATATATGGGCGTTATCAGCACTTCAGGCGGCGGGGGCGCCCGTTCCAAAGGAAACAGTGGAAATCGTAAAGAAGCAGGCTCTTTCTGAAACATTTGATTTGGATATGAGAGGCTGGGCTTTATATGCGACGTCATTGTATAAAGATACGTTTACGGACAAAGAGTATGCAAAATTAATCCAGTCAGTGAAGGATATTCAGATACAGAAGACTACGGATATGAATGGAATTGATGTGACAGGGGTTTTTGAGAACTTTTATTATACGAATCGGAATATTATGTCACATGCCTGTATGGTGACAGGGCTGACTGCTATAGGAATTGATACTGGGAAAAATGAATGGAAAGGACGGAATGGAGCTGACCCGGTAAGTGTTTTAGAAAAATATCAGTTAAGTACCGGAGGCTGGTTCTACTCTCCGGAGAATCCTTCCCAGGGAGGCTGGAATAAAGATGCGGTTATTGCAGTGGGAGACCTGTACAATGGTTCAAATGTGTACACAAGATATTATCTGACACCATCAAGATATAAGAAGCTTCTTGATAAAGCAGAAAAACTGCTTGCAGGAACGATTACGGAGGGCACAAAGCGGGAGGCATTACAAAAAGCATATGAGGAGGCAGAAAAATATGCGGATGAGAACAATGTTACTTCAGAGCATGGAGATGCCTATTATGCCCTTCAGGAAGCAATGTATGCAGTGGACGAGAGTGTGAAGCCGGGAGTATTTCTTGGAACTGCTAAAGAAAGAGAACAGGTGAATGCTGTTATAAAAGCAATTGACTCGATTTCTTCCTACAGTTATAAGGATAAGACAAAACTGGATTCCATCAAGAAACAGTATGATGTATTAAAGGAGAAGCGCCTGTTCCACTATGTGACTAATGCAGATGTGCTTGATAAAGCACATCAGTATGTGAATGGAATCGACACATTCCTTGAAAAGACAGAAAAGATAGGAAAAGTCAACCTGACAAAGACGGCAAAGATAGAGAGAGCCAGAAAGGCATATGATTTCCTGAATGAACAGCAGAAGAAGGAAGATGCAGTACAGAAAGCGTTCCAGATCTTATCTAAAGCAGAGACAAAGCTAAAAGATGCCAAGACTGCCGATAATGTCGTGCAGGCGATAAAGGCACTTGGGGAGATTGTGACTTTGGATTCTGAGGAAGATATTGAATCCGTCAGAGCTGCCTATGAGAGTCTGACAGACAGCCAGAAAACTTTTGTTACAAATATTGATAAGTTAAAGGAGCAGGAAGACGGTCTTAAAAAGTTACAGCAGCAGGAAGAGAACAAAGAGGCGGCGCACAAGGTCTCAGACCTAATTGACAAGATAGGAAGAGTTACAGCAAACAGTGCAGATGATTTAAGACAGGCAAGAACTGCCTACGATGCATTAGAGAATGACGAGGCAAAAAGAATGGTTTCTAACTACATACAGTTAGAAGATGGAGAAAAGATTTATGCGAACCTTCAGCATGAGAATATCATATATGATGTCGTAGATAAGGCTTCTTATGAGATTGGTCAGATTGATACTGCATATGGAGAAAGTGCGGACATCACTGCTGAGAATGCCGATGCTGTAAGAGAGGCAGTGCAAAAGGCGGAAAACTATATAAAAGAAAAAGAGCAGGAATATGCATATTTTAGGCTTATGCTTTCTAATTATATGGACTTATCAGCGGCAAAGACAGCCCTTGTCCAGTATGAACTGTCTGAGAAAACAGAAGCTTCTGTTGAAGAATTTAAACAGGCAGTGGGAGAAATCACAGGCTTCGGTATAGAAGAACAGGCAGTGATAGAACGTGCAGAGATACTGTACGAGCTTCTCACAGAGGAAGATAAACTGACAGTTACAGAAGAATATGCCCTGTTACAGCAGGCGGAAGAAGCTTTTTCTGTATGGCAGGCAGAGTTTGATAATGTGCAGGAAGTGGTATATGGAACAGAGCAGATGGGAGATGTTACCATAACAGGTGCAGAATCTTATCAGGAAGTAAAAGATGCTTATGATATGCTGTCAGAAGATGCGAAGAAGCTTCTTCCTGACGAGATAAAAGAACGGCTTTCTGAGGCAGCGGATACATACCAGCAGCTACTTGCACAGCAGGAAAAAACAGAGGAGGTCGTAAAGAAGATTGACGATGCTTCAATCATTTCAGATCTGTCAGATGAGGTAGCAGTAAAAGTGGCAAGAAAGGCATATGATGCACTGGAAAACCCATACCGCGTGACAAATTATGAGACGTTGCTTGAAGAGGAAAAGGAAATCCTTTCTCTGAAAAAAGTACAGGAAAATCAGGAATTTGCCAATACCGTAATCACACAGATTAATGCACTGAAAAAAGTTACTTTATCCGATAAAGAAAAGGTAGAAGCAGCAAGACGTGCCTATGACGGACTGACAGATGCACAGAAAAATCTGGTAGATAATCTTTCAGTATTAGAGGCTGCAGAGAGCCAGATAGAATCCCTGCAGAAACAGCCATTAAAACCGGCACAGCCGCAGCCGGCGAAAAAGACAGAGACCAAGAAGACTTCTTATAAAAAGATTGTTTTGAAGAAAAAATCTTTGAAAAAAACAATTTATTTTAACGGAAAGAAACAGACGTATTCTCTGGCACTATTCGTAAATAATAAGGCAGTTAAGGCGGAAAAGATAAAGTGGAAATCAAGTAAACGGACAATAGCGGCAGTATCTAAAAACGGAAAGCTGACCGTAAAGAAAGCAGGAAAAGTTACAATCACAGCTTCTTATAAAGGAAAGAGATATAAATATAATCTTGTGATTAAGAAGGTTCAGTTGAAACTTAAGAAAAAGAGTATCACTATCAAAAAGGGGAAAGCGGTGCAGATAAAAAGTGTGGCATCCCCTAAAAGAAAGATACAATATAAAAGTTTAGATACAAAGATTGCATCTGTAACCAAAAAAGGGAAGGTGGTAGGAAAGAAAAAAGGAAAAACAAAGATAAGGGTAAGCTGTAATGGGCTTGTCCGGTATTGTAAAGTTACTGTAAAATAAGGCAAAGCTATGAAAGTATCGGAAAGGAAAGAAAATGAGAAAGTTTTATTCAAGAATACTTGCAGTATGTATGGCAGGTACAATGGCATTTACACCATTTACACCAGTGGGAACATTGATTGGCAATAATATTACGATAGAGGCAAAAGCAGCAGACGCTGTAGATACTTCCTGGTATGATAATCGTACAGAAGGACAGACAGAATTTACAATTACTACGGCTGCACAATTAAGGGGATTAGCAGAACTTGTAAATAAAAATGAAGATATTTTTTCAGAATGTAAAATTAAACTTGGAAAAGATATAGACCTTAATAATGAACAGTGGACTCCAATAGGAAACGGATATGAATTTAATGGTGAGTTTGATGGCCAAGGCCATACAATCTATAATTTAAAGGAATCAGAAATAGAAGATGCAAATTATATAAAAGCAGGTCTTTTTGGAGTGGTCAAGGGAATATCAGTCGAAAAGGAGGATGGAACTTATAATATTACACCTGCAGTTATAAAAAATGTAACGATTGAAAATGCCGATATAGAGGTGACCAACACTAAGAATAATGTGCCTAACACATTGGGGGGAACAGGGGCATTGGTTAGTTATGGAGTAAATATTAATATTGAAAACTGTAAGGTAAAGAATGCTAAGATTACTGCGAATAATAGTTCTCCAAGAGCAGGAGCAATGTTAGGAAATATAGAGGCGGGTAAAATTACAAACTGTCAGGTAGAAAAGTCAGAGGTAAATGCGGGTGCTAATGACAGAGTAGGTCTTTTATGTGGTTATATGCAGGGGGCAAGTTCTTCAAATAAAAAAAAGGAACAGGCAAATGCAATACAAAATGTAAGAGTACAAGGTTCTGTAAAAGGAAGAAATTCTATTGGTGGGGTAATAGGTTATTATAAAGAGCAGTATAATGCAAGCGAAAGTATTTTTAAAGGTGCTGTCACACAAGAGGGAACAACCGTTGAAGGCGTAAGTGCTGTTGCTGGTATAGCTGGATTTAGTTGGAATATAATCGAAGAATCCATAAATAACGCATCGGTTACAGGAACAACAAATGTTAGTGGAATTACTTCTGTATCTCAAACAAACAAAAATGGAAATATAAACGGTGGAAATGTGAGTAATTGCATAAATAATGGAGATGTAACGGGTGATAGCTATGTAGCAGGAATTCTTGCCTGCAAAACAAGTTATGCTGCCTGGACAGCATCTGCTATAGATAATTGTTATAATAGGGGTAATATAGTTTCTAAAGATGATAATGTAGATGCTATTGCAAAAATTACTGGAGGTAGTAAGTATACAGGTACAACGGTTTCTAATAGTTATAATTTAGGTAATGTAAATAGTGCTTCTGGCAATATTATTTTTAATGAGAGTAATAAATATACAAATGTTTATTTTAAAACGGATTCTTCTGAGATAGTATCTCCAAAAGGAACAATTGGTCAGACAGAAGCCCAGTTCAAAGACCGTACAGTAGTAGATGCCTTAAATGCTAATGATGGTGTAGAAGAAACTGTATGGTACCAGAACACAGAAAATCCAGATTTAGCTTTCAACATGACTGTAACCTCTGATATCACAGTCCCAGGAACATTAAATGTAACTTTAGGAAAAACAATGAAATTACAGGCTTCTATAACACCGGAAGATGCTACTAATAAAACATTAGTATACACTTCTTCTGATGATACGATTGCTTCTGTAAAAGAAGATGGAACCGTAAGTGGTCTGAAACTTGGAACAGCAGATATCACCGTAAAAGCAATGGATACCGGTAAGGAAAAGAACGTAAAGGTAACAGTAAAAGAAGCAGAGAAAGAGCCAGCAAACCCAACAAACCCAGCAAAACCTTCACAGCCTACAACTAAGACGGTTAAGAAGGGAACAAAACTTACAGTAGGAACCAATATTTTTGTTGTAACAAACGTAAAAGCAAAAACAGTTTCTTATAAAGGAACTAAAAAGAAAAAGGTAGCAAAGATTACAATTCCGGCAACAGTAAAATCAGGCAATCAGGTATACAAAGTAACTGCTATCGCAGATAATGCATTTAAAAATAATAAGAAAATAAAAACAGTAGTAGTTGGAAAGAATGTTAGAACAATTGGAAAGAAAGCATTCTATGGATGTAAGAATTTAAAGAAGATTACTGTACAGAGTAGTATTATTAAAAAGGTAGGGGCAAAAGCATTTAAGGGCATTAATAAAAAAGCAGTCATTAAAGTCCCTTCTAAAAAATACAAAGCTTATAAAAAAGTATTTAAAGGAAAAGGTCAGGCAAAAACAGTTACAATTAAGAAGTAAATATCAGATGATATGAGGAGCAGGGACTGCTTAGATGGAGCAGTTCCTGTTCTGTAATAGGGTACTATAGTGATAACTGAAAGGTAATTGCAGTACTTTATAAAGTGAGAGGTGAGACCGAATGCAGAAAAACAAAAAATATTTGCTGACAATGCTGACATTTGCATTTGTGATAGCATGTATATTCTTTTTTCAAAAGGATGTAAAAGCAGCAGAAAAAACAGGTACCGTTACATTTTCAATTGAACGTTTTACGATTGGACAGGGGTATTTAATAGAGCCATGTCAGGTAGATATTTATGATACAGATAATATTGCATCTGTAGTGGATAGAGTACTTACACAAGAAGGATATGGTTACGAAAATAAGGGAAAGATACAAGATGGATTTTATCTTGAACAGATTTATAATGGAGATACTGGAAAGGTCAGAATCCCATCTATTATTTCTGACGGACAGCTTCAGCCGATAAAAAATAATGCGGGAGACCTTATTCCGATTCCTACGAACGCAGTAAATGACGGAAATGATTATGGCAATGAAAGTGGACATTTTGCATTGGGAGAATTCGCGTATTGTAATATGTCTGGTTGGATGTATACGGTAAACAATGTATTTCCGACAGGAATGTCCTTAGTAAAACCAAAAGATGGAGACATCATTCGTTTGCAGTTTACGCTTTACGGTTATGGAAGAGACCTCGGAGAAAAACCTGCAGATGAAGAAGATAACAATTATTTGAAATTACCGGATAGGGATGCGATTACAAAACGACTTGCAGTAATGCTAAAGTATAAAGCAAGCTGTGACGAACATGGTTATAAACAGGCTTATCAGAAAGCATATAATGCAGTGATTGACTGGAATACAACAGAAAAGAAAATGAAAGAAGTATTTTCTGCACTTCCGTCAGAGAAAGAAATTCTTCAGTGGGGAGCAGAATATAACGCAAAATTTGCTGAAAGTGTGACAAAAACCATTAACGCTATCGGTACAGTAGATTTATCTAAAGAATCTCAGATAGCAGAGGCAAGAAAGTCTTATAATGCGTTAACCAGTGAACAAAAGGAACTTATTTCTGCAGATACATTAAAAGTATTAACTGATGCTGAGAAGAAAATTGTCAGTCTGAAAGCTGAAAAGAAAACCCAGGATGAGGCAAAGAAAAAGGCAGAAGAAGCCGCGAAAAAGAAAGCTCAGCAGGAAGCTCTGAAAAAGAAATACACCCCATCTAAAACATCTATAAAATCCATTAAGAAGCTGAAAAAGAATCAGGCGAAGCTTACGTGGAAGAAAGTAAAAAATGCAACTGGCTATGAAGTATACCAGTCCATGAAGAAAAACAGCGGCTATAAGAAAGTGAAGACAATTACCCAAAATAAGACAGTGACTTATAAAGCCGGAAAGCTAAAGAAAAAGAAAACTTATTACTTCAAGATTCGTACTTATCGTAAAGCAGGAGGAACAACTTATTACGGTAATTACTCAAATGTAAAGAAAATGAAAGTGAAATAATTGTAGGACAATTTCACCTGCTTAATTTCCTAAAATGAAGCAAATACACCCGTCTGGTTGGCATATTTTTTTAAAAGTCTATGTTATAATATGTACATGGCTTGCTTCTCAGGCTCACTTAGGGAACGCTCCTTATTTTCATTCTGAATTGCCAGCCATTTGATTTTAGAATGAAAACAAATATCTGGGCTAGAGAATGTAACAGTTTTATAAAAGTATTTGGCCTGTGCACCTAATGCATGGGCCTTTCTTTTCTACGGAAAACTCTCAATTTCTCTTGGATATTTTGTAAAATGAGTGAAGGAGAGGGTAGAATGAACAAGATGTATCAAAGGTTAAAAAGAAAATGTATATCGCTTGTACTTTTTGCTCTGCTTGTGGCATTTATAGTTCCATACTATGCATATGCGGCAGATAATGGGGCAGAACCGGCCGCGGCAGCTTCTGCTGCAGAGAGTACAGGCGATTTTTCTATGTCAGAAAGTGAGACGTCAGAAAGTGAGACATCAGAAAGGGAGGAGACGGAGTCTTCGGAAGAGGAGGAGCAGCAGACCAGGGAAGATGCAGATGCATCAGCAAGTACAGAGGCAGATGTACAGGAAAGTACACAAGAGCAGACATTAACAAAAAAAGAGAGAAAGATTGTCCGTAAGAATTTGCAGCTTGGAAGAAGTTATGGTTTTTATGCTTGGGGTGCAGAGGAAGATGCGGCACAGGGACAGTCTGATGAATCAGGAGTGGCAGTGCAGACGGAAGCAGAGGCGGAAGTCTTAAGTCCGGATATTGATACGGTTTTATCTAAGGTAAGAAGCTATATCTTAAGTAAAGATACGAAGCCGGATTACAGTAGCATATGGAATGTTATTGGTTTAAAAAGGAGTGGGCTGTATGTGCCGGAATCTTATATAAATCTTTTTTATAGTAATGTGATCGCATACTGTGAGAGTAAGGACTGGCAGATTACAAGAGCAAAGTATTCAGATTATTCAAAGCTTATACTTGCATTAACAGCGATTGGTGTCGATGCAAGAGATGTGATGGGACATAATCTGTTAGCGTATCTGTCAGATTATGAGAATGTAAGCAGACAGGGGAATAATGGCACGATTTGGGCGTTGATCGCATTAAAGAGTAATCCGGCATATGAGATTCCAGAAGACCCTTCTGCAGTGCAGCAAAACTCAGAGGAGTTACTTGTTAAGAAGGTTGTAGGGATGCAGTGTCAGGATGGTGGCTGGACATTGATGGGAACAACCGGAGATTCCGATATGACAGGAATGGCGATGCAGGCGCTGGCTTCTTATTATAATAAAGATGGATATGAGGATGTTACAGCGGCAATTGACAAGGGTCTTGCGTGGATAGAAAAGAATCAGCTTTCCAGTGGTGGTTTTGGCACGATGAATACAGAAACTTCGGAAAGTGTGGCACAGATTATCACAGCTCTTTGCGGTGTGGGAATAGATTGTGGAGAAGATGCCCGTTTTATTAAGAATGGGAAATGGCCGATGACAGGATTATTCCAGTATTATATGCCAGAAGGGGGATTTATGCATGTAGCTGCTGATGCCGGGAATAATGGTGGCGGTGCCGGTGGCATTATCGATGGAATGGCAACGGAACAGGGATTGTATGCAACAGTTGCTTACCGTAGATTTTTGGATGGAGAGACATTTCTTTATGATATGAGTGATGTGGCTATTTCGGCAGGAACGAAGCCGGTAGTCAGTCCGACGATTGATACGGGGAGTAATAGTGGAGGAAATTCTTCTTCAACGACAGCAAAAAAGACAGAAACAAAACCGGCAGCTTCTAAAGTAAAGGTAATAAAAGTGGGATTAAATTATAGTACGATTTATCTTACAAAAGGAAAGAGCAAGACGTTAAAAGCGACGGTTTCTCCGTCAAATGCCACGAAGAAGTCAGTGAAATGGTCTTCTTCTAATAAAAAGATTGCAACGGTAAATGCAAAGGGAAAGGTGACAGGAAAGAAAGCAGGGACTGTGACGATTACAGTAAAGGCAACGGATGGAAGCGGAAAGAAAGCAACCTGTAAGGTCGTGGTGACTGCACCGGCAACAGCGACAACCGCCAAAAAGACAACAACAACTACAGCAGCAAGAAGTCAGACAAAAAGAATTACAACACCGACATCGGGAACAACGAATCGTTCAGTAAGTACAGGAAGTGGAACACCAACTGCTTCGGGAACGACAAAGACACTTTCTTCCGGAAGCACTTCCGGTACAGGTACGGGAAGTACTGCGTCAAAGAGTGCAACAGGAACGACAGCGAAGAAGAAAGATACGGCAGCAGAGGCAACGACAGGAAGCTGGAACTTTAGCGGAGAGGATTACGTACCGGATACTTATGCGGCGGATGAGACAGATGCAGCGGAAGCGGACACCACAGCCGAAAAGGATAATGATACCTCAAAGATTGTGGCTGGTTTAGGGATATTTTATATAGTCAAAAGGATTTGCGCTATTGCAGTGGTAGTGATTATTGCTTTCATTTTATATAAAAAGCGTCATAGGATTGCAAGTGCATTACGCAATTTTCAAAAAGGCGGAGATAAGGAATAGATTAAAAAGATAATCTGTTTTTT
>ENA-OOXM01001841-OOXM01001841.1-human-gut-metagenome-genome-assembly--contig:-NODE-1841-length-15029-cov-4.587151_pt1 | contig 15029 bp, 8 predicted proteins | sample MGYA00241589_ERZ501347 | MGnify/ENA primary metagenome ERZ501347 (study PRJEB25962, sample SAMEA2042832) | human gut metagenome | biome: human gut; feature: human-associated habitat; material: faeces...
CTTCCCATACGGTGCAACCGTATACCTTCCCACCGCCGCCGGAACAATAAACGTCTCCGCATAGTGCACCACAAACGGCGCAAATTTCCCCTCCGGACTCTCTACCACCGCTTCTTCACCTTCCACCAGATTCAGCACATTCACGCTTCCGCCCGTCTCATGCTCCACCTTCCGGTCAAACCAGTGCCGCCGCGTCTCAATGAACTCCCGCTCGTGCAGCCCGGTGCGTTCCTCGCGGATGCCCTCTTCCTCGTGAATCACATCCACGCGGTTGACAAGATTTTTCTGCACCCAGTCTGTATCGCGGTCGAACTGAATGTTCTTCATGCCATGCGCAAGGTGAATCGGGCGCGGGCGTCCATCCAGCCCAAGGCGCCCCCAATCCCAGAGCTTGAAGGTGAAGATATAGGGCGTCGCGCTGATTTCCAGCACCATGCAGTCCTTGCCGGAGCAATGTATTGTTCCGGCGGGAATCAGGAAGTGGTCGTGCTTTTTCGCCGGAATAATGTTGACGAAGCGTTCCGCGTCGAACTGCCCGGTCTGCTGACTGTCTTCCAGCGCCTTCTGGAATTCTTCCGGCTGAATGCCCGTCTTGCAGCCCAGATAGACATGCGTATCGGCGTTTTCCGCCGCGTCGAGGATGTAGTAGCTTTCGTCCTGCGTGTAGTGCATCCCGAACGTGTCCTGAATGTACTCGGTCAGCGGATGCACCTGCAAGCTCAGATTTCCGCCGCCGATGGTGTCCAGAAAGTCAAAGCGAATCGGGAATTCCGTGCCGAAGCGCGCGTGAACCTTGTCACCCAAGAGTGCTTTGGCTTCCTCATGCACCAGATTGATGGCGGGTGTTTCCACAACGATGCCGTCTACATCCAGCAGGAGGCTGTTTTCCTCCGGCACGCCATCGAAGCTCCATGCGTAATTGGGCTTTTCCGAGTCAAGCCCGCAGACGGACTTCATCCACTGCCCGCCCCAAACGCCGGGGTCGAAATACGGCGCAACGCGGAAGGGCTGCGTGACCGCCTGTTTGAGCGCGTCGCGGTAGCAGTCGCCGGTCATCATGCGGGGCGTCTCGGCGTCGTTGGTGTCCAGCAGGTAGTCAATATGCGAATGCAGCGTCCGCTTGTGGCGGTCGAGGACGCGCCATTCGATGAAGTAGCCGTGCTTATATTTGCGCAGCGGGTCTTCGCCGTAGTTGTCATTGAGCCAGTTTGCCAGTTTGCCGGAGCGGAAGCGGAGCTGGATTTCCCAGCGCGCCATGTCCGCATACACCAGTACATCGGGATGCTCGCACAGCAGCGCCGCGCCGACGCCGAACACCAGCCGGACACCGTGCGCCAATGCGATTTCCTGCCGAAGCGCCGCCACCCGTTCCATGTCGAAGAACTGCTCGATGCGGTAGTGCGCCATGATGCCGAACACACGGTCATCGGTCAGGTGGTCTTTCAGCATGGCATTGACCTGCTCTTTGGGGAGCGTCGCCTGTGCCGTGCAGAAGACGCGCGACGGGTTCAGCTGCTCTGTCAGCGCGCTCAGCACATCCGATTCCCACACGCCGTGATAGCAGTCCACGCAAACGACGGCGTCAGGCTTGCCCGCAATGGCTTTGCGCAGCTGTGCGCCGATAGCTTCCCAGCCCTGCCATGCGCTGACACCCTTTGTCCGCACATGGAGGACAGGACGCTTATCGTAATTGCTCTTTCTCATGCCTGCCCCTCCTGAACCAGCGTCGGGACGCCGCCGACGTTCATCAGCCGCGCGGTGAAGCCATGTTCGGCGATGGACGCATAGTCATGTCCCGCGTCGGACGGCCAGCACGCGCCGACGCGCAGGGGCGTATCGCCCGTATTGGCGAGGCGGTGCGCGATGTAGCCGGGGATATAGTGGAGGCTGCCGGGCTGCATCGGCTCGAACCAGCACTTGCCGCTTTCATCCATGAGGATGAGCGCGCCCGTGCCCTGAATGCACCAGTAATATTCGCCGCATTCCCGCCGCGCGTGATAATGTCCCTTGGTCATGAAGTATTCGCCGCCGACCTGACCGGGCATGACGTTGCTCGTGCCGAAGAACAGACCGCCGGGCGTGCCGTCTTTGACCGCCATATGGCTCTGAACTTCATAGACGATGGTTGCAGGGCTCATTTGGGCGCGGGCGGCTTCGTCCTGAAATACGTTTTTGAGGTCGCCGAGTGTCCGTTTGGATTCGCTGATATTGTCACCGCGCAGGTAGCCACTGAGCAGGTCAACCATCGTTCCGTTCATGGTGAGCTTTTTCTCCTTTGTTTGTACTGTTTCTGCATAGTATTGCGTTGTCATGCAGAGGGTTTCGCCTCTGCGGGTGCGGCAAGGCGGCTTAAATCAACACCGGCGCATCCAGCCCAATGCCGTCCACGGTCAAAATCGGGCGCTCGGTCGTGTGCGCGGTGAAGTCGTCGAAGCCGATGCGGAAGCGGCGAGACCACTGTACCCGCGTCTGCCAGCGCTCGCCGGGGAGGAGCGTGCGGAAGTTGTCGTCGCGCACCAGATTCCATTCGTCCGACGCATCCGTGATGTCCGCAAACAGCACGGCCGTGTCGCCCGTGTTGCGCACCTCAATGACGGCGCTGTCTGGGGACGTTTCCAGCGCCCGCGCGGTCAGGTGTCCGCCATGCAGGGATGCCGCCGCGCGGTAGGGGCGATTGTTCTCGCAGGAGAAGTAGTATTCATTGACGGCGGTTCTTTCGCCCAACCGCACTGTCAGGCGCACCAGCACCAGTCCATCCGCCGTCTGCGGCATGACGAACGCGACGTCGCCCACGCGGTTGACCGCAGCAGCCGCCAAGTGCGTTGTGCGGGTTTCTTCGGCATAGGTCGCGCCATCCAGACCACGCACAGACCACGCGACTTCCGCGTCGCCCGCAATGCCGCTGTCCGTCAGCACTGTCAGGGGAAGTTCCACCGCCGTTCCTGATGCGTAGTCCAAGCGGCGGTAATCCAGCGTTGGATGCAGGGGCGCAAAGGCGTCCTTCGTCCAGTAATACGCCTGTTTTTCATGCCCGTAATAATCGACAATGGACGTGCAGGAGAGATTCGGCCACGGCTCGCTGAGCTGCCAGATGATGCTGCCGCTGTTATGCCACTTGCGGCGCTGGTTGCTTTCCAGAATGAAGCGCAGCCCCTCCGCCTGCATCCACTGGCTGAGGCGGATATAGCGCCGGATGTCCTCCACATGCCCGAACATGGTTTCCTCGCGGTCGTAGGTGCACCACCAGTCGCCGTGGAAGCGCCAGAGGTCGTTGTCCTTCATGCGCTCCGGCTTCGTCGGGCATTTTGACAGCGTCCGCGCAACGGTTTGCATACTGCTCATGCCGTCGCAGCCGAATTCGCTGTGCAGCAGACTGTCCGTATCGCCGAAATAGCTGTACTGCCGCCCGCTGCCCTGATATTGCCACCAGCCGTGCACATCATGGCTTCTGCCCGGTGTGCGAGAAATGTGCGCTTCCGGGCCGGAGGGCGACGTCGGCACGAACATCCGCGCCGGGTCAAGCATCCTAACCAAGTCTGCCAACATCGCGATGTTCTTGTTTTCCAGCGTCATGGGCTTGCGGTTCTCGTCCATCAGCTCGTTGCCGCCGCTCCAAATGACCAGCGATGTATGATTGCGCTTGACTTTCAGCGCGTGAACCGCTGACTGCCGCAGGAGTGTGAGAAAATGCGGCAGTTCCGACGGAATGTTGTCCACGCCGGAGGAGGACTGAATGAATTCCTGCCAGACCAGCAGACCCAGCTCGTCGCAGAGGCGGTAGAACGTTTCCGTCTCAATCACGCCCCCGCCCCAGACGCGCACGATGTTCACATTCAGCCGCTTCGCTTGATGCAGCTGATATGACACCTGTTCCGCCGGAATATCGCCGTAGATATGATCCATCGGCGTGATATTGACGCCCTTCATATAGACGCGCTCGCCGTTCATGATAATGGTATAGGGGAGCGCACCCGCCGGGGCGTCCTCATTCTGAATCATCTCGAAGTGGCGGATGCCTTGGCGCATTGTCCGCTCGTCCAGCACGGTTTCGCCGTTTCGGAGCGTCAGCGTCACGTCATAGAGCGGCTGTTCGCCCAGCCCGTTGGGATACCACAGTTCCGGTGCCGGGATGGCCAGCGTTCCAGCGAATGCGCTGTCCTGCACGGGCAGTGCCGCAGCGGCTTTCTCTGTGCCGTCCTTTGCGCAGCGTACCGCCACCGTCAACGGCAGATTGCCATCCGCACGGGTTGTGCCGGAAATATGCAGCAGCCCCGTGCCGTTCGCTGCGTCTGAATGCACATAAAGGTCGTCCAGCGCGGCTTCGTCCTCCAAAATCAGCGACACATCCTGCCAGATGCCCAGATTGACCAGCCGGGTGCTGAAATCCCACTTATACCCGAAGCGGCTCTTCTGCGTCGAAGTCTGGCTTGTGCGCCCAATCTGCCCCATTTCGTCCGGCGCATGGAGAATCAGCACATCCAGCACGAAATGCTCCGCCGTCTGTAGAAGGTCGGTCACGTCAAAGGCGAAATCCTCATACATGCCCTCGTGTTCGCCCAGCAGATGCCCGTTCAGGTAGACCATGCAGGCATAATCGACGCCCTCGAAGTGCAGGAGGGTCTTGCGGTGCGCGGGGATGTCCCGGCGGTCGAACTCGCGGCGGTAAATCCACCAGCGGTTTTCTATCCACTCGCACTTCAAGCTGTTCATATCCACATAAGGGTGGTCGATATAGCCTGCCTGATACAGCGCGCGCGCCACGCCGCCGGGAACCTGCGCGTCCATCCAGCCGGTCACGCCTTCCAGCGGCTTGCCGGTTTCCATGCTCTTATCGCGCAGCGGCACATAGGATGCTGTGCCTTTGAGCTGCCAAGTGCCGTTTAGGGAAATCTGCTCACGCATGTGTTCGTTCTCCTTTTTCCCGTCTTACCTGATTATCCAGAATTGATACACAGGGATTTCGCCGCTGCGGAGGCGCCGCCACTTTTAGGGTTTACCCCCATCGGTTAACGCCAGAAATATCTGCTCATACTATTTCCAAATTCACCTGCGCCATCTGCTCGCGCCTTTTCCGCGCTTGCGTCCGCTCATTCCACTTAGCGTAGCGCTGCTACGCTGCGTTTCATTCGCGTTAGCCAGCGCGAAAAATTCGCTTCGCATCTTGGCGCATTCTCATTTGGAAATAGTATCATACCGCAGCTCGACTTATTTGGAAGTGATATTTCATTCCCACCGCATCGTGCGCCCAAGCGCGGTCTTTTCCGCTTCCGGCGGCAGGGGCGCTTCGTGAATCATCGTCGTCAGACGCTGATGCCACGCAACATCCCGCCACATGCCGCAGAACTGCGGCGCGGCGAAGTTGCTCGTCGCCATCAGCGCCCACTGTCCTGTCTGACACGCCGTCTCTACGCCCAGCGCGCACAGGTCTTTCACCCAGTCCCACGGGAGCATCGGGAAATCCTTGTAGTCCGTGATGCCCCAGCACTCGGTCGTCGCCAGCGGAAGCCCTGCGGCTTTCGCGTCCGCCGCGAGCGTCTGAATGCCGTCCACAAGCAGCTGCTTCCAATAATCTTCCTTGTTGTGGTACACATCCAGCGCATGGTCAGCCAGCAGGTGATACGCTTCCTCGGTGAATCGCCCGTCCTTCGCCTGACCGACCTCGTGATAGAACTGCTGCTTGTTCAGCTTCGACATCCAGATATGGTGCTCCGCCAAATCGAAGAAGGAGAGGTCGCGTTCGCGGTAGAAGTGCGTATTCTCGCCGTCGAAGGAAAAGCAGTACGGCAAATCAGGGTATTCTTGACGGACGAGCGCAATCGCCGTGCGCATATAGTCCATCGCGGCGTCGGTATGCCAGCAGCTCCACGTCATCCACGGCGGGTCATTGCGGAAGTACGGTGACCAGAAGTCGCCGGGAAACTCATTGCAGAGGTCAACATAGAGGATGGTGTCCATCAGCCCGGCGTTCGCAATCAGACGAAGGGTATCAATCCAGCATTTCGCCATCGCCTGCGGGGTGCTGAGCGCCATGCGGACGTTATCGGCGTCTTCGCGGAACCAGCTGCTGAGGGCGACCTTGATGCGGCGCGCGCGGCAGGCTTTCAGGAAGTCGATGAGTGCAGGAAAGAGCCGAACGCGGACTTTATAGGGGCTGCCCCAGTCATTGGAATACCAGACAGGCAGGAGCAGCCATTCTTTTTCAGGGGCTTGGGACAGCAGGTGGGGGAATGCGTCGATGCGGACGGCATCATAGCCGCGTTCTTTGACGCCGTCGAGGACAGCGTTCCAGTCCTCAAAGCCTGCGCCGTCCCAGCGGCGTTCAATCCATGAAAAATCCCACATGGTGATGGCGAGGGGGTGAATCATGTGTTTTGCCTCCCGTTGATGGGGTTGGGAATGCCTCGGTGCAGCGTCGGAAGGAACGTCCGGTGCTGGACGGAAACATTCGCAGAAGTGCGCGGTATTTGCGGGAAATAAGCAGCTTGTTTTTGCTGTAGCCTTTTAGATTTGGCGTACATTACGAAGGATTCTTACGCCGAAATCGAAAAGCAGGGAGCTTCCATTCTCAGAAAGCTCCCTGCTGCCTGAAAATGCAGACGGGTGATTGCGGGTCAAGCACTGACCCGTGGATGGATTACTTCAGGAATTCTTCCGTCAGTTCCGCAGCCAGCTTGTCGCCTTCTTCGCGATGTTCATTCACGAAGTCGTTCCAAACCGTTTCCGGATCGTCAGAGATGACCGCCTGAATGATGATGTCGCGGATGTTGTTGATGACGGCAGAACGGAAGGAGTAATACGCTTCGTTCTTGGTGTTGGTCAGGTTATAGTCCGTCGGAGCGAATGTTGCGTTGGATTCCCACGTCTTCATGTTCGTGGTGAACAGGTCATTGATGATGTAGGAAGAGTAAGAGGGGTTGCCGGGGAGGTAGACGTCCAAGCCTTCGAGGACGAAGTACTTCTGGAAGGCGCGCTCCTGCACGATGTAGTACTTGCTGCCGGTGGCGGCGATGTCTGCATCGGTGTAGTTCAGAACGACGTTGCCGTCCGCGTCGTAGTCCCAGTCTTCACCCTTCACGCCGTAAGCGTAGGTTTCAATCTGTTCCTGTTCGAGCAGCCAGTTGCCGACCGCCAGCCAGCGATCCATGACTTCGTCGCGGCAGTTCGCGGAGAAGGCGAACGCAGCCCACCACTCGTCGATCTGGCTGACATGGAACGTGCCGTCGGGCGCTTCGAGGCAGATGATGCCGAGGTCTTCTTCGGTGAAGCCTTCGACGTTGGTCGCGAGGGTACGGGCAGTTGTCTGCAGGATGGTCGCGCCGAGGTTGCCGTACAGGACAGCAGAGCGGCCCGCGAGGAAGCGTTCACGACCCGCGTTGTTGGAGTCGTTGTAGCTGTCCATCGCCAGCAGACCGTCGTCGTAGAGGGTCTTAATCTGCTTGATGGCTTCCAGAGAGGAGGGGTCTTCCGCGCTCCAGCAATACTGGCCATCCACGATGTCGAAGGAGCCGATGCGCTGATTCCACAGCTGCGCCAGCATCGCCCAGTGCTTGCCGCCGTTGTCCAGATCAAGCGGAACGAGCTTATCGCCCATGTGGCCCGGATCCTTTTCCTTCACGTCGCGCAGGTATGCCACGAATTCGTCGTAGGTCAAGGTCTGGACAGGCGCCCAGTCATAGCCCATCGCCTTCGCCCAGTCGCGGCGATACGCGAACATGTAAGTGGTGTAGAGGTTGACGGGGTTGCTGTTCTTAATCTTGGGGAAGGTGTACAGCTTGCCATCAACGCGGAACTGGTCGAAGCAGGTGTAGCTGTTGATGAGCTTTTCCAGATTCGGGTACGCAGACATGTCGTCCGGCAGCGCCTTGAACACGCCCTCTTCCACCCATTCGAGGTACTCATCCTTATTCAGGTTGTACCACGCGATGACTTCCGGCAAACTCTGGGTGTATGCCAGCGTGCGGGTGGATTCATCCCAAGAATCCCACGCGACAAGCTGGATTTCAAAGTCGAAGTTGAACTTCTCCATCGCCTGCTTCACCAGCGGCCAGTTGAACATGTCGTCCGAGCCGTCGATGGTGAAGACCTTGAAGGTCAGGTGTTCGGCGTAGGGATTCTCTTCCGCCAATGCGGGCGTTGCAGCCAGCATGATGGGGAGAATCATTGCCAGAGACAGAACCAGAGATAGAAACCGTTTCATGTAGGAATACCTCCTTTTTATGTCCTATCATCCTTGCCGGATGAATAGAAATCAACGGAAAGAGAAGCTAAGCCTTAAGACTTAATCGCCCCAATCATAACGCCCTTTGCAAAATACTTTTGCAGGAAAGGATACACGCACATGATGGGCAGCATCGTCACAATCACCGCCGCCGCCTTCATGCCGTCGGCGTATGTGCGGCGCCCCAGCTCCGCCGGAACATCCGCCGCCAGCGCACTGCTTGTCCACAGAATCTGCCGCAGTTCCAGCTGCATCGGCCACATCTTGCTGTCGAGGAACAACAGGTTGCTCCAGAACCATTCGTTCCAGCGGTCAACGATGAAGTACAGCGTCACCGTCGCCAGTGCGGGCTTCATCAGCGGCAGGTCAATCTGCCAGAAGATGCGGAAGGGGCTTGCGCCGTCGAGCATTGCCGCTTCTTCCAAATCCGGCGGCAGAGACTCGAAGAAGTTGCGCAGGATAATCATGTTGAACGCATTGAACGCCAGCGCAATGACCACGGCGAAGCGGTTGCCGTACAGCCCCAAGTCCTTAATCAGCAGGAAGAAGGGGACAACGCCGCCGCCGAAGTACATGGTGAAGACAATCATGTTCTGGAACAGCGCGCGTCCGGGGTAGTTCTTCTTGCTCAGCCCATACGCCAAGGTTGTGGCGAGGAACATGCTGAAAATCGTACCTGTCACCGTGTACAGCACGGAGTTGAAGAACGAGCGCAGCAGGCCCGTGCCGACGAAGATGTCGCGGTAGTTGCCTGTAGTCGGGCTCTGCGGCCAGAGCGTCGTGCCGTTCATGATGAATTCCTGCTGTGTGAGGAAGGAACGGACGATGGTGTAGTAGAAGGGGACGATGACGATGAACGCCAGAATCAGCAGGAAGATGATGTTGAAGACATCGAACGCCGTCGTTTTTTGGAGCTTGCGTTTCTTCCGCGCGATTTCCCGTTCAAGCAGCTTTTCTGCCTTTTTATCGGCTCTATTCGAGGAAATTGCTGTCATTACATGATGCCTCCTTCCCCAAGTGCTTTCGCCAGCTTGTTTGCCAGCAGCAGGAAAGCGAAGTTGATGACGGATTTCGACAAGCCGATCGCGGTGGAGAAGCCGTATTTCGGTTTTTCCTGGAAGGTGATGCGGTAGATGTAGGTGTCAATCGTCTCCGCCGCGTCGCGCACAACCGCATTGGTCATGTTCAGGATTTGGTCATAGCCCTTGCTCATGATGCCGCCGAACGCCAGAATGAGCAGAATCACCGCCGTCGAGCGGATTTCCGGCCATGTGATGTACCACATCTTGTGGAAGCGGTTCGCGCCGTCCACCTCGGCGGCTTCGTAGAGTTCCGGGCTGATGCCCGCGATGCCCGCCAGATACAGGATGGCTGACCAGCCAGTTCCCTTCCAGATACTTGTCGCATACAGCAGGGGACGAATCAAACTCTTGTCCGTCAAGAAGCCGTATGTCTGTCCTCCGGATGCGCGAATCAGGCTGTTGATGACGCCCTCGCCTGCGAAAATCGTCGTCATCAAGCCACCGACGATAACCCAGCTTAGGAAGTTCGGGAAGGTGTAAATCACCTGCAAGGTATTCTTGTAGTGCCGACTCCGCAGTTCATTGAGCAGCAGCGCCAGAATGATCGGGCCGGGGAAGCCGGTAATGATGTACGCCAGTCCCATGCGGATGGTGTTGAAGAACGCCGCGGTGAACTTCTTGTCCTTGAACATCATCGCGAAGTTATTATACCACGGATTCGCCCACGGACTGCCCAGAATGCCCTTGCTGATCTTGTAGTCCTTGAAGGCGACCACCAGACCATACATCGGGCCGTAGCAGAACAGCAGGACGAACGCAATGCCCGGCAGCAGGAAAAGATACACCCAGCGGTTTTTCCAGATCCGCTTGCCCAAGGACTGCCGACGCCCTGATTCAATCATCGCATGTTCTTTCGCCATGCCATCAGCCACCCGCTTTCTCGTTTTTGTTCATGGCTTTATTTTATCGCTTTTTGCCCGAAAAGGAATGCACTGTTTTCGGTTTGCACCCTCAATATTTTCGGTTTGGCTGTATTTAGACCAAATTTTCCATCCTTGGCAGTGGACAAGCGAAATCATCCCTGCTATAATAAGAACACCTTCCTGCTAAATAGGATTGCTTTCATAAGTTTCTGGAAGTACTCCCGATAAAGCCGTTCGGGAGAAAGGAGGACGAAAATTGTACCGCATTCTGATTGTTGATGACGAGCCGATGGCGCTGTATTCCACCGCGCACACCTTCCCGTGGGCGGACTGGGGCTTTGACCCGCCCGTGCTGATGACGGAAGCGCCCGCTGCGCTGGACAAGCTGCGCACGGAACGCTTCGACGCCGCGATTGTGGACATTCGGATGCCGCAGATGACGGGCATTGACCTGATTCGCCTGTCCGGGGAAGCGGGCTTGCAGACGGTGTTCATCGTCCTGAGCGGGTATTCCGATTTCAGTTATGTGCAGACAGCGCTGCGGCTGTCTACATTCGACTACTGCCTGAAACCGATTTTGCCCGATGCGGCGCAGGCTGCACTGGAGCGCTTGTCGGGCCGCATCCACGACATTCGTGTGGGGAGCGACCCGGCGTTTCTGGCGACGCTGAGCAGCACGGCGCCACTCAAACCGCTTTTTACGCAGCGCGGACTGCCCGTACCGGAAGGGATGTTGTCCATGGTGCTGTTGTCCGCGGAGAAGCCAGAGACGCTTCCGCCGCTGCTGAACGGGTTTCAGGCGTCTCTGTCCTTCTGGGCGGACGCGAACGAAGTGCTGCTGTTCACGCCGATGCCGGAGCAGGCGCTGCTGTCCGCCCTGCCGAAGTCGCCTGACGTGCGTGTGTGCTACACTGTGCCTGTATCGCAGGACATCCTCAATCCCGTTCGGCAATTGCAGCTGCTTCGGCAGACGATGGCGGAGGTGCAGCCTGGTCAGGCGCCGGTATCCATCTACGTCAACGACTGCAGTCCGACGTTTTTCGACATGCTGAACTACGTCGATGAGCATTTGAGCGATGAATTGTCCCTCCAAAGGCTTTCGGCGCAGTTCCACCTGAACTATACCTATTGTAGTGAGCTGTTTCGCGCCATCACGGGCGCGACGTTCACTAAGTACCTATCCAGCCACCGCATGGAGCGCGCGCAGACGCTGATTATCACGACACCCATGAGCATCTCCGAAATCGCGCGGCAGACGGGGTACAGCAACTACAATCACTTTTCCGCCACCTTCAAAACATATTTCGGGCAGACGCCGGGCGCGTACCGCACAGCGCATCAGGAAGGGAGTGGGCGCTGACATATGCGCAAGCATTTCACTTCTCTGCGCAGCCAGATGATGCTGCTGACGACCGGCACGGTGCTGGCGGTGGTGATTCTGGCGACGGTGTTTTACAGCAGCGCCCAGCGGATGTCTGAGAAGAAAGCGGCGACGTTCGTGCATTCGATGCTCGTACAGCTGGGCGACAGCCTTGACCGCATCGGCAACGAAATGTCCTACTTGGGCAGCGCCCTCCATTCCAACGAGGTTTTGCAGCAGTATTATCACGCGCCGACAGCGATACAACGAATGCAGTACGGCAAAAGTTTCATTGATTTTACTTCCAGCCTGCTCAACCACAGCACCACGGTCAGCCACATCGTCATCGTCAACAACGACCAGAGTATCCTCAGCCCGACGGAGCGGAACATCATTGCGCTGGACACGCTGGATTCCAAGTATCACCTGTTTGAAAGCGACAATCTGTCTTCCGGTTTTTACGGGCCAGCATTCGATACCTTCACGAACATCAACTTTTTTGCATACGTTCAGCCGGTCTACAACACCCGGCAGGGCGCGCGCTTCCGGCAGAAGTTAGGCACCTGCGTCATCTTCGCCCGCCTTGACCTGCTGCAATCCACGCTGCGCAGCGCCCTGCCGACGCCCGGTGCAGCGCTGATGCTCATCGAGCAGGACGAGCAGATTATCCTCTGTTGCGACGCAGACGGGAACACGCTGTCCCTGCTGCCCGAATCGTTCTGCAGCGACATGGCGGATGGCTTGCAGCACAGTCTGACGCTCAACAAGACGACATACCTGACGGATTCGCTGCTGCTCTCATCAATGGGCTGGCGGCTGGTCAGCCTCGTGCCAGAGGACGAAATCGCGGCAGATCTGATGCCGCTGCTCTGGCTGGGAATGCTGATCTGCGTCGTGTTCGCCATCTGCATCGGTGTGTGGAACCTGCATATCCAGCGCAGCATCATGGCGCCGGTGAAACAGCTGACCGCCTTCATCGAAAATGACTTGGACGACAAGCTGCAAAACCGCATCCACATCAGCACCAGCAGCGAAATGGAGCTGTTCTGTCAGGAAATCAACACGCTGCTGGACAAGGTGTCTGAAATGACGGCGGAGCGGCTGCAAGATCAGACGCGGCTCTATGAGCTGAATCTGGCGAAGAAGCGTGCGGAGCTGTCCGCCCTGCAAAGCCAGATTAACCCGCATTTCCTCTACAACACGCTGGACTGCATCCGCGGGTACGGGTACATGCTGAACAGCAGCGAAATCGTGTCGATTACTAACGCCCTATCCTCCATCATGCGCTACTGCATCAAGGGCGCGGACATCGTTGCGCTGCGCAAGGAAATGACCATTGTCAACTACTATCTGGACATCATCCGCATCCGCTTCCCGAACCGCTTCAACTACGTTTTCGACGTAGATCCGGCGCTCGAAGATCTCGCGATTCCGCGTTTCATCATCCAGCCCGTGGTGGAAAACGCGATTTATCACGGGCTGGAATCGCGCTTGGAGAAAGGGACGCTGACGATTTCCTGCCACACGACGGAGACGGGAGGCTGCGCGCTGTGCGTAACGGACGATGGCGTGGGGATTCCCCCGGAGCGGCTGGCGGAAATTCACCGGAAGCTGTCCGACAAGAGTATGCAGAACGTGCTGAACGTCCCGGCGGGGAACAGTCTGGCGCTGGTGAACATCCATAACCGCCTGCGCAATCTCTACGGCGCAAATTACGGGCTGGACATCGTCTGTCCCCCGGAGGGCGGAACGCGCGTCACGCTGCACCTGCCGATGGTGCTGGCGCAGACAGAAACAGAACAGGGAGGTCACATCTCATGAATCTGATGAATATCGAACAGAATGCCGAAAACCTGCGGCTGCTGGGGCTGATTGTCGCCCAGCGAGGCGAAACAATCTATCAGCACAACTGGGACAGCCCGTGCCGCCGCCTGCTGTTCTCTGCCAGCAAGAGCTTCACCGGGGCGGCAGTCGGTTTCGCGGTTCAGGAGGGGGTATTGCGCCTTGACGACCGCCTGATTGAACTGTTCCCGGACGAAGCGCCGGAAAATCCATCGGAGAACCTTTGCCGCGCCACGATTCGCGATGCGCTGACGATGTGCATCGGGCAGTCGCGCGGGTACTTGATGGGCGCACAGCGCGTCGGCATGGCGGAAGAAGACTGGGCGAAAGCAGTGCTGGCGCTGCCGTTTGACGAAGCGCCGGGGACGCACTTTGTGTACAGCAACGTCGGGCCGTATCTGGCGGGGCTGGCGGTGCAGAAGCGCGCCGGGTGCGACCTCGTGGATTACCTGATGCCGCGGTTGTTTACGCCGCTGGGGATTCAGCGCACGGTCTGGGAGGTTGACCCGCTGGGGCGGACGTTCGGCGCAGCGGGGCTGCTGCTGGCGCTGCCAGAGCTGCACAAGCTGGGACTGCTCTATCAGCAGGGCGGGCAATGGCAGGGAAAACAGCTGCTTGACCCAAATTGGGTGCGCGAAAGCGGCAGCAAGCAGGTCGAAAACGAGGAAGACGGCTACGGCTACCTGTTCTGGCGCGGAAAGTACGATTCGTACCGCGCGGACGGGCTGTATGGGCAGTACAGCGTCATTCTGCCGGCGCAGGAGGCAGTCATCACCTGCACGGCGGAAAGCCGGAATCAGAAGCAGCTGCTGGAAACGCTCTTGGATGCCATCGTACCACAATTATAACGGGGAGGACACCCGCATGTACATGCCCGATTTGCTCACCATGGCCGACGGCACGTCCGTCACGTCATCCGCGCAGTGGGAGGCGCGCCGGGGGGAACTGCTGAACATCCTCGCGCGGGAGCAGTACGGCACGTTTCTGCCGCCGTCCACCGCATCCGCGCGGGTAATGGCGCCGTCAACGCCCGCCTGCGCCGGACACGCCTTGCAGGAGACGCTCGAAGTCCGCTTTGATACCCCGGCAGGGGAATTTGCCTTTCCGCTGCGGTTTCTCTATCCGGCGGACGGTCAGGCGCATCCGCTGTTTTTGCTGCTGAATTTCCGTCCGCTCATTCCGGACATCTACTGTCCGGCGGAGGAAATCCTCGACAACGGTTTTGCACTGGCGGTCGTGTGCTACACAGACATTACGGCGGACGACGGCGACTGGGGCAGCGGGCTATGCGGGCATTATCCGCGGAAGCATCCCGACACCGACCCCGGCAAGCTCGTTTTCTGGGCATACGCTGCCAGCCGCGCGCTGGATGTGCTGACGCTTCGCCCGGAGGTGGACGCGCGGAATATCGCCGTGATTGGGCATTCGCGGCTGGGCAAAGCGGCGCTGCTCTGCGGCGCGCAGGAGACCCCGCTCGACTCGGGCAGCATCCCCGCCAAGCTGGCAATGCTTTTTGTCGCAAATGTGCTGGTCCTGCGCTACACCCTTGACAATCAGGAGCTTGCCAACCTCTCGCTCTCCCGCACCAGTCAGGCGCTGGGCTGCAAGCTGCTTTGACGGATTTCTTTCCTCCCAAAAATCACATTCCTGGCCTGTTGAATGTG
>ENA-OOXM01001849-OOXM01001849.1-human-gut-metagenome-genome-assembly--contig:-NODE-1849-length-14974-cov-3.428514_pt1 | contig 14974 bp, 10 predicted proteins | sample MGYA00241589_ERZ501347 | MGnify/ENA primary metagenome ERZ501347 (study PRJEB25962, sample SAMEA2042832) | human gut metagenome | biome: human gut; feature: human-associated habitat; material: faeces...
AATACCGATTTCCTTATCGTCACGCTGCTGCCTTCTCTGGCTGCGGTCATAAACATAGTGATACTCGTTATCCATAGCCTCGTTGATGGAATCAGCAAGCGCAAGCGCAGTACCTGAAGGTGCATCAAGCTTTAAATTGTGATGCTTCTCAACTATCTCCATGTCAAAACCTGCCGGTGCGAAAACCTGTGCAGCCTTTTTGAGAAGAGCCATAAGAGTGTTTATGCCAAGTGACATGTTTGCAGACTTGAGCACTGCCACCTTCTTGTAGCACTCCTCAACCTTTGCAAGCTGCTCATCACTAAGACCTGTTGTGCATAAAACAACCGGAATCTGCTTGTCCACACAATAGTCCAGCACTCCATCAACAGCCTTGGCGTTGGAAAAATCTATGACCACATCAGCGTCCACATCACATTTGTCGATGCTCGAAAAAACAGGATAGTCATTGTCTATTCCATCATATAAATCAATACCGGCTACAATCTCTATATCCGCATCAGCCTTACAGATTTCTGTGATAGTCTGTCCCATTTTGCCGTTGCAGCCATTCATAATTACCTTTGTCATTTTATCGTATCCTTTCTCGTTGTATCCTTTATCTGCCTGTACAGTTTTTAAGTGCTGTACTAGGCAAGCTTTAAGCCATAAGCCTTCATGACCTCAGCAAGCTTCCTTGCATTATCCTCACCCATCTCGCACATAGGGCTTCTAAGAGGTCCGACATTCATACCCATCAGGTTCATAGCCTTCTTTACAGGGATAGGATTTACCTCTGAGAAGAGTGCATCCACAAGTGGAAGAGCCTCTCTCTGAATCTCTAAGGCTGTCTGTAAATCGCCCTTGAAGAAGCTGTCGCACATATTGTGTACCTTTGCAGGGGCTACATTGCTCCATACTGAGATTACACCGATTGCTCCGATAGACATAAGAGGCACTACGAGACCATCCTCGCCTGAGTACATATCAAGCTTTCCGTCTGTCAGGTACATTGTCTTTGAAGCCTGTGCCAGATTTCCTGTAGCCTCCTTGAGTCCCACGATATTTTCCTTTGTCTTAAAGAGCTCTGCCATAGTCTCCGGAAGCACGTTGCAGCCTGTACGTCCAGGTACGTTGTATACGATGATAGGACACTTTGTGCTGTCTGCAATCTGTGAGTAGTGGCTCACAAGACCGGCCTGTGTAGCCTTGTTGTAGTATGGTGTGACAACGAGCAGTCCGTCTGCGCCAAACTCCTCAGCCTCCTTTGAAAGCTGCATAGCTGTCTTTGTGCAGTTAGAACCTGTTCCTGCTACTACTGGAACTCTCTTCTTAACATAATCTGCTGTAAATCTGATAGCTTCAACATGCTCTTCTTCCGTCATTGTTGCAGACTCACCTGTTGTTCCACAGATAACTATTGCATCTGTTGAATTATTAATCTGGTAGTCGAGAAGCTCTGCAAGCTTATCATAATTAATCTCTCCGTTAGCCTTCATAGGTGTGACTATAGCAACACCTGCACCTGTAAATATTGACATAAATCCTCCATTCCAACGCTTTATTTATCCGTTGTATTATATAGTTATTTCAATTCTATTCTGGTAGTACATAAAGCTATAAACAATAAGAAACACGCTTTGCCAGTTTTTATTGTTATCGCAGCAGTCGCCAAGGTCATATGCCAGCATATGGCTTTGGCTCGTTACCCGCATAAATAAAATAAGCCGGTTCTATGACAGACCGGCTTATAAGAATTCATTATAAATAATCAGAAATTCTTGCGTAGCCCTCCATCATATGACATAATCTTATGCCTACAATGACAGTCATAAGACTATTAATCTTATGCCCAGCAGATAACTTCCTACATTACCTGCTTCGGCACTCTCCCCTTTCGCTGCACATCATATGCTTAGGGACATCTGTACAGTTACTATTGAATCGTGCGACCTCTACTTCGTAGAATTAAAAAGTTAACTTGACTATATCACTTGTATATATCATTGTCAACTATTCTGACCTATTTAATATTGTTTTTGAATGTGTTACATTTGCAGGACTAATCCTGAACCTCAGTTATAAGATACAACTCTTACTCTTCATCCTCCACAAGGTCAATCTTGCTTACAGATACTTCATAGGCTACTCTCTTCTCAACTTCCTCTTCGCCTATCTTCTTAGTATATTCTCTTGACTGGACTCTTCCACATATCTGAAGATGGCTTCCTACTTCAAGTCCTCCCGCAAATCTTGCGTTTCTGCCCCATGCTATACATGGTATGTAATCAGACTTGCCATATGGTCTGTTGACTGCAACAAGGATATCTGCAATCTCTCTTCCAAGTGGAGTCTTTCTATATATAGGTGGTTTACATACATAACCATCTAAGAATATCTGGTTTGACTTTGACTGTTCCTCTGGAACTTCGTCATCTTCTATAAATCTTAATTCTCTTACAAAAATAGAAAGCACAAGCTTATTCTTAACACCTTCGTGTCTGTTATATGACCTGAACTGTCCTGACACCTCTATCTTTCTTCCTCTGTAGTCTTTAGTGACATCAAGAAGTCTTTCACTTATCATAAGTGGAATAACATCCACCATATCACTAAGTCTGTTTACAGATACATTGGCAATATAAAAGCCCTCTCCAAATACTTCGTGGCTGAATGTGAATTCTGATACCACTTCTCCAATGATGCATACCCTGTTGTTTTCAATTACCTTATCAAGCATAAGTATTTCTCCCTTCTTTGACTGCTTTCCTTTTTAGATGAAGCAATCATGTGCTTTATTTTTTATTCTCCATATGTATATGTTGCATTCGTCAATAATATTACACATTTTTTTTGAAAAAGTTGTGTACAAATTCTTATTTTTTCTTAAATATTATTAAATATATAGGTAGATAAATATGTACATATTGCAACAAAGCCGCATTTTTACTGCATTTATACAACTTTTTATAAATGTAAAATCTAAATTTTATTTATGTACAAATGTGTTTTATTAAAATGCATTTTTTTTAGAACATTATAGTATGCCGGTATACTTATATACAATTTCGTGTTATAGTAACAACCGGCTTAAAATGTATCGAATAAAATACAATATTTTTACTATGCATACTATTGTATTTTATAAGCTTTGTGATAGAATAAAAAAGTTGCTAATCATAACCAAATAATGTATAATACATTATTGGTAGCTAAATATGTTAGTTATTTGATATTTTTATTATTGATGAAAGGAAAACATAATGAAGACTAAACGCGAAGATATTCGTAATATCGCTATTATCGCCCACGTTGACCATGGTAAGACAACTCTTGTAGATGAACTCCTTAAGCAGAGTGGTACTTTCCGTGCTAATCAGGAAGTTGCTGAACGTGTAATGGATTCTAACGATATAGAACGTGAAAGAGGTATTACTATACTTTCAAAGAATACTGCTATTCACTATAAAGACACTAAGATTAATATTATTGATACTCCGGGACATGCTGATTTTGGCGGCGAGGTTGAGCGAGTATTAAAGATGGTTAACGGTGTTGTACTTGTTGTTGATGCATTTGAAGGTGTTATGCCTCAGACTAAGTTCGTTCTTCAGAAGGCTCTTGACCTTAATCTTTCTGTTATCGTATGTATTAATAAGATTGACAGACCTGAGGCAAGACCAGAAGAAGTTATAGATGAAATTCTTGAATTATTTATAGACCTTGATGCAAACGATGACCAGCTTGACTGTCCATTTATCTTTGCTTCTGCAAAGTCAGGTTATGCTATGGCTAACCTTGAGGATGAAAGAAAAGACATGCAGCCATTATTTGAATGTATCGTTAACAATATTCCAGCACCAGAGGGCGACCCTGACGCTGATACACAGATGCTTATCTCTACTATCGATTATAACGAATTCGTTGGACGTATCGGTGTAGGTAAGATTGATAATGGTAAACTTAAGGTTAATCAGGAGGTTATGATTGTTAACCACCATGACCCTTCTTTAAGAAAGAGAGTACGTGTTACTAAGCTTTATACTTTCAATGGTCTTAACAAAGTTGAGGTCAACGAAGCTAGTTATGGTGATATCGTAGCTGTATCTGGTATTGCAGACCTTAAGATAGGTGATACACTCTGTTCTGTTGAGAACCCTGTTGCCATTCCTTTCCAGAAGATATCTGAACCTACTCTTTCTATGGACTTTATGGTTAACGATAGTCCACTTGCAGGTAAGGAAGGTAAGTTCGTTACATCAAGACATATACGTGACAGACTTTTCAAGGAACTCAACACAGACGTAAGCTTAAGAGTTGAAGAAAATCCTGGTTCTGAGAATTCATTTAAGGTATCAGGACGTGGAGAACTCCATCTTTCAGTTCTTATTGAAAATATGCGCCGTGAAGGTTATGAATTCGCTGTAAGTAAGGCTGAGGTTCTTTATCATACAGATGAAAGAGGCAAGAAGCTTGAACCTATGGAACTTGCTTATATCGATGTTCCAGATGAATTCACAGGTTCGGTTATTCAGAAGTTAAGCCAGAGAAAAGGAGAACTTCTTGGTATGACACCTATTAATGGTGGTTATACAAGACTTCAGTTCTCTATTCCATCACGTGGTCTTATCGGTTACAGAGGTGAATTCCTTACTGATACTAAGGGTAATGGTATTATCAATACTTCATTTGAAGGTTATGAAGAATACAAGGGTGATATATCTTACAGAAAGACTGGCTCTCTTATCGCCTATGAAGATGGTGAAGCTGTTACTTATGGTCTTTTCAATGCACAGGACAGAGGTACTCTCTTTATCGGACCTGGCGAAAAAGTATATGCCGGTATGATTATCGGTGAGAACCCTAGAACAGAAGATATCGAGGTTAATGTATGTAAGACAAAGCACCTTACTAATACACGTTCTTCAAGTGCCGATGAAGCATTGAGACTTGTACCACCTAAGATATTAAGTCTTGAACAGGCTCTTGATTATATCGATACAGATGAGTTACTTGAAGTAACACCATCACATTTAAGAATTCGTAAGAAAATTCTTGATTCTACTGCAAGATACAGAGCTAATAAAAAGTAATATTATGTTCTGACTTATATAAGCAGTATTTACTATTATTTATTGAAGATATCAGATAATATATTGTAACGTCCGTTATTATGATATTGCAGTATATTAACTTATCTGATACTATATAAAACTAACACTAACAATTTATAATTATTAATGGAGGTCTACTATGGATAGCGATTTAGGAGCAAAAGTTAAGAAGTTAAGAATTTCTCAGGGATTAACACAGGAAGATGTTGCAAAGGCACTTGACGTAACACCTGGTTACATCAGTAACGTAGAAAATGGACGTAATCTTATGACATTAAGAATGCTTTCATACTATGCTGAACTTACAGGTGTATCTCTTGATTACCTTGCAGGCAGTGTTGACAAGAACTACCAGAATACAGCTCTTGATAATGAGATTATGCAGTTAGTATCTAAGCTTGACTCTGATACAAAGGAAAAGTTAATCTCTACATTAAGAATCTGGATTAACAACTAATTTAATTTTTATTCGTAAGCTAAAACTATTTGTAATGCAGTACTATGACTGCCATTACACAATATAACAGAACGGAGGTTAATGATAATTATCATTAACCTCCATTTTACTTACTTGATTGTTAAGTTTATCTGTCAAAAGCTTATACAATTTTTATTTAACGTTAATCTAATCGATAACATTATCTGATAATCCTAAACCATTATCCCAGAAATGATTGTAGTTTTCCTATGATTATTTAAATAATGATGTCAGAAACAAAAGTCCCCGGTTTTAATGTCTGCGGATTGTTCCGTGCTGCTATGACTGTATCTTTTTCATCTGATAGAACTCACCCTTAAGCTCCATAAGCTCATCATATGTGCCATATTCAACACAGTGTCCGTCTGCTATAACTGCTATCTTGTCAGCATCCTTTATAGTCGACAATCTGTGTGCAACTATAAATGTTGTTCTATCCTTTGTAAGATTATTGAGTGCTTCCTGTATGAGCTTCTCAGATATACTGTCAAGCGCTGATGTAGCTTCATCAAGCACTATAACCTTAGGGTTTCTTATAAGCGCCCTTGCTATGGATATACGCTGTCTTTGTCCTCCTGACAGCTTTCCGCCATGCTCACCAACCATCGTATCAAGTCCGTCTGGAAGTGAGTCAATCAGGTCTGTAAGATTAGCTGCCTTTACTACTTCATTCAGCGTAGCTTCATCTACATTTTCAACACCATAAGTTATATTATCCCTTATAGTTCCTGAGAAAAGTATAGAAGTCTGTGGAACTACCGCCAGATGCTTCCTGTATGACCTTAAGTCAATGTCCTTCATATTGTGCCCATCTATAAGCACCTCACCCTGATTAACCTGATTAAAGCCAATAACAAGGTTAAGTATAGTTGACTTTCCTGCACCTGATTCACCTACAAGTGCTATGGTTTCACCCTTATCCACATGAAGGTTAAGCTCATGAAGAACTGGTCTGTCTATATCATTGTATCTGAACATAACATTGTTAAAGTCAAACTCACCATCCACGTGGTCTATGACTTCTTTACCTTCATTATGCTCTATATCTTCCTCTAACAGTACCTCTCCTATTGAGTTTACTGACTCTATACCTTTAGCTATAGTTGGTATAAGTGACATAAGCGATGATACCTGACTTACGATAGTTGCAAAGTAACTCTGATACAATGTTATGTCACCCGGCATAACTGTTCCACGCACTGCAAGAAATCCTGTGAAGCCAAGGCAGACAACCTGAAATACCTGGAATATTGCCCAGCCCACCGAGCCGAAAAGTGACTGTATGATATCAAGTCTGTAACCTTTTTCTGCCACTGCAAAAAGCTGTCCGCTCATTTTTGAAACTTCTTCCTCCTCAAGCGCATGTGCCCTTGTTACTGGAATAAGCTCAACCATCTCCATAACTCTTGCGGAGGTTTCTTCCATTTCCTTACGGAACTCTGTGTTTCTCTTTTTCATAACATTTCTGAAGAATACCATGGTTGCCGCTGCAATAGGTGTAGTCAGCAGGAAAAATATGAATACAACCATACTCCTGTTAATAGTTACAACAAGTGCAATTCCTATATTTAATGCTATGCTAAGTATACTAAGAAACATCTGTGTCGACAGTGTTTCCACCGCCTCCACATCTCTCATTATCTTAGACTGCAATCGTCCTGACTGCGTTTCCTTGTGATAAGATATTGAAAGCTGCTGCAGCTTACGTACAAGAGCTTTTCTTAAGCCTGTTTCAGCATATCTTGTTGCAAGCGACTTGTACCTTGTATACATATAGTTCATCGGGACATTAAGTATGACAAGAAATACCATGATAACCGCCTGAATCATTATATTCTGGTAGGTTTCCGGTGAGCCGCTTGTAATATCATTTATAATATTCGCTGTCACTATAGGGAGTACCCATACAGGTGCGTGCTTTATAAAGAAAAATATAACCGCAAGAAAGAACTTGTGATAATTTCCTTTATAAAGTCCAAGTAATATCTGCATTGGATGCCCTTTGTGCTTTCTGTAGCACTCTATAAACCAGCTTTCAACATCTATTCCTTTAGGTGCTTTAAGATTCAACTTTTTCACCTTCTTCTTTATCTGATATTTTTTCGCCCGCCATATACGATAAAATTATATTAAAGCATTCTTCACTTCGTGCAATACTTTGCTCTGCTTTCATCGCACACCGCTCACTGCTTAATTATCTCATCGACATTGTCGGCTACGATTTCTTCGCCGTCACAGCCTGTTACATTTACGTTCTTTAAGACAAGGGTCTTTATATTGCTTACAACCATGCCCTGTCTGCTTGCCTCATCACAGCCTAACATCATCGCTGCAACTCCTGACTTCGCATTATCAGCATATGTTATATTGATATTCTCAAATACAAGCTCTTCTATCTTGCTTTCTGGAAGACCGCATATATATGTTCCTGCTACGTGGCAGTTCTTTGCATTGATGTTCTTAAATACAAACTTCTTTATAGATGGTGTTCTGTCATCTACTGGAAGAGGCTTCTTAGAACCAACATACTCTGTCTTTCCATCCGGGTCACAGAAGTAGAAGCTGTTTACAACGAAAGGTGTCATAACATTATCCATATCTATATTCTCAAAAGATATATCATCAAGCACTGAACGCTTTCCTCTTCCTCTTCTAGTCTTAACACGAAGTCCTCTGTCCGTATTCATGAACAGGCAGTCCTTAATATGAACATCCATAACTCCGGCAGCTATCTCACTACCAACAGTTACTGCACCATGTCCATCTCTCATGCAGCACTGTCTTACTATCATATTAGTTGTTGGAATATTGTACTTTTCAGCCATATATATTTTTCCAGACTTAATAGCTATACAGTCATCACCAACTGAAATATATGTTCCAAGTACAAGTACATCATCGCAGCTTTCCGGATCAAGACCATCTGTATTATGTGAATCAGCAGGTGCCTTTATCTTGACATCAATAAACTTAAGGTGGTTGCTGAAGTATGGATGAAGTGTCCAACAAGGTGAATTCTGTACAGTTATGCCCTGTAATGTAATATGCTCACAGTGATTTATAAAGAATAAGTTAGGTCTCCATGCTATATTACGTACCTTGCAGTTCTTCCACCAGTTATCGTGTGTTGTGCCGCCATCAATAGTACCTTCACCTGTTATAACTACATTTTTAACATTAAGTCCGCATATAATAGCTGCAAATGAGTCTACAGGATTACCTTCCCATGAAGACAGATTATATTCTGAGCTTTCATCATATGACTCAATCATTCCAGGGAGAATAGCGAACTTCTCTCTGTCTGTAAATGCTAATAAAGTTGCACCCTTTGCAAGTTCAAGTGTAAGATCATCCTTTAAGAATATGCTTGATATTCTGTAAGTTCCCTCTGGAACAAGTACTCTTGTATTTTTCTTTGATGCCATAATAGCACACTGTATCGCATTGGTATCATCATGTTCGCCATCGCCATATGCACCAAAGTCTTTTACGTTGAGTGTAACAAACTCATAATCTGTATGGAAGCACACTGGACCGTATTCTTTTCCATCATATACAGCAGTTACTTCATAGTCTGTATCAGGCTTGAAGCCGTATAATGATGTTACCTGCTTGTCTGTATGTGCAAAATGCTCTCCATTAACGTATATATCATATTCCTTTTCTGAATAATACTTTCCTGACTCTGTTAATTCTACTACAGCATTTCTTGCTGTATTAGTTACTAATACTAACTCCATAATGCTCCTCCCTTACCGCGGCCATAATCCTGATATTCTCTGTTTCTGACTGTTTCACTGTATACTAATGCTGCCATGCTGATAATTGTATCATTGGCTTCTGTATCCTCACCTGTGAATATTTCACCAGACATAACCTTATCACATACACCTAACACAATGCCCTCATACTTTTCTGTGTGAAGAGCCTTCATACGGCAGCCCTTTAATACTGCATAAGCAAAAATAAGCTCTGCCTCATCATCCATATCGTCCATTCCTTCTGCTGTGACACCAGATTCAAGCACAGCCTTTACAGAAGCCTTATAGTAGTCCTGCATTTTTCTGAATATCTCATATATCATCTGGTCCATAACTTCCATCGTATCAATAAGTGAAGCTGCGTAGACAGATAATGTCCTTAATGCCTTTGTTCTGTCCTGAGAATACTTTACAGTAGCAAAAAGCTCATCATTCATGGCATTATACTGACCTATAACATCATTGTACTGCTCTTTTCCACCATCCTTAGTTTCATATGCCATATAAAATGTTTCATACTGGTACGCCTTGCAAAGACACTTCTTATCATCTGCATCCTTAAAGTAACCATTATCATTTCTTTCAAAATCCTTGAAGCCTTTTGCAAGTTCTATTGCAGCATTTCTGTACTTTTCATCACCTGTAAAGTCAAATGCTGTATACATGGCTGTTCCTGACATAAATCTTTTAAGCTCATTCTTATTAACGCTGTCTAATACACTGCTTTCAAGCACTTTGTCAAGCGCTTCTGTAAGTGCATCTGCCGCCTCTTCACTTCTTAATGCCCTGTAAAGTGAAGAAAGTGCATTAAGTCTTAATCCAAGAGCATACACATCTTTATTGCTTATAAAATCATCAATCTGTGATAGCTTTGAAAACATAATTTTTTCCAATTCTGCATCTCTGTTAATTATCATATTAATCCTCTTTTCTGCGCACGTTTTATGCAGCCCTGCTGCAATGTTGTAATGCTTTGTGTCAGGTGCGCTAAGACACATCTTATTATCAGATATATCTGATTACTCTATATACTTGAAATAATCAAACATCGCATAGTACTCATCTGTTCCATGTCTGCCATCCGCATCCGTATACTCACTTCCGTATGTTCCAGCGAAAGCATACATACCTATCATGGCTCCTGTAAATCTCTTGCCCTTTTTGTAGCCCTCATCACACAGATAGTAAACATTATCAAGAACCGCTGCTTTTCTATAATCTTTCTCATCATAGCTGTATGAAAATGTACGTCTTAAGTAATTCGTATCACACTTTAAGTAAATATATGGATTACTGTTATCCACCTGTATACCCTCATGTGTTATCACTTCTTTGCCTATCTTTTCAACTATGTTCAACATAAGTCTAGGTTGTTCCTCTAGTGTTGCAAATATACCAAACTTAATATATGTATTCTCATCATAGTAACATGTCATACCACAATTCTGACCCGGATACAGCTCTGGCATATTCATCTTGCATATTGCACTGAACTTAAAATGCTTCTGTCGTCTTAACAGTATATTTCTTGCTTTCATAGAGTCAAGGTCATATAAACTTCCCTTAACATATACATGCGAATCTGCAAGATTAATTCCATCTGGCTCTGGAACTCTTGAGAACCACCATTCCTTGCTTAAGTCAATTCCATTAAAATCATCATCCGACTCTGACTCCCATATAGTTTCAGGAAGTTCCGGCTTTACCTGAAGTGCACTCGGACCATTAAGATTATTGACTATAGGCCATCCGTCAGCCGTCCATGTTATAGGGTCAAGAGCTGTTTCCCTTCCTAATATGCTGTAGCCATCGCCTATCTTTCTTCCGCACAAATATACCATATACCACTGGCCATTTTGTGTCTGCACTGGCTTGCCATGTCCACACCTTTGTATAATCTCATCAGGATTATTCTGTCGCATAATAGGATTATATGGACAAGGTTCATATATTCCCTTAAGTTCACGGCTTCTTGACACTGTTATTCTGTGTCCCGGACCAGTTCCTCCTTCTGCCTCAAACAAATAATAATATCCATCTTTCTTTAAAAGATGCGGTCCCTCAGGCGCTCTCTTGTTATCTCCATAATACAAAAGTTCTGCCTTTGATATCTGCTTGGTGGCATCCTCATTCAGCTCAAATATTCTTGCGCCTCTGTTAAGAAGCATATATCTTCTTCCATCATCATCGTTAAATATAGATGGATCTATTCCGTCCTCATCAATGATAGCAGGCTTGCTGTAAGGTCCTTCTGGGTGTTCTGAACTTACAACTATCTGCTTTCTGTATACAGTGCCCGTATCATTAAGCCTGTATGTTGCTGTTATATAGAACTTACCCTTATAGTATGATATATCCGGTGCCCAGTATCCTCTTCCACCTTCAAGCTCATTGATATTCGCCCAATCTGGGTTTGTTATCGCATATCCGATAATTCTCCAGTGGACAAGGTCTTTTGAATGTGAAACTGGTATACATGGATAGTATATAAATGATGAATTAACCATATAGTAGTCTTCACCAACTCTTACTATCGAAGGGTCTGGATACATTCCTGTCCTTATAGGATTGTGATACATATCCTTAAGCTTATGTCCTACTGCCTTTTCAAAATATTCTTCAAGCTCCAGAAAATGATTCTGATGTGCTATCTCATATGGTGTCAAAAGATTAACATCTCCTGACAAAGGGGACATTCCTACTCTTTCAACAAGATACCTACAAGTCTCCACGTTACCAGACATAGCAGCATAATGAAGCATATTTTTGTTATTATCATCATGTATATTCATACTTGCTCTTGAATACTCCACAATGTACTTAACAAGTTCAAGATTGCCTGTCTTTGCTGCAAGAAGAGCCATAAGAACACCATGTTCATCCTTTTCATCTATAAGATTAGGCTCATTCTCCAATATTGATTTAACTTCTTGAATATTCTCAAGATATATCGAATCTGCTAACTTTCTCATCCTACACCACCTTATCCATATCTTTATCTCTTTATAGACTGTATTGCCTATCAGCCATAACGCTGCAATTATACATACAACTTATTGTTATCCTGCTGATTATCTAATTTTATCATATAGACATAGCTATTTCTACATATAAAAACTCATATACACAAAAAAAGACGGAAATGGTATTGCCATTTCCGCCCTTTATAATTACTAAAAATTATATGCTTTTATTACTCCTTAACAGCACCTACGTTAACACCCTGTACAAAGTACTTCTGACAGAATGGATAGATAATCATGAATGGTAAAATAGCAACGATTGTAGATGCATTAGAAATTGTGTTTGGATCTACTGAATCATCGTTAGGAATGTTACTATCCATAACCATGTTACGAAGCTTAATCTGGAAGTTGTAGTACTTATCTGTTCTGATATAAATCTTGAAGTTTGTATAATCATTCCAGAATGTTACGGCAAACATAAGACCGATTGAAGCAAGGGCAGCCTTAGAAAGTGGTAACACAATCTTAAAGAATATACCCATAGGTGAGCATCCATCAATCTGAGCAGCTTCGAAAAGCGCTTCTGGAATACCTTCGAAGAAGTTTCTCATAAGTACTAAGTTATATACGTTGATAGACATAGGTAAAATTACTGCCCACAATGTATCAAGTAAGTGTAAATTCTGCATAACTAAGTACTTAGGAACCATACCACCATCGAATATCATTGTGAATAATAACATATATGCAAAGAAGTTTCTTCCTGGCATTTCCCACTGAATAAGAACGTAACCACCAAGAGTAGCAAGTAATAATCCCATAAATGTACCAACAATTGTTGTTATAAATGAGATAATTAACGGTCTAAATAAAGCTGTTCTCGAGAAGATAGCAGCATAACCACCTACTGAAAATGTACTTGGCCACCATCTGAAGCTTGTTGCTGAATGAGCATCAAATGAATCTACAATAACCTTCCACATAGGAAAAAGAATTAACAATGAAACCAATATAAAGAAGATTGCATTGACTATTGGGAAGATTTTGAATTTTTTCTTTTTCTTTTTATAAACTAACTGTTCTTCACTCATCGTCTAACCTCCTATACAATTCCACGTCCACGGACTTTTTTACTTGCGTAGTTACAACCAAGTACAAGAATCATACCTACAAATGACTTAAATAAACCTACGGCTGTTGTATAACCATAATCAGAGAATGAAGCCGAGAATGTCTTATTGTAAACGTATGTCTGTAATACCTGAGATACATCGTATGTACCAGCACTCTGTGTAACGAATACTGATTCAAAAAGGTTCATAACCTTAGCAAGGTTAAGAATAAATACTGTGATGATTGTATTAGCTAAAGCTGGAAGAGTGATATATATAAGTCTCTTGAATCTGTTAGCACCATCCATCTGGGCAGCTTCGTAAAGTTCTGGGCTGATACCTGATAATGTAGCAAGGAAAAGAATAGTTCCCCATCCTGTATCCTTCCATACGTTCATAACGAAGAATGTACCTGTCCAATACTTAGAACTACCAAAGAAATCTATAGGATTACTGATAAGTCCCATATTCATTAATGTACCATTAACAACACCTGAGCTGTTAACTGAAAGAATCATCTTAAATACAGCAGCAACTACAACCCATGACATAAAGTGAGGTAAGTAGATGATTGTCTGTACTGTTTTCTTGAATGCCATGTTAGTAATCTCGTTAAGAAGAAGTGAGATGATAACTGCGGCACCTGTATTAAGTATTAACTTAACGATTGATAATACGAGTGTATTTCTAAATGCCTGCCAGAAATATGTATCAAATTTTAACATAGTCTGGAACTGGAAAAGTCCTACGTAATATGGGTTAGCTAATACATATGATGTGAACGCATAACGACATCCTAACATTGGCCAGTAGAAGAATAACATAACCATGATGAATACTGGGAGGTACATAAGATAAAATCCTCTGTAGTAGAACATCTTCTGCGTAATGCTCTGATTTAATGAGTTCGATAAGTATTTGCTATCTACTCCAAGGTCTTTCTTGAATAACTTAACAATATCCCAGAATACACCAACGATAGCAATGATAAGTCCAAGTATAGTAATATATAAACCTGAACCAATTGAATAAGTATTACCACCATATCCATTTGATAATAAATCAGATATATTATGGTAAACATACTTTAAAGCACCAGTCTTAGTCTTACCATCTGTACTACTAAACTGAAATGCAAACATAGAAACTATAGAAACAACTGTAGCAAGTACTGAAGTTACTATAGATAACTTTTCTTTTTTAGCAACAACTAAAAGAATACCAACAACAATAAGTATCATATAAAGATACCACATAAATGGTACGTTGATATTCATAAATCCAAATGCATATGCCTTAGGTGTATAACCATCCATAAGCTGTTCATTTGACTTAACGAATGGAAGCAATCCGCCTAATAACATGATGACCATACCAATAATAGCTAAATATTTAGTATTACCAGTTGGCTTTCCATTAAGTGCTCCACACTTAGGGCAAACCTTTGCCTTCTTAGGAAGCTCTGTTCCACAAGACTTACACTGCATCTTTATACCCTTCTTTCCTAATATTATAGTAACAATGCCTATTAAGCAAAAATCGTGCCAGAAGACCAGGTCTCCTG
>ENA-OOXM01001852-OOXM01001852.1-human-gut-metagenome-genome-assembly--contig:-NODE-1852-length-14951-cov-2.112782_pt1 | contig 14951 bp, 9 predicted proteins | sample MGYA00241589_ERZ501347 | MGnify/ENA primary metagenome ERZ501347 (study PRJEB25962, sample SAMEA2042832) | human gut metagenome | biome: human gut; feature: human-associated habitat; material: faeces...
ATGAAAAAAAATTGTCTTGCCTCTTTACAAATAGAGACAAGACAATTATTCTACTATAAAAGTTTTAAATTATCAATATCCAGGATTTTGATATTCAGCACCATTAGATATAGTTGCAGTAAATGTTGTAGAGATAGGTCGTAATGCATAATTAGGATTAAAGAACTGAGCCAAGTCCGGATGTGTTTCCTCCAAATAATTTGAACTCTTAAACATGCCGGTACGTTTCAAATCATAAAATCTACAATATTCGCCACAAAGCTCACGTCCTCTCTCATCTAAAACAGTACGAACTGTAGCTGTACCTGTCAATGCCTTTGCCCCTGCACGAGCACGTACCTTATTAATGTATCCCATTGCATTCGCACCACCATTGATTAAAATATCAGCTTCTGCAGCTATCAGGTAAACTTCTGCCATACGCATCATAAAAGTCGCATTTAAATTGCCATTGCGTTTTTTAGAAGCATTGGCCACATAGTAATTGCTACTATTATGCTTATTCAATGATGGATAAAAATAACGGAACTGATTTTCCATACCATTATATTGCATATTTACATTATGTTTTTGATCATTGTACACATCATCATAAGCAATCATTAAATAATTCGAGGTATGTCTATTTGCTTTTTCCTCAGCATAATCCTCATCCTGAGGCATTACGAATTTAATCGCCAAATCTCCCTTCTTTAATTCAGTACCAACTATAGATTCATCTTTATCATACATATTAGCCGCACTAGTATCCCAAATATAATTCTTATTCGCATTCCATTCAGTAGTAAATGACTCATGGAATCGAGGGTCAAGTGTTCCGTCCTCCTGCACATAAAGATTTAAAAGATGTTGAGTAGGCATAAAAATGCCAGAAATACATCCCTCCCAAGTTAAACGAGTTTCTTGATTATCTTCACGTGCTCCGAATTTATTCACATTACACAAGAAATATTCATCATTACGATTTAATTTATAGTTACCGTTACTAGAACCATGACCATCAGAACCAGCATACCAACGATGCTTCCACAAAGCTTCTTTATTTTCCCAATTATTCGATTCTTTAAAAACTTCTTCATAGGTCGGATACATATAAGCATTATATTTTGCACCACCTGATTCACAATCAGCAATCAATTCTTTAGCCGAATCCAAAGCCTTTTGCAAATATTCTGTCGAACCATATTCATAAGTCTGCAAACAGGCCTTTGCCAAAAATCCCAAAGCTGCCTTTTTGGTTGGAACCGTAGTAGTGGCATGTGTACCAACTGCCAACCATTCTACAGCATATTCTAAATCAGGAATAATAACTTCCTTATAAATAGTCAGCGGATCTGTACGTTCCGGAGCATAATTCAAAGTTGTTTCAGGTTCAGTCAACATAGTGACCCCACCAAATTGCTCTACCGCATTAAAATAATAGATTGCACGCAAAAAACGGGCTTCTGCAACTTTAGCATTTCGTTCCGCTTCCGTTTTATATGGTGCATAACCGGCCAATGCAATTGCTTCATTACAAGAGCCTACTCCATCATAAGTACCATTCCACCAATTATTTGTATAAGTGGTATTAGGAGATGCTCCTGCAAAGAACCAAAACCATTGGGTGTATGAAGTTGATTGATTAGCCTGATAGGTCCAAAGGTCTGAATCACCTTCGGTCAAACTCATCCAACTATCCGTACCATAGAAATATCTTTCCATAGCAAAATAACACTGGTTAACCAACGTTTCATACCCTTCAATAGAAGTAGCAAGATTTTCCTTGGTAAAGCCTGCCGGATTATTTTCTTCCAACGAACAAGAGCTGAAAGATACAGCAGCTAAAGCCACTGAATATAAAGTAAGTTTTCTGAATATATTTTTCATTTTAAATATCTCCTATATAAAGTTAGAAAGTTAAATTAACTCCGAACACAAACTGTCTAAAAGTAGGGAATGCATCCGAACCGTTTGTCTCTGGATCTGTACCCTTCAACTGTTTATCCTTTACATAAATAAACGGATTGTATGCAGTTGCATAGATACGACATTTTTCCATCAAAGCCTTACGTGAGATATTAACTGGAAAAGTATATCCTAAAGTGATATTTTTCACTTTTATGAATGAACCATCACGCACTCTTAAAGCTGAGATGACCGTACTTTGTTCCGAGCCTGTACCTGGAGCAGGATAATAAGCTCCCTGGTTATTTTCCGTCCAATAATCCGCTCCAGCCAACTGATTTGTTGTTACACTTTGTTCTGCCGTATAATAACCCAACAAATCACTATTAATAGTTTGACCATAACGAGCCATTGCAAATACAGACAAATCAAAATTTTTATAAGTAAATGTATTATTCAAGCCAACAATCCAATCCGGATTAGTATGTCCCAACACTTGACGGTCATTTGTACTATATTTGTGTACTCCACCATCACCATCTTTTTCCAAAGTTTCAATCTGAATAAAACCGGGTTTAACACCATAAGCATCCAAAATATCCTGAGGAGTATTTGTACCCCAAATTCCGGTATATTTATAGCCATAGATGGACTTTATAGAATGCCCTACAAACAAATTTTCAGAAATTAAATCACCATCAGGTAATTTTTCTATTTTCTCTTTACTCCATGTTACAGATAGTGTGGTATTCCAACTAAAATCTTTGGTTTTTATATTATGTGAATTAATGGTGACTTCCACACCTTGATTACTAGTTTCAGCAATATTCTGCCAAATAGATAATGGGGATCCCCAACCAGTCAAACCACTAGTAATAGGCAAAGTACGTTTAAAGAGCAAACCTTTTGTTGTTGTTTTAAACCATTCGATAGAACCATCAACACGATTGTTTAATATGCCATAGTCCAAACCAACATTCCAGTTATAAGACTTTTCCCAACCCAAATCCTTGCTACCATAAGTACCTGTATACTGAGTAAAAGAAGAGTTTTGACCATTTAAAGTCAATCCATTACCGGTATAAACATAGGCTTGTGTAGTTGTACCATAAGCATCCACCCCGCCCGAATTACCTGTAATACCATATCCTACACGCAATTTTAAATTATTCAACCAATTTTTTGCCACATTCATAAAAGGTTCGTCAGAGATACGCCATGCAATTGCTCCAGCAGGGAAACTATCCCACTTATGCCCTGCTGAGAACTGAGACACACCATCCCAACGATTTGAGAATGTAAACAAATACTTACCTTTATAAGAATAATTGAAACGAACAGCAAATGACATTTTCTGTGTTTGAGCAAAATCAGACTCAACATGCTGCGATGCGCCGGATGCTAATCGCCAAAATGACCAACGATCTACCATCTGACCACTAGCTGCTGCTAAGCTACTATCATTTTGATTCTTATTCCAAGAAGTAATAACAGAACCACCTATATTATGATCTTTTGCAATAGTAGTATTATAAGAAAGAATATTCTCCCATGTATAATTCCATGCGTTCTTATTAGTAATAGCAGCATGAGGTGAACCTGCATAACTAGGTCTATTAGCATTACATTGATCTCCCCAATATTGTCCTTGACGAGAATCACTGAGCGTACCATTAATACGGCTTGTAAAAGTAAAATCTTTTATTGGACTCAGTTCCAAATAACCACTAACATTCAAATAAGTGGAACGAGTATTATTCACATATTGATCTTCAATAAAATCACCTAATGGAGAATATTGTCCTGTAATATATTCATGATTTATTTTCCCATTTTGATCATAAGCATCTCCCAAAGGAAATGATGAAAGACCTTTTGTAAAGGTATTTTTCACTCCTTGATTTCTATCTTGATAAGTTAGATTAGAAGTAAAGCCCATTTTAGCCCAAGAGAAAATTTCTTGATCAATATTCAATCGCAATGAATATTTATTAAGATTGTCATTACTCAATAAACCCTCTTCTCTATTATAAGAAGTTGAAGCAAATATCTTAGTCTTCTCACTACCCCCTGAAACAGAAAGACTATATTTTTGGGTTGTAGCTGTATTACCTGAGGCTTCATCAATCCAATCAATCCACTTTCCAGCATTATAGGCATCCGTATAATCTTGATTACCAAATAAAGCAGACATATCAGAAGGGTAATCTCCATTCTTATACTTATAAGCTTCTCTTTGATAATTCACCCATTCATCTCCAACCATACCATGCTTATAATTAGGTGAACCACTGAAACCATAATATGCATCAAAGTTTACAGTAGCTTTTCCTTCCTTCCCACGTTTTGTTGTTATAATGACTACGCCATTAGCTCCTGCTGAACCATAAATAGCAGTAGAAGAGGCATCTTTTAATACATCCACACTCTCAATATCAGAAGGGTTCACCTGGCTATAACTCCCAGGAATACCATCAATAATGAATAACGGTTCATTACTACCATAAATAGAACGAGAGCCACGCAACAAAATAGAAACATCTTCACCAACCTGCCCGCTAGACTTCACAATATCCATACCTGCAATTTTTCCTTGTAAAGCCTCCATCACATTACTAGTAGGGGCAACTGTCACATCTTCATTCTTCATGGAAGCTACCGCACCAGTCAAATCACGTTTCTTCACAGTACCATAACCTATTACCACAACTTCATCCAAAGCCTGTGTATCAGGTTCCATTTTTATATTTATCAGACTATTATTACCAATAGTAATTTCTTTAGTCTTATAACCTATATAGGAAATCTCCAATATATTCTTTCCACTAGGCACTTCAAGTGTATAATTACCATCAAAATCAGTAACGGTTCCTATAGTCGTACCCTTTACCAACACAGAAACTCCAATCATAGACTCCCCTGTTTCATCCAAGATTTGTCCTTTGATTGTTTTTCCTTGCATAACAGATAGAACAGATTCACGATCCATTCCATTGTCAACATTTGCATACGAAAAAGCAGCCGGCATACATAATGCAGCTGATAATCCTAACACAACAGGTGTTCGTCTGATTCCGTAACCCAACGGCTTAGGACATTTCTTCATGTCTTTTCTCATTTTTCTATGGTTAACAAATTAATTAATAATCCATATTATTTATCTCTAATGTAGTAAAAATACGATGTTTTAGTTTTCTTTCTTCAGATAAAGTCATTACTTCCATTGCTTCATCAGAAACCAATAATACATTCTTGGCCTCTTCAAATACTTTCAGCAGTTCTGCGTGCTCCTTTAAAAGCTTATCCCAATGAAAAGCTGATTCAGGAGCATCATCCAGAACATACTTGATAAAGTCGTCATCCTTCAAAAAGTCTTCTACCTTGCTATACATCTTTTTTGTATCCACGTTACAATCATTTTTCATTATGACGGATAGTGGTTCAAAGTTGTACTCACCTGGAAACTTAAAATATTATCCTACCAATTCCCTTAATCTTGTAATACCTCTATGCATCAAATTTCGTACCGACTGGTAATTCATATCCATAATGGTACAAATATCTTCATATTTCTTCTCTTCTATATAATATAAGGTAAGTGCCTCACGTTGGCGCGGAGATAATTGAGCCAACAAATGTTTTACTTTTATATTTTCAAAACAACTTTTTTCCTTTTCCAAATATTGATGTTCTACATCATCACCTGCTGCAACGGGATTCAGTTCCTCAACAGCCGTTTCCGACATGAACATCCGTCTGCGAAGTTCATCACATAACTTGTTTTTCAAGGAAATGAGGAGGTATGATTTGAAGTTGTCAATGATACCCAATTCGGCCTTCTTTGTATACAATTTTACAAAGACATCATGAATGCAGTCCTTCAACAATTCTTTGTCAGTAGTTAACTTACATCCATAATTAAATAGAAGATTAATATGCATATCATATAATGTAGAGAATGCACTTACATCTCCCGATTGGAAAGCGGTTACCAAGCAAGCTGTCTTATCATTTAAGTTTTGTTCCATCACAGTATACTAATTATAGGTTGTTTTGATGATGATGCAAAACTAGGGAGGATACGCTACTTTTTTAGGTAATATTTGATTATTGGACCGAAAAAACAGATAACCTGCTGAAAAACATATATGCTAAATATTACAGATTTTCATTAAAAAGGAGAACCAAAATAAATCCGGTTCTCCTTCCATGTACTAAATTCTATGAAACCAATAAATACAATCTTTGTTTTTCTCTGCTTTAAGCATATATACATCTTTAATATTCAACCGTTTAGCAATCACTGTTATTGCTCCGGTCTTCGGATCAACAGACTTCAATATGTATTTTCCAGGTGATAAATGAACAGGAATATCTGTTGCAGAATGGGAATAAATGATACTTCCAATACCAGATTTTACCAATTTCTGATACTTATTTGTACCAGTATCCTCCATATCCATAGCAGCCGCATCAGTTAAAAAGCTTTCATCAGCAACTGGAACAACCGGGCAAGACCCACTTGCCATGAAGACAGCCCAAGCCATATCCGGATAATTCTGCGCATAGTAAGTAACCGCTTTTTCCGGGAACTTCTTACGATATTCACTCACCGCCCGATAAGCTTCATCAAAAGTAACCTTACCTACTTTCATTTTACGGGCATGCTGACGGGGAGCCAAGTTCTTTCCACCTTCGGGAGCATAAAGACCATCCACTTTATAGTGCCAGTAACGAATATCAATAATGTCAACTAATTTCGCACGCTGCGTATCATTCAGAATGGCATCTTGAACATCCTTTGTCGCACTTAACGCCACAGTTGCTTTCTTACCGGTTTCTTTCTCCCACTCTCCTATCACATCCAGCCAGAATTGTACAAAATGCAACGGACCGGTAAACTCCGCACTGATCAGTTGTACCACATTTGCATCATCGGCAAAATTATCCAAGCATTGGCGAATATACTTTCTATGAAGCTCACGACGTACAGGATGACTGATATCATAAAACATATCCGCTACAAAGATACGTTTGTCACCGGCAAAAGGAACAGGTTCAGGCATATCGGTCTGATTGATATTATTGGCCGACCGCCAAGGACAGTCTACCCAATGTGCTCCCGCTTCCAAGATATTATGCTGGAAGTAATTCTCATGGAAAAGCAAAAGACCTTTTTTCGCCCCTTTTTCGGCAAACTGCTTCAACCGGTTCCAATACCATGCATTGGGACGGTTCAAATCATACTTGCTCAATCCTTCCCAAGCAGTACCTTCTCCACTGCGGGCAAACGGTTGTTCGTAGAATGGTCCCCACACATCTCCATCACGACGACGGACGCGCTCATGATCGTCACGACGACGCTCATACCACAAACCGTAATTATGATCTAAAACCAAAATCTGATTCTTCACCATATAATTCACCGTAGAATCAATTCTATCCGTCAGCCCAAGTCCTTCGCGTCCCGGCACGAAACGGGTAATATGTGGCTTGGCTTTAGACAAGAAGCTGGTCCTCAGTTTCCCATTCCACCAAGGAACCTCCTGTCTGCCGCCTACCAGTAACCGGCCATCCACCTGCATACGTCCATTAATAATGGCAAACAGATGATCCTCTTTTTCCTTATATATAGGTGTCTTGAACTTCAAATCTTCTAAAGATTTCAGCTTTCCGGAAGACACACTGGCTGTATAGGGTGCTTCCTCAATCCATTTTTGCATAGTAAGACGGGGAGTATAAGCTTCCTTTGCCATCTCCATTGCCGCTTCTACGGTAGGACTGCTGGTTGCGTTGGTAGCCCTGGGAAGAATACGTGCCTGGTCAGAACAATCTTTATTCAAACGTGCCGCCAACTGTGCATAAAACAAGCTGCGGGGATGTACGTGATTATTTGATTCCGCCCATTGGCCGTCACCCGAGAATTGCGCCCAACAACCGTATGCACGGTTTACCGCATCTCTTGCCGGTGAATAACACTCTATCCCGGCAGCTGTACATTGCCAGAAAAGACTGTTGCCTGTATTCCAACCGACACCATTTTTATCCTGTCCCAAATTCTTAAATACCAAATCATGGCCATCAATGTTTACCACATCAAATAATAATCCACAGGCCCAGGAATCAATAGAACCGCTGAATCCTAACGACTCTTCCGAATCACACTGTACAAAAGCATTCGGACCTGCCGCACAAAATCCGGCTGAGAAATCATGAATACCCTGTTTAGAATAACAACGCTGAAAAAGTGTCTGCTGCCCCATAGTATAAAATGTACTGCGACGCATTCCACCTATCTCTGAAACAGGTTCTGTGGATACACAATCTTCTACAGTTGTTTTAGAGCCGGTACGCTGTATAATCACAGCACTTCCTGCAAAGTGCTTAAAATTTACCCTGCGCACCCAACAGTTTTCGGCATTTTCTATAGATACCCCCGTCCAGCAATGATCCTCATCTTTAGGATACTTCTTATTATAGTCAGAAGCCAATGTCAGATTCTCCAAACCTGCTTCTGCGATTCTGCCCGGCCAACTATAACGTAACACTTTGACAGTTCCCCATTTATTATCCAAAGCCATTGTCAAAGGAGCATCCAAAGTCAATTGGTTTCCATCCGCCTTACTTACTGACCTATCCCAAACCAAATCCATCTCTCCTTCTTTCCAGCCCAAAGCGGAAATACCTCCGCCAAAAATATCACAACCGACAGAAGCAATCCATTCTTTCGTAGAGGGGCGGACAATCCGGACCCGCTCTCCGGAAACCAGCTGTACATTGTTGGTTACCTGAAAAGTACAAGTATTTACAGGAACGTATGATGTCAGTACATCCAAGGTATCCGTAACAGCCAAATCATTCCGTCCTTCAATATAAAGCAAAGCCCCTCTGTCCACTCCCTTTTTCAACAATACGGTCTGTTCCCTGTCACTGCCGCGCAGCACGACTCCCGACACAGAAATACGCAAGCTCTCATTCAATTCAAAAGTTCCTTTATCCAACAAAACAGCCCCACGAAAACCATTTTTATCCAAAGCCAATGAAGATACATAGTCAATGGCACGCTGGATACGAGAGGAATTATCTCCAGGCTGCCATGAAACAAAAACGGCATTCGCCACATCAGGTATAGGGTATTCCGAGTTACGGTAACCGCAAGAAGAATAATCTAGAATACGGTTTCCACGTTCATCAGTCACATAAGTCAGTTTTTCGTCCTTCACCTGTAAAGGAAAGGTTTGCGCAGAAATCCGCGCAAACCCCAAACTTAAAAATCCCAATAATAATAACTTATAATTCATTTTACATCAAACTTTTACGTTTTGCCAAAGTATCGTGATTGTTCTTTACTTCCGTCCAATCCACTTTCTTTGCAGGATCTATGCCATTAATGTATTTTTCAATGTTAGTATACCCGTCACCATTACAATCTTTCACCGCATCACCCGGATCATTAGGATTGAGTCCGTATCTCACCTCCCAGACATCCGGCATACCATCACCATCCGTATCAACCACAGGAGTACCTTTATATTCGGGCAAACCACCCACCTGACGAGGATCTGTAATGATACCTTGTTTATAAGAATCAACAGGAAGACGTCTTTTCACATAAGGACTAACGAATTCAGGAGCGTCTTTCACATAAATAGCTTTCCCTGTCTTCACCGTCTTTATCACACGGGTATCCACCGCATCTCTTTTAGGGAAAGTAGCCCCGGCATTTTCCAATACATAATTATAGGCAGTTTTGGCATCCATAATAGTCACATGGGGCATTGAGAAAGGCTCGTTTACACGAATTTGATCTGTAAAATTCCCTGCGTCCGGCATATCGTATACCTGCACGCCGCCATCCCAATTATTCTTTGTCACACGCGCATTGCCTTCCACTACATTTCCGGCAACATACGCTTTACCAAATGTATCCGGTTTCTTCTTGTCACGGCTCGATTCGGGTTTCACAATCCGGTGGGCAATCGGCTTATCTTTCGGAGTGATAGGCCCCGGTTTAAAATAATTATTAATAATATTCAAACGGCTGGTTTCATCTCCCCCGTCAACAGAACGGTTCCACCAATTAAAAGTCACATTGTTTACCAGATTAAAATCCTCATTCATGCCAATGGAACAGTTACGGCTGATATTGGATGCGAACAAGTTACGGCAAAACATACTGTTATGCCCACCTATAGTCGCCCCGAAAGCATGATTGTAACAATCCAAAGCTTCCGAAAAAATAGAGTTCTGAATAGTTATGTTGACAGTAGGAAGCTTCAGACCATGCCCTGTGGAATCGCGATTGTATACATGGCGGTAAACAGACATGTTTTCATCCAGTCCCCAACTGGCAGAGCAGTGATCGATAATAACATTACCCACACAGTTACCTCCCAAAGCATCATCCCGGAAGAACACATCCTGCGCCCCCCGACGGAAACGCATATGGCGGATAATAATATCATGCGTATCAAGCAGGAAAGAGGCTCCTGTTACACAAACCCCATCCCCCGGAGCTGTCTGACCTGCAATAGTGATATACGGAGCACGGACGTTTATAGGGGTTTTCAGCCGGATAACACCCGAAACATTGAACACAACAATACGCGCACCACCGGTCTCACATGCCTCACGCAACGTTCCGGACCCACTGTCAGCCAGCGAATTGACCACAATTACTTTTCCTCCACGTCCACCGGGAGTATAGGCCCCTCCCCCTTCTGCCCCGGGAAAGGCAGGTATGTTGCTCTTTATTAAATCCTCAGGTTTGGATGCCCATGGTTTATAAGGACGTCCTTGAGTAGCCTCAGACATTACTACAGGTAATGCTTTCGCCCATGCCTCATCCGATTTCCGGTCTATTTCCTTTTGTTGTTCTTCTCCTCTGATTTTTACCGAATCAGGAATTACAGGATACTGTGCCGCCACAGGCAACACACATGCAGTCAATGCTGCCACTGCAAATAGTTTCTTTAGTTGATTCATTTGGTTGCTAAATTATTATTTTTTCTATAACTTCATAACATAATACTCTGCTTTTAACATGATTCAAACACACATTGCGAATATTTCTATATCAAAGACGGAACAGAAAGCCTGTTGTACTCTCTATCCGCACATAAAAAAAGAGCTTGACACCGTTTTACCGGGCAAGCTCCTTTTTCTGCTTTTCAATAAACATTAATTTATATCTTTCCTCCACGTGCCTTGATACGTTCATACCAAGCCTTACGTTCTTTCACTAAATCATATCCCCGCTTAGAGAGGTAATTATTAATCCGGCCTTTGTATTTACCGAAAGCAGCATGTTTCTTATTTGAATTTTCAGCATCCATGGCAAATTCACGGGCTTCAACAAGCCATGCCATAATCTGCGCTTTCTCTTCTTCTTTCAAGGTAGGAATCATGTCAACCGTAGCTTTATAAGTTACCATTACCACACCATAAGTCATGCCATCTTTCACTGCATCTATCTGCTTGGCATCCAAATAAAGCGAAAGATCGGCCGGGAAAGCGAAATGAGTGCGGTAAAGTGCCGCATCCTTTTCAGCTTCGGCAGCTTTAACGGCTTCTTGTTTCGCATCGCCCGTCAGGGTTTCTTTTGCCAGCTTCACTTTGGTATCGCGCGTTTCGTATATGTCATTCAGTTTAAAATAACGGTTGGCTATGATAGTTGTCACTTCACGGGCGGCAACGGTATCTGTCAATTCCAGTTTATCTACAATCTTCTGCGAACGTTTCACAATAGATTCCACGTAAGCCGGATCGCGGCCTTCACGGTCCAAATCCACTGCTCTGGCGGTAATGACTACCGCCATGAGCAACAGAAACATTATACCTGACTTTTGTATCATATCCTGTCTTCTTTCCTCCGTTTATTACATCAACTTTCCTTTAGAAGCCAATGTATCATAATTGTTTCTCAAATCAGACCAGTCAATACAATTTCTAGTGCTGATACCATTAATATATTTCTCAATATTTGTATAGCCGTCACCGGTACAGTCCTTATTAGCATCCGAAGGATCATTAGGATTCAAGCCATTTGCCTTTTCCCATTCATCGGGCATACCGTCACCATCCGTATCCACATACGGAGTGCCTTTGTATTCCGGATATCCCCCCATCTGGCGGATATCGGTGATGATACCCTGTTTATAAGAATCTTTCGGCAAGCGGCGATATTTAAACTGTCCGTCTTCTCCCATTGATTTAGGAGCCAGCCCGGTCAAATCACCGTTAGCATCCTTGGCCATCTTTTTATCATAATAAGGAACGCCTGTTCTCACTTCCTCTACAATACGTTCATCCACAATATCACGGCAAGGAATGTTGGCACCTGCATTTTTCAGTACAAAATCGTATGCATCATGTGCAGAAGTAATGCGGATGTACGGCATTTCAAAAGGACGGTTGCTACGCATATTCTCCGTATATCCCTCTGTATTCGGCTGAGTTTCAATCTGGATACCACCTGCCCAGTTATCCTCTGTAATGGCAGGATAGCCTTCCATAATATTACCATCAGCATAAACACGGCCATACACTTTATGATCCAATTTGCTTCGTCCCGCTTCGGGTTTCAGGATGCGATGCCCCACAGGAGTATCTTTCGGAGTGGCCGGTCCCGGTTTATAATAGTTGTTTATCATATTGAACATAGCAGTATAATCGCCACCGTCCGAAGAACGATGTACCCAGTTGAACACTACATTGTTTACAAAATTGAAAACACCATTCCAACCGATGGAAGGATTACGTCCCGAATTACTTGCCCACAGGTTACGCACAAATGCACAATTCTCACCCCCTAACGTACTGCCGAATGCATGATTGTAAGTATCCAGTGCTTTTGCCGAGATAGTATTCTGTATGGTAACATTTACGGTAGGCAGTTTCAGATCTTTTGATTCATATTGTCCTTCGCTGGGATCGTACATATGGCGATAGAAAGAGATGTTCTCATCCAATCCCCAAGTACAAGAGCAATGGTCAATCATGATATTTCCAATCGGGTTGCCTCCGAAAGAATCGTCACGATGCCAGACTTTTGTTTCGCCACGGCGGAAACGCATGTGGCGTACCACTACATCATGCGTGTCTACCCAAAAAGACTCTCCGGCAATACATACCCCGTCACCCGGAGCTGTCTGTCCTGCAATAGTGACGTATGGAGCCCGGACGATAATGGGAGATTCCAATTTAATAATACCTGAAACATTGAAGACAATGATACGTGCTCCACCTGTCTCACAAGCCTCACGGAAAGAACCGGGACCACGATCATTCAAATTAGTCACGGTAATCACCTTACCGCCACGACCGCCGAAACTGTACATACCTCCTCCTTCAGCACCGGGGAAAGCAGGAATTCGTGCCTGCGGCAAATCGTATGGACGGGAAGCCCACGAAATATACGGACGACCTTCTCTCGCTTCTTTCTGTACAACAGGCAATGCTTTTGCCCAGGCTTCGTCAGAGCGGCGACGTTCTTCACTCATCATTTTCTGGTAGGCTTGCTTCGCCTCCTCAGTCAACTGGGGATACTGAGCTCTTGCTACAGGAACAATAAAAGTAGCCATACACAGTCCTAAAAACAATTTTCTTTTCATACTTTATTCTTAAAAAATTATATCTGTGCTATAAGTAAGTTGGAATTTATATTCCGTTCTCTTTTTCTTAACAATTATCTTTTTCAAGACGCACTTTTCGGGGATATGTACTCAAAAATGCTTGTATCTGTCATAATAAACTAGCAGATATAAAACTATCGTATTAAATTATTTCCTAGCATCCAATGTGCCTTCTGATTCATAATAATCCAACCATCCTTTTGATTGTTCCAACCACGGATTCATATTCAATACATTAGAGGGCAGACCGGACAGATAATAGTTTTCCTGCCATGAAATTACTGCTTCCTGACCATTCACATTATCTACCGGAGTTTCTCTATCCTGTAAAACAAAGTGCTGGCTCCAGAACTCTCCCAACCTATTCATTTCGGCTTGTAAGTCTGCCGCATTATCCACATCTACAGGCTCAAAATCAGCAATGACAGAAACAAGAGGATCTGCCTTTCCGTCATAATCCTTCACTTGTAAATATTTACCCACACGGGCAGTACCATTTAACGGCTCAATACCCAAGGTAGTACAGGTAGTATTGTTATCACTTGCATCATCATTATACAGCATCCAACGCCATAAATCCCAATAACGCTTACCCTCATAAGCTAATTCCACCTGACGCTCACGCAGACAAGCCTTAATAGCTTCATTCTTATCGGTAATCGTTCCCAAGCCATAATTATTGGATGCAGGAATACCTACACGGGCACGAATTTCACCAATTGTTTTCACTGAATTACTTATATCCCCCGTAGCTGCATAACATTCTGCAAGGTTCAACAACAATTCAGCATAACGATATTCGTATACATCAGTGCCATCCCATTGATATGTGTTTGCACTATTTTCAGCCGGATCGGACATTTTACGTACTATCGCCGGACTGCTGCCTTCATTTTCCGTGTAATAATGCAACTGAGAACCATCTTCTTTCGTTTCACTCCAACGATAATTCCAAACTACGGCATCTGCATCCTGATCATATCCCCATTTCGCTCCGGAGAAAGTAAACGTGTAATAGAAACGCGGATCACGATTCTTGAAGAATAAAGAACGGTCGTACCCGTTTATCGCCTCACCGTCATCATTTACAGCTTTGGAACCATCCGCCATCGGGAAAATATCCAACATACCCATAGGAACATGATAACCGGAACCACTGCCACCCATTGTTTTCAAGCGGATTGTTTTCTGCCATCCACTATGTTCATCATTTTTAGAGGTAGAGCTAGCCAACAGTTTGACCATAATCACCTCCTTACATTCCTGATTATCAAACTTGTAGAACATTTCATTCCAGTCTTTGGCGGAATTGCCATACAAACCATAACCTTCGCTGCTCAAGAAAGCCTGTGCTTCTAGAGTAATATCCAACGCATCTTTCCAGCGTTTACTGCCTGTATTATTCCAATCTGCATTAAAGATAGGGCTTGC
>ENA-OOXM01001854-OOXM01001854.1-human-gut-metagenome-genome-assembly--contig:-NODE-1854-length-14948-cov-9.497079_pt1 | contig 14948 bp, 10 predicted proteins | sample MGYA00241589_ERZ501347 | MGnify/ENA primary metagenome ERZ501347 (study PRJEB25962, sample SAMEA2042832) | human gut metagenome | biome: human gut; feature: human-associated habitat; material: faeces...
CGAGAACTCTTGACACACAACTCGCTTTGTTTTGAATTCATCGAACTCACGTTATATTAATGATGAAGCAGCAGAAAAATTAAAAGGAGTATCAGTTATAGAAAATGACATTCTTTTAAATATTACTGGTGATTCTGTAGCAAGAACATGCATTGTGCCAAATACGATATTACCGGCAAGGGTTAATCAGCACGTAGCAATTATTAGAGCTAAGAGTGAATTATTAAATCAAAAATATTTGAATTATTATCTTGCTAGCCCTGCTATGCAAGCTTATATGTTAAGTTTGGCTGTTGGGAAAGGAGCTTCGAGAAATGCAATTACAAAATTAATGATTGAAAATTTTGAAGTTCCATGTCCATCCTTAGAGGTTCAATGTCGTATAGCAGAAATCCTTTTCCGTTACGATTCCTTGATAGAAAACTACCAAAAACAGATTAAGTTATTGGAAGAATCAGCACAGCGTCTTTATAAAGAATGGTTTGTTGATTTACGTTTTCCAGGGTATGAGAATACTAAGATTGTGGATGGGGTGCCGGAAGGATGGGAGAAGATATGTTTAGGTGAACTTGTATGTTTTAAGCGAGGCAAAACAATAACAAAAAAAGAAATAATTGAAGGTAATATACCTGTTGTTGCAGGTGGTACTGAACCTGCATATTATTGCAATAAATCGAATACAGGAAATCGTGTCATAACAATTAGTGCATCAGGCGCAAATGCAGGATATACACGTATGTATTTTGAAAAAATTTGGGCATCAGATTGTTCTTTTATTGATTGCTCTATGACGAACTATTTTCATTTTGTTTATTGTCATCTTATTGCAAATAAAATTGCAATTGATAACTTGCAAAAAGGAGCAGCTCAGCCACATGTATATCCTAAAGATATAAATGCATTAGCACTGTGCTGCCCACACAACGATATTCTTGATAGTTTTGAGTCTAAGATATCATATTATTTTGATTTGATATCTTCGTTACAAAAACAAATCCATAAACTCTTCGAAGCTCGCGATCGCCTGCTTCCTAAATTGATGAACGGAGAATTTTTATAATTTTTTATTCAGTAAAACTTGATAAAGAAATGGCAATTATAATTTCATCATTTAAGAATCTCATTAATAAGATAAATAATGACTTAGGTGATTTTTGTGAAGAATTTGCTTACACAAGAAAAAAGTTGGCAAACTTAGGAAAAGCACCTAATAGATACATTTTATTTAAATATGAAATTGAAGATAGAGATTGGGCTATAAACGAAGGAGGAGGAGTTGAAATTCAATATCATATTTATTTAAGAAATGGAGAGCTAGGATATGGATTGGGTTTTAATACTCAATATGTTCCTTTCGCGAATGATAAAACGCCGATAGAATGGATGAAACCTTATGGTGATGCATTTTTGACTTTGCTTGAAAATAATAAACCCCAATGGGAGTCGCTAGGATTTAGGTGGATTGAAGGTGATGAAGAGATGTTGAGGAGTCCGGAAAATGGTTCATATACACTTTTTGGTAAAAGTACAAGTCTTGAAAACAATACATTGAATGATGATTTTTATAATCAGATGTTGTCTGATTTCAAGGGAAGTTTATTCGATATTTATCAAGATGTATTTAGTCTAAAAAATAATATGATTTATCAGCAGGAATTAAAAAAGAAAGATATGGAATTGATAAATGAAGTAGTGGAGTTATTAAAATATAAGCATAATATAATATTGCAAGGTGCTCCCGGTACAGGAAAAACTTATAATACAGCTGCTATTGCTTTATCTGTATTAGGAATTACAGATATAGATTTAACTAATCATGAGAAAGTAATGGAACGTTATAAATCATTACAAGACAATCAGATATTTTTTACGACTTTTCATCAGTCTCTTGATTATGAAGATTTTGTAGAAGGGCTGAAACCCCATATGCAGACAGACGAAACCGGACAGAGCATCGGTGTTACTTATGAACCGGAAGACGGAATATTTAAACGTGCGTGTCGGGCCGTGCAAACGGATGAATCAAAAGAATTGCCGATAGTACTAATTTTGGATGAAATAAACAGGGGAAATATTTCTAAAATTTTTGGTGAATTAATAACCTTGTTGGAAGCTGATAAACGTGAGGGCAGTAGCCATCCTATTCAAGTTACATTGCCGTATTCAAAGCTCCCTTTTAGTGTGCCGTCAAATTTGTATATCATTGGAACGATGAATACAACAGACAGAAGTACCGGAAGTCTTGATTATGCATTACGGAGAAGATTTGCATTTGTTACACTGAAATCGGATATAGAGGTTATAGAGAAATATTATGATGGTATTCAAAATCAAGAATTAAAGTCTGTTGCTGTAGCATTGTTCAATGATATAAAAGCATTTATTGAAAAGCCTCAGCATTTAAGTAGTGAGCTCGATATTGATGATTTGATGGTAGGACATAGCTTTTTTATGGCAGCAACAGAACAAGAGCTTTTTTATAAGATAAAGTATGAAGTAATACCTCTCGTAAATGAATATATAAATGACGGGATATTAAACGTAAAAACAGATGAGAAGAAAAAAGCTTTCCAGGCATGGGAGAGCTTGACGATTATTGAAAAAGAAACAATAGCAGAATCATGATTCAAAAACAAGAACATGAGCAGTTTCCATTTGAATATAATGAAAGATATAACGATCTTCAATTGATTCAATGGTGTAAGCCAACAGAAAGTAGTATGTGGGGATATTATGCGTCCTACAAAATTGGAGCAGAATGGATAGATGAAAAGGATTCTATTGTTGTGACTACAAAGCGAAAAATGGAAAATATAGACTTCCTTAAGATGTTTATGACCTGTTTTTCGTCAAATCTTGAATTGGAATCCTTTTCTAAGATATATTCCATTGATTATGATAAACCAGTAATTAAAGTTCCTGCATTTAGAAGCATAGTTAGTCTGCTGATTGTGGTTCACTTTCTTAGTGTGGTAGATAGAATAAAAAGTTTGAAGAGGGGGTATGTACATTATAGTGAGAATTTGAAAAAGGTAAAAGGTCATATTTCGCTTCTAAAAAATGAGAGAAAAAATGTTTTAGGGAAACGTTATGACAGAATATATTGTGATTATGATGAGTATTCTATCGATATACCAGAAAATCGTTTGATTAAAAAAGCTTTATTGTTTTCAAAACATTTACTGTACTCTTGTAATTTATATGATGCGATATGTCAGGTGTTAAATAGAAATTTAGCATTATTTGAAAATGTTTCCTGTGATGTGGAGATTCGGGAAATTAAGCAAATAAAGGGGCATAAGCTTTTTAATGATTATCAAGAAGCTATACGACTAGCAAAAATCATATTGCGACATTTTGACTATAACATAGCGAAAGCAAACAATACGGAAGGAACGGTTCCCCCATTTGTGATTGATATGTCTTTATTATATGAACACTATGTATATGGTTTGCTTTATGAGGCATATGGAAGTAAAATAGTATATCAGTATAAGGGTATAACAGGATATCCTGATTTTTTGTATATTTCAGAAAATTTTAAAGCTATACTTGATACCAAATATATACCGAAGTATGAAGATGAAACATTGGACACAAATGTTGTTCGGCAATTAAGTGGTTATAGTAGGGATTTGTTTGTATTAAGAAAATTAGGATATAAAAATATAGAAGAAGATTCTTTCATTCCATCAGTACCCTGTGTGATTGTTTATCCAATTGAAGGTAATGGTATTTTTAATCCTTTTAAGGGAAATAGATTAATAGAGGTATGCAATAAGAGGGTAAAAGGATTATCCCATTTCTATAAGATAGAGATACCTTTACCTACTGTTATATAACAAAATAATGTAACTATATCAACCGACTACAGCGAAGATCGACTCATACAGAAAAGTGCTGCCGAGTTAATGGAAACAGAACTTGGTTGGACTTCCATTTACGCATACGACAAAGAGGTATTGGGAGAAAACGGTACACTTGGTCGTAACAGTTTCCATGAAGTATTGCTTACACAGCGGTTCAGACTTGCTTTAAAAAAGCTGAATCCGTGGATAAACGACAAGCAGATTGCAGAAGCTATTGAAAGAATGACGGAACGTATGAGCAGTCAGACTTTGATGCAGATAAACGAACAGAAATATCAGTTTATTCGTGATGGCATACCCGTAACACGCATAAAACAGGACGGTACATCAGAAGAAATAAAAGCTGTAGTCATAGATTTCGAAAATGCTGGCAATAATGACTTTCTATGCGTCAGGGAACTTTGGGTTTATGGTGCGCTATATAGGCGCAGAGCGGATATTGTGGGATTTGTAAACGGCATACCATTACTGTTTGTCGAGCTGAAGAACCACAATGTGGAAGTGGAGAATGCTTTTAACGAGAATTACCGGGACTATCTGGACACCATACCGCAGTTGTTCTATCATAATGCCTTTATCATATTCAGTAACGGATTGGAAGCCCGTGTCGGTACCATTGATTCGAAGTGGAAATTTTTCCATGAGTGGAAACGACTTACAGAATTGGATAATGGAAACATAGAGCTTCCGACCATGCTGCGTGGTATCTGTAAAAAAGAAAATTTCCTTGACCTGCTGGAAAACTATATCCTTTATGACCATTCCGACGGGCAAACGGTGAAAATTATGGCGCGAAACCATCAGTATTTGGGAGTGAACCAGGCTGTGGAGATGTATAAAAACCGTGAATATGTAAACGGGAAACTAGGAGTCTTCTGGCATACACAAGGAAGCGGCAAGAGCTATTCCATGCTGTTCCTTGCTTGTAAAATCAGACGTAAATTCGCGGGTTCGCCAACTATCGTAATCCTGACCGACCGAGAAGAACTGAACAAACAAATCAGTGACACATTTGAGAATTGCGGTGTGCTTGGGAATGTGAAAGCCAAAAGTTTCATTGCAAGTAGCGGAGATGACCTGATAACGAAGCTGAAAGGTAATCCTTCGTTCATATTCTCCTTGATTCAGAAATTCAACAAGCCTGATGCTGAACCAATTTATCCTGACCATGATATTATTGTAATCAGTGATGAGGCGCATCGTACGCAGAATGGAGTATTCGCAGAAAATCTTCTGCATTTGTTACCTACAGCCAACCGTATTGGATTCACCGGCACACCTTTGCTACGTGATGACAATATAACTGCCAGAACTTTTGGTGGATATGTCAGTATATATGACTTCAAACGTGCCGTTGACGATAAGGCTACTGTGCCGTTATATTATGAAAACCGCGGCGAACGTCTGAAGGAGCTGAAGAATCCGGAAATCAACGAAGAAATTGCTGCCGTTCTGGAACAGGCTGGCGAAATTGATGCTTCGCAACAGACGAAACTGGAACGCGAATTTGCCAAAGAGGTACATTTGCTGACAGCACCGAAACGCCTCAGAATCGTTGCGAAGGATTTTGTTCGCCATTATAGTGACTTGTGGACTTCGGGAAAGGCAATGGTAGTGTGCTACAACAAGGTGACTTGCGTACGCATGTACAATTATGTACAGGAATATTGGCAGAAAGAAAAAGAATCATTGGAAAAACAAATATCCAAATCCACCTATCAGCAGGAAGTACAGGAGTTAAAACGTAAACTGGATTGGATGCAACAAACGGAAATGGCAGTTGTCGTTTCGCAAGAGCAGAACGAAATACAGACATTCCAGAAATGGGGACTTGACATTTTGCCGCATCGTGAAAAAATGGAAAAACGCGAGCTTGACAAAGAGTTCAAAAACACAGAGAATCCACTGCGTGTAGTATTTGTCTGTGCAATGTGGCTGACCGGATTTGATGTCAAGTCGCTTTCATGCCTTTATATCGACAAACCAATGAAAGCTCATACACTGATGCAGACTATTGCACGTGCAAACCGTGTATCTGATGGTAAAGACAATGGCTTGATCATAGATTATATAGGAATTGTAAAGGCTCTTCGTAAAGCATTGGCAGACTATACAGCCAGTCCGGAAGGTGGAGCCGGTGGTAATGATCCGACAATTGATAAACAGGAACTGATTAAGCATGTGACAGAAACTATTTCTGCGGCAACAGCTTTTCTTAAAGAACATGATTTTGAACTGCAGGAACTGATTGATGCTGATACATTCTTGAAACTGTCGCTGTTGAGAACTGGGGCAGACACTGTATGTGAACCGATTGAGATACGTAAAAGCTACTGTACATACATCACTACTTTGCTGAAATTATGGAAGTTCCTCGATCGTGATGACATCACGCAGGAAATGAAACAGAGCAAGGATGCTCTTGAGGCAATCTACAAAGAGCTGCAGAAAAAACGCAAACATGCTGACATCACTAATCTAAGTGTAGCGATTAATGCTATTGTTGATGAACATTTGGAATTGGATGCTGACAATATAGTAGCAGAAAGTGGTTCGAATCGTCGTTTTGATATCAGTAAAATCGACTTTGATTTACTCAGGCGGGAGTTTGCAAAAAAGAAAGAAAAGAATCTGATAATGAAAGATATCCAGGAACTACTACAGGAACGTATTGTTCAGATGATGGCAGCTAATCCCTCCAGAATTAATTTCTACGAGAAGTATCAGGAAATCATTCACAACTATAATGCTGAACAGAATAGGGCAAGCATTGAAAAGACTTTTGAAGATTTGATACACCTTACAGAAGAGTTGTCGGAAGAAGAAAAGCGTTACATCAGAGAGGGATTTGAAAGTGATGAACAGCTTTCTTTGTACGATGTATTGTTTAAAGACGATTTGTCAAAAGAAGATATTAGAAAGCTGAAGAATGTAGCCAAAGACTTATTGGGTAGAATAAAGTCTATGCTAAAGACAATGGATCATCCATTTGACAAACAGGAAACAAAAGCTTCTATTGTTATTGCAATAAGGGATTTACTATGGCAAGAACTACCTGAAAGTTATTCAGATGAAAGCATTACTTATTATCGTGATGCTGTGTTTAATTATATCAGCCAACGGTACGGTGGGGTAGCTTGAATATACAAAATTAATTTTTATCAAATAAATTATGATGACTTATAAAGATACTACACTTTGGAAAGAAGCATTCAATGATAAATACGGGTATATTGCATTAAGAGAAAGATTAACTAATGCATTTGAAATAGCACATAATAATGCATCATTTCTACTCGATAAAATTAGAATAGATTTTCCTTCATTAACAATACATGATATAACTCATGTTGATAGTCTTTGGCAAGTTGCAAGTATAATTGCAGGAAAGGATTATCAATTAAATCCTTTGGAAGGCTTTATTTTAGGATGTTCATTTCTTATACATGATGCAGCATTGTCTTATATAGCAGTAGGGGGTAAGGATTCATTGCGCTCTACCACTGAATGGAAAGACTTTCATTCAGATTATATTTCTAAATCAGATATGACTGATGAAGAAAAAGAATATGAAACCGATTTTAGAACTATTCGTTATCTCCATGCTAAATACGCAAAGGATTTATGTAATCAGATTTTTGATAGAGAAAATGGATCTACGTTTTACATTATAGAAGATGATGAATTAAGAAAACATTTATGGCAAGTTATAGGTGATATTGCAGCAAGTCATCATTGGAATATGGATAAAGTCAAAACGTTAGGAAATCAAATCCCTGCTTTAGCAGGTTTTCCTGTAGACTGGCGAATAAATCCATTGAAATTAGCTTGTCTTTTGAGATGTGCAGATGCGGGACATATTGATTCAGGGAGAGCGCCAGACTATCTTTTAAAATTATTAGATATAAATGGAGTTTCTCGGAATCATTGGGAAGCCCAAAATAAATTATCTCAAATAGATATTGACACAACAAATAAATCTAATGTTATTATTGCTTCAAATATTGCTTTTTCGGAATCAGATTATGCAGCATGGAATGTTGTTTACGATGCTGTTATGGTTCTTAACAATGAGCTTATTCAATCTTATGAAGTTTTAAATAATCTTCCGTCTCCGATACCTTTTCAGGCACGTCGGGTAAGTGGTGCTGGATCAAGAGAAGAATTATGTAAATATGTAAAGACATATGGATGGTTCCCTTGTGATGCTAATATTCATATTAGTAATATTGAAGGGGTTATAAAGACTCTCGGAGGGGAAAAATTATATGGAAAAGAAAAAAAAGTAGAGTATGTCGTACGCGAGCTAATACAAAATGCAAGAGATGCAATTGTCGCTAGAAAATATTTGGAAGAAGGCTTTGAAGGTCGTATTGATGTTTATATTGAAGAAAAAGATAATAATCAATGGCTTATTGTTAAAGATAATGGTATCGGCATGTCTATGCAAACCATAAAAGACTATTTATTAAATTTTGGAAAGAGCTTTTGGGCTTCAGATCTAGCTAAAGAAGAAAATCCAGGTTTGGCATCTTCTGGATTCAAATCTGTAGGTCAATTTGGAATAGGCTTTTATTCTATTTTTATGATTGCCTCTGAAGTTATTGTTGAGACTAGGAAATATAATGAATCGCTAAATAGCAATATTAAATTACGTTTTCCTAATGGTTTATGCTTACGTCCAATTGTATCACAATGCAATGGTAGCAGTATGAATGTAAGCACAATAATAAAAGTATGTATTAATCCTAAAGAGGTAATCTGGAAAAACATTGTAAAAGTTCATTCAGGGATGTCTGGTGTAAAGGATTTTAACGTTCCTTTTAAGGATATACTAGCAAATATTACTGCAGGACTTGATGTGGATGTGTATTACAATGAACTAGGAAATTCTTTTGGAAAAATACATGTTAATATATATTCTGAAAACTTTGATAAACACCAATGGTTGATAGATGCAACGTATGCTAGACATCATGAAGGGCAGAGATATGTAAAGTACATAGATAGCAATTATAATCGATTACGCTATATTTATTTCAATGAGCAAATTGTAGGATTGGCTGCATTAAATACACTTTATCAACGTCATTTTTCATATATGAGTATTCGTACAGTTGGAGGATTATCAACCTTTTCTGGTGATAGTGGAATGGGACTCTATATGGGATATATTTCAACAGAACCAGAAACAGCCAGACGTGATGGAAAATTTGACACTAAAATATTAAATGAATGGGTTATAGAGCAATATGACATTTTACTTAAACAAGGGTTAACTGATAGTGATAAACTATGGCTACCATATAACTTATGTAATTTTGATATTGATATGTGTGATATTTTAATGGTTTATTTTGCTAATAAGTCTAGCTTATTTTCTGCAGATCTAAAATCATTATTATCGTTGCTAGCAAAAGGAGCTAATTTAGTCTTTGCGATTGCACCACATGGTGATGATGATAGGATTGATACATATACGGATAGGGAAAGAAGTATTAATATGCTTAATGAAAATGAATACCTTTTTATTCCATGTACTAATAGTAGTTTTTTAAATACTGAAGTTAAAGATAATTCTTATTTTAACATTATTAGTTGTATAAAAGCTGTTGCAGCCAAAATGGAACTTAAAATCCAATTTAATTTGGTTGATAACAAAACTCATTCTGGAATAGGAGGAAGGTATAAAGGGTTGGTCCTTAGTTGTTCGTGATTTAATGTATATAGGGAATTATTAAAAAAAGAGTTCTCAACTGGTAGATTAAAGTTTACCAGTTGAGACTATCTTAATATTTTACTTTTGTAAAAAATACGTCACCACTACCACCATCGTAATTCCCAAGATTGCAATAACTCCACATACAGCAACCATTCTCCAAATTAACCAGGAATGCAAAAATTCTACATTCGCCACGATCATACAGACCAAGAAAGAGGATAGGGCTATTAGAATGACAATCCAAATATAAAATGCTTTATATGATAGAGAAATGTGATTATCCATTTGAGCAATCCTCTGCTCTGTCTCTGTGCACTTGATCTCTATTTGGTCAATGAACTGGCCAAGAACGGTATTGCCAAATTTTACAGCCTGCTCTTGCGTATCCTGGGTAATAGACAACTTGTATTTTCCTAATAAATCTACCAATGCGGTAAGATCCGTCCTCAATCCATACACATTGTCATTCAACTCAGCAAGTTCTTTTACGTTTATGCCAAGCAGACGTTTTTCCTCTTCAAGATATTCATTTTGAGGAGTACTTATGGTAGCCTGCGTTTCCTTCATTTCAGCGGTAAAATCAAATTTCTTTTTCATAAGCTCATCGTTTTAATCCAGTTTTCGGTTTCTTTCCTAAGGAACGAATGGCAGCACGGGCACATCTTTTTGCCCAAAAGAGATCATCCTCGTCCTTATCTCTCCATGGCAATTCGCTTTGTGAACCACCGCCACCTCCGGTTGGTACATTGGGGACTTCCAGCAATCCGACAAATATTGCTACTGCCATATCGGTTAAATCCTGTGAATTGGAGACGAAACGATAATCAAATTCATTGTTAAAATGGTTGAGAACCTTTTCTGGAATGTAGAACCGATGTTCCTGACCTTCGTGACTCAATGTATAGGGAACCGTATTCGGATTGTAGTTCTTATATTGGGTATAATCTGCGGATGCCGATGCCTTCTGAATCTGTTTCGAATCAATGTTTTTAGGTTTGTTATTTGCTGAAATGCCTGACCTATAATGAAGTTTCTCCCATGTGGCAGGAAGTTTTGAAACCATCAAGTTTCTACCAATACCCAGATCGGAAGCTTTGTATTTCGTCTTTCCTTTCATGATAGCATATCCGTGAAGAATACCATCATCGTTCTTTCGCTCATGTATGGTGTATCCTTTCTTTGTCAATGCATTCTTGTATTCATCCCATGACCATGATGACATGGATTTAAGTACATTCATACAATCCCGTGTAACCAATGGTATGTTAACATTTCTTACCTGTTTTGCTGTTGTCCATCCACGTTTCTTTGCCACTCTTTCCGCTGCCCATTGGGCACGAAGGTGTATATTGTGGTCGTTGTTAATCTGTCCGTCTTCATCCATCCGGCAGACAGCAGCATGAAGATGTGGAACACCGCTATTGGATTCCATATGGAGCCAGACTGTGTATTTGCTGTTGGCCAGATTGGTCGGACAGTTTCGTACTTTCCCGTCCTTGTCTTTGAACACCTGTTTGTCAAACTCTGTAGCGAAATCCTGCCAAAGTTTTTGCCAGTCTTCAATGGTGAAGTCCTTGGTATGTTCGGGTGACGGACTAAGTTCAATCCTGATGACTGAATTCTTCACCGGACGGAAGCGGGAAAGAGTAAATTGCATGGAATTCCAGACACCCATTGCATCTGGTTCAGATGGTATCATATTGTCCAATACCCGATAGATTTTTTCCGGATGTTTTTTATTATGTGATTCGCCGGTTATATAACGGATGTCGTTTATGCCATGCGATATTGCTTTAGCCTTTGCGATCATGATTCTTCAGTTTTATTATTGGTTGGAATACTGTTTGGCTCTTTTACGGAATTTAGGAATTGGCAGACATTTTCTGCCACATTGCCAAGCTCCTTCAGCCAGTTCACCATAAATGGAATCTGGTTGAACATCGTGTGCCGTTGGCTTGTACTCATTCCATGAAGGGCTGATGTGTATTTCACCAGGTCAGCACGGCAGTTGTCCAGATTCTGCAGCAGTGCAGCTTCTTCTTTGGAGAGTCTTGCCTTTGGCTTATAATTATATGCCCGCGCAAGCAGATAATCGCTTACGGTCATTCCGCATTGTTCGGCCAGTGACTTGATATGTTCTTTCTGTCGGGGGCTGACTTTGGCCCCGATAAATACGGTTCTCCTGTTGTCCGGAGTCTCGTTCTGTTCTGTTTGTTTTATTATTTCTTTTTCCATGAGAATCTAATATTATAACGGGTTAAGGTGCGAGCCTGCGAGTACCGCACCGGCGAAGTGGCTGAGCCGGCGAGAGCGCCAATGTACAACCATAACGGAGTGGAGGTTATACCTTGGCATATCTCGCAACAGATACCTGTTGAAACTGCACGGCAAGCCGTGTCGTATATACAAATGAAATTGGCATTTCGACTGCTACCATAAACGATATAAGTATTCTGGTTATCCAATAAAAGGGGAGAAGATGAATATTCCCTGTAATGTCTTTATGCCTTTGCTTTATTCTAATATGTACACCCTGCCAATAAAGTAAAGCCGGATTCAATAATGGCTGTCTGGGTTGATTTTATATTCCTTTCCCTCTTTTATGACCATCCTTTTGTTACTGAGGAAGGTGGCAACTTTAACCGCTTTGTTATGTCCCAGCTTAATATCCTGCAGGGCATATCCTTCCTTCAGCCGTTCCAGATAATCGTCATAACTGGTAATACAGACGTTTGTAAAAGCTGCGTCCAGAGCTGCCCGATGTACACTTTCAGAAATTTCCTTGTACGGATCAAACGGCTCTTTTGCAGGTCTTCCAATTTTCTTTTCCTGGGGCTGATAGGATTCCAGCAGTTCAGGTAAGACTTCATCATTTATACGGAAAGCAAACGGTTCAAATTCCCTGTCACGGATATGAATGGCTTCGACCACACTTACTGTCCTGTCCATTTTGTCCACTTCTACCTGCATGACTGCTTCTGCCTTGTTATTCAGTTCCGTGCCGATGTGACCACGGGCATTCTCGTCATTCTTGTTCTGATGGAGAATGGTATGAATGTGAATCTGGCGGTCATCCGTCCATTGCATGAATCTGGAAATAATATCGGTCGCTTCACTGGGGGAATTGATGTCATAAAGAAAGTCTCGGATGCCATCTATAATCACCAGTCCGAGATTGGGGATTGTGCCGATAGCCTGTTCGACTATAGCCAGACGTATCGGAGGGGCGTACTTGCGCAAAGCCAGCATAATCAGATTGTCTGGATTCTTGTCCTCCGGGAGTCCGGCAAGGCGCAGGATTCTTTTCAATACTTTCTGGCAATGATGGCGTCCCTGTTCTGTATCAATGTACAGCACAGTTCGCTTATCCTCTGGAAATGATGAACGGTATTTCAGCACAGTACCGTTTTTCAATGCCGATGCTGCAATGGCAGTAACGTTAAAAGTTTTCTTGCTTTTGGCCTTGCCTATAGAGGCACTAAAGTTCCCCAGTGTACCGATTGCGGCATCATCTACCATCAATACAACCGGTGACTGTTCATAAGCTCCGTTTGCACTTACAGCAGATTCCTCCATATAAGCGGTCAATTCCTCGTCAGTAGGAATTCTAATGTCTGTCTTGTCCATAGGCTTTACACGTTTTTAGGGTTAGCCTTACGACGGGTGGCAGCAAGCATCTGTGTCTGTTCTTCTTCAAAAGTCAGTGGAACCTGTACCTTTCTTCCGGTCTCAAGCCATTTGTCCAGTTCATCACGATAGACAAAAAGATGTTTGCCTTGTTTGATTACAGGAATGCCTCCATGCTTGACCTTATAATAAAATGAGGATTTGGATATACCAAGGTAGGTACATACTTCATCCACCGTCATAGGAACGTGATGGTTCTCTTTGACCTTGTTTTGGACTGCCAGACTGTTTTTCAATACAGTTTCCAGACTTTCAATTCTCTTACATAATTCACCTACAACTGTAGGTAAATCGTTAAAGGTTAAATTTTTAAAATGCATAATGTCTTTATTTGTTGTGTTTAAATACGCCACAAACTAAATCAATGACATTATGCAGAAAAATAGGAGACGAGAATCATTTTCCGGTCTGTATTAATTCATTTTTTCTCACACTGGGCTTTGTTTATAAGAGTATAATCAAATTTAAAATCATCATATTTGGGACTGTCAATAGGAATCTGACTGTGTATGGTATCTTTGAGATTCTTGACAAGGTATCCCAAAGTTGCATTTTTTAATTCATTAGGGAATATAGTTTTTATGAAATTGGCTCTTTCTGATAATGATATACCTAACCGTTCGCCTATATTCCAGACAAAATGTCTTAATGAAGGTGATGTAAGAGGAGTTTCCATTTTTGAACGGATGGGTTTATACAAATCTGATTGCCCACTTGCCAAATGGTCTATGTTTTCATGTAGTATAAGCAGATTCTCTTTGGTAAGAAATTTTGCGGTAGAATAGGTGACATATTCATGAATAGCCTTTATAATCATTATTTTTCTCTCCAGTTCTTCCTTCTGAATTTCTTCCATACGGCTTTCGAATCCCTGGAGATATGAAAAAGCTTCGGGTTTAACTTCTGAGGTAGGTTGTTGCTCCAAAACTTTGATTTCTTTCGAATCATCATGCTGCTCTGATATTGTAATGGATGTAACGATTTCAGAGCTGACAGCTTTATTTTCTGTCGTATCAGTATTCTTTGTCTTTTCCGGTAACTCAATCATTGAAATAACTTCTGTTGCATTGCTAACTTCAATCATTTCTATATCTGAAACTTCTACAGTTGGTTCACTGCATTCTTCAATTATCATATCTGGTTTGGGAATAACCTTATCAGCTATAGAATTTCTTTGATTATCAGAAAAGATCTGCGGACATTCATCAGTAAGGAATATATAGAATACACGTTGTAATCCTCCGCACGTTATGATTATTACAACAGTTCCTAATATTATAGGTGTTGTATATCTGGTCAGATCTATCTGGTGATTAATGTACAGATATGTTGCAATTACTGAAAAAAGGATACAACTTACTGCAAGTATGAAACTTGTCTTTCGTGCCGATAATTTAATATTGTTTGTCATGTTCTGTAATTATATGTACTAGTTTTTATGGCAAATATATTTTCTATTTCCAAATAGTTGTAATTAGTGACAGATAATCGTTCAGATTTTAAGAAAAATAAGCCTAAAGTACGAAAATCATACTCTAAATCATACTATAATCATACTTTAGGCATATTATTTATATAGGATACAGACTGCTATTCTTTCCTTTTTAGGGTAATCTTAACGTGAGTTCGACGAATTCAAAACAAAGCGAGCTGTGTGTCAATAGTTCTTG
>ENA-OOXM01001858-OOXM01001858.1-human-gut-metagenome-genome-assembly--contig:-NODE-1858-length-14922-cov-6.970001_pt1 | contig 14922 bp, 12 predicted proteins | sample MGYA00241589_ERZ501347 | MGnify/ENA primary metagenome ERZ501347 (study PRJEB25962, sample SAMEA2042832) | human gut metagenome | biome: human gut; feature: human-associated habitat; material: faeces...
GCGGGACAAACAACAGCCCGGTGGGCTGTTGTTTAGTGCGCGGGTCCCAGCGCATAGGAATGTCAAATGGTGTCGGATGCCGTTCTGAGGGCCAGTCAGGACTTGAACCCCAAACTTATAAAGTTCTCATTGCGGAATCCCTGCTCCCATGATATGATTAAACCAGCTTGGAGGAGGATATCATGCAGAATACAAATAACGAACTCGTGTCCGTCATTGTTCCGGTATATAAAGTAGAGCCCTATCTGGACCGGTGTGTCGCCAGCATTCTGGCCCAGACATATCCGAACCTTGAGGTGATCCTGGTCGATGATGGTTCTCCCGATAACTGCCCTGCACTCTGTGATGCATGGGCACAGCGGGACGCACGCATCAGGGTCATCCATAAGAAAAACGGCGGCCTGTCCGATGCCCGGAATGTGGGACTGGATGCGGCATCCGGTGCGTACATCTCCTTTGTTGACAGCGATGATTACATTGCAGACAATTTCATCGAGACCCTTTATGATCTGCTCCATGAGTACCACACCGATATTTCTGCCGTCCATTGGAAACTCGTCTATGCTGACGCGCCGGAGGTCCCTGCTCCGCCTTCTTCCCGAAACGTTACGCTCTTTCAGGGTGCTGATGCCATCCGGGAGCTTTTTACGGAGAATACCTACGCATGTTATGCATGGAATAAATTATGCAAACGGGAACTGTTTGACACCATCCGGTTTCCGGTCGGTCGTATTATGGAAGATCTTGGCATTGCACACAAAATCCTGTTCGACGCAGGGCAGATCGTGTACTCGGACGAACCCCTGTATTACTATTATCAGCGCGATGGCAGCACTCTCCATACAGACTGTATAAAGTTCTTTCAGGACAGGCTTGCGATGGTCACAGAGCGTTACCTGTTTCTTGAAAAGCTGTACCCTGACATGTTGGAAAACGATGCCTATTTTGTGGATATGGCCCTGAATGATTACCCGATCCTCTATCGTTCTGCCTTAGACCCTGAATCGGATCAGCTCATCCGTCATGCCTACCAAAAGAGCCGTTCCATTTTGTCCTTCTACAATAAAATGCGCTTTGCCTTTTTCAGCCGGAGCAAAGCCCTGTACTACTTTATCGAACGCCGCAACTGCAACCTTGCCCGCTACGATAACTGCTGAATCTCCTGCATTCCATTTCTTTCTGCGTAATGATAATAAAACAAAGAAGGAGCGTTTCCACGCGGGAACGCTCCTTCTTTGTTTACTATCATTTACACCATTTTGCAAACTCTTCGTCGGTGCACTTGACATAGTGGCTGCCGCTCACATGGTGATCGGTGCCCTTGTTGTAATCGATGCCGGAAGTGGCATAGTCGTAGGTCTCAGCCACGCGGCGCTTCTCCACAACGGGGTTCGGCAGCGGGATGGCCGACAGCAGGCTGCGGGTGTAGGGGTGGATGGGATTCTCGAAGATCTCTTCGGTCGTACCCGTCTCCAGCAGGTGGCCCAGATGCAGCACGCCGATGCGGTCCGAGATGTACTTGACCATGGAAAGGTCATGCGCAATGAACAGGTAGGCCGTGCCGGTCTCCTGCTGGATATCCTTCATCAGGTTGACCACCTGTGCCTGAATGGACACGTCCAGCGCCGAGATACACTCATCTGCGATGATGAGCTTGGGGTTCATGATGAGGGCGCGGGCAATGCCCACGCGCTGGCGCTGGCCGCCGGAGAACTGGTGGGGATAGCGCTCGGCATGTTCGGGCGCAAGGCCCACCTTGGCCAGAATTTTCTCCACCTTTTCGCGGCGCTCTTCGCGGGTCTTGTACATGTGGTGGATGTCCAGACCCTCGCCGATGATATCCTCCACCTTTTTGCGGGGGTTCAGGGACGCCATAGGGTCCTGAAAGATCATCTGCATCTGGGTGCGCAGGGTGTCGTTCTGGCTGTGGTTCAGCCTGCCGCTGATATCCTGCCCATCAAAGGTGATCTTGCCGGCAGTGGGGTCATACAGGCGGATGACGCTGCGGCCGATGGTGGACTTGCCGGAACCGGACTCGCCCACCAGACCATAGGTCTCGCCGGGATAGATCTCAAAGCTGACATTGTCCACAGCCTTGACGGTATAGCTCTTGCTCACGCGGAAATACTGCTTCAGGCCCTCGACCTTCAGCAGCGGAGCAGCATTCTGTCCTGCCATTTATTCCGCCTCCTTGATCTTTTCTGCCTCGGCACGCATGCGGGCAATGCGCTGAGCAAGCTCAGGCGGCATGTCCACCTTGGGTGCGCGGGGGTCCAGCAGCCATGTGGCTGCATAGTGGGTGTCGCTGATCTTGAACATGGGCGGGTCCACTTCGTCGTCGATGTTCAGGGCAAAGTGGTTGCGCGGCGCAAAGGCATCGCCCTGCTTCTCATGCAGCAGGTTCGGCGGCGAACCCGGAATGGTATACAGACGGTCGTCTGCGGTGTCCAGATCGGGCATGGCGGAAAGCAGGCCCCATGTGTAGGGGTGGCGCGGCTCGTAGAAGATCTCATCGATGGTGCCGGTCTCCACGATCTTGCCTGCGTACATCACGTCCACATAATCGGCCACCTTTGCCACAACGCCCAGATCATGGGTGATGTAAATGACCGAGATGCCGCGCTCACGCTGGATGCTGCGGATCAGCTCCAGAATTTTGGCCTGAATGGTCACATCCAGTGCGGTGGTGGGCTCGTCGCAGATCAGCAGGTCGGGGTCGCAGGCCAGCGCAATGGCAATGACCACGCGCTGACGCATACCGCCGGACAGCTGGTGCGGGTAGCTCTTCATGCGCTTTTCGGCATCGGTGATGCCCACCTCTTCCAGCAGCTGCACAGCCTTTTTGTAGGCGGCATCCTTGGGCATCTTGTAGTGCCACAGCATGCCCTCCATGATCTGCTTGCCGATGGGCATGGTGGGGTCAAGGCTGGTCATGGGGTCCTGAAACACCATGGCGATGCGCTTGCCGTTGATGTGGCGGCGGATCCACTTTTTGTCCTTCTGCAGCAGGTCCACCGTCTCGGGGCTGCCGTCGGCGTGATGGTAGCTGAACTGGATGGAGCCGCTGTTCACAATGGCGTTCTGTGCCAGAATGCCCATGGCGGCCTTCATGGTAACGGACTTGCCGGAGCCGGATTCGCCTACCAGCGCCACCGTTTCGCCCTTGTACAGGTCGATGTTCACGCCGCGGATGGCGTGCACCGGGCCTGCGGTGGTCTTAAAGGTGATATCAAGGTCTCGCACCGACAAGACCTGTTCTTTTTTGTTTTCAGGCATGGGGTGTTCCTCCTTACATACTCTTCATCTTGGGGTCCAGCGCCTCGCGCAGGCCGTCGGCCACGAGGTTGAAGCTCATCATCAGCAGGCTCATGACCACCATCGGCGGGATGATCTGATAAGGATGGGTGGTGAAGCTGTTGTACAGCTCGCTGATCAGAGAACCCAGCGAGCACTGCGGCACCGGGATGCCCAGACCCACAAAGGACAGGAATGCCTCGGTGAAAATTGCGGTGGGGATGCTGAACATGACCTGCGTGATGATGGGTCCGATGATGTTGGGCAGCACTTCCTTGAAGATGATGAAGAAGCTGCCTGCGCCCAGCGTGCGGGAAGCCAGCACGAACTCCTGATCTTTCAGCTTGAGCATCTCAGCGCGGGCAATGCGGCTCATGCCCACCCACTCGGTGAGCATCAGGGCAAAGATAATGGTGATCATGCCGGGCTTGAGCACCAGCAGAAGCAGCGTGACGATCACCAGACGGGGGATGCCGTTGGCAACTTCCAGAAAACGCTGCATCATCATATCCACCTTGCCGCCAAAGTAGCCGGAGATCAGGCCGTAGCTCATACCGATGACCATATCGATGATGGCGGCGGCAACCGCGATGATCAGGGACACGCGGGCACCCTCCCAGGTACGGGTCCAGATATCGCGGCCATAGGTGTCGCTGCCGAACCAGTAGTAGACATCCTCCTTGCCCTTTTCCACATAGGCATTCACTGTCTTGGAACCGGTGGTGGTGCTCATTTTCTCGTCACCGTTGAAGATGCCGAAGTTCTCCAGCACCTGCACGCGGGGCGCAAAGTTTTTCTGGCTCAGCTCCTGACCGGAGTAGGTATACTCGTTCATGCCGGGGCCAAATGCCGCCAGCAGCACGATAAAGACAACGAGGATCAGGCCGAGCACCGCGCTCTTTTTGCGGAAGAAGCGCACCCGCACATCCTTCCAGAAGCTCTGTGCGGCAAAGTTCGAGTCCATTGCGATCTCTGCGTCGTTATGCTTGAGCGCAAAGTCCTTCTCGTTGAAGGTATGCTCGGAATACATGGTATCCACTGCGCTGACGATGGCATCAGCCGTGGCTTCACCGCCTAGGTGAATCGCTTTTTCTGCCATATCAGTCGTCCCCCTTTGCCAAGCGGATGCGCGGGTCGATGATGCCGTACAGCAGGTCAACGACCAGCATGATGCCAATGTACATGGCGCTGTAGATGAAGCTCAAGCTGATGACCACATTGTAGTCGTTGGACTGGATGGCCGTCACCAGCAGGCTGCCCACACCGGGAATGGCGAAGATCTTCTCCACCACCAGCGAGCCGGTCATCAGGTCCACGATCAGCGGGGCCAGCACGGTGATAATGGGGATCAGCGCATTGCGCAGCGCGTGGCGGAAGATCAGCGCCGGGCCGGAAATGCCCTTGCTCTCGGCCAGCAGCATATAATCGGAGTCCAGAACTTCGATCATTTCACTGCGGGTAAAGCGGGCAATGGAAGCCATGGTGAACATGGACAGCGAGATGCTGGGCAGCACGCTGGAGCCGAACACATCCTTTGCGGAGAACAGCATGGGGAACCACTTGAGCTTGAAACCAAAGGTATAGCTCAGGGCCAGTGCGATCACGTAAGACGGCACCGACACGCCGATGACCGAGATGATGGTGGCCAGCGTGTCGAAGATGGTGTCCCGCTTGAGGGCCGCAATGATGCCGAGCACAAGGCCCACGATGGCACCCAGTGTAACAGCCATGCCGCCCACACGGATGGAAATGGGCAGACGGGACTGGATCAGCTGGGAAATGGGCGTGTTCTTGGAGATATTGTAGCTTACGCCGAAGTCACCGCGCAGCATGTTGGTCACATAGCGGAAGAACTGCACATAGATAGGCTGATCCAGACCGTACTTTGCGTACAGGGATGCGCGCATTTCCGGCGTCAGCTTTTCATCGTTGAAGGGCGAACCGGGCATCAGCTGCATGAGGATGAACAACACCAGCAGGATGGCCAGCAGCGTAAACAACGAAGTGATGATACGCTTGAGCGTGTATTTTTTCACGTTGGGTAGACCCCCTTAAAGTTTCTTCTTCTCCCTGCTCAAGACAGGGCGGCTTTTTCTGCCGCGGTCATCCGTGCGCCGGACGCGGACAGTGCAAAAGCCAAAAAGTCGCACAGCGGCATTTTCGCTGCCACTGTGCGGCATTTCAGTTCTCGATCAGGATCAGACGCTCTTCTTTGCGTCCTTGTAGACGCGGTTCAGAGCAACCGGGTGGAAGTCCACGCCGGTCACGGCAGAAGAGATCATCTCGGCGTTGCACTGACCATACAGCGGGAAGATGGCGGCCTGCTCCAGCACGATGGACTCGGCGTCATACATAGCCTCCCAGCGGCCCTCGGGATCGGTGCACAGATCGCCGGTGGTGCACTCTGCGATGACGGCATCGTAGTCAGCGTCGCTCCACAGACCGTAGTTGTTGGAGTTACCGGTGACCCACATGCCCAGATAGGTCATAGGATCGGCGTAGTCGGGGCCCCAGCGGGTCAGGCCGATCTCAAAGTTGCCGTCCTGCATATCCTGCACGCGCTGCTTCTTGGGCTCTACCTTCAGCTCCAGAGTAAAGCCGGGCAGAGTGGTCTGCAGCTGCTCCTGAACGACCTGAGCGACCTTCTGAGGAGCATCGTCGGCATCGACGACCATGGTGAAGGAGAAGGAATCCTTGCCCAGCTCAGCCTTGGCCTGCTCGTAGTACTCTGCAGCCTTGTCGGGATCGTATGCGCAGAACTCTGCAAACTTGGTCTGGTCGGCGCTGAAATCGCTGCCATCCGGGCCGGTGGCGAACTGTGCGGGCACTGCGGTGTAGGCGGGAGAAGAGCCGTCCTTCAGCACGTCATTGGTGATGGAATCACGATCCAGTGCAAAGGTGATGGCACGGCGCAGGTTCAGGTTTGCCAGCTCCGGCACAGCGTCCATGTTGGGGCTGATGTACCACAGGTAGCCGGCGCCCACGCTGGTGAACTCGGGGTCGTCCTTGACCTGCTCGACCTGCTCGCCGTTCAGCAGGGTGATATCCAGATCGCCGTTCTGATAGCTCATCAGAGCCTGCTGGCTGTCCTTGATGACCTGATAGTTCAGGCCGTCCAGAGCAATGCGGTCAGCATCGTAGTAGTCGGCGTTCTTCACCAGCTCAAAAGCGGTGGCGGCCGGCTCATAGCTGGTCAGCACGAATGCACCGTTGGACAGCACGGTGTCTGCGCTGGTGCCGTAGGTATCGCCGCAGCTCTCAAAGAACTTCTGGTTCATGGGGTAGAAGGTGGGGAAGTACATCAGGCTCAGGAAGTAGCTGACCGGAACATTCAGCTCCACCTTCAGGGTCTTGTCGTCCACAGCAGTGATGCCCAGATCGGTGACGGGCTTGCTGCCTGCAATGATCTCGGCGGCGTTGACCACCTGACCGATATCGCTCAGCATGTAGGCATACTCGGATGCGTTTGCGGGGTCAACAGCACGCTGCCAGCCAAACACGAAGTCTGCTGCGGTAACGGCATCGCCATTGGACCACTTTGCATCCTTCAGGTGGAAGGTGTAGGTCTTGCCGTCCTCGCTCAGCTCATAGCTCTCTGCCAGAGCCTCCACGGCTGCACCGTTCGCATCCATCTGCATCAGGCCGTCGGTGTAGTTGGCGATGACCTCAAAGGAGGTGCCGTCGGTAGCCAGCTGGGGATCCAGAGACTGGACTTCGGTCTCCAGCATGACGTTCAGCACACCGCCCTCAGCAGAGGCGGCTGCACCAGAAGCAGCGGTGGAGCCGGAAGCAGCGGTGCTGGAAGAGCCGCCGCAGGCAGTCAGAGCCAGTGCAGCAGCCGATACGCCTGCAGCAGCCAGGAAGCTGCGGCGAGAAATACGACGATCGAATTTCATATTTTTTCCCTCTCTCTTACCTCAATGCTTTATTGAGGTAAAGCATTGAATGGTGAAAAATGCACAAAGGTTTTTTGCTCCTCCTCTGGAGCGCTGCACACCTTTGTGCGATATCCGCATTATACGCTGTTCCACCTAAAAAGGAAAGGCTTCCGGCTGTTTTTCTGTGCTTTGACCAATGGTCAGCAAAAATTCTGTTTTTGTTTTTGTGCAGTTTTGAAGATATACTGTAGTTGCTCAAAATACAGTTTCACGAAAACATGAGTTTTTTGTGTTTTTCGGGAAAACAGATGAAGAGATTTCACCTGCGTATTTTCATTTTTTGTGCATAAGTCGTACTTTCAACCTGTTTTTTGTGCACAAACCAGACACAAAAAAATCCCTGCTGAAAACGCACCGTTCTCAGCAGGGAAACACCGTTTTTTCGGTTTTTAGGCAAACATAGCCACTACGTAAGTCTCGCCGCCGTATTCAATGAACACCGCGCCCATCCGTGTGCGGCCTGCCGCATAGCTGCGCAGTGCGCTGCCCGCCTCGCTCAGCGGCGGAGCATATAAGTAGCCGGTAAAGCCCCATTCGTTGTTCATTACAAGGCCGATCACCACGCCTCTGGGCAGGAACAGAAAGCTGGTGGAATGCTCGATAAACTCGTACGCATTCTTGTCCAGCATGGCACCGGAGCCGGTGGTCATGGGCACCTTGCGTGTCAGCAGGCCGGACTGGGTGGTCAGCTGGGTGGAGTCCTCCACCAGCCAGTCTGCCAGACGGCTGGCTGCATCTTCCAGATCGGTACTATAGGTCAGGCTGGGTTCTACCTCTTTCATCAGGGCCTTGGCCTGTTCTGTATCCTTCTGCACCGTGCCGCCCATCAGTGCACTGCATCCGGCCAGCACCGCCAGCGCCAGTACACCCGCCAGCAGGCAAGCCAGCCATTTTCTTGCATGTTTCATATAGTGGTTCTCCCCTTTCGGTCTGTTTTTCTCCATGATACCTTTTTTGCTGCCGGATTACAAGCAGAAAAAAGCTGCTGTGCATCTGCACGGCAGCTTTTTGGGCAAAACTTTATTTTGCGTACTCCACAGCGCGGCTCTCGCGGATCACATTGACCTTGATCTGGCCGGGGTAATCCAGCGTGTCCTCGATCTTCTTGGCAATGGAGCGTGCCAGCAGGATCACCTGATCGTCGCTGATGACATCGGGCTTGACCATGATGCGCACTTCGCGGCCTGCCTGCACGGCAAAGGCCTGCTCCACGCCCTCGAAGCTGGAAGAGATCTCCTCCAGATTTTCCAGACGCTTGACGTAGCTTTCCACGTTCTCGCGGCGGGCACCCGGGCGTGCAGCGCTGATGGCATCGGCAGCCTGAATGATGAAGGCCAGCGGGGTCTTGGGTTCCACGTCGCCGTGGTGAGCCTCAATGGCATGGATGATCTGGGTGTTTTCCTTATACTTGCGGCAGATATCCACACCGATCTGCACATGGCTGCCCTCGATCTCATGATCCAGTGCCTTGCCGATATCATGCAGCAGACCGGCACGGCGTGCCATGGTCACATTCACACCCATCTCGCCTGCCAGCAGACCGGCCACCCATGCCACCTCCATGCTGTGGGTCAGGGCGTTCTGGCCAAAGCTGGTGCGGTACTTCAACCGGCCGATCAGCTTGATCAGGTCCGGGTGCAGGCCATGGATGCCCAGCTCCATCACGGCGCGCTCGCCCTCGCGCTTCATCTGCAGCTCCAGCTCGTGGCGGCACTTTTCCACCGTCTCCTCGATGCGGGCGGGGTGGATGCGGCCATCACCGATCAGGCGTTCCAGCGTCATGCGGGCCACCTCGCGGCGGGTCTGGTCGAAGGAGGACAGGGTGATGGCCTCCGGGGTATCGTCGATGATCAGGTCCACGCCGGTCGCGGTCTCCAGAGCGCGGATGTTGCGGCCTTCGCGGCCGATGATGCGGCCCTTCATTTCATCACTGGGCAGCGGCACCACGCTGACGGTGGTCTCGCTGCAGTGGTCGGCAGCGCAGCGGCTGACGGCCTGACCGATCAGGTTGCGTGCGATGTTGTCGCAGTTTTCCTTCAGGTCGGTCTCGTAGGCGGCAACGCGCACGGCCTTTTCGTGGGTCAGCTCCTCGTCCACCTTGTGCAGCAGCACCTCGCGGGCGTCCTCCTGACTCAGACCGGCCAGCGTTTCCAGACGCTCCATCTCCTTGGCGCGCAGGGCCTCGATCTCGGCCAGACGCTCCTCGGCCTCAGCGGCGCGCTTTTTCAGCTCCTCTTCCTTCTTTTCCAGTACCTCGGTCTTGCGGTCGAGGGCGGTTTCCTTCTGGTCGATGCGGTTCTCCTGACGGCTGATCTCCGCACGGCGCTGTTTGATCTCCTTATCGGCTTCTGCCTTCTGGGCATCCACCTCGGCCTTCAGCTTGAAGGCCTCGTCCTTTGCTTCCAGAACCGCTTCCTTGCGTTTCTGTTCTGCGGTCTTGATCGCTTCGTTCACCAGACGGGTGGCCTCGGCTTCCGCGCTGCCGATCTGGGCTTCGGCGGTCTTTTTACGGTTGTTGTAACCAATAAAATAGCCTGCACCGATGCCCGCAGCAAGCGCGACGATCAAGATCACGATCCAGATGATCGTGGACATCGCATTTCACTCTCCTTTGTTAAAATTCAAAATTCTGAATCATAAGCAGGAGACGCTGTAGGGCAGGTGTAGGCTGCAAACATTTTTTATAAGTGAGCTTTCAATGCAAAAAGTGGCAACAAGACCACACGCACGGCAAATGCCGCACGAACAGGCTGCAAGCTTTTCTATCTACAGTTCTATCTTATATAAAAACAGGCAGGCTCTGCCTGTAAGGGACACGGGTCACGGGAACGACCTGCACACAGCGTCTTTTATTCCATACTACTATTTATAGTACGAAACAATTGCCCGCTTGTCAAGAGGAAAACCCTGCCCCGCAGAACATTTTGTGCAGAAAACAGGGACAGTATCCGCACCGGATGCCGTCCCCGTTCCCGTTTATTCCAGATACATCCTGCGCAGCCGCATCAGGCGCGCAGGGGTCAGGCCGTATTCGGCTTCCAGATAGTTCTCGGCGCTGCCGTATTTTGCGCGGATGGTGCGCAGCACAAAGGGTGCGGCTGCCGGGTCCACGCCCGCCTTGCGGTAATAGCGCATCCGGCAGGCCGGGTTTGCCGCGATCTCTTCGGCGTGCTCCGCCAGCACTGCGTCGATCTCAGCCTTGCGGCAGAGATTCGTGCGCTCATAGTCCGCACAGATCGTCTCATCCGAAGCGCCCAGTGCCAGCAGAATGAGCATGGCCGCCACGCCGGTGCGGTCCTTGCCGGCCGAGCAGTGGAACAGGATGGGGGTCTCGCCTGCTTCCAGCGCACGGAACAGCTCCTTGAACGCCTTGTTGCCAGACAGCATCCGCTCGTACATAGCCTGCACGAAGGTGCTGCCGTCGGCGCTTTCTTCATAGCCCTTCATCAGGGCGGCGATATCATCCGGCGCAAAGGAGATCTCGTGGCCGTCCTCGGCGCACAGGCCGCAGATCTGCACCAGACGTGCACCGTCCGGTACGTAGTCCGGTTCTTTCTGCACTTCCCCGCTGCTGCGCAGATCAAGGATCAGGCGCAGGCCCAGCGCGTCCAGCTTCGCGCGGTCGGCCTCACCGGTGAGCTTGCAGGTAGGGATGCCGCGCCAGATCTGGCCCCACTTGATATGCTTGCCCTCGTCGGCTTCGTAACCGCCCAGCTCCCGGAAGTTGGTGCCGCCGGCAAAATCCAGCTGGGTGCCGGGCACCGGGTGGGCCGGTGCAGCCTTTGCCGCAGCGCTGGACAGCACCGGGAAATTGTAGAACGGCTTTGCGGGCCGTCCGCGGCGGGGCGGCAGGCTGGCCGAACCGCCCAGCACCTCCATCAGGTAGCTGCGCAGCAGGTCGATGTAGGCGGAGGTATGATCCCGCCGCTGCACCAGTGAGACGCACAGCGGGGGCAGATCTTCCAGCAGCACATCCCGCACACGGTCCAGTTCCCGTCTGGCTCCCGGTTCATAGCGGGTCAGACAGGTGCAAAGCTGCTCCTGCACAAGATAGTAGGCCTGATAAAAGCTGGGGCCGATCTCCGCATTCGGCGCAAAGCCCAACCGGGCGCAGGCCGACCACAGCGGGCTGAACAGATCCTGCCGCAAGCTGGGCAGCAGCACCCGCTGACCGCGCAGTTCTGCCAGCGGGATGCTCTCCTTGTCCCAGAACGCGTGCCCCCGAGGCACCAGCAGGCAGGCAGGGTCTGCCCGCAGGGTGGTGCGGGCCAGTACCGGCGCAGCACAGCCCAGATCGATGACCAGACCCGCGTCCAGCTCCCCCTGCTCCACATCGTCCGCCACCGCATCGTTGTCCATCATGCGGAAGCGCATCTCCACATGGGGATACTGCTGGCGGAACTTGTCCAGCTGGGTCTCCAATCCGGGTAGGTAGTCCGGCACCAGCGACACGCTGATGCCGATGCGCACCGGCTGCGCCGACTGGATCTCGGCCCGCAGGGATGCCTGCATCTGCTGGAACTGCTCCACTACCGGCGCGGCATGGCGCTGCAGGCTCATGCCGCGGTCGGTAAGGGTGAGCTTGTGGTGGGCGCTGAGGAACAGCGGCCCGCACAGCTCGGCTTCCAGCGCAGAGATGCTCTGCCGCAGTGCCTGCCGTGACAAAAACAGCCGCTGTGCCGCGCGGCTGTAATTCATTTCATCGCACAATACCAGAAAGTAGTGCAGCTGGCGGATATCCATGGTTTCCTCCCTGAGAAAAGTGTCATATATAAAAGAATACCGCCTTTTTGCGCGATTGTAAAGCCGTTGGCAGCAAAAAACTGCCGCACAGCATTGCACCGTGCGGCAGTCAGAGCGCGGAACGATCAGATCAGGCTCAGAGCTTCCTCGTCGCCCACCAGCGTGAAGTCCGGATGCATCTGCAGGATGCTTGCGGGCACCTCCGGAGTGACGGGACCAAAGAATGCCTTCTTGACGATCTCGGCCTTGCCCTTGCCGTTTGCCACCATGAGCACCTTGCGTGCCTGCATGATAGTCTTGATGCCCATGGTATAGGCCTGCTTGGGCACCAGATCCACATTGCCGTCAAAGAAGCGCTTGTTTGCCTCAATGGTCTCGGCGGTCAGGTTCACACAGTGGGTCTCCAGCTCAAAGGCTTCGCCCGGCTCATTGAAGCCGATGTGGCCGTCGTGGCCGATGCCCAGCAGCTGCAGGTCGATGCCGCCCACAGCGTGGATGATCTGGTTGTACTTTGCGCAGGCATCCTCTGCATCGGGGTTGGTGCCGTCCGGCAGGTTGATCTTTGCAGGGTCGATGTTCACCTTGTCGAACAGGTTGCGGTGCATGAAGCTCCAGTAGCTTTCCGGGTGCTCCTTGGGCAGGCCGCGGTACTCGTCCAGATTGACGGTGGTCACCTCAGAAAAATCGATGTCGCCCTTGTTGTACCAGTCCACCAGCTGTGCATACGCGCCCACGGGGGTGCCGCCGGTCGCCAGACCCAGCACGCAGTTGGGCTTCATAATGACCTGTGCCGAAATGATATTGGCTGCCTTGCGGGACATATCCGCATAATCCTTTGCACGAATGATCTTCATTACAAACGACCTCACTTATCATCTTTTTTGCCGCTCTGCACGGACTGCGCAGAGCACTTCTACGTTTAGTTTATCACATTTCGCAGACAAGCGCCAGTCATCCCGGCCATCTTTTCGGTGTGTTTGCACAAAAAGATGCAAAGCCCCGCCGTTTGGGCCGGCATTTCCGGTCACGAACGCGCAAAAACGCCGCCGGGCGTTTCCACACCGGCGGCGCTGCATGTTGAAAGATCAGTTCCCGCTGCACAGGCCGCAGGCGGCACAGGCGGCGGGGGCGGCGGCACAGCCGCCAAGGGCGGTCTCGCGCAGCTCGGCGGGCAGGCGCTTGCCCACGGCGTACATGGCCTCCAGCATCTGGTCGAAGGGGATCAGCTGGCGGATGCCGCTCAGGGACAGTTCTGCTGCAATGAGGGCGTTGGCCACACCGGCGGCGTTGCGGTTCTGGCAGGGGTACTCCACCAGCCCGCCTACGGGGTCGCACACAAGGCCCAGCATGTTCATCAGCACGGTGGAAGCTGCATCCAGACACTGCTGCGGGTTGCCGCCCATCAGCTCCACGGCGGCAGAAGCAGCCATGGCAGACGCAATGCCCACCTCGGCCTGACAGCCGCCCACGGCACCGGCCACGGTGGCGTTGCGCATGGCAAGATAGCCCACGGCACCGGCGTTGAACAGGGCATCCACGATGCGCTGTTCGGAGATACGGTAGCACTCCTGCAGGGCCAGCATCATGCCCGGCACCACGCCTGCAGAGCCTGCGGTGGGTGCAGCCACGATCAGGCCCATGGAAGCGTTCACTTCCAGCACGGCCATAGCGTAGGTCATGGCCTTCTGCAGCACATCGCCGCAGATGTTTTTCTTCTTATTATAATGTGTTTCCAGCTTTTTGGCCTCGCCGCCGATCAGGCCGCCCATGGATTTGATGGGCTTTTTCAGCGGCTGGGTGGCAGAAGCGTGCATGATCTCCCATGCCTTTGCCATGCGGTGATCCACAGCATCCCGGGGCACTTCGCCCAGAATGCACTCCCGCTGGCGCATCACTTCCGAAATGGGCAGTTGGTTTTCCTCGCACAGGTCCAGCAGCTCCTTGGCGGACTTGAAATCCATGTTCATCGCTCGTCCCTCCTTACGGCTGCACGACCATTACATCGTTGATGTTCGGGTTTGCCAGCAGCAGCTGATCCACACCCTCGGGCAGGCGCTCATCCGACTCCACGATGGTGTAAGCCGTGTGCCCCTTTTCCTCGCGGAACAGACGCATGAACGCGATGTTCACGCTGCGGTCGCTGAGGATCTTGGTGATGTGGGCCACCACGCCGGGCTTGTCCTTCTGCACCACGATGAGGGCATTGTACTCGCCGGTAAAGTCCACCTCCACGCCGTTGATCCGCACGATGCGCACCTTGCCGCCGCCAAGCGATTCACCGCGCACGGTCATCACCTGACCGGCCGCATTCTCCATGCGGATATCCACCGTGTTGGGGTGGATGTCGGTCTCCACCTCATTGGGGGTGAAGCTGTAGCCAAGGCCGCGGTCGGTGGCAATGGCAAAGGAATCCCGGATGCGGGTATCATCGGCCGAAAAGCCCATGATGCCGCCCAGCAGGGCGCGGTCGGTGCCGTGGCCGCGGTAGGTGTGTGCAAAGGAACCATACAGCGTAAATTCCACCTTTTTGGCGCCCCCGTGGATGAGCCGGCCCGCAAGATAAGCGATGCGCAGCGCCCCGGCCGTGTGGGAGCTGGAAGGCCCGATCATATTGGGGCCGATGATATCAAAGATACCGGTTGACATAAGGGAGGTTCTCCTTTCCCGCCCTCTAGGGGGCTCTATTCCCAGTATACCACATTTTGCGGGGGAAAAGGAGAGGCGCAAAGGCTTTTTATTCAATTTTCAAGGTACTGTTGGGAGGCAGGTTCCCGCTTAAGGCAGACCCCCAAATTGCCCGATGAGGCCTGCTGAAGGAGAAAAAGTTAGACCGGCGCCCCTGTTTGACCGGTGGGGCCGAAAGGCTCTCGATTTGTTTGGTCGGGGAGAGAAGCCGACACGAAAAGATTTTTGCCGGTGAGAAAAAGTCCTTTCACTAATACGGCAA
>ENA-OOXM01001859-OOXM01001859.1-human-gut-metagenome-genome-assembly--contig:-NODE-1859-length-14906-cov-11.270083_pt1 | contig 14906 bp, 11 predicted proteins | sample MGYA00241589_ERZ501347 | MGnify/ENA primary metagenome ERZ501347 (study PRJEB25962, sample SAMEA2042832) | human gut metagenome | biome: human gut; feature: human-associated habitat; material: faeces...
ACACCATTATGCTCAACTTAAATAAAAGTTGGGTGCAAAAGCAGGGCGACTTTTTCGTAGAATCGCCCATCATCCTTTTCGCGGCTATTATCTGGTATCTCAAAATTTTCCAGAACGGCAAGTATTGTACATTCCCCCATGCGATTGAGTTCCTGAACCGCCGCTATGAGGATATTTTCCCGATACTGACCTCTTACCCGGAATTGGAAAACTATCTTTCTCCGTTCATGGACGCATGGCTCGGAGGGGCTGCGGAGCAGTTGATGGGGCAGATAGCAAGCGCGAAAATCCCTTTGTCAAGGATGATTTCCCCGCAGCTCTATTGGGTGATGTCGGACAGCGAGTTCACGCTGGACATCAACAACCCCGAAGAACCGAAAATACTCTGTGTGGGCAACAATCCCGACCGTCAGAATATCTACGGGGCCGCTCTCGGTCTGTATAACTCCCGTATCGTGAAACTCATCAACAAGAAAGGGATGCTGAAGTCGTCGGTCATCATCGACGAGCTGCCCACGATTTATTTCAAGGGGTTGGACAACCTTATCGCCACCGCGCGAAGCAACAAGGTTGCCGTGTGTCTGGGCTTTCAGGATTTCAGCCAGTTGGTGCGCGACTACGGTGATAAAGAAGCGAAGGTCGTGATGAACACCGTCGGCAATATCTTTTCCGGTCAGGTGGTGGGTGAAACCGCCAAGACGCTTTCCGAACGCTTCGGTAAGGTGTTGCAGAAACGGCAGTCCATTTCCATCAACCGGCAGGATGTTTCCACCTCCATCAACACGCAGATGGATTCACTCATCCCGCCGAGCAAGATTTCCGGCTTGACGCAGGGTATGTTTGTCGGTTCGGTATCCGACAACTTCAACGAGCGTATCGAGCAGAAGATTTTCCATTGCGAGATTGTCGTGGATGCCGAGAAGGTGAGGCGCGAGGAGAAAGCCTACAAGAAAATCCCCGTCATTACCGACTTTACGGACGGGGACGGCAACGACCGCATGAAGGAAACGGTTCAGGCGAATTACAGGCGCATCAAGGAGGAAGTGAAGCAGATTGTTCAAGAGGAACTGGAACGTATCGCAAATGATGAAAACTTGAAACACCTGTTGCAGCAGAAATAACAGATTCCTTTATATATGAAAAAGGGGATGTGTCAAAACACCCAAAATATGAAAATTACCCCTGTCACAGATATCTGTAGCAAGGGTAATTTTGTTAAAAAGAGAGTTTTGACACCCTCTTTTTATTCTCAGATTTGAGATGCTTGTTGATGGTGGTAATGGCAAGCGTCAGCAAATAATTTTTCAGCTCTGTATCGTCTTTAAGCAGTATGCTGTATTCTTCGGCAAACATTCTCAACAGTCTGGTTCTGAGTTTCGACATTTCTTCACCGAAAGGTATCTGTCGGTTTTCTTGCCAATACTCAATCACTACGGAAGATACCAGCCACTTGAACTCGGATTTCATCTCTTTGCCGAGTTTCTTGAAGCGGATTTGTTCGCTAATTGGCGGCTCGTTGTATGGCATTATGTCTGCCGGGTCATAAACGGATATACTGCCGATACCATAATCCATGATTATCGGTAAATCAGTTTTTACATCATTCTTATGTTTCTTCTTTTTAGCCATACCCGTTATTGTTGCAGGAAACCTTTACCTTTATCAGTAAGATAGTATTTCTGTTGCGGACTCTTGGAGCCTATGGGATAAAGTGAAAGGACCAAACCGGAATTTATTGCCGGATGGATATAGTTCTTTAAGAAATTCCTTTTATCTTTCATTCCCGTTTTCTCCATGATTTCTTTAGCAGAGAGAGTGTTGTTCCCAATAGCAGACAACAGTTTTCCTAACTGTGGGGTTACTGTGGGGTTACTATAGGGTTGCTGTGGGGTTGCTGTGGGGTCTTGTCCTACTGTAGTTCTTGTATAATGAAACACAATCCATACAGCATTGCCGTCGGTATGAAACTCCGGATCCGGAATACCGACACGGCGACATTCGTTTACCATAAGGGCTATGCCACGTCCCCAACTCTCCAATACTGCACTTTTGTACAGCACATTGGCTACTATCAGATTTTGTGGTTCGGAATTGTGGCCACCCAACAGTTTCTCAATGGTAATATCAGGCGGAAATGTTCCGCTGTTTTCAATCTCCACGCGGTCATCATAGATAGCAATCCCGACTGAACTGCCGGGGCGATGGTAAACACGATGTGCAAAAGCATTTATGCAACATTCTCTCAATGCCTTATATGGCACATTCAGTTCCTCTTCTCTGTACAAACCTTCAATTTTACCGGAAAGGGACAAATGCTTGAAGAAAAATGCCATTGCAGCATCCAGCAAGTTGAATATATTGCCTGTCACACGCTGATTATCTAAAAATTCATCTTTTGTCGTTCCTTTGAACCGGGCTAAACGGAGCAGACATTGGGGATAATGGTAGAAGTTTCGTCCGAATAGGACAACGGAAGCATTGTTCAGCTTTCCATCATTCAACAAGTCAAATTTTTCAAGGATGGTTCGGACATCCTCCTGCATAGAACCTTCCGGCAAACGTCCGCCTCTGATTCCTCCACGTACTGCGCCCAAGATTGCCGTTTCGTCAAGGTCGGATATTTTCAAGCCGGGATTTTGCATGGAATCCCAAGCATAGGTTCCGCCTCGCTGCATAACCAACAGGTTGTATATACCCTGCGGCATGGCAGATGTAACGCTCTCTATCCGTTGATAAGCCCTCCCCTTATAGGTGAACGGGCGCATATATCGTTGTTCTTCCGCTGATAAAGCTATAACACTTTTGTTCGTTCCCGGAATGTCTGTATAGGATATATCAATGGTCGCAAACGGCTCGATTCGTCTGATGGTTTCAGCAATATCGCGCTTCGTCTTGTCGCTCACTTCCTGACCGATAATCTTTCCCTTGTCGGTTACACCGAACAGCACTGTGCCGCCCGTACCGTTCAGGAAGGCACAAAGAGTTTCCATTCCACGCTCCAACTGCCCGGTAGTTTCTTTGAACTCAACTGTCCCGCCTTCGGCTCCGGCAATCAGTCCGTTCAATATTTCGAGGTTATCTATTTTCATCCGTCATTGATTAATACTTGCAAAGTTAATGATTTTAATCGGCTTTCCGGCAGATAATAGAGTGATTGTAAATGAAGAAGGATAAGAAACCGTATAATCCGGCCGCTTATCCTTTGTTTGGCATTCGTTTATCTCCTCATCCGCTCCAATTCATCGTCATGTCGCATCTTCGCGTTCAGTTTGTCCTGCATCTTTTCAAGGAAGTAGGTGCGACTGTCGCTTTTCCTGCGTTTGATGTCCGTATAGAAGCGGTAGCAGTCTTTGGACTCCACACCGAAAAAGGAATAGAGGACAGGGGCAAGCTCTTTCAGCGAAGCCTTGCCGCCATTGATGCAGCCGGTGGCGTAGAGGGCATAGATTAGCTCTACCAACTCGACGGCATTACCGGTCCATTGCAGGGCTGGGACTGTGGCTTTGGTTTCGGATGTGGATGTTAGTGGTGGCACGGAGGTAATTGCAGAAGCGGATACTATCTTCTGCATCTTTCGGATGAATGATAACGCCTTGCGGATATACACAGTGACGACATTCTCCTCCGATGCCGACAAGTTCTGCGGATGGTGCTGTAATTCGATTTCGGCAAAAGCCAACGCCACAATAATATGCTTGGCATCATTGCCGCCGTAGCACAGGTTTATTACTTCCTGCACGAATCCGCCGTATGCCGTTTCCGTGCTACCGTTGTCTTTTCCGTTTATCATGGCGAAAAACTGTGTTTCCGCCAGTATGAGATGGTTCATTATCTTTTCTGTTTTGAGGGTTTACACTTGTTTATCAGTGTGCGCACACTGATATATGGTGCAAATCATAGCCCTAAACACGAGAAAAGATTGTGAGAAAATTGTACTACATTGTTTTTCAGAAAGATAAAATTCAAAAATAATTTTATCCTTGATTGCATCCCTTGTGAAATGTGTTCAGATTCTGAACATGTGTTCACTTTCTGAGCACGGAAATCCCGCCAAGATGTTCATAATCTGAACATTTTATGCCCGTGGCTCTTTATGATAGGTAAGCCGGATTACTCCGTCCCTATAAGTTTTGTTCTCCATAAGCCGCCAGTCATTCATAGGTAGTGCTGACTTGAAAAAATGCGCTCCGTTTCCGTCGATGGTTGGAACAACGTATAGTATGATTTCATCTATCACGTTCATCCGTAACAGTCCGTTGGCATATTCGGTATTCCCGGCAGTTACTTCCAACAAATGGCAAATGCTTCCACCTTCCTCCCTCCATTCTTGAAGCACGGATACCGAATAGTCGGATGTCAGCTTATACAGGGCATTGGCACGTATTTCATCCATACCGTAATCTTCGGTTTGAAGCAACCGCTTCCGGGGATGCAGTTTCATCGGACAGCCATCTATTGAGATAACGGCAAGTAATTGTATTTTCGCCATAACGTATTTTCTTTCCTTTTTGGCGAGGCAAAAAAGTAGCGTGCAATTCACACTACTTTCAAGCGATGGCTCTGGTAAAGCCTTTACGGAGAGTACGTGAATGCACGCTATGCGTAAGCATAGCATAAGCATCACGCAATCGTCTCCGTAGTTTCAATTTACCAGATTTTCGCTCGAAACGCCTTGCGGTCTTATGTCTATATCATCGGCGAAAAGTTACCCGATCGCCTGCTATTTTCTGAAATACAATTGCAAAGTTAATCAATTATTGCCATTTACAGCCATACTCCGGTCAGTTTTCTTCATTCAATCCATACTCTACCAATTTATTATACAGCGTTGTCCTGCCGATACCCAGTATCTTTGCAGCCATTTTCTTGTTACCGGCTGCTTGTTTCAAAGCACGCAGGATACGTCCTCTTTCTTCATCCCCGCTCTTCAATGTAAAACAAGCGGAAGTAGCGGACGGTTCATTGTCAAGTTCCAAATCGGCTTCGGTTATCATATCGCCTTCTGATTGCAGGACTGCCGTCTGTATCTTCTGTTTCAACTCGCGCACGTTGCCCGGCCACGCATGGGCGAGCAGGGCATTACGGGCAGATGCGGCAAACCCTTTTACTTCACGTTCCAACTCACGGTTTGCCATTTCACGGAAGAACTCGGCCAATGGCATGATGTCTTCCGGGCAGTCGCGCAAGGGCGGCATGGTTATCACATACTCCTGCAAGCGATAGAGCAAATCCTGCCGGAACCGCTTTTCCGTTACGGCTTTCTGCAAATCCTCGTTGGTTGCAGCCACTATCCTCACGTTGGCTGTTTTGTCCTCCTTTGCACCGACGGGACGGTAACGGCGTTCCTGTATGGCGCGGAGCAGCATCTGTTGCATCTCCATTGTTAGGTTGCCCACTTCGTCAAGGAACAGCGTGCCGCCATCCGCTTCCAGAAAATACCCCGTCTTGTTTGCTTCGGCACCCGTAAACGCACCCTTGACGTGTCCGAAGAAGGCGGATTGTATCAATGACGGGGACAAGGCTCCGCAGTCCACTGCCACAAAAGGTTTATCGGCAAGTTTGCTTTGTTGGTGTATATGTTGTGCGATATGTTCCTTGCCCGTACCGTTCTCGCCCAGTATCAGCACGCTCATCCGGGTGGTGGCTACAAGGCGCACACGTTTCTTGATTTTCTGATAGGCTTCGCCCTGCCGGACGAATATCGGAATGTTCCATTGTAGTCGCTTTTCATGTTCTTTTTGCAGGGTGCGGATAAGCGGTATCAGTTTATCCTCCAACAACTGTTTCTGTATGTAATCCTTTGAGCCGAGCTTCATACTTTCCACTGCCGTATGCACCTCCCCGTAATTGGTCATAACGATAAACACCTGCTGTTTGTCGTTGGCACGCATCCACCGTAACAACTCTATGCTTTCACCGTCGGGGAGGCGTAGGTCGGCAACGACAATATCATCCACCTCTGACTTTGCCAATAGTTTCTTGGCAGTGGCAAGATTATATGCCGACATAGTATCGAAGCTGTCTTTCTTCAGCAGGTTGCAGACATAATCGTTATAGACGGGGTTGTCCTCAATCACAAATACTTTCATCCGACGACCTCCTTTCCTTTTGCGCAAGTTCTATGATAACTGTTCCCATACGAAGCATGGCATCCACGCATTTCCGCAATTCCATTTCGGAACATTCAGATTCTTGATGCAGCAGTTCATACAGGTTCCACAAGGGTTTGTCAGCACGGATAACAGCCCATGAACTTCGCTGACGGTGTATCCATTCGTCCAACGCCTTGCGGTCATTCCTCTCCATGATTTCCCGGACAGCCTGCATATCCTTTTCTGTTTCGGTTATCAAACGGTCGAGCATCGCCCGTTTGTCACCATATGCAAGCAGAGAGGACAAGTCGGGAAGTTCATCCTTGTCCGTACTTGTCAAAAGGCATTTGTCTGATACAGCAACCAGTTCGGAAATGGAAAATGGCTTGAACAGGCAGGCGGTAAATCCATTTTCCAACAGCTCCTCTTCGCTGCAACTGCCGGAGGCGGTCGCCACGACAATGGGAATCTCTTTCGAGTTGCTGACACTTGACGAGCGTAACAACTCCAACACCTCATAGCCGTTAATCTCCGGCATCTTCATATCGGTTATCATGAGGTCGTATGTGTGCTGCCGCATGGCTTCCATTGCATCGCCAATAGTGGTGAACGTGTCGCAATGCACACCTATACCAGCATACATTTCCTTTGTCATGGATAATACCATCGGATTGTCGTCCAATACGATGACAGAATAAGGTCTTTCTATATGAGCCAGACTTTCTGCGGCTGTCTGTTCTTCAATACCAATATCGGCAGTGTTCATTGGCAACTCCACAGTAAAACGACTGCCTTCTCCTTTTTCGCTTTCCAAGCGTATAGTGCCGCCAAGCATCCCGACTATCTGTTTCACAATGCTTAACCCCAATCCGAAACCGTCTTGCGTGGCGGCGTTGGAAAGCCGCTCGAACGCTCCGAACACTCGCTGTTGTTCTTCCGCACTCATGCCGGTTCCGGTGTCCTCTACTACAAGGGTCAGCCTATTGCCGTCATAGCTTATGACAAGTGAAACGCTTCCGGCATTCGTGAACTTGACGGCATTGCCCAGCAGGTTGTCGCATATCTGTATGATGCGCTCCTTGTCGCCATTCAGGATAATACCCTCCGGGCACTCGATGGTAAGTTTAAGATCTTTTGCTTCTGCTTGTTGCGTAAACTCCGTTTGCAACAGCTCCGCGATGTTTTCCAAACGAAACGGACGGACATTCGCCTGTTCCTTGCCGCTGTCCAAGCGGAAGAAGTCAAGCAGGGAGTTGAGCATGTCGGTCATTCTCTTGGAGGCTTGCAGGATATTGTCCGCATAACCGCTTATCTTTTCTTCTTCGTTGTCCTGCATCAGTTCCGCATATCCATGTATGGCAGTCAGTGGTGTGCGTAGCTCGTGGGTGATGGTGTGCATCGCTTTCTTGCGTGAGGCTATCAACGATTCGTTTTGTTTTACGGACTTTTGCAGTTGCCCGATTAAATCTGTTGTCTTACGTTTGTACTGCTTGATGCGGGTGGCATAGCGGTGAATGATGATGTATGAAATAATGAGCAACAGCAGCATGACACCCGTTATGATACCTACCTGCAAGAACGACTTTTCACGCATAGCGGATATTTCCGCCTCACGTTCCTGCAAGTCAGCCTGCACCTTGTGGTCCATCTGCTGGATAAGGGTTTGCAGTTGGCGGTTCAGTTCCGCATTGCGGCTGGCAAGGCTGTCGGCATATTCCGACAGACGATGGCTCTGGGCACGTTGTTGCGCTATCATATCACGGTTCAGTGTGTAGAGCATCGTGGTGGTCGTCGTCGGAGGTGCTTCCTGTTTCTTGCCGAACAACCCGAGAAAACCTTTCCTCCTCTGTTTCTTCGGCTCTTCCTGCCTGCTCGTTTGCACTATCACCGGCACCTGCTTGGCTATCCGGCGGTTGATGTCCGCCTGTTGTTCCAGAGCTTCCATGATGGCGCACAGCCGCTTTTCCTTGTCCTCCAGCAAGTGGCGCACGCTGTCTATGCGCACCGATTCGTAATGGCTCTTGAAGCGGCAAAGCATACTATCCACCGCCATCCGTTGCCGCCGGTATGCCGCCACATCCTTATCGTCCCATTCCAGCACCGACTCGCCCAAAAGTGACAATTCCACCACACCCACATACGCATCGTGTGTTTCCTTGCGGAAGCGGTTGATTTCACGGTTCTCCCGTTCCAGCAACTCCAAGTCGCGCCATTCTCCGAGCCACGTGCAGATGATGCCGCCCACCAGCAGAACTATCAACAGATAGCCTGCGGCAAGCAGCTTGCGGAAATGCTTGGTAGTGGTAACGAATTGTTCGCTCATTTGCTGTTTGTGTAAATACCGTTATTCAACATACGCATATAGGTCGTGGAACTTCGCAGGTTCATGGATGAGAATGGCGGCCATGCTACCGATGACCGCCACCAGAATTATATATCAGAATAGAATTCTACTCCTCAATGAAACAACCATTCTTCCCTTATTTACAATTGTTATAATTATTAAGGCATCTGACCACCGGCGATAGGTGGAATTTCTGTTAGTATGGGATTTCTCGGGATTGAGTTAAAAATTCTTTGGCCACGTATGGCTTGACTTGGAGGAGCGTTTTCATTTACATCAAGCCGATAACATCTATCGTTAAATGTTATAATTCCCCAAATACCAATGGTTCCTGGGATTCTCGCCAATCCTTCAGTAGGTTTAAAAAGAACAACATTATCTATTATTTGATTTTTAACCGCCCGATTCCATGATGTTTTAATACTATTGTTAGGCGTTGGAATATGAGCAACATACCTAATGCCATTGTGCCTAAAACTGGCCATATAACACCCCGAAAAACCTGAACTTAAAGTATCTATGCCATTTGAAGCAACGACTGCTATTCTATCCGCAATATATATGACACAGGCATAGTCTAATCTAAGAAAACGATAGTTACGGGTATATCCTTTTATTTGAAATGTCAAATTACTTTGCGTGACAATCGGAAGGGTCAAACCTACATTATAAATATTTTGATAATGAAACCGTGCAATATTTGTCATTACTGCTCGACTGTTTGGCAATCTTAATGCTTGAATCAAATTCATATATTTACTTACTGTTACTTTCGTTTGTTATAGGCTCGATACATGATGCCATTATATCCATCAGTTTAGACAGACCTTCGGTCTGCGGCTGCTGACTGGCTGTCACATGTATCTGGTATTTTGCCGTTTGGTTGGTCATGCGGGTGTTCTCGCGGGCGGTCGTGACTTTGCCGCTGATTTCCGCATTTATAAACCAATGTTTTGCAGAAGCTTTTGCCTCTACTTCTGCGTTGGTAGTGCTTTTTACGTTTGATGTATCGGTAACCTCCATCTGGAAATCGACATCCACGCGATCTATGAGCAGGGAAGGAATAGGCACCAATCCTATAAACGGAGCCTTGACACTTTGTGACATTGTTGTCATTTTTCCATCCTGCTGTATCGGTCTTTCGACATCGAATTCCAATATACGCGCTTTATTGCCGCTTTTACCATCAAATGCAATTTGCTGGTAGAAATTCCATGCTGTCGCTGCCAATTCCTGTTGTGCTTCGGCTGCTGCAATAAGTGGAGCTGCAATAAGTTCCCGCATGGGAAGCCCCTTGAATTTGTCAGTCACGTTTGAATCTGCTTTAAGAACTGGAGAAGTTTCTCTGTTTTGAGTCTCTTCCAATGCAGCGGAGATAATTTCTTTCGCCTGTCCGCTTACATTTTCATTCAAGTTTTCCGCATTTTCTTGTTGCCCTTGGTTCTTTATTTCTTCTGCCATAACATTTGAATTTTAAAATTGTTAGATATTTTTTACAAAATCGTCAATAATTCGGGAAATGCTCTCCGGAGTCTCCTGAACCTTAAAATTGACGCAAACCTCCATGACATCATCCGCATCCGGTTTTATGTTGCTCATCTGCATCTGGAGATTGGCTCTTTGTGGGCTGGATAACAATAAGTTGTTTTCCGGAATCTGTGATTCCACGCTTCCGACCTTCGCCTTGAACTTTATCTGCACATTATCCATCGCAAGATAATGATGGGATATCAAAGCTATAAGTGGAATATCAATAGTCTTGTCTCCAACCATGATTTTTTTCGATTGGAACGTATTTGCGTTATTTGCATTTGTTCCTTCAAAAAGTCTGGTCAGATTTTGTATCTGATGATTCTGCAATGTATCTTGTGCACAGTTTACGGCGTATTGCAAACCATTCATAATATCAGAGAATGAATTGGTTTGAACACTGTCCGGCTCATCGTCATTATTTTTCTTGTCTCTGTGAAAAAGTCCCATGTTTTTAATTTAATTACTTGATTTGTTGCCTTTAATGAGCACCAATCTTGGCAATGTCCGGCTTACAGCTTCCATATTTACACTGGAGCCTATATTATTATTAACAATGCCTTGATGCCAAAACCTATATGGTGGATTCTCCGTGTGTTCCATCACGTCCTCCTTTTTTTATTGGGGTTATACTTCGGTTCTTTCCGTTGCGAGCGGAACTTTTCCGCCCTACGGTTTACTGCTTCCTCAAGGTAGGCAATGCTCCGTTAAGTTCGTAACGCCACTCTGAGCCTGCGTTCTGCAAGGCGGTGTTCATGGCATCAACGGCTTTCTGCCAGGTAACGACAGAGCCGTCCACCTTCGTGGCTCCGGTGCTTTCCCTATTGTAGCCGATGCCTTGTTCATGATTGTTCTTCCAATAGCAGGCAGTCACGGTAATGTAGTTATCTCCCAAAAAGCCGCCGATATGTACATAGCCAGTGCTACTACCCGTACTGGTTACGTTGCCCGTGGCATAGCAGGAAAGGAGGCTTATTCCGTCGTTGAATCCTACCAGACCGCCGCCAGAGATATTCTGTGTGCGGTCTATTTCTATGATCACGTTGCCTGTGGCATAGCAAGCGGTCAAGGTGGCACCAAAAATCGTCTGACCTGCCACGCCGCCGACATCGACCATTCCCTTCACTGTGGCAGAGGAACTGCATCCGGTGATGGGACTGTCCCTTTGAACACCCACCACACCGCCGACGCTCACCGTGCCGCTAATGCTGCCCGACACCGAGCAGTTTTCAATGGTGCCCCAGCTAAATCCTGCCACGCCGCCGGCATAACCCAACCTGTGATTGCATGTTATCTGTATGCCATCCATCACCACATTCTTCACCGTAGCGGCGCCATTATTGAAATTACCGAGATAGCCGAACAGACCCGCATATTTGTCATTTGTCGTAACGGTCAGCCCCGTGATGGTATGGCCGCCACCGTCGAAGGTGCCGGTGTATGAGTTGTCGTAGTCTGTGCCTATCGGCGTCCAGTCTTTGCCTGTGAGGTCAATGTCGGCGGTGAGGGTAATGTTAATGTCGGTCTTACCTCCGTTCACTAATTTGGCTATATTCATCAGACCATCGGCGGAGGTCACGGTGTAGCTGCCGTTGCTCTCTATGGTATAGCCCAGGTCTTTTGCCGCAGCGAGGGAGACGGTGTAGGTATATTCACCGCCCGCCTGCCAGTCGGTAGCATTCTTCATCTTATAAACGAAGGTCTTGCCGTTAGTGAAGGTGCAGGTAATGAAGGCCGTGCCAGCTGCCACACTTTGCGGGGCTACGATGGCGGTGTAGGTGTTGCTGCCCTTGTCATACGGGGTGATTTTATCTGGATTGTCATTCTCGGTGGAGAGACCCGTCAGCTGCACGGATGCCAGCCCCTCGGTGTAGTCCGTCAGAACGATGGTCACCCGCGCCGTGCGGTGGGTGAAGCGGAGCGTGGGGCTACCGTAGGTCACCGTCTGTCCGTCGGCTACGATGAGGTCGCTGCCCTCAAAGTCTTTCTGGGCACTTTGGTTGGCTTTTACCTTTACCGCAGGTGGAGTTGTCTCGCCCTCGGTGTAGGGCCACCACGCTGTGACGGTGATGTCGTTGTGGTTGGTCCAGTAGTACGGGTCGGTGGAGGTCAGCGTGGCGCTGGTGGGGTCGGCGGTGGAGGGCGTCACGTTGTACGTCTTTACCGTGCCGTCCATCATGACTGCCACGCTCTGCACACCCTCCCAATTGCCGTCCACCGGGGCACGGGTGCCGGCGGTGGCTGTCGCGGCGGGGTTCAGCCCCGTGGCGGTGAAGACGATGGGTGTGCCTTCCGCCCCTTCTGGTAGGAAGCCCGCTTCGTCCTGTGTGCAGGCGGCAAGGCCGAGCAGCAGGGCGATGGCTGCGGATATATGGATGGTTGTTCGTTTCATGATGCGTGTTGTTTAGGGGTTGTTATTGTTTCTTTTGCAGTACGGGCAGACCGTCTGTGCCGAGTGCCCACTGGTAGTCATTGTCGGTGAGGGCGATGTTCATGCCGTCGACGGCTGTCTGCCATTTCACGGTCGCGCCGTCCACCTTCGTGGCATCTACCGTTCCTCCAAAATTACGGAATTCTCCTCGCTCGGCATTGCCTCCCCAATAACAGGAAGTTATAGTATTGTAGTTGAAACGCACTATAGCTCCAGATTCATAATCTTTCAATGTGCCGTCAAACCAGCAAGCTGTGATACTGCCATAATTTAAATCGGCTATACCACAAGTTCTACCATATGCAGAAATTTTTCCCGTCACAGAGCAGGCAATGATTTGACCCTCATTTTGCTCCACTATTCCAGCTGCTGATCCACTACTGCCATACAGATTCACATCTATGAGTTGTAGGTTCTTTATCACACCACGTACATTTAATAACCCAAAAAGTTCAGTAGTCGCTGCTGAAAAGTTTAATCCCGTAATGCGGTGTCCCTGCCCATTAAAGACGCCGGAGTAGCCAGGCCATGTGTCTATCCGTGTCCAATCCCTACCCGTCAGGTCGATGTCGGCGGTGAGGGTGCAATTAATCGATTCGTCCTTTTGTGCGGCTTTGTTCCATGCCAGTAGGCCGTCAGCGTTATAGACCATGTAACTGCCGTCGTTCTGTATAGAATAGCCCAAATCCTCAGCCTCGCCGCTCTCGCCGCCGCCGTCAACCCAGCTGCCGATGGTGCAACCCTCTAACGTCAGGCCGGTGGTGTTCACCTTAACGGTATATTTATAGCGGCTGCCCGCTTCTAATACGACGTTGTTCTGCGGACGGAAGTAGAAGGTGCCGCCGCCGAGTTCCACCTTGACGAACGGCTTGCCTGCCGCAACGGTCTGCGGGGCGGTCAGTGCCTCGTAGGTGTTGCCGCTTGCGTTGTAGGTCTTGATGGCGGTCGGGTTGCCGTTATCGGCGGACAGGCTCACGAGGCTCACCGTGGCACCGGCGACGCTCGTGAATCCCGTGCCGGGCTTCAGTTCGATTGTCACGCGTGCCGTGCGGTGGGTAAATTCAAGAGTCGGGTTGTTAAATTCCACCTTCCGGTTCTCAGCAGAGATGAAGTCGCTGTTCTGGAAGTCAGCCAGTTTGCTTTGGTCTTCTGCCACCTTCACGGCAGGCATCTGTGTGATGTCGGCATTGTCGAAGGGCCACCATGCCGATACGGTAATCGGGTCGCGGCTGGTCCAGTAGTACGGGTCGTTCTCGCGTGAAAGCGTGGCACTCTTGAAATCGGTAGAAGCCGTTACGGTGTATTCCTTTACCGCATCGCCCATCTTGAGTGCCACGGAAGTGACGCCCTGCCAGTCGCCGTCCACAGCGGCACGGGTGGAAGGGGCTGCCAGCGGCGTTGCTTCTACGGACAATCCGGTGGCACGGATGACGACGGGGTATTCACCTTCGGGCAGACGGTTATCGCCAGCAAGTTCGTCCTGCGTGCAGGCGGCGAGGGCGAACAGCAGTGCGGTGGCTGCGGGGATAAATAATCTATGTCTCATAATTCTTCATTCTAATCGATTAATTATTAACATCCTACAGGTCAGCACCCACATCTCCACCGTCTATATCGTTCCACTTTGCAATGGTGGCTTCGCTGACTTCAAGGACTTTGTTGCGTACCTTGACGGTATAGGTATAGTTGTTGCCCGCCAGCAGTGCGCCATCGGGCATGGTGAGTGTGGCATGATATTCCTGACCTTTGTAATTCACAACCAACGGCAGGGATGCAACTGTCTGCGGGAAGAGGATGATCGATGACGTGAGATTGCCGTCTGCCAGATTCATGGTCAGTTCTCCGGTCTGTAGTCCGTTGTCTGCGGTGGCAATACCGTCGGCCGTGTTGAACGTACCGGTGAGTAACAATCCGTCCAGCGTGTAACGTTCAGGCTTGACCACGCTGAAATTCACGCCGTCGCCCGCCTCGAAGGTAAGGGTTATCTGGCTCATGCGGTGGTGGAAGGAGTTGTCTTCACCGCCTTTGGCGGTTTTGTCGGTGAAGCTTACTACCGGGTTGTTTTTGTCTCCCGTGGCTCCTGAAGCAAAGAGGAAGTCGATGGCAGGCTGGTTCTGCTGCGCCGTGGCATCGGTCGTGGCTGTGAGGATGCCTCCCGCCGCGTTGTACGGATAGTAGGCGCGGAAAGTATGGGTCTTTGCATCTTCGATATAGATAACCTTTCCTTCTGCCTCAAATTTCCCGTTTTTCAGGATGAAAGGCACGTTGCCGTACTGGGAATCGTTGCCGATGTCGGTGATGCCGATACGGTCGCCGGCAGTCCAGGTGGTTCCGCTGGCGCGGGTGGCGGGGGCGATGTTGGCGGTAAACTGGGCGGCCACGGGGTCACCGTTCAGGTTCTCGTTGTCGTTGTTGCAGGCTACCAGTGCGAGGGCGAGCGCTGCAAGTGTAAAAAATCTTGTCTTCATTATATCCAATAGTTCGTTAAATTTTCCAGGCCCTAAGCGGC
>ENA-OOXM01001869-OOXM01001869.1-human-gut-metagenome-genome-assembly--contig:-NODE-1869-length-14824-cov-15.144492_pt1 | contig 14824 bp, 10 predicted proteins | sample MGYA00241589_ERZ501347 | MGnify/ENA primary metagenome ERZ501347 (study PRJEB25962, sample SAMEA2042832) | human gut metagenome | biome: human gut; feature: human-associated habitat; material: faeces...
AGCGCCCATCGCTGTCCTCACTATGCCTATGCGCGGCTCATTGCTCGCGTAAACTTTCAATTTACAAAACATTTAAAAACAGTATTGACTTTTTCCCGGCATATGGTAATATAAACATATGAACAGTGGCTCATATGAATGAATATTAAAACTAAATGCAAATCATTAGCATCTAAAAAGCAGGAAATGCTAATGGAGAAAGAGGAGGATATTACCATGAAGAAAACTTACAAGATCGAAGTAGATTGTGCAGCATGTGCTCTGAAGATGGAGGATGCAGCGAAGAAGGTAGAAGGCGTTACCGATGCGACCGTCAGCTTCATGACCCAGAAGATGAAAGTGGAATTCGCTGACGGCAGCGATGAGAAGGCCGTTATGGAGAATGTGGTAAAAGCCTGCAAGAGAGTAGAGGACGATTGCGAAATTTATTTATAGGATGAATTCCGGAAGGAGAGCAGATACTCTCTTTACCGGGAGACTTGATAATTTCGTAGGAAAGCAAGGAGGATTCCTATGACAAAGAAACAGAAAAAAGTATTGATCCGCATTATTGTAGCGGCAATCTTATTAGTTATTTTACATTTTGTTCCACTGGAAGGACTGTGGCTGGGATTGCTGTACCTGATCCCTTACGCGGTGATCGGATATGATATTTTAAGAAAAGCCGTTCTGGGCATCATGCATGGTCAAGTGTTTGATGAGAATTTCCTGATGGCAGTAGCGACAGTAGGTGCTATGGGACTGGGAGAGTACTCCGAGGGCGTGGCAGTTATGCTGTTCTACCAGATCGGCGAATTGTTCCAGTCGGTCGCTGTAGGCAAAAGCCGCCAGAATATCAGTGCACTGATGGATATCCGTCCCGACTATGCTAATATCGAGGCCGAAGACGGCAGTCTGGAGCAGGTAGATCCTGATGATGTAGAGATCGGAACCATTATCGTGGTACGTCCCGGTGAGAAAGTTCCCATTGACGGTGTGGTCGTGGAAGGTACTTCCACTCTGAATACCAGTGCCCTGACCGGTGAAAGTGTTCCCAGAGAGATCACTGTGGACCAGAATGTGATCAGCGGCTGTGTGAACCTGACAGGACTATTAAAGATCCGTACTACCAAGGAATTCGGAGAATCCACGGTATCCAAGATCCTGGATCTGGTAGAGAACTCCAGCATGAAGAAGTCCAAATCTGAGAACTTTATTACGAAGTTCGCACGATATTATACCCCGGCTGTCTGCTATAGTGCCCTGGCCCTGGCCATCCTGCCACCTGTGATCAACCTGATCATGGGCAACCCGGCAGCCTGGAGCACCTGGATCATCCGTGCTCTGACCTTCCTGGTAATCAGTTGTCCCTGCGCGCTGGTCATTTCCATTCCTTTGAGCTTCTTCGGAGGAATCGGTGCGGCAAGTGCCTGCGGCATTTTGGTGAAGGGATCCAACTATCTGGAAGCGATGTCTGAGACTAAGTATGTGGTATTTGACAAGACCGGTACCCTGACCAAAGGTGTATTCGATGTAACGGGTATCTATCCCGGTCAGGGATTTACAGAGGAAGAACTGCTGGAGTATGCTGCTTATGCGGAGAGTTATTCCAGTCATCCCATCAGCAAGAGCCTGAAGAACGCTTATGGAAAAGAACTGGATGCCTCTAACGTCAGTGATGTGGAGGAGATCAGCGGACACGGTGTAACTGCCAAAGTGAATGGCAGACAGGTGGCAGCCGGCAATGCAAAGCTGATGAAGAGCCTGAACCTGGCTTATACGGAAAATACCGGTGTAGGTACAGTGGTTCATGTGGCGGTAGACGGTAACTATGCAGGATACATCCTGATCTCCGATGTGATCAAGGATGGTGCGAAGGAAGCAATTGCCTCCCTGAAAAATTCCGGCGTGAAGAAATGCATCATGCTGACCGGTGACAGCAAAACAGTTGCAGAACATGTGGCCGGTGAGTTAAAATTAGATGAGGTACACAGTGAGCTGCTTCCCGCAGACAAGGTAAGTTGCGTGGAGAAGCTGTTGCAGGAGAAGGGTGCGAAGGAAAAACTGGCATTCGTGGGCGATGGTATCAACGATGCACCGGTATTGTCCCGTGCTGACATTGGTATCGCCATGGGAGCACTTGGTTCTGATGCAGCCATTGAAGCTGCAGACGTGGTCCTGATGGATGACAATCCTGCCAAGATTGCCCTGGCTATGCGGATTTCCCGCAAATGTCTGCGTATCGTCTACGAGAACATCGTATTTGCGCTGGCAGTCAAAGCCATCTGCCTGATCCTGGGTGCGCTGGGTATCGCCAATATGTGGGTTGCTATCTTCGCAGATGTAGGAGTGATGGTACTGGCTGTTCTCAATGCCATCAGATGCCTGCGCATTAAAAACAATTAACCGGATGCAGTAAAAATATGTCGGCGTCATGAGATAGCCGGTGTTCCGGGAGAACAGGTGAACATGCAGACTTTTTTTTCAGAAATTACAGCACTGTGCAGGAACGAACAATTTCTGCACAGTGTGATGGAAAAATATCATTATGATCCGGAAGAATATCCCAATCTGAAGAGGCTGGCAGGTGAGATGATCCCCTGCCTGGAGACAGAAGCGGGATGGCAGGACAGAGAAATCAAAGAGACTTTTCCCGGGAGGGATCAGTCTTTTTTGGCTGTAGGCATTACCCTGGGAAAAGGGATCGATGCACTGCAGGAAAAGTATTTGCAGAACGGATTTCTGACAGAGAGTTATATGATCGAGGTGCTGTCCAGTGAATTATTATTAAAAAGCTACCGGGTTTATACAGAGTGGGTGGCTGTACATCGGAATCTGCATGTTGCCAGACTGCATTTTTTAGGTGGGGAGATTTCTGAGACTTCGGAACCCCAAATAGGCAGTCTGCTGCGGTTGGAGAACCTGCCCATGCTTCTGCAGAAGCTTGCATTGCCGGTTACCTGTAATACAGCGTATTGTATGATCCCGAAAAAAAGTGTGGTATTTTATGCGGAGCTGACGAAGGATCCTTTTACCAAATGTGCCGGAATCTGTCTGGGGTGCGGCAGGAGAGACTGCCCGAACCGCATGGAGGAAAAAGAGAATTTTCCTTTGCGATTTGCGGATATGACGGACCGTCCGTTGTCTTATGGGTATGCCAGAATTTTTTCCAAGAGCACAGATGAAAATGGAAGATAACGTACAAAACAGAAGTCTCTATTGGCCGAAATATTCGAAAAATCCTATAGTCATACCCGGAGCAGGGCATTGAAGGTTTCCTCTAAATTCAGTCTGCCGTAGCCCCATTCCCGGTTGGGGTAGTTCAGACCCTGCGTACGCACAGCACCGCGTATGAAATAACTGCGGATCTCCCGGCTTTCCGCCAGCCGGTTATTGCCCTCAATGACTGACCATTGGAAAAACTGTGCTACGGCTCCGGCAGTGATAGCGGCAGCCATGCTGCTTCCCGTACGGCATCCGTCAATGGTGGAGATATTGACTCCGGGAGCGGATAAGTCCGGACGGATCTGCCCGGTGCGTCCGAAGCCTCTGCCGGATTCTGCGTAAAAACTGTTATTTTCCGCATTGTAAGCAGAAACACTCAGAACCTCCGGCGCCATCGAGGGCTCCGTCAGAGTCATGTCGGGATCCGGATTGAGAAAATATACCGGAGTAGACAGAAATTCTGTGATAGGCAGCCACATGTGAAAATTACCGTTATATAAACTACCGGAAGCAGAGACATGAAAGGTCCAGATACCTGGGGTAGGATCCTGGATGCGTACAAGGATCAGTTCCTCGCCGGAATTTTCTTCCACAAGAGCAGAGTCGATAGTGACTCTGCTTTTTTCATAAATAAAGGAATAGGTCACACTTTGCTGCAATCCCAGGCGCAGTTCGGGAATATTTTCCCCGCCGGGAGTGCGGATGCTCAGATTAAAAGCATCCGGCAGAGCACCCCAAAGCTCCAGCCAGAATCCGATACAGCCTTCGCTGACCCGAATCTCCACATTCCGGGAATCCTCCCCAGGTGTCTGAGCGCTTAGTCTTCCATGGTAATGGTGTGAGGCGTTCCCTTCATTTCCCCCGCAGACGATGGCGGCACGGCTTCTGCGGACAGCGAGAGAAGAGAGATACCGTGACAGGGAGGAATTGCCCGCGTGATCTCCCTGGTTGGTTCCCAGCCCCAGACAGATGACTACCGGACGTTCGAAGAGCCGCACGAAGGATTCCGCATATTTGATGCCCAGCATAATATCATTTTCCTGATAGGCGGGAACACCCTCGGGCACCAGATAAAAGCTGCGCAGATATTGCTTACATTCCTTGAGCTTCACCACGACGATGTCGGCACCCGGTGCAGCACCGATATAAGGATTGCCTTGTCTGACGACACTGCCGGCTGCGACTCCGGCGAGGATACTGCCGTGTCCGTTTTCGTCCCGGGAGGGAACGATGGAATAAGGATCCTCGGAACGCAACGCCAGGTTAATATCCTCTCTGCGGTATTCAGAACCATATTTTAACCCATCAGGGGGCGTTCCGGTCTGAACCGTCTGATCCCAGATCGCCAGGACACGGCTGTTGCCGTTCTCGTCCAGAAACACAGGATTTTGGTAATCAATACCGGTATCGATAAAACACAGGATCACGCCCTGCCCCGTGAGACTTAGGGGCGGACGCTGTACCTGGGTGATCCCACTGGCGATCAGGCTTGCCGGATCAAAGGGAGCGGCACCGGGTGGCGTCTCACCGGAGGGAGATAGCTGCATGAGCCCATAAAGCTTTGGCATATTGTGATAGGGAAAAAAATCAATCTTTGGATTGCGGATTCCCAGATTGGCCAGATACAAAATCAAAAAATCTTCTCCGATGCGTTCATAACAATTATTGTCATCTCCCAGAAATTCCGATGCGGAAAAGTCTGTGATAATGTCATAGGTGTCCTCTGACAGGATCATTTCCTTGCAGTCCATGGCGTTGCTCCGAAGAATCCATTTTTATAATATATACAACGGGATGAATTTTGGTGTGTATGCGTGGGGAGATCCATGACATAAGGGAAAAGCTATAGTACATAAAATATTATGAATATTATAGAAGAGACGGGTAGAAATACCGGTAAGGGATCGTGAGATGTGGGAAAATCCTATTTTCAAAAAAGTATGGGAAGTCGGGAAAAAATCAGCGGTATTGATGAAGAAACATTATAAGAATGGTCTGATGTTGGGAGTGCTCTTGCTGGCAATGTTTTTCCTCGGAAGAAGCATCGGAGCCATTGCCTACGGTCTGCGTATGCAGCGGGAAATAAAGACACAGGCGACGGCGGGAACTGCGCTGGCGAACACGGTAGCGTTATTTTCAGCAGAAAACTGGGGATTGGGATTCGGGACGGAAGGAACACAGCCCACCGGCACGGCATCTGCGGAAGAACTAAAAGAGTACAATGCTTATTATGTGGGAGATGCGGAGGAGAAAAAGATCTATCTCACTTTTGATTGTGGCTATGAGAACGGTAATAGCTCTGCTATATTAGATGCATTGAAAAAGCATAATGCACCGGCGACCTTTTTTGTGGTAGGACATTTTCTGGAGTCGGCGCCGGAGATGGTGAAACGCATGGTGGAGGAAGGACATACCGTGGGAAACCATACCTATCATCATTATGACATGTCGAAAATTTCTGATCCGGCGGTTTTCCGGAAGGAGATGGATGACGTGAGAACTCTTTTTCAGGAGATCACCGGTACGGAGATGGCGATGTACTACCGGCCGCCCCAGGGAAAATACAGTGAGACGAATCTGCAGATGGCAAAGGATCTGGGGTATTCCACTTTTTTCTGGAGCCTGGCATATGTGGACTGGAACGTGGATGCACAGCCCAGCCACGAGGAAGCTTTTTCCAAGCTGACAGGCAGGATCCACCCCGGAGCGGTGGTGCTGTTACATAATACCTCGAAGACCAATGGGGAGATTCTGGATGAACTGCTCACAAAATGGGAAGAAATGGGTTATACCTTCGGAAAATTGGAAGAACTGGTGCAGTAGGGTTTGACTTCCCCTGCACCATACCCTATAATAGAGGACAGAAAAATATACTGGAGGACAACCATGGAAAAAGAACTGGTAGTTGTCATTGATTTTGGCGGACAGTACAATCAGCTGGTCGCCAGAAGAGTCAGAGAATGCAATGTATATTGCGAGATCTACTCTTACAAGACAGACTTGAATAAGATAAAAGCGATGAATCCCAAGGGAATCATCCTGACCGGCGGCCCCGCAAGCTGCTATGAACCCGGTGCAGCTACCTGCTCCGAGGATTTGTTTAACTTAGGAGTTCCCGTGCTGGGACTCTGTTACGGCGCACAGCTGATGACCCATGTGTTGGGTGGTAAGGTAGAACGTGCAGCCGTTCGGGAATATGGCAAGACTGAGGTGAAGGTAGACCGCAGTTCCAAGCTGTTTTCCGATGTATCCGAGAATACGATCTGCTGGATGAGCCATTTCGACTATATTTCGAAGCTGGCACCCGGTTTCCGTGCCGTAGCTACCACTGCAAACTGCCCTGTGGCAGCAGCAGAGTGTGTAGAGCGCGGACTGTATGCGATCCAGTTCCATCCGGAAGTACTCCACACCGTGGAAGGCTCCAAGATGCTGTATAATTTCGTACGTAATATCTGCGGATGCTGCGGTGACTGGAAGATGGATTCCTTCGTGGAAGAGTCCATTAAGGCAATTCGTGAGAAGGTTGGTAATGGTAAAGTCCTCTGTGCATTGTCCGGCGGCGTGGATTCCTCCGTGGCAGCAGTACTGTTATCCAAGGCAGTCGGCGAGCAGCTGACCTGTGTCTTTGTAGATCACGGTCTGCTTCGTAAGAACGAGGGCGACGAGGTAGAAGCAGTCTTCGGTCCCAACGGTAATTATGACCTGCACTTCATCCGTGTGAATGCGCAGGAGCGTTTCTACAGCAAGCTGGCAGGTGTATCCGAGCCGGAGCATAAGAGAAAGATCATCGGTGAAGAGTTCATCCGTGTATTCGAGGAAGAGGCGAAGAAGATCGGTGCCGTGGATTTCCTGGTACAGGGAACCATCTATCCCGATGTGGTAGAGAGCGGACTGGGTGGTGAATCCGCAGTGATCAAGTCCCATCACAACGTAGGCGGCCTGCCCGACTATGTAGATTTCAAGGAGATCATCGAGCCTCTGCGCAACCTGTTCAAGGATGAGGTCCGTAAGGTAGGACTGGAGCTTGGCATTCCCGAGCATCTGGTATTCCGTCAGCCGTTCCCCGGTCCCGGACTGGGTATCCGTATCATCGGCGAAGTGACCGCTGAGAAGGTCAAGATCGTACAGGATGCAGATGCCATCTACCGCGAGGAAATCGCTAACGCAGGTCTGGACCGCGAGATCAACCAGTACTTCGCAGCCCTGACCAATATGAGATCCGTAGGCGTTATGGGTGATGAGAGAACCTATGATTACGCCATCGCATTGAGAGCCGTGAAGACCATCGACTTCATGACCGCAGAGAGCGCACAGATCCCTTATGAAGTATTACAGAAGGTGACCAGCAGGATCATCAATGAGGTGAGCCATGTGAATCGGGTAATGTATGATATTACCAGTAAGCCGCCCGGAACGATTGAGTTTGAATAACCTTTTGTGAAAAATAAGCCATTATTTACAAACGTTCCAAACAAAAAAGGTTAAGCTTTGGCAACAATTTGGCAACACAATCTAACGAAAAAGTGTTAAGCAAAAAATAATGTAAATTACAATATGAAAGAAGACCTTACTGATTTTCTTTTCCAAACTGGAGAGGAATTTCGGTGAGGTCTTCTTTTTATCTATCCGTCACTTGTATGGTCTGTTGCCATTGGAAAAGGAATTAAAGCAGACCACTTTTTTTCATTTCTTCTGATAGTGCATCCTGGAGTTCTGTATCCAAATTAACCGTTATTAGGAATGATTATGGCAGATATGATAATGTGCCAGTAAAGGTGAAAGCAGAGCTATTCCAATTTTCTGTTGATGATTTTGAAGGGGATATGAAACTGCATTCATTGGTGTTAAAAGAGCTTAATGTGAATTATTACAACAATGAAAAACGTTGGAATAGGAGTAGGTAAGAAAAATTATTGACAAGATGGACAGGTACTTTATTGACTAATAATATCAGTTCTTTATATGTATTTAAGAGATTGAAAAAATCAATTTCAGATTGAAATAAACTGGATTTGATGATATAATGAAAAAGAAATGATAAATAGTTGTAATGATACGAAAGGGATTAATAATGGCAATCAGATACAACAAATTATGGAAGAAATTAATAGATGAAAATATGATGAAAGTTGACCTTAGAGATCAGGCAGGAATTACAACAAATGCACTGGCGAAACTAGGGAAGAATGAACATGTAAGTACACAAGTTTTGGAAAAAGTATGTAAAGTATTGCATTGCGAGATACAGGATATCATGGAATTTGTTCCAGACGAGGAAAGGGAAGAAAAGTAATATGGCTAAGAAGAAAACAACTGAAAAGGCATTGAACATAGATAATATTTTATTTAACTGTAGAGATTATTTGCGTGCGGCACGTAATTCCGGCTCATTCTTTGAAAAAAGAGATATGATGCTTACGCTAGTGTTCTTGAGGTTTATCGGCGAAAAGTATGAGGATGGAATTGAAAATCTAAAACAGACACTTAAAGAGCAGGGATTAGATCCGGAAGATGAGAACATTAGAGCAGCATTCTTTGATGATGCTACTTTTGCAGATGGTACATATAATTTACCACCAGAAGCAAGATGGTCGACTATTATCAGTACACCGGCACCACAGCTTAATGTTGCACTAGATACAGCTTTGCAAAGGCTTGAGGAAGAAGATCCACAGTTGAAAGGCTGTTTTGTTAAAGGAACATTTACAGCACGCAATTTAGCAGCTAATGACATAAAGAAAATTGTTGATGAAGTGAACAAAATCAGTCATAAGACATTTGGAGAGGAAAAAGACCTTATTGGTCGTGTATACGAATACTTTCTTAAGGAGTTTGCGGTAAATGCTACAAAGGAGGAAGGAGAATTTTATACACCTCATGACGTAGTTCAACTCATTGCAACGATGATTGAGCCTTATGATGGCACCTTATATGATCCTTGCTGTGGTTCAGGAGGAATGTTTATTCAGAGTGCTGAACTTGTAAAGTCAAAGCAGGGAAACTTAAATGGTATCAATGTATATGGTCAGGAAAAAGAACCGGCTACATATCGCCTTGCGAAAATGAATTTGGCTTTGCGTGGAATAAGCCATAATTTAGGAGAAGAAGCAGATTCATCATTTACACATGATTTACACAAGGGGTTGCACTTTAACTATATTATGGCAAATCCACCTTTTAATCTGAAAGGCTGGTATAATGACAATTTGAAAAATGACGGTCGTTGGTCTGACTATCAAACACCACCTGAAAGTAACGCAAATTATGCCTGGATTTTACATATACTTTCACATTTGAAGAAAACTGATGGAGTAGCAGGATTCCTTCTTGCGAATGGTGCATTGAATGATAGCGATACATTGGAAATACGTAAGGAATTGATTCAGAATGATAAAATTGAGGCTATCGTTGTTCTACCAAGAGAATTGTTTATTACAACAGATATCAGTGTTACTCTTTGGATACTGAATCAGAATAAAAAAGGCGGAAAATATCATGGAAGAAATCTCCGAAACCGCGAGCATGAGATACTCTTTATGGATTTACGCCAATGGACAGAAAATGCTGTTAAGGGTGAGAGCAAAAAGAAAGTTCGTTTAGATACAGAACAAATTGAGAAGGCAGCAGATATTTATCACACATGGCAATGTGAGGGAACTGATGGAGCAGACTATGAGATGCCAGAACTTTACCGTAATGTGTGCATTAATGAAATTGAAAATAAAGGCTGGGCTCTTACACCAAGCAAATACATTGAGTTTATTGACCATGATTTAGAAATTGACTATGAAAAAGAAATGGCCCGTATTCAATCTGAAATGAAAGAGATTATGAGGCAGGAAAAGAAATCCCAGCAGATGCTGGAAGATGCATTTAGGGGGATTGGATATGGGATTGACTAAATATAAGTTACAACAATTGATTGAAGTATGTAGTGGTGGAAATGAAAATTTAAAATATGGTTTAGACGCTGTTAAAGGCATATCTGTTAATAAAGAATTTATTGAAACAAAGGCAGATTTATCGGGAGTATCATTAAAAAACTATACTGTTGTACATCCAAAGTCTTTTTCATTTGTAACAGTTACTTCAAGAAATGGAAATAAAATTTCTATAGCATATAATAATTCGAAAGAATCATTTATTGTGTCATCATTCTACGTTACTTTTAAACTAAATAAATTAGGAAAGAAAGTATTGTTGGAAGAATATTTATTTCTTTTGTTGAGTCGACCTGAATTTGATAGGTATGCAAGACGAGATTCATGGGGCTCAGCACGAGAATATTTTTACTTTGATAATATGTGTGAAGTTAATATTGAGTTACCACCTATACAAATTCAAAAAAAATATGTGGCCGTTTATAATTCGATGTGTGAAAACCAGAAGAACTATGAGAGAGGGCTAGATGATTTAAAGCTTGTTTGTGACGCATATATTGAAGATTTAAGACGGAAACTGCCGTGCGATATTATTGGTAATTACGTGCATCAATATAATGAAAAAAATAATAATGGAGAAATTACATTAGAACAGGGAATTAATATAAACAAAAGGTTTATTAATCCACAAAGGACGAATGACAATTTCTATGGGAGGAAGATTGTTAGAACAGGTCAAATAGCTTATTGTACTCAGTTAAATAATGAAAATATTGCAGTTGCATTGAGAACAGGACCAGATTGTATTGTGTCAAATGTTTATGATGTAATAGAGTTCAATGAGAATAGTGGACTTATACCAGAATATTTGATGTTATGGCTTGTTCGTGCTGAGTTTGGACGATTTGTATATTGGGCTTCACAAGGAACATCATATGAATTCCTTGCATATGATAATTTGGCTAATTATAAGATTCCAGTTCCAGATTATGAGGTTCAGAAATCAATTGTTGGAATATATAACGTTTATAATGAACGCAGAGAGATTAACGAAAAACTCAAAGCACAGATAAAAGATATCTGTCCTATTCTTATCAAAGGGTCTATAGAACAGGCAAGACAAGCAAAGGAGGCATAGTCTATGGCAAGATTAAAAGAATACAATGGTCATTATTGTGAATCAGAATATGAATATGCCTTCATTGGATTTTTAGAAGCGGAAGGTTGGAAGTATTCTTCTGGCAATAATATCCATCGTGTTACAAAAAGAGATGTACTGATTGCTGATGATTTCAAGAAGTTTATAGCAGACACCAACCCGGATTTGACAGAAGACGAGGTGACGCAGATATATGATAATGTTCGTCTTGTAGGTGCGGAAAGTGATTTTGCCACTTTGCACAAAGTATATGGCTGGATGGTAAATGGTGTTCAGTTTACACCGCAGGATGGGCTACCAAGAATGATACCACTTATTGATTTTGACAATTGGGATAAGAATATCTTCCGTGTAGTGAATCAGTTTACGGTAGAATATACAAACAATGGTCAAAAAGAAAATCGTAGACCGGATGTGCTTTTGTTTGTAAATGGTATGCCACTATGCGTTATTGAGCTTAAAAATCCTGCTGATGCGAATGCGACTATTTACGATGCTTGGGAGCAAATTAATATTCGCTACTGGAGGGATATTCCACATCTTTTACACTATTGCCCTTTGGCTTGCATTTCAGATGGTGTGAAAACAAGATTAGGTACAGTGCGTACACCTTACGAGCATTTTTATGCTTGGCGTAGAGTAAATGATGGTGATGTGGTATCTACGTTGCCTTTTGCAGAAACAGAAACTATGATAAAGGGTGTTTATTCACCAGAGCGATTCTTGGAGATTTTCAGAGATTATATTTATTTTCAGGATAGTATTTATGATAGTGATGAGCGAGAAATTGTATGCAGATATCCTCAGTTTTTTGCTGCAAGATTACTCAAACATAGTATTATCAAATCGGTAGTTGAAAAAAGTGGTAAAGGTGGAACATACTTTGGTGCAACTGGATGTGGAAAAACATATACGATGGCTTTTCTTGCACGTCAGCTTGCACTTCGTTGTACGGATATTCCGGAAATCGGTTCACCAACAATTATATTAATTGTTGACAGAGATGAACTGCAAAAACAAGGTTCAAAACTTTTTACAAAGAGTAAAGAGTTTCTTAATCTGGGTGAAGTATCTGTTGTAAAAAACAGAGCACAGTTGAGGCAGGAACTTGGTGCAAGACAAAGTGGCGGTTTTTATATTTGTACCATTCAGAAATTCTGCGACAGGGAAGATGACAAAATCGGGCTTATCAATGATAGGCAGAATATTATATGTTTTTCAGATGAGGCTCACAGAACTCAGCTTGAACATTCTAAGAAAATTCAGTTTAGTAAGGATACCGATGAAAATATGAAAGCTATGGTTTCAAAACCATATGCAAAAGTATTGAAGGAAGCATTTCCACATGCTACTTTCGTCGGTTTTACCGGAACGCCTATTGCGGAAACTTATCAGACCTTTGGTGATGAAATTGACCGATATACAATGGATCAGGCAGTTGCAGATGGACTTACTGTTTCCATTAAGTATCATCCGCGTATTGCAAAGGTATTGCTTGATAATAAAAAAGTAAAAGAAATTGAGAATTATTATAAAAAATGTGCAGATGATGGTGCAACATATGAGGATATCGAAGCAAGTAAGAAAGCAATGAGCTCCATGGAAATAATTCTTGGTGAGCCTTCCAGACTTGAGCGTCTTGCTACAGATATCCACAACCATTATGTTGCGTCTTGTGCAGGTGATCCGGATAGAATACAAAAAGCAATGGTTGTATGTTCTAATAGAAAAATTGCTTATGCATTATTACAGAAGTTTAAGGATAAATACCCGGAATGGTTTGAGGAAAAGAAATCACCGGATGGGGTTTCTGTAACAGAAGAGGAACTGAAAGAATTGAAACCGATGCCATTTATGGCAATGGTATCTAGTGTCGGCAGTAATGATGAAAAAGATATGTATGATTATCTTGGCGGAGTTAAAAATGATAAGCGTTCAGAAGAATTGGATGCTGCTTTTAAACAGGAAAAATCAAATTTCAGTATTGTCATTGTTGTAGATATGTGGATTACGGGCTTTGATGTTCCTTGCCTTACATATTTATATAATGATAAACCTCTCAAAAAGCATTTGCTGATACAGACAATAAGCCGTGTAAACAGAAAATATCCGGGGAAAGAATATGGTATGGTTATCGACTATATTGGTATTCGCGACAATATGCGTGAAGCTATGAAGGTATATGGAGGAGATACATCTGTTGCACCGACATCCGATGATGTCGAGCAGGCTACATCAGTGTTTAGAGAAGAACTAGAAGTGTTGAAAAACATGTTCACAGGTTATGATTTATCACCATTTTTAAATCCGGAATGTGATCCTATAGAACGATACAGACTCCTTGCAAAAGCAGCGGAATATGTATTTGTATCAACAGAAGAATTACAGTCGGAAGGAAATAAAGGTGTTCAGAAAGTTTCTTTCAAAACCTACTTTTTAAAGACAGTAAAACGAATGAGGGCAGCTTTTGATATTTGTCAGCCTTCCGGTTATCTTGGGGAAGAAGAATCTGCACTTGCACAATGCTTTATGGCTATAGCAGGTTTTGTTCGTAAGATGAGCGGAACAAGTGAAGTAGATACTGATACGATGAATCGTGCAGTTTCAAAGATGGTTGAAGAAGCATTAAAATATAATCAGGTGGAAAGTGTTCTTGAAAGCGGAGAGGAAGAAGATATTTTTTCTCCGGAATATTTTGAAAAATTATCTGATGTCAAAATGCCGGCAACTAAATTGGAACTTCTTGTCAAAATGCTTCGTAAACAGATTAAGGAGTATGGGAAGGTTAACAGATTAGCTGCAAAGACGTATCAGGAAATGTTGGAAAAGACTATTGCGGAATACCATGAGAGACGTAAACATCTTTCTGCGGAAGAAGCAGGTGAGGCACAGGAACAAGTTTCGGAAGACATTATTAAAATTGCAACAGAGCAGGCGTTAGCTATACTTAGAGCAATGGATGAAAATAGAGAAAGCTTCCGAAAAATAGGACTTACTTTTGAGGAAAAGGCATTTTATGATATTTTGATTTCTATGCGTGACCAATATAATTTTGAGTATGGAACGGATAAAGAGGTTGACGGTATTGTAATCAATGATAAGTGCAAAAACTTGGCAATAAAGGTAAAGGAAATCATTGATACAAAATCTTCCTTTGCTGATTGGCTTAACAATCAAAATGTAAGAGACCAGTTGAAACTGGAAATAAAGATTTGCCTAGTAAAGAATGGCTATCCACCACAATATAGCCCGGAAGTATTTAAGAAAGTTATGGAGCAGGTGGAGAATTTTGAGGAGTATTCTCTTGAAACAGTAGAAAAAGGTAATAATGCTTCTGCGAAGATATATCAATATGAGATGCCAGAAGGTAATGTGATGATGGTTGCAGAGGAGACGACACCTTATGGTAAATTGTGAAATAATATTGTGTTGTGACTATATGATTTGAATTGGAAACAGGAGGAAAGAATGAGAACAATAGATGTTAACACATTTGTAAATAGTTTTAAAATAAAGCCAGATAAAAGTATGTCTTTCCTCTTGGGAGCGGGAGCATCTGTATCATCTAATATTCCATCAG
>ENA-OOXM01001874-OOXM01001874.1-human-gut-metagenome-genome-assembly--contig:-NODE-1874-length-14792-cov-1.968311_pt1 | contig 14792 bp, 23 predicted proteins | sample MGYA00241589_ERZ501347 | MGnify/ENA primary metagenome ERZ501347 (study PRJEB25962, sample SAMEA2042832) | human gut metagenome | biome: human gut; feature: human-associated habitat; material: faeces...
TCTCCATTAAATTGCGTATAAATTTGACCAAAATAATCAGTGATATTATTATAATTATCTTTTTCACATAGACTTATGAATTTTTCTATTTGATTATATAAATTTTTTATTTTCTTTTTCTTAGTTTTATTAAAGATATATTTTATTAATTTGAAGCAGCTAATAAAAATAATTATTGCAAAAAATATATTATTTAATAAAATATATCCTATTATCCCTACAGCTATAGATAACAATATAACAACTGATAAAATAAAATCCGATGAAACTCCTAATTTCGTACTTCCAATATTATATAAATTATTTTTTATCTGGCTTATAGGTGAAAAAAGGATTGTATTGATTCTATTATTCTTATATTTTTTATTGACATGTATTTTTTGTTTAATATTATTTTTTGTAACCATTTTTTTATACCTTTTTATTTTTTAGTTAAGATTTGAATACAAAGCCTTTTTAAAGAATCTGTTCTAATAAGTCCATTAAAATTTATATTTCCTGGTATAGGCTTTGGATATGTCTGTAAATATAAATTATTATAATTAATACTATCTAAGACTATATAGTTCAATTCATTTCCAAACTTAATTAATATAGTTTCTTCTGCAAGACCACTCCTTTGTTTTAATGGAATAATACGACTTACATTCACAATAAACATATCTTTCTTTTCATTATATAAAAGCTGGCCTTCTATTAAAGCAAGCATTCCGTTTGTTATATTTATCAAATTCTCTTCATCACTTATCGCATTTATATTTTTAATTTTATATTTGTTTGATTCTTGTACTGATAAGTATTTTATAATAAATTCATTAGTTCTTATATTGTTTATTTTTTTAAATCTTATTATTCCTGTTAAAATTATTTTGTTATCCATAAGTTTCTATTTTTCCTTTACATTTAGTCTTTACTAGATATTTTTTATAAAATTATATCTAATAAAGACTAATATATCAACTTTTTCGTTTTTAAATTATGTCTGTATCAAAATATTTTCCACTCCATCCAGCTACTATTTCTTGTTTTAAACCATTATTTATAATTCTTACTTTAGGAATTCCATACTTAGCAACTACATAATAATCTAAAAATTCCTTTGATATATGTATACATAAATATTCATTTTCTGTAAGACTTAATGGGAATATCTCATATATGTCATTATTATCTTTGAATTTTATATGACCGCTACCTTTAGGATTATTTCCTTCGTACCCAGTTTCTTTAGACACAATATTTAACATATCTCCTTGATTTGCTGATATTCCTGTCGTAACAACAGAACTTTTAAATACTCCGTCCGTGAATGACCCTCTTATAAGAAGATTAAAGTCATCTATCATAATTGTAACAATAGAATGTCCTTCTTCCTTTGTATCATAGCTACTTGCTGTTATGTATTTTCCCGCACAATAAGCATGAACTATTATAGGAACATTAGGATTGTTTTGTTTTACCTGTAATGGGGCAACAAATAAGCTTATTTCAGAAGATGAGCTGTAACCCCAATGGGTTGCCATAATTTTATATTTATTAAATATAAAATCAGAAGCTAGTTTTCTTTTTTCATTAAATATTTTTCCATAATAAGGCTCTTCTTCATTAGCAATAATATGTTCTCCTATTATTTCTGCTTTATTTTCTATATTATTTTTTTCTTCTTCATCTATATTTAATATACTATCTTCTATATCCTTATTTTCTGAATTTTTTTTATTATCTTTGTTTTTTATCTCTTCATCGTTATTTTTATTAGATGCTAAATTATCTTTTACCTCATTAATTTTATTTATTTCTTCAACAGTTTCATCTTCCATTTGTCCTACAGATAATACTGTTTCTTTTGCATCTTTGTCATTACTTTTTTCATTTAATTTCGTTTTATCTTCTTCATTATTAGTACGTGAGGAATCTACCTCACTTAAACTGGGAAACTCTGCATTACCTGTTAAGTTTTTAATTAAGGTTTCCATTGTCGTCATTGTTTTAACTATCTTCTGATTTTCTTCACTAATTGTAAAATTTCCATTCATTACATCTTCATAAATACTATCAGCTACACTCTTTTTTGTCTGTTCGACTAAATCTGTCATTTCTTTTATATTTTTTAATATCTTTTCATTCATTTTTATTTCAAACCTACTTTCTTTTATATTATAATTAATTCAATATTAATTTTATTTTGTTACTTATTAATAATAGTGCTTATTATTTTTTTTTAATAAAAAAGTGATAACTATTTTTCATCTTAGTTACCACTTATGCTATATCTATTTTTAATTTTTATAATTTGTCTTATTTAATATTATTATATTTTTAATTGCCCTTTTATCTTATCTATATATTGCTTCATTTTTATACCTATACTTTTCTATATAGTACTAAAACGCTGATGAGCTTATAGCTGACAGAGGTAAGTTTTGTACCTATGTTGTTCTGTATAGAACTAAAACATTATAACAAAATATTTCCAATGACCATATGTTTTGTACCTATGTTATTTTATATAGTACTAAAACAATATCATCATCCACTGCCATTTCCAGAGCGTTTTGTACATATGTTATTTTACATAGTACTAAAACTGATATTAAGAAAGTTTTGTACCTATATTATTTTACATAGTACTAAAACCTCAAATAACATCATACCGTACAAGTCATATATCTTATTTATTTTTAGTACTATCAACATAGATTCTGAAGAGTGGCAAAAACAGTTATGAATACGGAATTCGGAGTTATGAATTGTTAGTTTGTTTCTTAACAAACATTTATTAAGATAAAACAAATTGTTATAAACTAAAACTTAGTACTATGAATTCCTAACTCAACACTAATTTATCCCTCTCCTTTCAGTTTTTCGCTAAAAGGTATTAGCTACTCCGTTAGTTTAATCTTTAAACCAACAACAAAACAAACTGAAATCATTTATATATGCTCTATATAAATAATTTGATTTAGATATTAGGGAACTTGAATTAATACTATAAAAAGCACTAATTCAAATCCCTTTTTATTATTTAAACAAATAAATCTTCATCAAAGCCATCATTTAATGTAATAGGCTTATATCTTTCTGAATTAATAACTTCATCCATCATTTCAACTGGAGTCATACCTATACTTTTCATTAACTGCTTAAATACTGTTACTGACTGACCACTACAAAGCTGTACACCCTTTTTATCCTTATCTGAATGAAATACATCATTTCTGCTATTGACATTCCAAAATACAATATTAGGAATATCATAACCTTTTTCATTGTACTTTTCCTTCATATAATCATAAAAAGTCCAATCATTAGATGAACAATGGTCTATTTCCATATCAGATACTACAATGATGGATTTAACCATTTCCTCACTTGGAATATTATTCTTTATGGCAATATCCAATACCTTATCAAAAGCAGCTTCTAAATCAGTATTCATATCCCAATTTGCCTTATTAATATTTCTTATCTTTTGAGTTATAGTATCTCCCTTTATAGAAACAATCTTAGGATTATAACTAAAAGTCATAAATAAGTTATGATAAGCTCCTTCATTTCTTTCTGCAAAATATAATGCAAGTCCGATTGAAGTAGCTAAAGGTCTGCCCCACATTGAACCAGATACATCAGCCATAACTAAAGCATTTGTTCCTTTTTCAACATAATCAGGTAAGGCATCCCATTGTGCTTCTATTACATCTGATTGTTCACCATTATAAAGTATCTTTTCAACTAAATCATAAGGATAAAGGGTATTTGCATTTATTTTAGCATCACCTTTCTTTACACTTTCTAAATATTCTGTGAATCTATCTAAATCGTGTCTTGAAAAAGCATTTCTATAATTTAACATAGCATTACTAGGAACCTTACTATAATCAATATCTTTCCAGTTATTACTTGTTAAATATTTCTCTGTAACTCTTAAGTAGCTTCTTAACTGACTTAAAGTTTTTCTATAATCTTTTATCGACAATCCTAACTTCTTAGCTGTTAACTTTCCTAATCTGTTAGATTCCTTAGAACTTGTATTAACAGATTTTAACCACTTTGCTAATAAAGAAATAGATTCATTATTATTCATCTTTTCAATATCTTCATTAAAAGTCTTACATATAAACTTCCACATATCATTTTCTAATGAGGTATCACAAAGAAAATACAAATCATCATATCTTCCATATTCCCCAATAAGAGCAATATTACCCTGTATAGCTTCAGGATGCTTATTAGCAATATATCTTAAAAGAATTCTAAAGGTATCTCTTTCTCCTAAACCTTCTCTTACATCTCTTCCATAAAATACTATCTTTGTAGCGTATAAAGGATTTTCCTTATAAGCTTCTTCAAACAAAGTATATATTCTGTTTTCATCTGCATTTCTTAATGAACCGATAGTACTAAAAAGGTCAAGACAGGCATCACCTGTTGTATTTAACGCTATTGCTCCATTTTCTGTTCTTGTAATCTGGGATTCTTTTCTTAAAGCTTCTGAAAAATTCATTTTAACCTCTTTTCCACGATACATTTTTATTTTTTGCGTTGTTAGATTAAAAGTCTAATGCATTAATTAAATATTGCTGTATGTATCGTTATTTTATTAATTAATAAGAGATTTTTTCCAAGATACTAAAAAGGTATAATTTGGCACAATTTTATTTTCCTTTATTATTTGCTGTATGTATCTTTATTTTTAATGATACTTTATTACTTGTTGAAATAGCAATTCAATAGTCAAAAATAAATTTGCTGTTAGTATCATTTTCTCTTATATTTATAATAGTGTTAAAAGGTAAAAAAAAATCAAAGAAAAATAGAAAGTTTTTTAAAAAATTTTTTCATCAATATTTTTATCATTTATTATTTCTTCATATTTTTTACAATATTCAGATACCAGTTCTTTTATATCATCTTTTAAACTAATATCATAAAGAACAGTACTTTGGGTAAATTTGCAGCTAAAATCTTCTTTTGGAAACCTATTTATACAATAATCGTGATATGCCTGATTAAGTTCTTTCCAAAGGTCTCTATTATAGTTAGGTAGTATATTATTATTGTTATTAAGGTATAAATCCTTATATTTTTTCCTAAATTGTGAGGTATCTTAGAAACTCCATAATATGTACTCCTTAATATTCTTTTATTTATATATAGTAGTGTAAAATTTATAAAAAATTACATTTCATAATCATCAATTTCTTTATCAATATTCGTTTGTTTATTTGTTTTTGTCTTTAATAAATCTTCTTTAGATATATCCTTACTCATTTGTTTTATATTAGCTGATAATTCATACTGTTTCCCTATGTTTGTTGCTGTAAAGCTATTAATATAATAAGAAAGTAAAGGCATCCTATTTACTAACGCTCCTACTTTTTCTTCTAATTCTAATTTAGTCATTGTAATATCAGATATATAGACACTTCCACCAGTATGTGTAAAATCTAGTTTCTCTAATTTTGCTCTTATATCATTATATATTACTGAAGGATTAAGTCCATCAATTTTCATCTGCTTTGTGTTTAAATCAAATGTTATCTGTTTTCTTGCTTTAGCTGCCATAATATTTTCCTTTCACAAAAATAACCTTATATATATAATAGTGTTATTTTTAAAATGAAAGAATATTGATATATCTTATAGTATGTTAATTTAAAAAAAAGGCTTAGTATAAAACTATGCCTTTAATTAATATATTTACCATCTAATATTTTATTTATTCAATATTGATTATAATTTTCGTTGTCTATATATTCAATATTATATAATTTACATTCATAGAAATCAATAATTTTAGGATTTACCAGTAATCCGCTAAACACATGTCCGTAATTCCCCCTTTTAAACAAAATAATATAATATTCATCTCCTATATTAATAGATTCGTTTACATCCGTATAAAACCAATGGTTTTTATTATGAAACTGTACTTTAAGTAAAGGTTCACTATCATTTTCTTTTCTTCCATCTATTTTTAAAATATCAGATATAGAGTCTTTTAAAATATAAAATTCATTTTTTTTAATTTTATTTGTGCAAATCTTATATTTTATTTTTTTTGTAATGTTTGAGAAACTATCAATCAAAAAGAAATATCCACAAAATATCATACATAAAAATAGTAATGCAAATATAATATTAATATTAAATTCAACAAATTCAATTAATATAAATAAAACTATCCCCAATATTACAATCAATGTCTTAATTTTTTCAAGAATACTTTTTTTATTTGTCTTTTTGAAGATATATTTTTGTAGTAGTTCCTCTTTATTTATTTCTTTCATAAAATACCTTTTCTTTTATAATTAATTATTTATTTTTTCTCTTTATTTCTAGCACATCAATCTTTGCAAATTTTTCATTAGTATCTGTGAAAGTATATATATAATCTTCATTATCAAATTCTGTTGGGTCGCTATCAAAATCTTCCCAAAGCTCAATAAATGGTAAATAACCTTTTTCCTCTATTAATCTTGAAAGATTATATAAAGTTCCCATTTCATTAATATCAGTAATCGTATATACATCATTTTCAACATTATATGGCATTTTTAATAATGTGAAAATAAATTTTATATCTCTTATTACATTCTTAGGTGTTCCTTCTTTTAAGTGCATTCTTGTTCTATACATAAAATTAACCTCTTTACTTTATATTCTTTTTATTTTAATATTAAATCTATCTTGACTATTTTGCAAATTTATATTTAAAAACCTATTCTTCTTATTTTGTATAATACTAAAACTCAAAAAGCATATGATATAATATGTCTGTTTTATAATTATGTTATTTTGTATAACACCAAAACTTGTAGACCGGTTTTATATCCACTAGCTACGTTTTGTACCTATGTTATTTTATATAGTACTAAAACCTCAAACATCGCACAAAACTTAATCTTTCGATAATTTTCTTAGTATTATTAACATAGATTCTAGTGAGTGGAACTTAGTTCGGAGTTAGGAGTTCGGAATGATGAGTTATTTGTTTATTATATCTTATCTTTATAGATATTTGTTTTTTTTACAAACTAACAACTCCTAACTCCGCACTCTGAACTCCTAACTGATTTAACCCTCACTTTTCAGCTTTTCGTTACAGGTTGTAACTAATACATTAGTCTATTTCTAAACTAAAAACAAAACAAGCTGAAATCTTTACATTTTTTCATATAAAGATTTGTTTTTTATAATAACAGACAATGTATATATCTGTTATTATAATAGTGGTGTAAAGTTAAAAAAACATAGCTTTTACTCAATATATTTTTTTACAACCTTAGAAGCTGTTTTTCCATCTAATGAAACTCCAAACTTACCCTTAAGAGTTTTCATACAGATACCCATATTCTTATCTATATTATTTTCCTTTAAATACTCTAATATTTCTTCTTCAGATATGCTCTTTGGTAAGAAGCTATTAACAATCTCAATACTTTTTGTAAGCTTAAGAAATCTATCATTGTCACTTTCCTTAGTTATGTATGATAATGTATCTTCAAGCTGCTTTAATTCCTTTCTGGCAGCAGTTATTACATAATCATCAGTAATTATTTCTGTTTTCTTTTCCTTTGCATCCTTTTGTGCCTTATCTAAGATATTCTTATATACTGAATACTTAGTATCATTCTTTGTTTCTAATTTTTCCTTTAAAGCAAGCTTTATATTTTCTCTTAATTCATCTATTAACATAATTCTATCTCACTTTCTGTATTATTATAATTTGTCTTTTTTGTTTCTAATATTTTTTCTACTTCATCTGGATAATAATGTCTAGCTAAAGTTATTAATTCAGGATTATTTTTTATTTGTATACTGTTAAGTTCATTTATTTCTTTTAATATATAATCTTTTTCTCTAACATCACTACATAAGTATTCAAGACTATTACTTGGTATAAATTCATCTAAATCTGAATAAATCTCATAATTGTTTTCTTCTAAAATTCTTGCCTTATTCTTATCATTCATATACTCTAAAAATTGAGTTTCAGAGATGTTTTCTGCCTGAAATAATGATATTATACATATATCATACATAATAGTAGCTTCTAAATTATTACAAGGTTCTTTATGATTATATACTTTCTCATAACAATCGTCTATGGTTTGAAATATGCCTTTAGACAACTGATTAGAACAATAAATATCTTTATATAGTTTTAAACTATTAGCTAAAGGAAATGCATAACTACTATCAATTAACACTGCTGAAACATATTCTTTAAAATAACTTTCTCTTTCATATCTACATAGTTGATTTAATATTAAAAGTTTATTTGTAATATTCCTATTATATTTGTTAGATATAGACAAATATAGCTGATTATTAGAAAATGATTTTATCTTTACATCTTTACTTAAATATATATACTCATAACCCTTTTTATTTTTAAAATTTTCGTATTGAAGATAATGATTGTATTCGTGATATATTACAGCATATGTATCAATTCCAGTTTTTTCATTTAGTAAATTAGAATTAATAATTATTTTATTTCCTTTATTTGAATCAAAATACCCATTTACATAAAAGCTAATATTATTATTAAATTTTATTTTTACATTATTAAAAAGCTCTCTACATACTGTTTTTAATAATCTTATTTTATAATTTGATGATTTATTATCCCAAGCATTTAATAGCTTCTTTTGACCTTCATAATGATTTACCTTATTGAATCTATTATAATTATTCATTTTTATCTAACTCCATAATTCCATATATATGATAACAATAAATGGCTTTTGTTATTTGATTGTATATAGTTTACTATTAGTCTTAAACAGTCTAAAAAATCATACACCATATTTCCATTTTTATCATAATCCTGATACATAACATCTCTAACAGAAACTCCATTATATTCAATTCTTGAAATAGACCTATCTTCTAACCATTCTTCTAAATTAGGAATTAGTTCATCTGGACAATCAGCAAAAATTGATTTATAAATCCTTCTTGCTTGTATTTCGCTATATCCATAAACATCAGTTTGTAATTTGGATATTATCCTATCTTTATAATTTTCTACTAACATTTCTTTCCTTTCTTTTTTCTATTTTACTTCATAATTTCATCTAAAGTTTTTGGTATATAATCAATATTAGGCATCATAGCTCCAACATTATAAAAATGATAGTCCTTATCTGGGAAAAGAGACTTTATATCTCTTGCTACAGATTGCATAATCTGATATTCCATTCCATTATGTACGTGACCATATAAATGATACCAACCCCAGTAATGATTTTTATAACAAGGTATTGGATAATGACTTAATACAATAGAAGTATTCTTAGTAAGATATAATTCCTTATAATCACATATTTCTACAAATAAATTTCGTACATTTTTATTTTTTAGCAATTTGTTATCGTGATTGCCTTTAATAAGATGTAATTTACCATTAAGATTGCTAAATATATCAATGGTTTTATTATCATCATACCAACTAAAATCACCTAATATATAAACATCATCATTTGCTGTTATCTTCTTATTCCAATTTTCTATTACATAATTGTCTTGTTCTTCTATTGTTTTAAAAGGTCTATTATCAAACCTTAAACAATTTTTATGTCCTAAATGTAAATCTGCAATAAAATAATTCATATTTTATAGTCTCCTTTTAATTAGTCATTTTCTTTATCATAAACACTTCCTACCCCCACTCCAAAAGAAAAGTTATTATTATCATCATAAGTTTTTATATCAGCTCCTAAGGCGTATTTTAACATAAATATATTATTAGCACATAATTTACTAAACATTTCTATATTATCTTTCCTTACAAACTCTCTTGATACATTTTCATAAGTCTTTTTAAACATTAACTCAATATTATCAGTATAAGCATATTTTATACCAGTATTAGGAGGATATAACTTATAAAAAGTTCCCAATACTTGCTCAAAAACATCTTGTAGCTTAAGTCCGTCCTCATAAATATATTCTTCTTCTAATATTATAATAAGTTCAGACCTTATTTTAGGTTGTATATCTGTTAATGACATCTTTTTAAATAATTGTTTTACTTCTTCTGTCATATAAGTATTCCTTTTGTTTTTTTTAAATATTGTTCTGTTGTAATAACTCTTTCTTTTGTGATACATTCTTTTAATATTTTTATTCCTGCATTATGTGAATCTACCCCAGATGATGAACCACACAAGTCTTTAATTACATTTATATTAAAAACATCATCATAGGCTGCAAAAGCACTTGCCAAAACACAACACCCCGTATTTACACCTACAAAAACCAATTTATCTATATTATACTTTTTTAATATATTCTTAAAATTGTCATTCCAACAAGAATATGTATTTTTGTCAAAAATAATATCGCATACTTCTTCTATTTCAGATACAAGCTTACAAGATTTTGTTCCTGCAAAACAATTATCAAAATGTTCATAAATATAACAAGCTGTATTTTGATTATTTATATATCTTGTTCCTATAACTTTATCAAAATTGCCATTTTTAGCAAGATTTACTATTTTAGGAATTAATTCTTTAGTATTTTCGTTTATAAACCCATTTTGCATATCTATAATAATTAATGCTGTTTTCATATTAAATTCCTTTTCTTTTTATATAGTTTCCTATATATAATAATGTAACAAAGTTAAATAAAAACAATAAAAAACTGATATATTTTTACTGTATATCAGTTCTTTATTATTAATATTACAAATTATTATTATTTTTAATTATTAAATAAATTACCAACATTTACATTAGTCTTAGCATTATCATCTATTTCAAAATAACTCTTCTGTTCTATACCAAACATATTTGCTATCATATTAGTAGGAAAAGTTCTTATAGATGAATTAAGCTTTGTTACAGCGTCATTATAATCTTTTCTTGCAACAGCAATTCTATTTTCTGTTCCTTCAAGATTTGTCATTAAATCGTTATACTGTTCTACTGCCTTTAACTCTGGATAGTTTTCTGTTAATGCCTTAACATAAATCTTATATTCTTCATCTGCCTGTTTTTCAGATTCAACACTGCCATCTTGCCTTAATGTAACTATTCTTTCAAGTGTTGTTGTTTCATAATCTGAATACTGCTTTACTACTGCTACTAAATTAGGTATTAAATCATATCTTCGCTGAAGCTGATTTTCAACCTGCGACCACTTATTACTTACATTTTCATCTTTTCTTTGTAATGAATTATATGTTGTTCCTAAAAGTCCTACAATAATTACTAATATAGCTACTATTGAAGCAATAATAATTTTTGTTTTTGATACTGTTTTATCCATAATTTTTACTCTCCATTCTCATACTTTAATGATTTTATATCCTTATTTTTGTTTCTATAATTAATGACGGCATCCAATAAGAAGACAAACTAACAACTCTTAACTCCGCATTCATAAGTCATAACTGATTTATTGATTTACCATCCTCCAGATGCACCACCGCCACCTGACGAACCTCCACCAAAGCTTCCGCCCGATGAATCAGAATATGTATCGAAACTGCTATATCCACCGCCACTACCAGATGTATAACCACCTGTTTTAATATCTATAATGACTATAATAATTAATAATGAAATTATTATGAATGTAGTAATATTATTGTTAATTTCCTTAGAAGCACTTGATACTGGAATATAATTTTCATCTTGGCTTATATTATATTCACCACTAGCGTTTAAAATTTCTACAGTTTTTGTTATTGAAGCTAAAATACCATCTGTGTAATCATCTTGTTTAAAATAATTAGTCATACAATTTATAATTTCTTTAGCTTTAGTATCTGTAATAACTCCCTCTAATCCATATCCTACTTCCATTCTGAACTTATGGTCATTCATAGAAATTAGTATTAATAATCCATTATTATTATCACTATCTCCTAATCCTAAGTTTCTAAATTGCTCATTAGCAACATTCTCAATGCTATCTCCTTTTAAACTATCAATAATCATCACCGCATATTCAATACCACTCTGTTCATAAATCTGATATAAAGCAGATTCTATTTTCTTTTCTTCATCCAAACTTAATGTCTTTGCATTATCCATCACTAACATATCAGATGTAGGAGCAGCTTGTACATTTATAGGGATAAACATACTAACTACAAGTAAAAAAGCAATTATTGTTTTTAATACATTCTTCATCCTTTTCTCCTTTAATAATCTTTTATTCATAATATAATAGTGTATTAAAGATAAAAAATAATGCTCTTTTTGTTTATTTTAACAATCCTTTTTATCTTAGCCTTATTTTTAGGTTTAGGATTTTGATTTAATTGTTTTTCAAAATTAATATTAAATATTTTAATAAAAAACATAATAATCCAAAGAAAAGGTCCAGCTACAATGCAATCAAGAGCTTCTACTATAAAATACCTGGAACAATCTTTATAAATTACTACGATTGTGTTTATAAATGAATATATTAACAATCCTATAATAATTCCTTTTATCATAAACATCCCTCTGTATCATTTTTCAATTTACTTATATATACCATTTTTATCTAAGCGGTCCTTTACTCTATACATCTTTACCTTCATAGCTTTATGTAAATCATCATCAGATATATTAAATATTTCTTTTATATAACATAATGCTAAACAAACATCTGCCATTTCTTCTAATGTATTTATACTATCGCCTTTACCTCTTAATTCTTTAGCTACAGCTTGTGATAATTCAGCTAGTTCTTCCATAACAATTATTAAATTCTTATGACCTCTAAGGTTTCCATCTCCTAAATTTGAATCTATGCTTTTGTTTATAATATTTAATAATTCTTCTTTGTCAAAATCAGCAGTTTGTTTATTAAAACTGTTAATAAATGCTAATTGTTCCACTTTATAAGCTCCTTCCTGTTACTGCCACTTAATATGAACTCCATTATTATCATTAATAACAACATAGTCAAAATTTTCTTCAAATCCATTATCCTTTGCTATGTCTTTTAAAAGTTCTGGATTATTATTAATATTTCTTATCAAATCATCAGGAACTTCTACTTCTGTAGAAATTGTTTTTGTGAATTTTATCCTCATACTTATATCTCTCCTTATTAAAAAATTTCTGGTCTTTTTTGTATTTCTTCTGGTCTTGTACTATAAAGCTTCATTCTATAGAATGTTTCTTCTTTCTTTGTATCTGTAAAATATACTGACCTCTGGTCCTTATATCTTTTATATCCAACTAATACACGATAACCTGTATACTTATCATCCTGCTCAAATACAGGTTCTCCTATATAATTCTCCAAATCCGTAAATGTTAACTCTCTTGCATCTTCTTTATTCATAATTATTACTTCCTTTCTTATTAGTGATAATATAATAGTGTATTAAAGTGTAAAAAAAAGCAGTAAAAAATATAAGATAATAGCAATTTTTTGTATTTTATAAATCCATTTCAGAAACAGATGTTTCTATATCTAAGTTATTTTCTTCACAATATTTTTCTGCTTCCTGCCATGTAAGAAAAGTTTCTATATTTTGTTCTTTATCTGTTACATAAACCATAGATTATCTCTCCTTTTGTTTTTTTATACAATAATAGTGTATTAAAGTTAAAAAAAAGAGTGTGTTTTTATCTACACTCTTTTTATCTCTTAATTATTCTTTTATACTATTTGTTAGTTTTAAATAACTTACTGCATCTTTTATTGAAACTTCATCATCGGTTAATTTATTTACATATGTATTTTTTATACTATTTACTGATTTAACATTTATACAAATTGCTATTTTTGTAATAATATATACAATAAACATAAAAAGCATTAAACCAACTATAATCAAACATATCATAAGTAATTATTCCTTATTTAATAATGTATTAAAATGAACTATTTTTTCATTATTATTCCAATGCTCTAATAACTTATTATAAACACATCTAGCTTCATCCATGTCATTTCCTTTATACAACGTATAATTTGACACACCTGTTTCAGCTACTACTTTTATTTTATTACTTACATCAGGGTCCTCATTTCTTTCAATAAATAAACTTTCAACCTTATCAAAGTTTATTGTAGTTTCAGTCATATAACTAAACTTGCTTCTTTTTACTTCATCATCAATTATTAATAACATATCCTATATCTCTTTTTCTTTATTTAATCTTATTGAATACCTTTTTATAGTGTCATAACTCATTCCCATTTCATCAGCAATCTTAGGCAGCTTATAGCCTTTTGCTCTTAATGCCTTAAACTCTTCATAATGCTTTTGTGCCACCTGCTTTCTAGTTAATCCTAAACGTAACTTTTCTTCTCTTTCAATTTCTCTTCTATTCATATGGCTTTTCCTTCCTTTTTTATCTTTTATTCCATAATATCGTTAATTCATCACCATTTAATTTGAGTTTTTTAATAAAAATATTATTAATATTTCTAATGCTATTATTTTTAAAATCCACACTTTCTTTATCTATATTAAGATAAGTTACTAAATCTGACATCTTTACATATATAAATTTCTCCATATCTGAATTTATATTTATATTTCTAATATCATAAACTGGTTTTAATATTAAAAAACAATCATCTGTTTTAGGTCGAAAACTAATAGCTATTATGTCTTTATTATTAAAATTAATATTTTCATTCCCAACTTGATACTTAAAAAGTATATTATCCTCTTGATTTTCCATACTAAAAAATATATTTGAGGTACTAAAATGATTACAAAAAACTTTTTTAAAATTAATTATTTTGTCACTACTATTTTTTATACTTAATAACGCAATCACATATATTATTACAGACACAGATGTTGCAAAATA
>ENA-OOXM01001879-OOXM01001879.1-human-gut-metagenome-genome-assembly--contig:-NODE-1879-length-14756-cov-8.394735_pt1 | contig 14756 bp, 7 predicted proteins | sample MGYA00241589_ERZ501347 | MGnify/ENA primary metagenome ERZ501347 (study PRJEB25962, sample SAMEA2042832) | human gut metagenome | biome: human gut; feature: human-associated habitat; material: faeces...
GATATATTTTCCATCTGTCTTTTTCATACCCACGATGATATCATCAATAATTGCCTGTGGCTCTTCGAATCTTGGGTTATCTGAAGTAATGATTGTAAAATCAGACAACTTTCCAGATACCTCTCCCATCTCATAACGTCTTGTCTTAGAACGGTTTCCACCACAGCCAAATACCGTCACGATACGTCCCGGATTGTAATCACGAAGTGTGTGTAACAAGCTTTCCAGTGCCATAGCATTATGCGCATAGTCAATCATAAGTGTAAAATCATCGGATACCTTGACCATCTCAATACGACCTTTGACCTTTGCGACTTTCAGTGCATCTTTGATTTTCTCGATCGGTACATTAAAATGTCTGCATACTGCAATAGCTGTCAGTGAATTGTACACACTGAATTCTCCAGGAATGTCGATTTCCACATCAAAGTCCATCAGTCCTGTCACATGGTACCAAACTCCAAGATATCCCGGTCTTGAGATGTGCTTCACATTGATCGCACGAAGATCTGCCTTCTCCCCAAATCCAAATGTCTCAATTTCGCAGGTTGCACCTTTAAATACATCTTCGAACCACTTGTCATCTACATTTCCAATTCCAACTTTGCACTGTTTGAACAGAAGTCCTTTACAGCGCTTATAGTCCTCAAAATCTTTATGCTCATTCGGTCCAATATGGTCTTCTCCAAGATTTGTGAAGATTCCGATATCAAACATAATCCCTGCGGTTCTGTGAAGCATCAGTCCCTGCGAAGAAACCTCCATAACCACACAGTCACAGCCGGCTTCTGCCATCTCATGGAAATATTCCTGAATCACATAAGACTCCGGTGTTGTGTTCTTTGCAGGAATCACTTTGTCACCGATGATCGCTTCAATGGTTCCGATCAGTCCCACTTTATATCCGGCATTTTCCAGAATAGATTTTACCATATACGTAGTGGTTGTTTTTCCTTTTGTTCCTGTGATACCAATTGTTTTCAGTTTCTCTGCGGGATATCCGAAATATGCGGCAGAAATAAACGCCATTGCATATCGTGTATCTTTCACAAGAATGACTGTCACATCTTCCGGTGCTTCCACAGCTTCTTCCACGATCAGAACCTTTGCTCCTTTTGCAACTACATCCGGCACAAATTTATGGCCATCCACCACTGCACCGCGGATACAGATAAAAAGAGAGCCCTCTTCTACTTTCCGGGAATCATAAATCACATTTTTTACTTCCTGGTCTGTACTGCCCTGAAGACATGTATATTCCAGCTTTTCCAGTAAGGATATTAATTTCATTTTAATCCTCCATATCATTTCCTGCCTGCCTGAATTTTATACAGCCTCTGCGGCATTTGGCATATTCATGCCAAAACACCTCGCGGGATAGTGATGTGTGAACAGTAACGCAATTTCTTTAAAGTCAGGCAGAGGTGTTTTACTAAAGCGTATATTCTATATAAGAATAGCACACCTCCCCTGTCGTTTCAACGTTGTTTCTCTACTTCTGCTGTTTTTTTGTCTTCCTGTAACAGAATGCACTGACTCCGGACATGATTGCAAAAATCCCCAGTACAATATACAAAGCCGTTTCTGTCTCATCTCCTGTACGTGGTTTGGAAGCAGTAGTATAAGCACTTCCGGACTTTGAGTCATATCCATAACTCTGGGAAGCCAGAGATGCCGGTTGCGGCGTAACTGTAACAATATTATCAGTTTCCTTTAATTCTACGTTTGCCTTAGATGTCATTACCTGTGTACCAGTCTCATCAGATGTAACGATTACCTCATTGATCAATTCCTGACTTGCCATATATTGTGGAACAGTCACTGTGGCGTAAAGTGCAAAAGCCTCTCCCGGTGCGATCTGCGGAATCAGAGCCTGTGTGCCTGTGCTGTTTAATGTTACGCCCTCTTTCCTGACAAAGTTTGCCTGAATACCGGCATTTTGGAATCTTTCTGTACTGAGAACCGAATGAAGTGTCCGCTCACCCGTATTCCTGATGCAGATCTGATATGTGATCGTATCTCCCGGATATGCCTGTGTTCTGTCCGCAGTTTTCTCCACCTCAAAAGCCGCCTTTAATGCGATGACTTCTGTTTCGACTGATTTCTGACATCCAATACTTTCTTCCTTTCCCGGATATTTCGCTTTTACAGTTACTGTATGAATAAGCTCTCCTGCCTGCTCTTCTGTAAGCTGTACTGTCATCTGAAGATTTCTGATTTCTCCTGCCTTAAGACCTGAAATAATTCCCTGCATACCATTTGCAGTAAATCCCTCTTCCTGTTTCCATTCGGCTTTTATATTATCCTGAGAAAAAACACTGGATATCTCTATATTTTCCAGAGGTAATTCTCCTGTATTCTCTACAGACAATATATAAGTAAGGTTCTGCCCTGCACGTACCTCTTTCGTCTCCTGCTGTAACCGGGCTGTGATCCCTGTTTTTGCCTCCTGTACGGAAAGCAGAGCTGAAGGAGTTTCTGCAACAGTCCGGGTTTCATACCCTGATTTCATCCAGAAATACGCACCTGTCCCCTCCCAATCTTTGCAAAGCGGTGCATCCTGACACAGAGGATAATCTGTTTTTACAGAAGAAATACGATATTCTTCACGCAGAGACACCGGCACTTTCATGGTAAAGATATCTGTTTCCGCATCTGAAAGTGTAGCCTCACAGGTCAGCTTTGTAATCTGGGTTGTCTCACCTTTCTTATTTTGTATCTGTACGGATTCAGCCTGCAGATCATTCTTTAACGCTTCTGCATTTACCTGAAAATATTCTGAAATATATACAGTCAGAAAATATCTGGTTTTATCTTCCCTGATCTCATTTTGATTCTCCTGCTCACTCTGTTGTGTCTGTCCGGTTTCTGTGTCAGATCCTTCTGCGTTTTCTTCTGCCTTCCGGTATTCTTCGCTTTCTATATCTTCTATATCCATTACTGCACTCTCTGATTCACACTCTGTATTTTCGGAATCCACTTCATCTGTCGTATTTTCTGCTGCTTCTCTCACTTCTCCATCCCATGTACTATTTTCCATCTGCAACTGTCCGTTCTCCGAAGCAGTATTCTCCTGTTGACTTTTGTACAGTTCTTTCAGACCGCTCACTTCCAGTGTCAGTTCTGCCTGAAATTTCTCTTCATCGATCCACTGTGCACTCTGCTTTAAACCCACAGCAGGAACATATAACTCTGCAGCTTCAAATTCTGCTGCTGATACTGCTCCTGTTCCCAAAATCCCGACAGCAGCCGTTATCATGACTGCTTTTTTTAACTGATTCCATATTCTTTTTTTCATTCTCTCATTCTCCTGAATTTTTATTCTATGTCATCTGAGGTACTTCCACTGTCAGAATGATATCGGTACAGTATCTTTCGAGATTATAAGTTCATATCCACAGACATACGCATCTCTCCTCTCTGTTTTGCACAATAAAATTTTTAAAATAAAAAAATGTTTGGGCAGACTTTTAGAAGCATTTGTATATAATAATACTTGTAACCCCCAATACATTATATAGTTTTGGCTACACCCCATAAGTAACAAAATACCTTCTCCAAAAGAGGCAGTCGTTCGGTGACTGTCTCTTTTATTTTTTTGCGGGCACCACCGATTCATCCTGACGGTCTGGGGCAGACCCCGGGGAGCGGTGGAGGATGCTGTGGGGCTTAGTTTTTGCCATTGGTTGTCAGCATAAAAAGGTTGTCTATTTACTAAAAAAGTATTAGAATGAAAAGGCATAAACGAAAGGGAGAGTTTTGAATGTCCGACAAATACACGAACGCAGAAAGAATTCATGATTATATATATGATCTGAAGCCGGTTATCAATGTAGGGGGATTGTTTTCCGATGGTTCTGAATACTACAGAATACCGCAGGAGCCTGGAATCAATGACCAGGTGAAGGTTAGATTTCGAACATGTGCAGATAATGCCGATGAAGTTTATTTGATCTACAATGGCGAGACGCTCGTCATGTCTGTTGAAGAATCCGATGATTTATTTGATTACTATACGGCGGTGATCCCAGCCGGAGAGAAATATATATCCTATTATTTTGAGATCCATTCGGGCTGTGTGACCTGTTATTATAACAGGATCGGTGTACAGAAGAATGTGAATCCGGACTATAACTTTGAAATCTGTCCGGGCTTTGATGTACCGGATTGGGCAAAGGGAGCTGTCTTTTATCAGATCTATGTGGATCGTTTCTGTAATGGAGATCCATCGAACGATGTACTGGACAACGAATACTGCTACATCGACAGTCCTACCAGACAGGTGAAGGATTGGTATGAATATCCGGCAAATATGGATGTCGGACGTTTCTATGGCGGAGATCTTCAGGGTGTTAAGGATAAGTTAGATTATCTGCAGGATCTGGGCGTAGATGTTATTTATTTTAATCCGTTATTTGTATCACCATCCAACCACAAATATGATATTCAGGATTATGATTATATCGATCCGCATTTCGGAAAGATCGTTGTGGACGAGGGCGAATGCCTGCCGGATGGCGTAAAAGAGAATAAAAGAGCAACAAAATATATCAGCCGTGTAACCGACAAACGGAATCTGGAAGCCAGCAATCATTTTTTTGCAGAACTGGTGGAGGAGATTCACAGTCGTGGTATGCGTGTTATATTAGATGGTGTATTTAACCATTGCGGTTCCTTCAACAAATGGATGGATCGTGAGTGTATCTATGAGAATCAGGAAGGCTACGAGAAGGGAGCATTTGTATCCTGGAGCAGTCCGTATAAGTCGTTCTTTAAGTTTTATAACGAAGAGGTATGGCCGTATAATACAACCTACGATGGTTGGTGGGGGCATGATACACTTCCTAAGCTGAACTATGAAGATTCGCCAAAATTAGTGGAATATATTTTGAATATAGCAAAGAAATGGGTGTCCCCTCCATATAATGTGGATGGCTGGCGGCTGGATGTTGCAGCCGATCTCGGACATTCGGAGGAATATAATCACAAGTTCTGGAGAATGTTCCGTAACGCAGTCAAAGAGGCAAATCCAAATGCGATCATTCTTGCAGAGCATTATGGAGATCCAAAGCCTTGGTTAAAGGGCGATCAGTGGGATACCGTTATGAACTATGATGCATTTATGGAGCCGATCACCTGGTTCCTGACTGGTGTTGAGAAACACAGTGATGAGTTCCGTGGTGATCTGTTGGGTAATCCGGATACATTTATGGGAGCTATGAATTATCATATGGCGAGATTCCAGCGTCCATCCCTTGAGATTGCAATGAATGAATTATCAAACCACGATCATTCCAGATTCTTAACCCGTACAAACCGGAGAGTCGGACGTACGCATACGATGGGGCCGCAGGCGGCAAATGAGGGTATCGATAAGAGTATATTCCGTCAGGGCGTTGTATTCCAGATGACCTGGCCGGGAGCTCCGACGATCTACTATGGAGATGAAGCAGGACTTTGTGGCTGGACTGACCCGGATAACCGTAGAACGTATCCGTGGGGCAGAGAAGATATGGAGCTGATCCGGTTCCATAAGGACATGATCCGCATCCATAAGAACTATGAGGCTCTGATCCGTGGCTCAGTTATGTTCTTGCATGGAGCACATAAGATTATCGCATATGGACGGTTCACAGATACGGAGCAACTGGTTGTGATTCTGAATACGAATTATGATGACATCGATGTAAAGCTACATGTCAGACGGATCGGTGTCAAGAACCATGAGATCATGCGCAGAGTGATGTTCACAAATGAAGAAGGCTACAGTCTGGAAGCCTGTGACTACAAGGTAGAGCATAATATGCTTTATATGAAGGTTCCGAAGATGTCAGCTATGGTTCTTGCAAACGTGGGAAGGGATATTTAAAGAGGAAACTAAAGCCTTGAAAAGTGATTTTGAGAGAAAAAGATTCATACAACGATTTGTGATCCTGTCTGTAATACTGTTGGCAGTGGTTGGAATCGGTATACGGTTCCTGTTCGGTGGCGATGAAAAGAGAATTGCGGTTATCCTGCTGATATTAGCGGTCGGGCTTGTAATTCTGTTTTTCATCAGTTATCGGGAGATCAACCATACTTATCAGGAGATTGAGCATGTGTCGGATGAGATGCTTCGTGTAGTTCAGGGAGAAGACGAGCTGCCGGAAGAAGAATATATGCAGGGTACGATCGGAATCTTATATACGAACTTTTATAAGATGGTGACATTTTTAAAAGAAAGCAAAGAGCGGGAAATGTCAGAGAAGGTATTCTTACGTGATATCATGTCAGATATCTCTCATCAGCTGAAGACACCGCTGGCATCCTTAAATGTATTCATCGATCTGCTGTTAGATGATTCCTTTACAGATGAAGAAAAACGGATGCGGGTGCTTAACGAATCAAAAAATCAGCTTACCAGAATGGAATGGATGGTATTATCTCTTTTAAAGCTTGCCCGGATTGAAGCGGGAGCAATCCAGTTTGACCGGAAAGAATGTGATTTGAAGCTGTTATTATTACAGGCAAGAGACAGCGTAACCTATCTGACGGAGAGTAGGGAACAGGAGGTTCATGTGATCTGTGAGGATGGCAGGAAGCTGGTCTGTGACGGTGACTGGCTGGTAGAGGCGATCATTAATCTTTTAAAGAATGCATCAGACTACTCACCGGAGAAGACAGAGATCATGGTTGAGGTAGAACACAATCCAGTCTTTACCAGAATCTATGTCAAGGATCATGGAATGGGAATCGCAGAGAAAGATCTCGGAAACATATTTAAACGATTCTACCGTGTACACCATGATGTGAATCCGAACAGTGTCGGAATCGGCTTATCCCTTACAAAGTCTATCGTAGAAGGAATGGGCGGCAAGATCACGGTGCGGAGTGAAGAAGGATCATATACCTGGTTTATCATTACATTTGTACATGTAGATTAAGTTGATTCTAAAAAGAAGTCTAAAGAAATTATAATTTAAAAGGGGGGGTAGTATGAAACGCATACAAAAGAAAAGCGTAATACTTACAAGTCTTATATTCACCATTATTTTATTATTAAACTTAATACCATTTTCTGCCAAGGCAGAAGAACAAAGAGGAAAACCGCAGGCACTTTCATGGCTCAAAGAAATGGGTGAAGAAAGTGGGGAATGGAAAAATGCAGGACTTCCGAATTTCACCTGTAATGCAATGGCAGTATTGCGTGAAGAAAAAAATGAAACAGACAGTACGTTTTTAACAAAATGGGAGCAGGAACATACGGTGCTTAACGTAGATGAACTGGCACATCTTGCATGGGCAAGGGGATGTCAAAGCTATCTGGATACAGCCTGGGAGTGGCAGAATGAGGATGGCGGATTTGGCCTTACAGAATCCTATACGAGCGATGTGTATGATACTATGCTGGTATTGCTGGCACAAGAAGCAGTATGGGAAAAAGACGGACTGGAAGAAATCACAGATAGTACGGAACAGAAATATCATTCAGATAGGATGACGAAGGCTGTTAATTATCTGATTGGACAGCAGAAAGCGGACGGAGGTTTTGGTTATACAAAATTTGACATATCCGTACCGGAATTATCTGCACAGGTTGGTATCGTTTTGTTATTGGCGAGTGTTGACAATGCTTCTGTGTACGAAAAGTTGGACAGCTACTGCCAGAATGTTTTTACTGCAGATTTTTCTGAAGAGACATTTTTGGAACAGGCAAAACTGGCAGGTTATCTGTACAAAAGGGAATTAATAAATGATACCGATGATGTGGAAAAGAAGTTAAATGCTGTACAGGCAGAGGATGGCAGCGTATATGGAAGTGTAAAGGATACCATACAATATATTCTGTTGGTACGGGAAATCGAGCAGTACCATTCATTGAAGTTTGAAATAAAGAATCTGATAACGGAAGCAGACAATTATGTACTGGAAGCAGACAGGAAACAACAGGTATCATTACAGACAACCATACAATATACCATTAACCAGGAGATGAAGGCTGTTATTCGTTACACTTTACTGGAAGATGGGGAGATCATAAAGACAGAAGAAAAAGAATGTCTTTTTATCCCGAAACAGGAAGAACAGAAGACAGACGCTGTTATGGATATTGTTGCGACCGAAGGCAGGACATATGTACTCCGTACTGAAGTGCTGTCTAAGGAAGATGCGGGAATAGAGAATATATGGAAAAGTACTGAGTTTAATTTTACGGTGCATAAAAAGGAAAAACCTGAACTGAAATTGACATGTACAGTTAAAGACGGTGAAGATTATGGTATAGAGCTTGACTGGAATGACATAACAAATGATGACGAAAGATATGGTTACAGGGTATTTAGAAAGCAGGGAGACGGTGTTTGGGAGACACGCTCTACATGGAACGGAAATGAAAAGGTAAGGGTGCTTAATATATATCCTCGTTTAACGGCGGAAAATTATCTTGTCGACTGGATGGAAACGACTGTAAGCGGAACAGGTGAGCCGGCAGGAAAAGGCTTATTTGATATAGATACTGTTTATATAGATGATTATAATACCGAGCCTGAAGAATATCTGTTTGATGAGGACGGAAATTATAAATATGATGTTCTGATGTTTGGTTCAAGTGATTACAACGGACCTATAGGATCACCAAAAGATTTAAATGAAAAATCATATATAGCAACTAAGAAATTTATAGATTCAGGCAGAGGTGCTTTGTTTGGACATGATACGCTCTGGTACCAGCCTTATTTTTTAAAATTTTCAGATATGCTTGGAATGAAAATGGGAGGGGCTTCATCAGGATTTTCAAATAAAGTAAAAGTAGTAAAACAAGGGTTCCTTACAGGCTATCCATGGAATCTGTCAGGTACACTTGATATTCCATGGACACATACACAGGGACAATGTTCGGGCGGCAGTCTGGGATCGACTGTATGGATGGAACTGGAGACGAATGGGAACTGTACGGATTCAGCTACCGGGGTGACATCAAGTGCCTATTTATTTACAAATAATCAGCTTGCGATGATACAGACAGGACACAGTAATGGACTTGCTACAGATGATGAGCGTAAGGTACTGGCAAATACACTTTTTTATTTAAAACAGTTTACATACAGTACAGGTTCAGCTGATAAATCATTTTACGATCTGGACGCGCCTGTTGTTGATGATCTGGAAATTTCGGATAACGGTATTGCAACTATATATGGCGAGGACAGGGGAACAACATATCAGTATTACGTTGAAGGAATAGCGGCAAGTTCTGAGACGGAGAACATACAGTCAAATATAGTGACGGCAACCGCTCTTTCAGGATTAAAGGGCTATATAGTGGAAGTAAGCGATAAGGAGCATATAGAGGATATTGCAGAGTATGATGAGAAAGGAAATCTTATATCTGACATAGTTCCGGCTAATCAGGAGAAGGCAACTGTGAATCTTGGAGAATGTACACCGGGAACTACTGTATATATTCATATACGTCCTGTTGATAATGCGGGAAATATCGGGGAAGAATTTGTTCAAGAGATAGAAATACCTGATAATGAATCGTATTTTGATCTTCCATATGCATTATTTGCAAGTGAGGAAGAAGTACAATTATTCTGTTGTCAGGCAGATGTAAAAGGTATTGTGTATGGAAATGAAACATTCAGATTTCAGGGAAGTACCTTAAATCTTCTTGGTACGGCATATTCTGCGGGAAAATTGCAGATAGCGGGAGGAGATCTTCATATAGCAGAGAAAATCGAAAATGCTTCGCAGATAGAACTTCCGAATTATATGACAGACATATTGGACAATATGAAACAGAATACGGGAATTGAAGAAATCGCAGAGTACAATATGGCAAATGTAACCAATCCTACTATATGTAAAACGACTACGAAAGCATGGTGCAATAGGGTTAATATATTCGCAGATTTAGTTTCGAACGGAGATATATCTTTTAATGCAAATGTTATGACTCTTGGATATAAAGATCCTGTAGTAATAGCTTCAGAAAATGGCGACATAACTATACAGGCGACAAACGTAAATGGAAACGGATTGATATATGCTCCAAATGGTACTGTTACAATAAATGTGTGTGATTTTGACTATAAAGGAAGCATAATTGCAAAGAAAATCAATATACAGGCAACTTATTACCAACATAAAATTGAGGATAAATAAATGATAGAAAAAATTAAAACTTATAAATATGGATATAAATGCATAGCAATGCTGCTTATATTTGCGTTAAGTCTGAATATGCTTGCCGGCTGTGGAAAAAGCGGCAGTGTAAATAATACGGTGCAGGATGAATATAAAACGGAGAATACTGCGCCTGAAAAAGATACAGAGAAAGAGTCGGTGGATAGTCAGGAGAATACTATGTCTGCCTCAGAACTTCTTGGCACAGAACTTGATACGCTGGAAGAACAGGTAAAAAGTGGAAATGTGGAAGAGACAGCCACACATCTGTATACTGTCGAAGAAGCCTTTGGACAGATGGCAGAAGAAGCTGAAGAAATAATCAGAAGCAGTGATGAATTAAGTAACCTGTCAGATGAAGCACAGTCTCTTCTGGAGAAAAGAAAAGGGGAATTTCAGGCAGAACTGTCGGAGAGAAAGAAAAAGGCAGAGGATATAGAGAAAGCCCTGAAGGAGAACATATCATCAGGAGATGCCGCTGAGGTATTGGGGCTCATAGAAGAAGCGAGAGAGCTGCTTAGAGCTGATGAAGATGTACATACATATGGATCAGAGATTTCGGATAAGCCGGAAGTATACAGGGCGGTTGAAGCGGAGCTTTATAATGCAGAAAAAAGTGATGTGGAGAATTTCATAGTAAAGGACTACACTTCGGAGATTTCAGATGAGAAGCTTATTTCCTGTACAGGGATTATGGAACTTACCGAAGAAATGAAAAAGCTTGCCGGTGAGCTTGATACGCCGCTTGATATATATAATTACATAAAGAATAACATAGATTATGAATATTACTACGGTAGCAGGAAAGGTGCTGCAGGAACATTTGAGTCAAAGGGCGGAAATGATGTAGACCAGGCAGGGCTTCTTATTGCTATGCTTCGATATAAGGGATATCCTTCAATGTATGTAGAGGGCAATATACTTCTTGAGCCTGAAAAAGCCATGGCACTTACGGGAGCTGATACAGCAGAGCATGCGGCGGCTGTACTTGCATCAAATGGGGTGCCTGTAACAAGGCTTACATCCGAAGGAAAAACCGTATATCTAAAAATAGAGCATGTATGGGTGAGAACCCTTGTACCTTACGGCAACTACCGGGGAGCGGGAGATGCAGATGGAGAGAGCGTATGGATAGACCTTGATACGGGAATTAAGGAATATGAGAGTGTACATAGTGTATATGATACGGTGTCAGGAGATACAGATGAAATTGCGGCAAAGCTTGATGAGGCTGTATCGTCGGGAGCTGTAGAGACATTCGAAAATGTTTACAATGATATTTATGCGGAATGTGAAGATTCATTGTCCGAAATGGATTTAAATAGTGTCTATTTCAGAAAACGTATAATAAAACAGAGAGATGAAGTGTATCTTCCACTTTCTCTGCAGTATGAGGTAGATAGTGAAGAGGGAACATTTGCGGAATTACCTGACCGATTAAGGGATCAGGTGACATTTGAAGTGGATGGCTGTACTCTTGGAAGTTTCAATGCGGATGAGCTTTCGGGCAAGAGTATACTTCTCTCTTATGAGGCTGCAACTGATGCTGATGAAGAGATCCTTTCGGGATATGGGGATATATTTACAACTCCATCGTACGCAGTACATATGACGCCTGTACTTTATGTGGATGGGGAGGCTGTAAGTGATAAGGAAGAGGAGATTTTATACAGCCCTCTTGGAACGGACAGCAGCTTCAGCATAGTGTTCCATACAAATGAAGGGAACAATAGAATAACGAATACAATTACAGCAGGTTCGATGTATGCAGTAACCATTGATGTACAGAGCATAAGTGATGCGGATATGGAAAGTCTTTATGATGAGATAATCACTCTTAAGGACAGTGTGTCAGAGAAAAATGTCTATAGCCCTGAATATATGGGAAGATATCTTGAGATGACGGGCAAACTGTATTTTGCCCAGTTGGATTTGACATATGCCGCAGCAGCGGACAGTTATAATGTTGCAGCTACAAGAAATATAAGTGAAGCAATAACAGGTTATGAAGCTGAAAAGGAATACATCTATGGAATGGTAAGCGGGATTGATTTCGGCTATATGTTCATGGATGTGGATAAAGACAGCCACAGTGTGGTGAGCCTTCTGGGTGATGAGAATGCGGAGCGGGAATACCTGCTTACGACCGGTATAATGGGTTCGGAATATGAGAGTGGAATTTTTGAAGAACTTATGGGGGAACCTGCTGTTTCTACTATAAGTATACTCAAGGATGCTGTGGAAAGTGGAGTTGACATTCTGGCAATTAATTCTTCAAATCTTGAAGATGCTCTGATATTACTTGACACAGCGGACGAGGTGGTATCGGAGATAAGAACTGCGGCACAAAATGGCTATACGGTTTTCATTCCCCGTGAGGAAATGGTGCTTGGAAGCTGGAGTGGAGCGGGTTATATAGTTCTCTCGGAAGACGGAACGGCTGCGTACAGGATATCGGGAGGGTTAAACGGTGGAAGTACCCAGAGCGAAGTAATATATGACACTATGGTTGAATTTGGACTTACACTTGTTGATATAACAGAGGGTATGCTCCTTATTTTCCAGTCAATAAATATGATGGCAGCAGCCGGGGCTGTATCGTTTCTTGGATCAGCACAGATAGCTCTTGCTGGTGTGTGCATAGGTGTGAGTGTATGGTCGTGCATACAGACCTTTAAGCTGTTTGATGCGTATATGGATGGTAATGAGGAAGCGGGAGAAATCATTGTCAAACAGACTATATTTGATGTGATACTTACCGTAGGACTTTCATTATTTTCAGAGCTTGCAAAACCGATATTGTCTCTTACACTGAAAAATAAACTTGTGAAGTCTCTAGGTGCTGATGTAGTAGAGGAGCTATTGGCAAACGGAGCGAAGCTGGAAGACATCAGCAAGCTGGTAACAAATCTTAAGAAGCTGGGACTTTCTGATGAAGTGATAAGTATGTTTGCAAAGAACTTCGGAGATACAGGACTTGACTGGCTGAGAAAGGCGAGAGGTCTTGGGGCGTCTCCTGATGTGTTGAAGCAGCTTTCACAGATGGATGGTTTTGCGGATAAGATGGATGAGATCTTCGAGCTGATGAAGGGTTCTTCGAAAAGCGCAGACGATGTGGCAGAGTGTCTTATCAAAAACGGAGATGAAGCAATAGAGATCATCCGGAAATATGGAGATGATGCTGTCGATGCGATTATAGTACATGGTGATGATGCTGTCACAATCATAGGGAAATATGGAGATGATGCAGTCGATAGACTCAAGCAGGGAAAGACGCCTGATGAGATTGAGAAGGAGCTTGGTGGCGGAAGTAAGATACCTGATGATGAGTTTACGGGAACTATATGGGATACTATAACGGGTACTGCTGAAAACATACCAAATACTGAGATACCAATTACTTTTATGATAGATTTAGATAGCACTATTAATTATGTAAATCCAGAAACAGGAACTAATACATTATGGACAAATTCAAATGCTACAGAACATATGGGAGAATATATAAGTAGATTTGGAGACGAAAGCTGGAGTATAGGAATACGTAGTCAGACTATGTTAGAGAGTTACTCGTTATCGTTAAATGATGCAATGAAAGATTTAGTTTTAAAAGAGCCAGGAAAATATTTTGTAACATATGGGAATTGGGAATTAGGGATAGATACACAGACAGGTGTGGTTTATCATGCCAGAATGTTATATTAAGTGAGGAAAGTTTATGAATATAAAATGCGTTAAAATGAATAAAAAATATATACGTAAAATTGAAGGAATGAGTAAAGGGTTGCTTTTGTTTAAGGTAGGAGCAGAGATAAAACAATCAGGACAAAATTTTCATTTGCTTTACGAAGATAAACGCAAGCCGCCGTTAGATATTGCGATTAATCCTAATAACGGAACAATAGAATATATTACTTATTTTATCCAAGACGAAAAAATATTAAGTGAAAAGCTCTATAATGAAATAGATTATCAAGAAGGAACAATTATTGTTGAAGATGAGCAATTTAATATTGAGAATAAGTTTTATTTAATTGTCGAGAGAAAATTTGATGCAATTCGAGATAATAATGACATTCTGATATTAAGTAATTCAATAAATAAAGAGAAACTACAAGCATATAAAATTGACAATATGAATTATTTGCTTTTTTCTCAATCTCAGTTTTGTGGTATAGTATTTAAAAATATTTTAAGCGAAGAATGGGATGAAATCATTAACTCGCAGTGCATATAAATGCCCCCATTCCCTAGCAATTCCCCAGTTCTTGCATGAGAAATTAAAAACGACATCGGTAAATACAGGAAGTAATAGTAAAGGATTGTTTGCAGATTTTATATATAATGGAAATACATATAGAGATGTATAAAATGACAATAAAAGATGCAGAAAAAATTTATAAAAAGTATAATTGTTCAAAATTTGCAATGGCAAGAGATAATTTATTAAAATATCAATTATATGAAAAATTGAATATTGATAACTACTAAAAGGGAGTACGAATATGATTGATTACATAGGAATTGCAAGAAAAGCCGTAGAATGTGATGATATGGTAAAGCTGTTAGAGGGAAAGGGTGAGTATCAT
>ENA-OOXM01001896-OOXM01001896.1-human-gut-metagenome-genome-assembly--contig:-NODE-1896-length-14671-cov-2.581897_pt1 | contig 14671 bp, 16 predicted proteins | sample MGYA00241589_ERZ501347 | MGnify/ENA primary metagenome ERZ501347 (study PRJEB25962, sample SAMEA2042832) | human gut metagenome | biome: human gut; feature: human-associated habitat; material: faeces...
GCTTCGTGTTCATCGGAGCAGCCACCTGCTCCACCCTACAGACCGCCTCGCCCATATCCTTCACTATCTTGTTGGTTCCAACAATCAGCACTACCTGAGCCGGTCCGTAGATCATTGCCGCGACGCGGTTTCCCCGGCCATCGACATTGTACAGCGCGCCGTCCTCCGTGACCGCGTTGCTGCTTGCGAAAAATGTATCAGAAACAAACGCCTTGTGCAGTATGTCCTCTACCTCATCAGGGGTCTTTCCCTCGGAGCGGTCAAGGTACACGCCCTTGAATTCCGTCATGAGCAGCTCTTTCACGCCGCTCTCTTCAAGCGTCATGGAGCCTCCGGCGGTTATCAGCTTATCGTTTTTTACAAGTTCCCGAACCAGGTCGTAGAGCTGCTCGCGCGTTTCCACGTAGTAGGGCTTGATTTTGTTGCGCTCCAGCGCTTTCATCGTGCGCTGTATTCTTTCTTCCATGCCGTCCCTCCTGTTATTCCTCGTTCTGACCGGACTTCTGCTGAATTGTCGTGATGGAGTTATCCGATACGGTGAAGCTTCCGTCGTCGCCGTACACGCCGTAGAGTACGTAGTAATCGGCGGGGTTGATGCCGTACTTTACAGTGTTCAGCATTGCCGCCTTGCGCGCGGAAAGAGTGTCCGCCGTGAGGTCAGTCTCCGCGTTGAGGATATCCTCGGCGTATGCGGTGAGCAGAGAGCCGTCAATGTAGGAAACATTCTGGTTCACAAGCTCTATCAGCAGGGAACCGATCATGTTGAATCTGTAGGACTCGTCCTCGCCGAAATCCGCGAACATTATATAACGGAACACCTTCTCAGCTGTAAAGATCTGGTCGCCGGAGTTTATCGCCTCGACTTCAGTTCCGTCGGTGATGAGGAGCGTTTTCGCAACGTTGTACTCCACGTTTCCATAGGTCGCTATCAGCCCGGTGAGGGTCGCGCGGTCGAACTTCACGTAGCCGTCAAACTTTATACCAAGTGCGTCGGACACTGCAGCGGCAACCCCCTGACCGCCCTGCGCCGCATAGATGTTCGGGAGCGTTCTGCCGGAGGAAGCAAGCGCTATTCCGTCAGTAACCGGAATAAACAGCAGGCGGTTGTCGACTGCATTGTAAGTCACCGCAATGAACAGCGACGGCATATCCGCAGAGCCGTCGGATATCATTGTCATGACCGACAGATCCATGCTGTGATCCGGCACAAAATCATCGGAAAGGGTTCCGTCGGTGCTCAGCCCGGTCTCCTGCGACTTGGGGAACAGAAAGTCCCGGAAGGAAAATATCGCCATGATTATCATAGCAAGAGTTATACAAAACGCTATTAAATATATATACCAGTTGCTCTTTCTGCGTACTGCCATAGATTCTGCCTTTCGCGACTGCTTTTTCAAAAAAAATGCCATCACCCGGAAAAGGTATTGAATTTTTCGGGAATTAGTAATATAATATACAAGGCGATATCAGAAAAAGAAGTCAATAGTTTTTCATCAATAAATGCCTTATAATATTATACCACACTTTTTCTGAAATTTCAACACATTGAGGAGCGAACATGAAGAATTTTTATCACAGAGCATGGGCGGAAATCAATCTCGACGTCCTGAAAAATAATATAGAGATCATCAGGGAATACTCCGGAAACCGCGATATTATCGCAATAGTAAAGGCAAACGCCTACGGTCACGGCGACGCGGAATGCGCGCTTGCAATGAACCACATCGGCGTAAAGCACTTCGCGGTATCCAATCTGTGGGAGGCTCAGAATCTTTCCTCGGCCGGGGTCGAGGGCGATATACTGCTTTTCGGTTACTGCGATATTCCGCTGATTTTCGAAAATCTTGACAAGAACTACATATTTACAGTCGGAAGCGTTCCCTACGCCAGGGAGCTTTCCGAAGCGGCTGTGAAGGCTGGTCTGAAGGTACCGGTGCATATCAAGTTCGACACCGGAATGTGCCGTGTAGGTATAACAACGGCGGAGGAAGCAGACCAGATACTTGCCCTTCCGGGGCTTGACTGCCGCGCAGGATACACGCACTTCTCCGTTGCGGACTCCCTCGAAAAGGAAGATGTGGAGTTCACCGAGAAACAGTACAAAAAGCTCGCGGACATCTGCCATGCAAGGAAGCTTCCCATGCATTCCCAGAACAGCGGCGGCATACTGTTCCACAAGGATTTCGACGGCGACTTTATCCGCGCAGGCATAGTGATGTACGGACACCGCCCGAACACCGAATACCCGCTCCCGGACGGAATCAAATCCGTATTCAGCATGAAGGCGGTAATCAGCCAGATAAAGACTATCAAGCCCGGCGACACGGTAAGCTACGGCAGGACGTTCAAGGCAGATCACGAGACCCGGCTCGCGCTTATCCCCTGCGGATATGCAGACGGCTTCAACCGCAGGCTCTCCGGTCAGTGGAATGTACTGATTCACGGCAAGCCGGCTTCGGTCTGCGGACGTATCTGCATGGATCAGACCCTTGTTGACATCACGGATATCCCGGAAGCGCAGATAGGCGACGAGGTAACGGTCTACTCTGACGAAACTTTCGGCGGCTCCTCAGTCGACCATGCAGCCGACCTCATCGGAACGATAAGCTACGAACTGCTTTGCTGCATAGGAACGCGAGTTCCCCGAATCTTCATCGAAAACGGCAAGGAAAAGGACATTCTCAGATATATTTGACCTATAAAAATCCCGGCAGCGTAATGCGGGAACGCCTGTGGGATATATTATCACGCAAAAGTCCGAAACGAACGGTCACTCGGTTGTTTCGGACTTTTTTTCTGCGTCGAACGAAATCTGCCCGACACCGTTAAAGTAAACCTCAATGTCCTGTCGGCGTTTGCCATCAACCTTTTCAGCTTGATGAACTACCACCTTATCGACTAATTCGTTGAGAATCTGCGGCGAAAGCTCCGTTATATGCGAATGCTTCTTTACAATAGCAACGATTTTGCCAACATCAGTTTTCTTGGCTTCAAGGTCAGACAATTCTTTCCTAGCCTGTTGAAACACCGAGGACTGCTCTTTTTGTTCAGCTATGTACTTTGCCGAGAGTTTTGTGAACATTTCAGCGGTTATTTGACCGGCAACCTTGTCCTCATAGAGCTGAGAGATTATGCTGTCGATTTGTTCAATGCGCCGTTTAGCCACGTCAGCAGTTCTCTTTAGCGAGTTTGTCTGTTTCAACTGTTCGGCTGTTCCTCGTTCCATGACCTTGCGAACGAATTCGTCCTCGTATTCTGAAACAAACTTCATTACATCGTTTATCTGACGTATCAGAAGCTGTTCCACAACGTCTGCCCTGATATAATGCCCTGTGCAGGAATTAATACGTTTGCGAAATCCGGAACAGCAATAGTATTCAGCCTGCTTGGGCGGCTTAACATAGTATAGCTTTCTTCCGCAGTCATCACAGAAAAGATGTCCCGACAAGACCGGTATCTGGTGGTTATGCTTTACATTACGCCGTCGTCCTTGCCGGATCTTCTGAACCAAATTCCAAGTTTCACAGTCGATTATCGCTTCTTGGGTGTTCGGGACAATCTGCCATTCCTCTTGCGACACATTTATGCGCTTCTTGATTTTGAATGATTTTCTCATGCTTTTCCCGTTTACTGTATTACCGACATAGGAACCATTTTCAAGTATGCGTGTTATTGTGCCGCCATTCCATAAAAATTTTGTTTCATCTGTGAATTTACGATTGACGATCCCGTGAATGGATTTATAAGCCGTTGGAACCAATATCTGTCTGGAGCTAAGACTTACTGAAATCTGGTTTGTATTCATTCCCTGCAAATATAGCTGAAATATTTCTCGAACAACTTCGGCAGCTTCTTCGTCAATTATCCATTGCTTGGGGTTATCAGGATTCTTGATATAACCGTAAGGCACATTTGAAGTAAGATGTTCGCCCGCCCGTGCCCTTGCCCGATTGACCGCCTTAATTTTCTTGCTTGTGTCTTTCGCATACCATTCGTTCATGATATTCTTGAACGGAATAAAGTCGTTGTCGCCGTTTGCACTGTCATAGCTGTCGTTAATTGCGATGAAACGGACATTGTTCTGCGGAAATAATATTTCCGTGTACATACCCACTTGAATGTAATCTCTTCCGAAACGGCTCATATCCTTGACTATAACCGTTTTGACCTCGCCGTTCTGAACATCGTTCAGCATAGCCTTGAAACCGTCGCGCTCAAATGTCGTTCCGGATATTCCGTCATCAACGTAAAATCTAGTGTTGAAAAAGCCTTTTTCGTCAGCATATTGTGTAAGCAGTTTCTTCTGATTTTCAATAGAGAGGCTCTCACCATCATTATCATCATCGCAGCTAAGCCGGCAATAGAGTGCGGTGACTGCACCGCTTTCGGTTATTGCGCTGTTCAAGTTCATAAATGTCCTCCTCCCGCCGCTTGAACAAACGCAGACCTTACCTTATTTATATTATAACACGGCTGGGAGGGTTTGTCCATAGATTTTCTAACTTTTTTTGCTTTAAAGTGTCAAAAAGGATTTTCTTAACCGTTTTCTTTACAAATTCTAGTGGAACGTTCTTGGCATTGGTTTTCACAACGTATGTGGTGTTGCCAATAACGACTTCCTCCATGCTCATTTCGCTGTTTGGCTTACAAATTTCCATTGACAGCTCCTTTCTCGTTTATAATTTGCTTACATAAACCAATGCCGTTACCATTGGCTTATGTAAGCAGACTACAATCTAAAACAGGTCGGACATTACGTTTTCTGCGTACAGTCCGACCCATTTTTCTGACTATATCTTCTCAAAGCAAACTGCGAGTAGTTACGCATTCGCACATAGGACTCTCACCTCTGCCCATTCCTGTGGGACAGCCGTCACCGGAAGTATCATTATATTGCAGGCTGCAAATGCGCTCGTTCCTTTAAGGACACCCTATGCGTTTAGGGCACCTGCGAACCGTCGGCAGGTGACATGGTATCTTTTATTCTCGCGCAAAAAAGTAGGTGATCACGGATAATGAGATACCAAATCAGATCGAAAGCAGGAATGTCTTGGCGCTTGTCTGTCAGAAACAGCACAGCACTGCAACTTATGTGTTTGCTTTGCTATTCAGTTTTCAATGAGCTTTCACAAGCATTCCTGCCTGTACTTTAATAATATCATAAATCCGCTCTGAGAAATCCCGATTATCAGGAATGATGTTTCGTTATACAAGAATTACGAATTACCATTGTTGGACTACCTAGATTATTTGTAATATAATGAGTGTATGGTTTCGCAAATTATTCCCTTTTGCGATAATAAGACCGTATTCCGCATAATCAAGCGGAATTTTTTGTTTTCCTGACGAGAAAAATGACGGCAAATAATCTTTTAAGCCACCGAGAACAGATCCGAAACCGACTTCATATACTCGACTTTTTGCTCCATTGATGAATGAACATAGCGATTAAGCGTGATTTGTACGTTGCTGTGTCCTAATATTTCAGACAGCGACTTTACGTCAACTCCTATTGCTATGCAGTTCGTGGCGAACAGGTGACGCAGCGAATGAAAAGATACGTCCGACAGGTGAAGTTCAGCAAGGATCCGCTTAAATCGGTACTGCATTACTCTTGGCTCTACAATTCCTTGCGTTCCCGAAAGAAGATAACAGCTGTTACCTGTTCTATGATTACTCAAATAAGGTATAATGAACTCCGGCAGCGGGATTTTCCGAATAGACGAGCTGCTCTTGGGCGAAGTCACCACCAGCTTTGTGGCTGTATTTCCGTCAATATTCTTAATTCTCTGAACCGTGTTCCTGACGGTCAGAATTCTTTTTTCAAGGTTGATATTTTCTCATTTCAGCGCACAAAGCTCTCCTATACGGATACCAGTAGCCGCAGATAGTAAAATGCCGACATTTGATGATGTCGGGTTAGAAATGAGATAATTGTTAAGTCGAGCCTGCTCTGTTTTATCGAGCAGCTCTTTTTCTTTTGCCTTGCCTTTGGGCGTTGCCATAAATGTTGATTTATCCTCATAACCAAAACGTTTCCTGGCAAAGCGGCACGCTGATTTGATTACCGCTGCAATATCAGCGGTATATTTGGGAGAAAGTCCGCTTGCCAGCTTTGAATGCACGAAGTCATTAAGTTTTTCGACCGTCAGCTTTTCATAAAGTGTTTTTCCGAGCGATGAGCTGATGTGTTTTTCATATTTCATCTGGTAGTTCATATAAGTGGATTCTTTTACTTTTAGCCGAATGTCCGCAAACCACAACGAAAAAAAGATTGTTAACCGTCAGATTCTTCGGAATAGACGAAACATCGGTTTTAGAACGTTTCTCCGATAATTTGCCCTTGACCTCGGCATAGGTTTACCCGTATATTGAGGAGTACCTTGCTGTTCCGTCAGCCCTAACTCCGCTTTTATAGCGTCCTTCCCAGCGACCGTCTTTTCTTTTGTAGATATTCTCACCGCGTCTAGCCATTGTATAACCCCCGGTTCTGACAACATTTTTGACGGTAAATACGGCTGTAAGGTGGATTTTTCTTTTCAGTTCTGCCCATTTTACGGTTCAAATTTGCTGTCTGTAATAGTAATTGAGTGAATTTTGGCTTTAGAATTGCGTTTTTCAGCCGATTTGCCCTTTCGCAAAAGGGAATAATTTGCGAAAGGGCTGTGTATATAGCATTTTCATGCTTGCAGGCGATTATTCTCATTATTTGAGAGGAACATAGCCATTTACCATACCGTCGATAACGGCTTTCCCATCAGGCGAAAGATTTCTGTACAGATCCAGCAGCTTTTGTTCAGAAATGTGAAGATTAACGCCAGAGCTGCCAACTGTCCTGTCCGAAAAGCGCAGTATGTAATCAATGGATACACTATAAAAGTTGGCAAATACCCTCAACACATCACATGGAATATTCTCGCCGTTCTCATAGGCTGATATCCTCGAAAGAGAAAGGTTCAGCCTATAAGCTACCGCTGTCTGCGTCAGGTTGCGGCTCTTACGCAATTCATAAAGCCTGTTAGCCCTCTCTTTCAAAACATCACCCCCTATGGTTATATTATAGCAGGGTTTAACAGGCTGAGTTCCCGTTTTTCGGGAAAAGGATTTTCGTTATTCGGGAATTTAATATAAGAAAAATGCGGCAGCTGAAGAACTGCCGCAATAGGATTAATATAGTGTTAATTCACAAGTATTTTTCCATCAGATATCTCGACTGTTTTTTTACACATGGAAGCAATTTCCTGATCGTGAGTGACAATTATGACTGTTCTTCCATTTTGATTAAGGCTGCAAAGTATATCAAATATTTCCCTTGATGTTTTACTATCTAGTGCTCCCGTAGGTTCATCAGCAAGTATAATATTGGGCGAAGTAACTATTGCTCTCGCAATTGCAGTTCGCTGTTTTTCACCGCCCGAAAGCTGTGAAACTTGTTTTTCTGCGAGCTTTTTTATCCCCATTTTATCTAATGCTTCTAGAGCTAATTTTCGTTTATTAGGAGACTTTATTGGGTATAACGGAAGCATAACGTTATCTTCAACAGTCATGTCATCTATAAGAGCAAAATCTTGTTTTACAAAGCCTATATTTTTGGCACGTATTTTTGCAATTGCTTTGTCATTAAGCCTACTGATGTCTTTTCCATTAAGTAAATACTTACCATGTGTAAAATTGTCAAGCAGTCCTATTATATGTAATAATGTTGATTTTCCAGAACCTGATTCTCCAACTATTGCGAGAAAATCTCCGTCGTTAATTGTAAGAGATATGTTGCGTAAGGCAGTATACATATTACGATGATTAGGGTTGTATACTTTCGAAATATTGATTAGTTCAATCATTGCGCCCTCCTTAAGTACTCAACTGGTGATTTTTTTATGCTTTTTATAGCAGGGAGTATTATTGATGTTCCTCCAAGCAATATGCATATTAACAGTGATATTATTATGTTCCAACAACCTATTGACATTCCTGCTATTGGGCTGTCTTCAAAATTTGCCCACAATGCGAAAATACCTGTTCCTATTGCAGCAGCAATTAAGGTAAGTATAACCATATTTGTTCCATGCGAAAATAGAATTTGAAACCGAGAATACCCGCATATCCATAAGCAACCATTTCTTCGCTCGTTTTGAAGAAAAAGTATCATAGATATACTTATTGTTCCTATAAGCGTTACCAGCAAAACACAAATTATAAGTGGCATATAGCTCATAAAATCTTTTTTCAAATCTTCGGAAGTATTTTCAAGTATTTTTGAGCCACGGACAGTATTGGCAACAGAATTCAATATTTCAACGTTTTTTTCGAAATTATTGTCAAATTGCATAATAAATGTTCCGCTTGAAGAAAAGAAGTCTTCATACCCTTCAATAGCTGTTCGGTTAGTAATTACCGTATTTACAGTATAAGGGGAAATTTGGTACATATCTTTTGTTGTCATATCGGTGCTGATATATGAAACTATTGGAAGATATGTGCTTAATGTTAATTTTCCACTTAAATTAAGCGTCAGATTTTTATCCTGTATTTCCACTGTATATGTGTTTTCTTTCATGTTAAAACTGCCAACCGATTGATTGTAATTTCCCGAAGCCAATGGTAAAGCAAGATGTGAATATATATCATCACTCACAGAAATAATTGTAATCTCAGGAGCTTGGTAAACCATAACGTCATATATTTTGTAATTGTCATTTATGTTATCTAGTATCTTTTGACGAGACTGCTCTATGTCAAGACCTTCAACAAGTCTATTGTGCATATAATTTTTATCATAGACAAGAACGCTATTGCCTGAAAAAATATTTTTATATGCAATATTAAGCATTTCAATGTCATTAAGAGTTGAAACTAAATAATTGATCGACAAGAACAGTGCAGCGGTTTCAACAATAATGACAATAAAAGTCATTTTGTTTTTTACGAATGAACAAAGAAACAACTTAATATAATTCATGATTCATACCTCCCTTAGTTCCTTTGCGACAGACTTTTTTAAAGACGGTGCCACATACACAGCAAAAAGTAATGCAGTTGCTGCCAGATATCCCAGCAGTAGTACAGTATAATAACTAAAATCAAAAGATGGGGAAATAATTGCAAAGCGAGTAGAAAGAGATGGTTTTATTATTTCAAATATCACAAATGCAGATAAAGCACATATGAAAGAAATAACCATAATTTCACAAAGTGAATTTAGCAAGCATGTTGATTTTGGAAAACCACAAAGTCTATACACAGCGTACTCTTTTTTACGCGAATCCACTATATATCTGAAGATTAACATTACATTGAATATAGCTATTAGCTGAATAAGAGCCGTTAAAACTATGTTTGCAAGGGATTTTTTGGTATCTAGTAAGCCATTTTGCTCAGGAGTACTAACTACTCTAAGATTTGTCATATTATCACATACAACATCCAAAAAAAGATCCTCAATTTCTTTTGACAGTTCTTCATCAGGATACGATTTTGAAACAAAATTTATATATTTCACCTTTACATTATCAGGCTCACTTCCGAGAAAAAGGAAAAAAGCAGCATTAGAATCAAGAGTTCCTGATACTAAATACTCTTTGTTTCCGTAGATAATGTGTTCTCCGTCATCAGTATAAATGTAAGAATCGCCAGATGGCGCATTTCCAGCTACACATACCGGATCGTGATTTTCAAATTGCTCTCGAGTGGGAAACGAGCCTTTGGCAAAGTTAAATTTATTTTGTTCAAAGAAATTTACCATATCTTCATACGTTGGAAAAAATCTTATATAGCATGTATAGTTCGTTTCCTCTGGGCTAATTACTCCTATTATCATTTCTGATAATTCAACCGGGCATTTTTGGTTAAAATCATATATTTTCTCACGTATTTCAGAGGAATAAATTGGGTCAAATGCAAACTTAAAATATCTTGACCAAAGTTTTGCACCGTTGTACTCTGCCAAAGAATCGAGGAATATTCCATTTGCGATCATTGACAAAATAATCATTACTATTTCACACACAACAATTGTTATATAACGAAGCGGATGATGTTTTATATTTTGAAAAAAATATTTGGCAAACATATGATTTCCTCCTAATGATAACCATATATACTTAATTAATGCCTATATCTCCGCTGAACTGTCAGCGGAGATATAGACTTTTAAATAATTAAGCTGATTGATTTGATTTTAGGGAATGGTATTAATTAGGACACGGAGATGATGTAACCATCAAGGAAATCACTACCGCTGCTTGTGCCATCATAAATTTCAGCAAAATAGTCAGCGGAAACAATATCACCGGTGTAGTTTACTGTTCTTGTGAAAGACTGAGAAGAAGAACCGGTCTGGTAAGGAGATGTTCTGTGCCATGCACCGTCAATGCCTTCAAGATCAATGCTAAGAGTTTTGTAGTTACCATAGTACCCACTTTTTCCGGTGATTGTAGCAGACTTCCCTTTTACAGAAAACTTGGCATACTTAGAATCACTGAAAGAGTTACTATAACTCCTAATATCATCGGACGAAAATTCTCCGTACCAGTAACCGGTCGAAGCGTGATGCAACCCACTTCTTGCAGAGTATGTATTGATTCTTGTTAATGCAGATGCAGATGCAGCCAGGGTCAGTGCCGCTAAAGCTGCGGAAACAGTAGCTATAATTGCATTTTTCGCTTTTCTCATAATAAAACCTCCTGTTGGTTGAGATTGATTGTAGTACAATCACATCATGTGTTTCTTGTCCAAATATATGGTGGACTGCCATCCCTTAACCTTACCTGATGCTGCGGTCATCAGATAGGATCATGAGCTTCACAATGGATATTATCCTTTGGTGTTTTCCTGAATTTTATCACATTAAAATCTATTTGTCAATCTGTTTGTGAAATTGTGTCGAATCTCGTGAAATTTTGCACTATATTCTAAAAATGCTCTATATTGACCACCAAAATTATATAGGGAAATTTATAAATAATACTAAACAATATCCGTTTTTCCTGACTTTATTTCATTACGTCATATTAATGAGAAAAGCCCAGCTATTAGCTGAACTTTTCTAAAATTATATCAGATTTGCTACATCTTTCAGATAAGCTTTTCATTTTTGACTAGTGTAACCTTCGCAGTAAAAGTAAGATTTTTTTCAAAATAGTCAATACTTCCATTATACTTCTCCGCTATTGCCCGAATCGTCTTAGTACCAAAACCATGTTCAGAATCTTTCTTTGTAGTGAGCAATTTGGGATTGTAACATAAAACAGGCATGTTAATGCTATTAGAAATAGTAATATTTAATGTATCAGTGGAGCATGTAATGTTAAGTTCTATAAATCTAAGATCAGTCTGGCATTGCTCCGCTGCCTCAATAGCATTATCCAAAAGATTACCAAGTAGACTGCAAAGATCAATGTCGTTTACACCACCAATTTTTTTGTCAACACTACAAATTACTTCAATATCTTTGGATTTAGCAATATTTAATTTAGCGTTTAATATGGAATTTACAAATACATTTCCAACATTAATTAAAAATTCTGTTTGTGATATTTCGTCAAAAGTTTGTGAAATAAACTCTTGAGCATTAGCGGTTTCTCCTTTTGAAATGAGAGAATCAAGTACTGTACAGTATTGTTTCATGTCATGGCGTATTCTGCATATAGCGCTATATTGTTCGTTAACTGTTTCAGCATATTTCCTGCTATATTCATTTTGTTGTGCTATATACGTCAGTTCTTCTTCTTTTGAACGCATTATACTCATATTAACAGTCATAATATAACAAACAATATTTATAAGAATAACACCAAATTCGCAAGCCATAAGTACATTAATATAATCGTTGCTTAGTTTTGCATTAAGAATTGTGAAATGAATTGCGGTGAAAATTAAAAAGGAAATTCCAAGAACTGATAAAATCAGTACCCATTCCTTTGGACGGAGGGGTGTTTTATCCTTTTTGGTAAACCTAAGTACAATTGAGAAAATGTATGCCAGTAGTGCTTGAACTATAATCATATACAAAAATCTGCTTATACAATGTTCTGAATATATTTTCTCAAGGTTATTTTTGAAAACATAGGAGATAAGATTGCCTATTACAGCATTTACACTAATTAAAATAACATTTGTCAGAATAGAAATAAACAGTTTTTTTATTAAAGTACCTTTTAGACATATAACTGAAAAAATAAAAAAATAAACTGAATACACTAACCCAAGCAACCCCTCGTAGATGGTTATGTTGTTGAGAATTGTGATTATTGATGCCATTATAATTACCCCAACAAAATATGTCGTTCTATTTCTTCTTGAATGCAAATCATGACCAAATGATTCGCATATAAAATACATTATTATAACCGCATCATATATATTGACTGATTGTTCAAAAAGGTTCCACAATAAAACTAGCATATTTGTCTCCTATATGAAATTTCTGGTAAACTGTATATATTCCTGTTCAAAAATTTTTTTATATCCCCGACTAATTGGAAGTGTTTCCCCATTGTCTAGGAGTATTTCGCATGTGGGAAAGTTGATACGCTTGATATGCTTCATATTCACAATAAAGCGATTGTGTGGGCGTGCAAAAATGTAATGGTTCAATGAAGAAAAAATTATATCTAGTTTGCAGCGTACATATTCCGTATCACTTTTCAAATGAAATTCAGCATTATTTACGTTACTTTTTATATATAGAATTTCCATGGGCGAGACATAGTGCTTACTGTCTAAAGCTCCATTTATAAAAACTTTTTCTCTTGCGCTAATATGTATAATTAATTTTTCAATGACTTGTTTCAACTTTTGTTCCAGAATATGTGTTTTGCCTTTCGGTATAAAATTAAAAGGTTGAAAATCAAAACTATCATAAACAAGATTGTTTTCAGTTGTAATAAAAATAATATATGTTTCATCTGAAATCTGTCGTACTATTTTAGCAACATCAAATCCATTGATGTCTGGCATAACAATATCAAGAAATACCACATCGAAAGGAGTACTCCTATGGCTCAAAACAAAAGCCTTTCCGCTATCGAAAGAACTAATTTTAGTGTTCACTAATGCTTCTTGGAAACATTCGCCAATTTCCCTTGATAAATAATCAAGCATTGCCTTGTTATCATCGCAAATAGCAATATTAATCATTAAGCACATCTCCTATTCACTACCGTGAACGTGTGGTTCACATTATGCCTTAATCAACGTTCAAAATGTACAAATAATATATTTTCGTATATCTTTGTCAATCAAGAGAGTATAATATGTATATTAATAAAGTCTTAATTACCGGAGGTATTCATGATTTTCTCAGAAAGACTTAGAATGCTTCGTGAAAAAGGAGGATATACTCAGCAACAGTTAGCTGATATACTTCGCATCACAAAAAATTCTATTTCTCATTATGAATTAAATATGTGTATGCCAAGCATTGAGGTACTTGTTGAAATGACCAGGTTTTTCAATGTATCTATGGATTATCTTCTTTGTCTGAGTGACTATAATCTTTCTATAAAGCTATTGGAAAAACCGATTTCTAATAAGAAAACGGTTGGGTCTATCCTAGAATCTATATTAAATTTGGACAGAAGTCATCAGGCAGATCTTCTGAAAATTTTATATTATATTGAAAAAGACAATTTCTCAAGTGCGAAATAGATTAGATTGATATTTTAAATTTCTATACAAATATATTATAATCCAACTGTTTCAATTATATCATTTAGTATGTGTTCTGTCAAGTTCCCATTATTACTTGTCATTTTGATTAGTAAGAAAGTCTAGCAAAACTTCACAAAATTGCGCAATACTTCACATTTCTATTGAATTAATTTTATAAATAGATTAAAATTGATACATCATAGCGATGGAGAAGAAAAATGATTAAAAAGATTGCGTCAAATATAACAGATTTCATTATTAGTATTCTAGATATTGATGATGGTACTAGAGATATTTATCAATATGGAATTGAACTTATGGTATCGTCTTTTTTTAATATCTTATTTGTTATGCTATGTGCACTATTATTTAAAGATATAGGTGCTGGTTTGATTTATCTTTCCGTGTTTATTTTTTTGCGTTTATTCTGTGGTGGTTATCATTCATCAACATATTTTAGATGTAACGTTACCATGATTGTGGCGTTTACTCTAACATATAGTATATATTGGGCTTTATGTTATTGGGATATAAGTCTATATTTATTTGAATCTCTTTCACTTGTTAACTTTATTCCTATTATCCTATATGCCCCTGTATCAAATGAACACAAACCGCTTACTGAAAACAAACGTAAAAAATGCCGTTTGATTTCAATAATTTTAATATTTCTTTTTACCTTATGTGCTTTCATTCTATTTTCTTTTAAAGTTAAATACGGCTTGTTGATTGTCGTAACCTTATCTGCGGTATCGGTTATGATTATCATAGAAATTTTTCTTCAAAGGAGGGGTTACCATAACAGCTAAATACATAGTGGCAAGAATCATTGCAAAAGCAGCTATAAACTCTGCCAAGATTGCTTGCGGAGCAGCATCTTGCTATGGTTCTTATCAGCCCAAGGAACCTGCGAATATAAAAGAACGCATCAATTAATGTGTTTTAGCAGGAGTGATTCTCATCTTTTAATACTATGTTCTGAATCCTTGATAGAGTAGAAAAAGATGTTAATCAAGAAAGA
>ENA-OOXM01001901-OOXM01001901.1-human-gut-metagenome-genome-assembly--contig:-NODE-1901-length-14625-cov-3.089568_pt1 | contig 14625 bp, 18 predicted proteins | sample MGYA00241589_ERZ501347 | MGnify/ENA primary metagenome ERZ501347 (study PRJEB25962, sample SAMEA2042832) | human gut metagenome | biome: human gut; feature: human-associated habitat; material: faeces...
TTGGGCTGGAGGCTCAAAAGTCTCCAGCCCTTATTCCTGCAAACCTTTCGTACCGCAATTTCTGCCCTCGAATCCCAAACTTTTTTCGTCATTGCATGATCCCGTTTCTGCTTCGTTTTACCGTCCAAAGCACCGTGTTAGGTGGCCGTGTTCCACCAGCACGGAACAGAGCCGACACGCGGGCACCAGGCGGCCCACAGCTGTGATTATTCTTCCAGCGGCTCCTCGACTTGGGCTGCCGGGATAGCCATGGAATTGTCATCCTCCACAATTCTTTTCCGGTACTTCCGTGGCTTTATAACCGGTGCCTGTTCACCATCCTCGCCATTTACCATGCCAATGTACTCCCGAACCCCTGCGGGAACTATCTTTGTATATAGCGTTTCAAATATTTCAACAATCTCATCTTCAAGCTTGCTGTCTTTTCGCTCCAGGTAAATCCGAAGCGCTTTCACTTTTTCTTCATCGACGGAAATGGTTAATGTGGTTTTTCGCAAATGCTTCAGTTCCTCCCTTGTACACTCAAATTTACACCAATGACAACTTTGCTTTTCATTGAGAAGTATTGCAATAATCTGCAATACTTCTCAATGGCGCACTTGCCTTATCATACAGTTATACGGCTTTACAAGCTAGAGGTCACATTTTCGGTACTGTTCCAAAGGCTCATCTGATCTTTATCGGTCTTAGAACGGGTGCCCTCCCATAGCCACCACTGCATAACCTCCTCACCCGTTTTCCATTGCGTGTACGGTTTCCCGTTATCCCTTCGCTTGACAATCATTTTCTCAAAGGCACGAATGTACGCATCCTTGTATTTTGGGTATCTTGCAAATTCCGCTTTCATCTGTGTTGGCCCTGCCAGAGGGCAACCAATACAGCCTATTCGAGAATAGCCTTCATCGTATAAGCAGCAGTGTGGTATATTTCGGGAATTCAGATATTCCCACACTTCAGCTGCCGTCCAATCAATAATTGGATTCAATGTATGGCGACTTTTCATGGTGCAGGTTTCAAATAAACGTCGGGCATCATCATTGTCATTCATGAGCCGCACCATGGCTTTGGTATCATTGTTCAATTCAAGCAATCCACGACTATGTTTCCTCCTGCTGCTTTCCTCCCACCGAACTCCCGTAACAACAATACGTCCCTTGCCACCGTCCTCCTTTAACTCATCGCAGCAATAGCGTACCACGCGGGTCGGAGGCATTCCTTTTCTGACGATGAGCTTCCACATTGTTGTGCCATGGTAATCCACAATAACGTCCGGGTAATATTTTCGCCGGAAGTAAATCACTTCCGGTGGATCTACTGTTGTATGATTATAGTGCGCGTCAAATTTTACACCGGCTTCCTTGCACAGATGATACACAACTTGACTGTCTTTCCCTCCGCTGAAAGCAACATAGTACCCCTCGCTTGGCTCAAACGCCCGCAGCCGTTCGATTGCGATCTGCACTTTGTCCTGAGTGCCAAAAAGCGTTTCCTCCACCAGCGCCATTAAGCATATCTCCAATCATAGCTGCCATATGCTTCTACAGAATCTCGCAGCAACGAGTACACAGGAGATGGGAGGAAATGGAAATTAACATATTTCTCTCCCGCGATTTCAGGTGTGTACCAATAATCGAACTCGTCAAAGTTTTTAAGGAAATTACGCTGGTTAAAACTTTGGTGCCTTACGCAATGGTGTTCTGAAACTCCCTCCGGCGTGAACAAAACCATATGTGTCAGCTCTCCTGCCATATGCATATCCAGCACGGCAAGCCCCAATGTTAGGTTTCCATTTCTCCGACCACGCACCACCACAGGCACATCCACAAATTGCTCGGATGGCTGCTTGATGAAATCTGTGCCATAGGCTTCCACAAAGGCACAGTGCAATTGGCAAAGCACACGCTTTGCTGATTGCCGCTATTACAGGAATGAATCACCGCAGGGAAATCAATGTGCCGTAAAATTTCATTTACCGCATTCACAAATCTTTCCTGTGGATTCATTGCATGCCTCCCATGGTTACCTCCTGCTTTGTTTGTTCCTGGGATTCGTATGCAGCAGGGTCTGCACCTGGAACATCCCAGCCACTCATAGAGCCGCACTCCATAGCTTTCCTCTGGGCATCCGTGATGCCGAGTCTTGCGTTGTTGTAATCTGCCAACGCTTTGTTCTCCGCACGATCTTCTGTAATACAGTCAGAAGGGTAATAGCCGCGTTCACCACGCTTTATGCAAATGAGTTCACCGGTAGATGCCAGAGTTGAAAAGCAAAGGTCCGGAAGACCTTCCGCAAACTTGGGCCCGAATCGCTCTTTCTCTGTCAGGATATCCCAATTCTCCCAATTCCACAAATGCACATACATATCTCCATCACTTGTAGGAATCTCCCGCTGCTCAAATCCTTCTCCCCAGCCATCCGATGCCTGTCCAGAAATGTATTCCTTCAGTGTTTCCAATTCAGAATCTGACAGCGTTCCAACAATTCTGCACTGGGCTACTCCCCAGAGTTTTCCTTCACGTTCTTCTGCTGTGAACACAACGGACTGTACTTTTTCGTCAACGGAATCACCATGGTTATACCAGCGCATAATTCCACGTTCGGCTTCTTCCGGGCACTGATTTCTAACCATTGCGGCAACGATGGCATCTTCCTGCCGCAATATCTCTCTATCCGACATTTCCTCCGGCTCGTCACTTGGGCCATCCCAGGGGTCTGTCCGAAACACTTCCGCACAAAGCGGCATATACAACTTGAGGGTTACAGGCTCCGGAGGAAGAACACTGAACGAGTCGTGTCCAGGAATCAAGCAGCTTGTCTGTCCATTTTCCCATTGGATATGAAATTTTGCGTCTTCGTCAATCTCCATCAGAGTTCCCATCTGCCCTTTGAAGAATCCACCTTTGGGATTCTCTAATTCACGCAGACGGATCTGTGATCCGACGGGATATTGGTCTCGGAAGAAGTTCAGCCATTCTTTTTCTACCGCCATTACACACCTCCGAACTGAATTTCTGTGCCGGCGATTTCACTGACACTTTCTCCAGAGCTTTCGGCATGGGGCAGCCTCACAGCGGCATCAGCACTTTGTTTTAAGTACATAGTCACAGCTGGCTGCTCGCCATCGACGGTACAATTTTCAATGTGTGCGCTGTCCAAATTTGCATCGTCCGCAGAGAAAGCCGCAACCTCACAGTTGATGATACGAGCATCACAAAAATCCGCGTCATTTGCGTGGAGCCCACGCAGGTTGCAATTTTCAATCAGCGTTCCATGGAAATCAGCCCCATCAAAGCACATCTCATGCAAGTCCAGGCCGGACAGTCTGCATCCCACAAAATCTGCCTGTTTGCCACCCACATCGTAACGCCACAATGTATGTTTTGCGTGCATGATCACAACATCATCCTGTGTCAGGATTCGCCGCTTGGAATCTTCATGTTCCTGAATGGATTCCAGCGAAAGGACAACGCCAACCGCATCCCCCCGGACATCCATATCTACAACTTCCGGGCGAGCTTGAAGCATAGCCATAAAAACATCTTTGTCCAATCCTCCACCTTCAAAACCATCCCGCAGCTCCGCATAGGAAAAATCATAGCTTGCCTGATCATCGTAGCCATCCAGCGCCTGCACGACACAGGCATCCACATACCTTTCGACTTTTTCTCCATACGCAAGCAGGAACGGTGTGACCTGACGAACTACCGCATCCGGAGATTCCTCCGCTATCGTGCTGCTGAAGTACGGCACTTTTTCATGCAATGTCATTTTCTGATTCTGCGCCTGCAGGTAGGCACTGACGTTTGGGAAGAACGATACATTTCTAGCAAAGCCGCTTCCACCGGAGTTGACCAAAATGCCCTCATCCAATTCTTCGTTCATTACCAGAATGCAGTATGCTGTCCCATCCTTCATTCCCATGAGTTCGTTGTTGTCTGTGATAAAATCATAGTCCCCAAGAAGCTGCTGATAAAATTTCGCATATTCGCTGGGGGAAAGCGGAATAATTTTCTCAATCTCGCAATCCAGAGTTTTCATTTCCGGCAGTTTATGCAGGAACATTGCTTTTGTCTTCATTGATACCTCCATTAAGTGTCATTCTTTTGCGGCCTCATCCACATACTCGATACATGGCAGCATGAGCCAGCCAGACCATCCACCGCTGGACACACTTCTGCGTATCACTCCATATTTGGTGCCCAGCGCTTCTACAACAACTCCGTTGCCGATATATACTCCAACGTGTCCTGTTTTCCAGAGAATGATTCCGGGTATTTCCGGCATTGTACTGATGCTTCCTTTTTGCGTTGCCCAATTATAAATTTGCTCTGTCCCAATATCCGGCATACCGTTGGTAGCATAGCCAATTGAATCCGAAGCAGCGTCATACCAGCAGTAACCTTTAATGAGCCCAATACAGTCAGCGGTACGCCTGCCGATCCAGTGTGACAATATAAAGTCCTTGTATGGTTCAATTTGATCCGGATACTGTGAAAGTTTTGCCTCGAATGCACTTCGTGACAGGACTTGCCCATAGGTACCCAGTACATATCCCCAGCCGGAGTCTTGTGCGGTAATTGCCCATTGCACAAGGTCCAGATTGTTTTTCTTGCTTGGATCATAGTAATCTTTTAAGTTGATGTAGGCACTTCTGATGTTGGACGCAACATTGGAATATTCCTCAGTTGTAATTCGAGAGCCGAAAGTACGGTTCAGCATATCCACGATTTGCTGGTCTGTTGCGTCTTTTTGGTAGCAGGACAAAAGCCGGGACACAAATCCCGGCTCCTTGGACTGGTTATATAACGCCATGATATAGGCGGCCTGTGCTTCACCCGCTCGTTCCGGCATGTCCGCTTCCGTAAATGCGGATTTGATTTCTTCCATCATAGATTCTATGCTTTCCAGCATCGCGCGGTCTTCTGAGGAAAGGTTTTCTATGATCTGCTGTTGCAACATACCAACATCCAATTTTATTTTTCCGCTGACCAATGCAAGAAAAGCACAGACCGGAAGAATGAGTGCCACAAACAAGGTCAACAAAACCATGCCAACTTTTTTCAGTGTTTTCTCATCCGTCAGGATCGCAACCGCAACTTTCTTGAGCACCGCTCCAATCGTTGCACCCATTAACGTCCACCAGCTTTTCCGAACATTTCAATTTTATAGTCCGGTGCGATAACCTGCAGCAGATACCTTTCGTTACCGCAGCGATACAAACATGTACCGCGCTCCGGGTATCGGATAAGTTCGAACTCCGCTTCTTCTACCTGCAGGGCATCCATATATTCTCTGGGATTGATTTGTCCTGGGTAAAACAAGAACTGGTGCGTCGGAATCGAGAACAGAGGCTTTGTGAATTCACGGATCGACGGGATCAGGAAATCCTCAATGTTCTGGGATGCCAGCACCATGATAGACTCTCTCTTTCTTACCCGCTTCATAGCGTTCCGAATGTACTCAATCGTTGTCAGATTGGACAGGAACATATATAGCTCGTCGATTGCCGCAACTGTGTTTCCAACGCAAATCAGCGAATTGCTCATATAAGAGAGAATATTGAACAGCATTGCGTTGCGCAAGCGCTCATTCGTATCCATTAGTCCCCGGACACCGAAACAAATAAACATATCGTCTACGATATTGGTGTGGCCATTAAAATACTTACTTTCCGATCCCACACACATAGAGTGAATCCCCAGGCACACCTCCCGCAGCATATTCTCTGTGTAAAGGTGTTTTTGCCGAAGGTCATATTCTCGAAACTCCTTTTCGCACAGAGCGTACAGGTCTGCCATCACCGGGTAATCCGTTGGTTTCAGCTGGGAAAAGTCTGTTTTATCACTGATGTTGTGGAGCGCATACAATTTTTCCAAGAGAATTTCCAATGTGTCGATCTGCGCATCCGTAAAGTCTTTATAAGACCTGAAGAAATCTTTCAGAAAAGCGATGTGCTGAGACAGCCGGGTGGCACGTCGGAATGCCTCCGGAGCAGAATCATCCTCCTCTTCAGCGTCATCTTCTTCACTCCACATCTTAGGCTCCAGCGGATTGATGATAAATCGGCCTGACATGCAGTCTACATAACTGCCGCCAAACGCATTGCACAGGTCTTCATATTCCTTCTCGACATCCAGGCATATAATCCGTTTTCCGGATTCCCGCAGATTGGTCATGAGCAGTTTCATCAGATAGGATTTTCCCTGACCAGAGTTTCCTAAGATCAATGCGTTTCCGTTCGTCTTGTCATCACTGCGGCGATCCAAGTCCACCAGAATATTGGTTCCGTATTTGTCTCTGCCGATATAAAATCCTTTCGGATCCGTTTTACCGGAAAAGTTGAAAGGGAAGAGATTCGCTACGGAGCTGGCTGGCAGCACTCGCTCATATTGCACCCCGAAACGATTACTTCCAAAGGGAGAGACTGCCAGAAATCCTTCTTTCTGCCGCAGGGTCAGTCTGTCTACCGTGATCTTTGCGCGTGTCAGCTCCATTGCGATATCTGACTGCAATTCCCGCAAGGATTCCGCACTTTTGGTCTTTAATTCAATGAACACCGCGCAATGGAGCAGCGGCTCCCGGTTCTTACGCAAATTCGCAAGCAGTGTAACCACGTCCTGAAGATTGCCCTCTGCCTGGATGGCTTCATTGATGTCGTGATCTCCTGCCATAAGTCGATTTTTGCGATTGGCATTGTTCACAATTTGCCGCTGCTCCATGGGTTCTACAAGACGATGGTAAATACGCAGCGTCACACCATTCCGTTCAGCAAGCTGAGAAAGGATGGCCTGCTCCTCGGTAGAAGGAGGATATTCCTTAACCGCCCAGGTACTCCGGTAAGAATCTCCAATCAGGTAGCTATCCGCAAAGAACTTCACAACACCTGGAGCGACACAGTCAAAAAAGTCCTTTGTACGGATTTCTTCCGTATCAACTGCGGCCTGTTTTTTCGCTCGCTCCTTACGGTATTTTCCTTTTTTCTTTTCCTTCTTGGCAAGGTATTTCACGCTTTCACCTCCTCAAAGAATTGTGCGCCATCCACATCCGGCATCTGGTTGCCATCCATAGATGCCTCAAAATAAATCGCCACCAGCCGTTTGATCTCACCTTTATCCATCCGCTGCACCTCAAAGCCCTGTTCCACAACAGCTTTCAATACCCGATTCATCGCAACAAATACCTGCTCGGCTTTCATGTTCTTACACCGCTTGATCAGTATAAACTGTCGGGCTGTAGACATTTCAGCCTGCATGCCTGTCAGCATATCTCGGTCCTTCAAAATCAGCTTTCGCACATTCGGATTGCTCTCTTTCTTGGCGATAGACTGCAGGTATGCTTTGTTTTCATCAAAGCATTCACAGCTGTCCGTGCATACAAACTCCAAGTCGGGAATGGCAGATAAGAGCATTTGCAGGTGACGGATTTTAATGTCAATATTGGCTGTAGACAAAACGGATATGTTGGTCGGAGCTACTCGATAAAATAGGAGTTCTCCTTGATCCGTCAACAACCCGTATTTTGTAAACGCCTGCACACCAAGCATTTCCTGCACAGATATCCCTTTTTTCTTTTTCACCGCATCACCTCCATTCATAACTTTGTTGTGTTGTTATAAAATACCGTACCGCGTATCCGAGGTAGTCCAGGACTGTGGTATCATCTGCCCGAATTGTCAATACGCCATAGGCCATGCTGATTGCTCCCGGCAGTAACATTTTAGAGCGAACGGCCAGCACCACGGATATCAAGACGGCAACACTCAGAATCACAAAATCCCGCAGGCCCCACAGCCAAAGATTCGCCTTTGCCTTTAGGTTCTGCGGGTAGATATACTGGGTCACTAACATTCCTCCTCCCAAAAATTGTACGATTCCATTTTAGGGCCATCCCCATATGATCCCCGTCATTTTGCTTTTGTGAGCGCTTTTGTCAGGTTGACAGCTGTGCTGGTAGTATGGAATACGGACATCATGTTCACTCTTACAGAACTGTCCAGTCCGAATTGCTGTGCGATCCGCGGCACTTCATTGGCCGCCAACATAATTCCCATTCCGAGCAGCATGTCTGTCTGGAAAGACATCATTCCCAAAAACAGCAATGTTGTCTGCAAAAATGCTGTTAGGCAAATCGCCGCAACCTGCTTGCACCACTGGTTAAACCCATCATCGAATCCACGTGGGAGCGAAAACATATAGAGTTCTCCGACTGCCATCTGGATCAGCAGGATACCGCCTCGCTTGATATTGGCGAAGAACACTTTGATCGTGCAGTACGCAAACGCAATCAGGAAGCAGAGCAATTTCAGCCCTGCAGTAGCAGTATCCGGCAATAGGAACGCGGTCCGTAAAACAAACGCCACAAACTCGCCAAAGGATGCCGCCTGTGATCCGGCAAATATTCTGGTCAGGTCGCCAGCAAATGTATTTTGCAAAGTAACACAGAATTTGTAGAGTTCAATCGGAACGACGCTTACCAAAGCGCAGGCAAAGAAGCCTTTCAAAATGTTCAGTGCTGCCGTTTTCACATTTACACGGCCACTTTGGGATTCTATTGCGATATCAAATACCGCAACGACGACCCCTGCGGCAAACAGTGCCCAGCCAAATAGCCGGAATAGGTCAACGACAGCCGTCACCCAGCTCAGAGTAAAGATTCCCGCCCCCATATTGTTGATTCCTGTGAACAGATCCGCTATTGCGTCATAAATGGACGTGTACAGCCATTGTACCAGCGCCGTCCAGATAGAATCCACAATACCGCTTGTCGCATTTTCAAAGGCAATTCCGATTGCGTCGCCCAATCCAGACAGAATGCCACCCAGCCAATCAAACAATAATCATCACCTCCCAATCAGAAATTTCTCGTTCTGATGTGTTTGATCGTATTGCGTCACATCATTTTCTGCTGACACTGCTTTGACGTTTCGATTCCCATCTCCTTAGCCTGTGCGAACCTTACGTTTTCCTTGTAGCTCTCACGCCACAGATCAACTTCATCGTACTTTTTCTCATTCTCTTGGGAAGAAGTACACAACTGGATTTTGTCTTCCATGCCAGGATCAAAGGATGGACCAGATATAGCTGGGAGCCGTCAGAGAAAACAGCAGACATGCAAACAGAATTGCGGGTGCTGTAAACTCAAACTGACCATGTTTACGATAGTCCATGTATGCGGTAGCAATCTTTACGAAAAACAGGATTGCGAGGATCATATCGATAACCGGAAACACAACATTGTTGACGATATCCTTGACCTGCCCCTGCGCCGCGTTCCAGGTGCTTTCGATTGCGCCGGAGACATTGCCCGCACTTGTCGCAAAAGCCGGAACCGCCATGAATGCCATCATCATGACCACCACTGCCGCCATAACCATCACTCTTGTAAATCTTTTTTTCATTATATTTCCTCCATTTCTTTGTTGCGCTCACAGTACACCACATACCGCTGCCGTCCTCCAGAAGCATATGGGTGACAGGTAAGCAATGTTAATCTTTCATGATCTTCCTGAATCAGGGTCTTTTGGATATCGGTTGGATCAATGATTTCGGTATCCACAACCGAGTAGATCAGCGTTTCCCACAGGTTTGTGATCGTCACCGTATCTCCGATCTCTAAATCTGTGATATAGCGAAAATATGCCGCCCCATTGTACCCTCGGTGGCCCGCCAAGACGCAGTTGGTATTCATCCCACCGATAGGCAGACTCGTTTGACTTAAATGTACAGCTCCTTTCGCCATATTTTCCGTGGTTGCCCCTAAATAGATCGGCATTTCCAGCTGGAGTTTGGGGATACAAATAACGCCGATTGCATCTGTATCTACGCCATATTTTTCCAAAGAAAAGCTAGGCTGCTGGTATGACCATGGATCACACAATTGGGATTGTCTTTCTTCCCATATCCGTGCGTTGTAAGTCTGCATAGCTGCAAACAGTTCTGGATATGGCATTGTCTTATCTGGAGGCACGTTAGATGATTGGCTTTCTTGCCCCGAGCCAGCCGCTGTTTCTTGCCTTTGATCAAGGAATTCCTTTGCGTCCATAGAAATCTTGGTATCTACAAACACCCCATGTAAAAGAGGGTAGAGCATAACGATTACTCCAAGGAGAAACATGGCGATTATAAAAACCATGATCACTCTACGCCACATCATTATTCTGCCCTCCCCAAATGGTGTGCAGGAACGCAAACAGCAATATGAGCAGCAAAGCAATGACAACGCCTATAATGATTCCTTTTGCATAGTTTTGCTCCCATGTAGATTCTACCATTTCCACAGCGACACTTTGTTCTTCCAAAGTCAGTGCTTCTTCGTAGGGAATCCGGGAGCCGCGCACCAGCAGCCGATGCGTGTTGATACCGTAGGGGGTGCAGGTGACGAGCGTACACAGGTCCTCGCCGGGAACGATACCCAAAAGGTCCGTTTCATAGGGCAGGACGGTGTTAATTTCCGTCACCTGGTACGCCAGGGTTTCATTCAGCACATTCAGATAGAACACATCCCCTTGGGTCAGCTGTTCCAAATCCGTGAACATCTTCTGACTTGCCATGCCGCTGTGGCCGGAGAGAATGGTATGGGTATTTTCACCGCCCACCGGCAGAGAACTTCCCAGCAAATGCCCCACGCCACGGTCTAGTACCTCCGCATCCGTGCCGTGGTATATGGGTAGGTTTACCTGGATTTTGGGAATCTCCACATAGCCCATAATGCCGTTCCCGGCAATATCCAGTTGGTTGTCGTAATTCTCGGCGGCAGATGACAGAGATTCTTCACTGTAAGCATCCGCTGTACCAGGGGTGATTGCCAGATTGTAGGAAACGGCCCTTTGCTTTGCCTCCTGCAAAACGGAATCATCCGTCTGCTGGATAAGCTCCTGATATGCTGTCTGAATTTCAGAGGCGTATTTCTGGTTGACATAATTTGAAATGAGTGGGTACAGTGTCAGCCCCAATGCTGTGAGAAACAGCACTGCGGCACAGATCGTTATTATCTTCTTTTTCAATACATCCTCCGTCCCTTATATTTTGCTTGTGTTTTGTACATAATAATGCTATAATAGCGACATGAAAGGAGGCGGCACTATGCCACAAATTCGTCCTATCACTGACCTTCGGAATACCACAGAGATTTCCGACATCTGCCACGCCAAACGGGAGCCTGTCTTTATCACGAAAAACGGCTACGGCGATCTGGTCGTTATGAGCATTGAAGCCTATGAAGATCTGATCGACACGGCTTCCACCGACGCTGCCATTGGGAGAGCGGAATCCGAATACGCCAGAACTCACGAATCCCACGACGCCCGCACCGCTCTGGCTTCCCTGCGGAGGAAGCACTTTGGATAAATACGAAGTTCGGTTGATGAATCAGGCATTGCGGGATTTGGATGACATTTACGCCTATATTGCGGGCAATCTGCTGGAACCAGGCGTTGCCGCGGAAATGGTAGATGCCTTGGAATCTGAGATTCTATCCTTGGAATATCTGCCATATCGTTGTTCAGAACGCCGCACAGGCTCTTTTGCAAACAGCGGATACCGGCAGCTCATGGTCAAGAACTACATTGTTATTTACCGCATCGATGAAGCAAACAAGCAGGTCCTTATTGTGACTGTGCGTTACGCCAGAAGTTCCTTTTGAGGAAGCCGGAGGGGAAAGCCCCTCCGGCCTTTTCCGTTTATGCGGACTTCTTACTGGACACCGCGTACAGCACTGCCGCCGCACCGACCATCAACAGAATGCCCACGATGGTGAAGATCATAGTACCGTTGTCGCCAGTCTTGGGCAGGTCAAAACCACGAACATTGACCACGGTCAGAGGGGCCTCGGCATTGGTGCTGCCGTTGTCCTCGGTCATGTTCACATTCTTGCCGCTGACGGTAGCGGAGGCGGTCAGCAGCTTGTGTTCCAGATGCTTCTGGGGGATGTTCTTCAGATCCGCGTCACTCAGAATGACCTGGGCATACCGGGGGTCATTCTTGATCAGACCCAGAGCGTCGGAGGCGTAGATAGTACAGTTCTCGGAGCCTTCCTTCTGGGAAATCACAACCTCAATATCCTGCTTCAGCAGCACATAGCCGTTGTCGGTGCGAACTTCGGTCATGGTGTAGGTGTCATCTTCCAGACCTTTAATGAGAATCCGCCCCTTGGTATCACCGGTTTTCACAGGGACGAAGTGCGTAGCATCTTCCTTGTTGGCAGTATGTCCGGTCACATAGTACACACCCTCCTCCTGATTCAGCTTCGCCTGGACATAGTAGTTGTCGGTTTTGTTCTGTACCAGGAACTCCACCTTGGAGAAGTCGCCTTTGCCATCGGAAAACAGCTTGGTAAGGTCAATGCCGTAGGTATAAACATGGGCATCGTCCACCAGGGTATCGTAAAACGTCTCACTGGTGCGCTTCCAGGTCAGGACAACCTTGTTGTCGTTGCCCTTGTCGCCCACCACCAGGGAATTATCGCTGTCTACTTTGGCCGTATAGGTCAGTCTCATGGTGCAGTCAGAGAAGCCGGAATTGACCATGCTGGTATCGGTATAGACAGCCTTGGACTTGCTGATCTCTGCCAGACCCTTTGCGGTCATTTCTACGGTCATAGCAGTCTTGCCGTCCTGGGCATCGTTATAGGAAACGGTGAAATAGCCGTCCGCCTCCTTCCAGGTGGTCACGGCGTCTTTGCAGGCGGTATCGGAGAAGATTTCCAGGACCACGTCGCCCTTGGTATAGGTCATGCCAGCGGACAGGGTATCGATGAAGGTATAGCAGGACAGGTAGGTAGCCTCGGAAGTGATGCTGGGCAGGGTAGAAACGATCTGGTAGTCAATGGTGTCACCAGCGGAGGCGGTGCCGGTGTGGGCGTAATCGTCCGTCTTGCCGGTGTCGTTCTTGCTCTCCCGCAGAGTCTTTTCCAGAGAGGGGATGCCGGTAAGGTTCTTAGGGTACAGGGTAATGTCGTAGATCCAGCGGGTGCCGCCGTCATTGGCGTTGGTGCCGTTGACGGAGGTCATGGGGACGGATACCAGGAAAGGATCGGTGGTGGAAACGACCATTTCGGGGACCTTGGTTTCCGCAACCAGATACAGACCCAGGGGCAGGTTTTCAGCTTTGGTCTTGCCGTAGGAATCCGTCAGGGGCATGGCCGTACCGTTGGTGGCAGCGTAACGCTCCATGGCGTTCTTCACGGTGGTGGCGTTGGCAGTCAGGCCGGAGGACAGGGCGGAGATCAGCACATCAGTCTGATAAAAATACTTGGATGCATCCAGAGCGTCCGCTTTTTCGTACCGATTCTTTCCGTCCGCCAGACCCAGGGCTTTCAGGAAGTCCGCACCCTTGGCCTTGTCCACGGCGTACAGGATTTCCACATGACCGTCGGTGGCTTCGGTTTCGCCGTACTGGAAAATATCAGCTACCTTTGCATAAGTAAACTCGACACCCTTAATGGCATATCCGTAGCCGGTTTCGCCGTTGCCCAGAGTGGAAGAAGCATTTCCGCCCAGAACATTGTTTACCCCGGTTTCGTCATAAACGCCGGTAGACACATAGCTGGAATCCCATACGCCGTCCTTTTCGGCGTTGGTCAGATCGTACTTGTAGATGGTCAGAGAGCCGGTTCGGGATTCGTCGATGGTTGCATTCTCCAACTCGGCGGCGGAGACAGCCACCGGGAAGGACAGGAGCAGTGTCAGAGCTAGGAACAGGGAAAGAATTTTTGTGATGCTTTTCATAGAGCAGTTTCCTTTCTTGAATATAATTTTGAGGTTGGATTTTGAATTTTGAACATGAAAAAACCGGGGCTTATCCCTGGCGTGGAAAAATACATGATTGCCCTTCTTTTCCACAGATTTTTTGAAAATAGATGTTGCTTTTTTCTAACGGATTGCATATAATAGTAGTGAACCGAGAGGTTCACAGCGGGTGTTTCGCCACCCACATCCCAAGTGCGAGGCTTTACAGCAGGTGTTCCGCCACCTATATCCCAAGTGCGGGGCGTTAATGATACGGGGGGATGCAAATCCCTCCGTTTTTTGTGAGAGGAATTACAGATATGAATATTCGATTTGAGAATCTGGGTCTATACAACATCGATACTGATTATCTGCGGTATCTCAACGGTATCGAGCCGGAAGTGCAGTTCACGCAGGAAAAGAACTATGAGCAAAAGCCCTTCCTCGGTATTCTTGTTACCATTGATACATATTCCTACTTCATCCCTCTGACCTCCGGGAAACCGAAACACGCCAAGTGGAAAAATGTGGGTCCTGCCCATTACCTGATTTACGAACAGGTAAAAAAGACGGAGCTTCGTAAACGGGATATTTTCAAATCCATTTCAGAGACGGATGCACTGAAAATTTTTGCTGCACTTGACCTAAAGAAAATGATCCCTGTTGCCGATGGTTTGTACAGCCGAATTGAGTTCGCAAAGCTGGAAGATCAGAAATATGCGGATCTACTTGAAAAGGAGTACAGATTTTGCCAGAAAATACAGGACGGTATTCTTTCTAAAGTCACCCAGATTTACAGGGAACAGAAAGAAACGGGAAAGGTTTATCCTATGTACTGTAACTTTTCAAGATTGGAAGATGCCTGCAATCAGTATCAGTCCATATGACTTTTGCCGGAAGCG
>ENA-OOXM01001905-OOXM01001905.1-human-gut-metagenome-genome-assembly--contig:-NODE-1905-length-14604-cov-1.575366_pt1 | contig 14604 bp, 14 predicted proteins | sample MGYA00241589_ERZ501347 | MGnify/ENA primary metagenome ERZ501347 (study PRJEB25962, sample SAMEA2042832) | human gut metagenome | biome: human gut; feature: human-associated habitat; material: faeces...
TCAATTTTATGTAACTGGATTCTGTATTAGAATTCAATATTAATATGATAATAAACTTAAAATATTAAATAGTATGATAAAAAGATTAAATGATTATGTAGTTCCTAGAGGAATAAGATTTATATCAGAATTAGGAACAGACTTTAGATTTTACAAGTTACCTGTAAAATGTATTATTAATAAACAACTCCCTGGGTGTGGATTTACTGAATATTGCTTAAGAGGACCTGAGAATGTTATACTTTGTTCTCCTAGAAAAATGTTGCTCAAAAATAAGAAAGACCAGCATGGTAGGGATGTTTATTTGGTTATAAACGAACTAGAAAAGGAAGTAGCTATTGATAAGGATCTTTCTAAAATAGATAAATCTCAGATATTTATGGAAAAAATGGATGAGATAGTTCATGGAAAGGATACAGTTTATAATAGATTAATGAATGAAATAAAAGACTACCTAAATGAAAGAAAATATTTAGGAGATAAACCAGCCAAGATACTAGTAACATATGATTCTTATAGAATTGTAAAAGATATCCTAGAAAGTCTTGGTATATTCCAATCATTCTATACTATTATAGATGAATTTCAGACAATCTTACATGATTCTAAGTTTAAGTCTAATACAGAACTAGACTTTCTTTATCACCTACATCAATCTCATTCAGCTTTATTTGTTAGTGCTACACCCATGTTAGAGGAATATCTTAATATGTTAGATGAGTTTGATGGTTTACCATATATTAATATGGATTGGGCTTCGCAAGATCCTACTAGAGTATTAAAACCATCTCTTAAGGTGTTAACAATGAAATCAGTAGGTACTAAATTACCTGAGATAATAGATTCTTATAAATCTGGGAATTTTGAAAGTGCTATTAGAATGGTAAACGGATATCCTACTAGAGTAATATCGGATGAAGCTGTATTTTATGTAAACTCTGTTAATCATATTACTAGTATTATAAAGAAATGTGATCTCCAACCAGAAGAGGTTAATATTCTTTGTAGTAATACTCCTGAAAATCTCAAGAGAATACAAAAAAGATTAGGGAAAGGTTTTACAATAGGGGATGTTCCATTAAAAGGAGTTAAACCTAAAATGTTTACCTTTTGTACACGTACTGTTTATTTAGGAGCAGATTTTTATTCTACCTGTGCTAGATCGTTTATATTTAGTGATAGTAATATTGATTCTTTAGCTGTTGATATATCAGAAGACTTGCCTCAAATATTGGGAAGACAGAGATTATTTAAAAATCCTTGGAAGAATGAAGCTATATTTTATTATAGATCTACTTGTGACTACAGAAAAATTAGTCAGGAAGAGTTTGATAAGGAAATAGAAAGAAAGAAAAGATCTACTAATAATTTATTATCTGCATTTAGTACAGCCTTAGATGATGCTAAATATGATTTAGCTAAAACTTATCAGAAAAATACTAAATCTTATAATTATAAAGACGATTATATAGCAGTTAATGAACATCGAGGAGGTACTCTAATTCCTGTACTTAATAATTTAGTATTAGTAAATGAGATTAGAGCTTTCAGGATTCAACAAATAGATTATAAAGATAGATTTACAGTATTTAGTACTATTCATAATACTTTATCTTCTGATGATATAATAAATCAAAAGGTATCTGAATTTCTGAGAGAATATCAAAAATTAGGAACCTTTAAGAGTAAGTTGAAATATTTATGTGAATATGGATTTTCAGATGAAGTAATAGGAATAGTATTAGATCAGATAGGGGAGCATGATAATATTAAGTCTTACTATATTTCTTTAGGTTCACAAAAACTTAGAGCTCTAGGGTATGATAAATATAAAATTGAGAAGGAACTTGGAATAGTAACATTTTCCTATGAACTATTAGAGTCTAGTATTTATTCAGAATTCAAAGTAGGGGATAAATTAACGTTATCTAGTATAAAAGATAGACTTGATTATTTATATAAATCTATTTCTTATACTGCAACACCTAAGGCTACTGATTTAGAGAAATTTTTTGAAATAAAAAACTCTAGTATATATGAAGATGGGAAAAAGATAAAGTGTTATACGTTATTAAAAAGAAGGAAATTTAAATTATGATATATTTAATTAAGAGTGCAGGTTATGGAAAGGATAACAATTATATAGATTTGTTAAAAATTGGATATACAGAAGACACAAAGAAAGAAGGGAGATTTAATGCATATAAACTTCATAATCCAACCTGTAAAATTTTATATGAACTTCCTGAATTGACTGAAGAAGATGAAAAGAATATTCAATATAAGTTTAGAAAATATTTGTATATAGATTATGGTAGAGAATGGTTTGAATATAATGATGAAATAGTAAACTTTTTTAAAAATCCAGAAGTAGTGAAGAATATTAAAAATCTTCCAATAAATCCATGTATTATAAATAAAGAATTAACTGAATTTAAGAATAGTGTTAAAGAAATTTTAGGAATTTTGCTTGGAATATCCTCTAATTTACCAGGGAAGGGTAGAGACAATGTAAAATCTGTGTTTAAAGAAATTTTAGATAAGAAACTTAGAGATATAGATTCAGTATTTGAGTTCTTAGAGTTGAAATTTGATAAGAGCATAATAGATAAGTGTAAGGATCTTTTGGAATGTAGAAAAACAGGTAAATACTGTAATGATGATATAATAAATCAGGAAATATCAGATTTTTTAAAGGAATATCAAGAATTAGGTACTTTTAAAGCCAAACTTAAACTTCTTTGTGAATATAGTTTTAATGATCAAATTATAGGAGTAGTATTAGATCAGATTGGAGAACATGATAATATTAAGTCTTACTATTTAGCACTCGGACCTCAAAAACTCAGAGCTTTAGGATATGATAAATATAAGATTGAGAAAGAACTTGGAGTAGTAACATTTAGTCAAGAACTTTTAGTTAATACTATTTATTCAGAATTTAAAGTTGGAGATAAATTGACATTAGCTAATATAAAATCTAGACTAGAGTATCTTTATCCATCAATTTCCTATACAGCTACTCCTAAGGCAAAAGATTTAGAAAATTATTTTGAAGTTAAATTGATATATGTTACAATTTTAGATGAAACTACAGGAAAGAAGAAACAAACAAAGGGTTATGAATTATTAAAAAGAAAATAAATATAGAAAAAGAGGGAAATAACAAATCCCTCTTTATTTTTCTTCCTCTAAACCTCTAAAACACGTATCCCAGAAGGTGTTACCCTAATAATTGAGAGAAAATTTCAGGTTCTCTCAAGGTTTATACTAATTAATTAAAAATAATAATGCTAATAAAGAATGGAAGACGATTATTTGTTAGATGAAGAAGAAGACCTAGAAAATCAAGGATATCTAGGTCCAGACGAAACAGGAGATGATTCTGACGACGATGACTCTGAAGGTTCTGATGAGAGTATTATTGGAGATGACGAGGATGAGAAGAAAATTAAAGTAGATGAGTCTCAGTATGAAGGTAAGATGACTAAGGACGAACTTTGGTTATCTACAGCATACGATGACATAATAGCAGCAGGAAAATTGGATAAAGATAATGCAATTGAAGATGCTGTTACTACTATAGTTTGGGCTAATCCTAAACATACTTCAGTTAATACAGTCGGAAATATTATTAAAGATTTGTTTCATAAGCAAGGTCACTCTCGTATGGTTAATAGCCTCTATACACCTGATACTCCTTTACGCGGAGAAGATGTTGATATAGACTTTAAAGATGAGGATGATTCTGGATTTAATAAGAGATATGCTGAAGAAGCGAGAAACCAAATAGCAAGATTCATAGAATTTTTGGCTACTCGTGATATTAGCAAAGACTCTATTATATCAAAGCGAAGAAAACAAAGACAAATTCCAGCTTTTATTATTTTCTTATTCTCTTCTGGTATGTATGACTTAATTGTTGAATGTCCTACTATGCCCGAAGAATATGCAACTCAGATAAAAGAAGCAATGAGAAAAATCCTAAAAGCTAAGTATGATATCGTCGAAGAATTAGCAAAGAAGTACGAAGAAATGGGTAGACAGGCTGTGGCAGATCGAGTTAGAAAGTTACAGTTATCATGGTTTAATAAAGAACCAGCCGAAATTAGATCATCAGCCGAATACTCTGATCTCGAACTTACTTATGACGACGTATTGGTTTATCGTGAATATAGATCCAGATTTACTAATACATCAAGAGCTATTACTCAAGATATTATTTCAGATATGATTGAGGTAGTTATAGATAAAGAAGCAGGAGTTTATGAAAGATTAAAAGACAAGACCAGATCAGATGCAATATCAGATGTAAAACAAGTATATAAAGATTGGTCAAAAAATAATCCTGACGATTCTGAACTAGCTACTAAGATAATTTGGAAAGATGTCGAAGGAATGGTTAAACAGTAAAAATATTAAAATTTTATGTCAGTATCTCTTGAGTTACTAACCGATGAAGCTATCATCGATTATACTAAAAGTGATGGAAAAGATCAAGTCCTATTTAATCATAGAGACTTGGACCTGAAGTACAATGGAATACAACCTATCGCCGGTGGAGTCTATGATGTCGATATTTTTGGCTCACCCATGGAAGATAGATGTATTTGTGGAAAAATTCGACAACCCTCTGCTGAACCTTGTCCTCATTGCGGGGCAAGAGTATTTACAAGAGAAGAGGGATTGAGAAGATTTGCTAGAATTGAACTTCCTTTCTATTACTTGAATGATTTACGTTTTGATATCTTTAAAGAACTTTTCGAAGATATTTTTAAAGATAGTAAAATTGTGTTAGATTTCTTTGGAGACGATCTTCGAAGAAATGGTTATAGTGCAAGAGGAGCAAAGAAATTAGGTATTAAAGTTTTTGATACCTGCCAGTTCGAATATAATCCAACAACAAAAGAACTAAAAATATCAGAATTTATTACTGATGAAGCTCTATGTTCTTACGAAGGATTAATTAAAATTATTGAAGAACATTTTCCCGCTCGTCTTACAGAATTTAAAAAATTAATTAATCGGTATTACCTAGTACAACCTGCTATGATGAGACCTTTTACTCTCGGAATTAAAAACGGGAAAAAAGTAATGGGATCTCATAAACTTAGTATTTGGTACTCTATTATTATCAGACTTTGTTGCGTAGAAGATAAAAAATCTAATGACTTGAACTATGAGGAAGTTACATCTAAATTTAATACCCCTGGAGAAAGAGTTAGATATACAGCCCTTTTACGTGCTCTCCTAAATGCTGGGAAAAAAGAAGCTACAGCACTACTTAATACATCTAAAGAAAATCTAGCACGTGACTTGTATTCTGTCCGTACTAAAAATTCTGCTAGATGCCCAATTATACCTAGTACTACATTAGCTATCGATGAAATCTCTGTTCCAATACATATCGCTTATGAAATGTGTCGGGAAGGTTTCTTAGATTACTTAATGAAAGAGCTGAATTTTACCAAAAACGAAGCACTCAAAGCAACAAAAGAAGAATATAATAATCCGGAAACTCTGAAAATGTTTAAAGAGTATGCGGAAAAACAAATCGTACTAATGGTTTCCTAATTGGTACGTTAGGTGTGAATCCTAGAATATTACAGTACCTGAAAACTGTAGTATTAAATTTTGTGTATTGCTGGGAAGAATCTTATTTCTAATCAGCAGTTGAAAGTTATATTTACAAGAAAACAAAACCCTAAAAAAGAAGAGCTTATGAAGATAAAAAGAAAATTATATTCATCTTCGCTATCTTCTAACAGCCCCTGGAATCGTTCCGAACATATGAAAGCGCTTCACGCACAAGGACGATATACCGGAACTTCTAAAATTGGGCTGTGGAATTCTAGCGAAGAGAAAAGATTAAGAATGGCTCAGATTATGACTAAAAATGCCCTAGATAAAAATGCTAAAGGGTATGGATCTGAATATGCAATGAGAGTAAATAACCGAAACCTCCTTTTTAATAAATTTCAAGGAGAACAAGGATATATGTACTTCGTTAAATTTCCTAAGTCAGTTAAAATCGGATTCTCTAAGGACTGGGATAGGCGCATAAACTATCAATTTCCACACATGAATCATATCTTGGGTGGACAGGTTATAGCAATCATCTCTGGACCTACAACCGAATTAGCTGACCTAGAATTTGATACACTTATTAAATTTCAAGATTATACGAAACTTAATGAAACCGGAACAAAATATACTGAATTTCTAGATCTAAAAGTCAAAAAACAAGTATACGACTTCCTAAAACATAGAGTTTCTGAAAATAAAGACCTAGAATTTTTAATACAAAACTCACTGTAAATATAAACTATTCAACCCAACGACTATGGACAAAACCAGGCTAGTGTTGTGATAACCTAGTTTTAACCATGGAAAATATAGTCTTTGCAAGATAGAATGATATCTTGGGTAATCAATATAAGTTGGCTAAAGTATTGATTATCACAGAGTTAATCGCCAACCCTCTTTGCACGAGTACAGTATGTTTAGCATGAAGCTCAAGCTTAATGATTCATATGCAATTGAATTTCCCATCGCTGTTTGTGAGCCTTTAAATGCTGACTTCGATGGCGATACGTGCTCCATACAACTCGTCCCTCCAGAGGCAGCAGAAGAAACATATCTTAGGATGTCGCCAAGATATGTGAATGTTTATAAGAAAAATAATGAACCTATATTTAAATTTAACCACGAAACTTTGAATGGTCTTGCAGTTGCATCAGAATACGTATTTGATGATCAGGATGAATTAGAAAATCCTAGACACTTTTATACGGATTATGTGCAACTTCTTAAAGATGTTGAAGTAGAGAAAAAAATTAAAGTAGGTACTCCAATTACATTCACTGGAAAAATTGGAAATGTTGAATATACCGCTAAAACAACAAGTTATGGTAGACTTCGAATTTCTAAGATTCTAGACGCAGATATGGATGAAATTGGGATTTTATCTAATAAATATGAACGTATCAGTGCTAAAGCTGCTTCGAAATTATCTTTATATCTTAATCAATTTCCTGATGGAGTTGAGAAAAGAAAAGCATTACAGAAGCTTGCCCTCAGAATTGTTACATTAGCAGGAGTAGTTACGTTTGACTATAAAATTGTAGCTTAAGAAATAAATTATCTTGAGAAAATTCTATTAAAATGCTAGAACTATTAGAATAAAGTAGAATTAGCATCTCTATCTCTTAGATAAAATAGAGTTCAACGACTAAATATAGAACTGTATGAAGTTATATACAGATGATATAGTCTATCTAAATTAAGAAGATTTAGAATTAATGAAAACGTTATATGCTGATTGTGATACTGAGACGTATAAAAGAATATGTAATGTTGCAGATTCAAAAGATCTTACTGATAAACAAAAACTTCTTATAATGACTGAAGAATTTCGTTAATTATTTTTAGCGACTTAATAATTTTAATTATTAAGAAAAATAAGAGAATTGCTAGAACTATATATAAAATACTGAACTAGCATCAAGTAGTATTAACTATTTGTTCAACGACTATGTACTTATTATAAAATGATATAGTCTACCTTTATTGATTGAATAAAGAGTTAGTGAAATATGAAAAAGAAGTTTCTGAAAGTTTTAGTACAGATCTTAAAAATGAATTAGCACGTGCAAATCGTGTAAAACTAAACTCGATTGTAGCAATGTCAATGCCTAAAGAAAAAAAATTGGGCAATATAATGAAAATTAACTCATTATATTAAAATTATGTTAATTGCTGGAACTGTAAGAATTATAGAATTAGCATCAAGTAAAAGCTTAAATTATTTGTTCAACGACTATATACATAATATTAAAGATATAGTCTAAACTTATATAAAGTAATATAAGTATCATTGCAATTTATTGTTAGTGGAGTTGATGAAAAACCTGTTATTACACGAGGAACACTTTTGTCAGGATATACAGAAAAAGACTATCAGCTTCATTCAATCGAGAATAGATCACTACAGTCAATTTTAGTTTACCTTTAGTTGACTATAAATTCTACTAAATGCTGGAATTCTGTGAAGAGAATCAGCAGTTAATACAAAACTAAGTCATAAAGTTGTGAAATTATTATGGCAGGGAAATTGGAAAAATTTATATTAACAGATAAAGAAGAAATAGATTCTTTTAATAAATTAATTAGTTTAAATCCGCAACCTGGAAAATCTTTTGATAATTATTTAAAAGTTATCAATCGCGGTCATTATAAAATATGTTTATATAAATGGTTTACTGGATTAGATGAAGATATTTATGTAACTCAATCTCATTTATATAAACATTTGAATGATAATAGCAAATTTGTTAAAATAACACCTCAAATTTATTATGATGTTATAGTATTAGGTTTGACTAATATTAATGATCGTCCTAAATGTGAAATATGTGGAAAAATATCTAGATGGGATGGATTTAAAAGAGGTTATTTAAAAACATGTTCAGAAAAGTGTTCTGAACTATTAAGAGATAGTAGAATGTCTGAACAAGGATTAAAAAATTTTCACAAATTACAGACAAAAGAGTCTAGAGAAAAGCAGAGGGAATCACATAAAGGATGGAGTCCTTCAGAAAAACAAAGAAAACAAATTTCTCAACGAATGAAAGATTTCTATAAGACACCAAAAGGATTAGAAATGAGAAAGAATTCTAGTAGGTTATTATCTGAAAGAAATATTGAAATGATGAAAGATAAGTCTTATTATAACAAACGAACAGGAGGTAAATATAAAACAGGTATATATCATTCTAAAGTTTGGAATAAAGATTTTAATTATGATTCATCTTGGGAAATTAATTTTATAAAATTTTTTGAAAAGCAGAAATGGCAAAGTGAGATAAAAATATTTGATAGGTGTTTAGATTCTATTATTTATAAATGGGATGATGGAACTGAACATAGATATCTACCTGATTTTTACATCAAATTTAAATCAGGTCTTCAAGTTGTTATTGAGTTAAAACCAGCAAATCTAATAGAAAAAGATCCGGTGATTTTAGCCAAAAGAATAGCAGCGAAGAAATACTTTGCAAAAAGAAATATAAAATATATTATATTATCTGAAAATGAACTATTCACAACTAGATATATAAAGTATACTAAATTATCTGAAAGTTTAGGAATAGTTAATTCATTTAATATTTATGATTACATAGTTTAATTAAGATTTAGTTTTGTATTAATTCAACGACTATATGTAGAAACTTATGTGAATAAGAAAGGTATAGTCTAAGTCTTTATGAATAAATAAAGATATCACTGAAAAGTTAGTGGAGTTAGAAATAAAACCTGAACTTTATGGTAGCCCACTATAAATAACAAAGAAATGCTGGAAATAATAATAGACAGACGAAGTCAAAGTTTTTTAAAATCAGCAACTTATCAACGAGAAAAAGATGAATTATTAGTACTTTTTAAAACTTAATGTGTAGATTTGAAAAATTCTTAGAAACTCTAAGGCTTGTTGGAAGTATAGCAAGAACTATACTCTCTGGAATTGAAGAATATAGAAAAATTCAAGAAACAAAAGCTTATCGAGAGAATAAGAAAAATAATGTAAAATATCTACCAAGACCAAAAAGGTATAATAGTAGAAGAAAACAAAGATAAGATCAACGACTATGTATTGTTAGATTAAGGAAACTCTTTAATCATGATATAGTCTAATCTTACGTGAATAAGCGTAAGCAGGATAAGAGATTAGAAGACGTCTTTTAAAAATTATAATATCTAATCTCTTTGAATGGCCTAGTTCAGGATATTTAACACGACAAATTTCATTCCTTTTAAATAGTTTTATATATCATGAAGGAGAAGATCCAGAAAACACAGGATTACTCATTCCACGATATAAAGCATTAGGAAGAACAGCACCGAACGGAAAGGTATACCCAGACAAACCAATAGTAAATGGTTCTGAGGATGATCTTGTTCCAGTACGTTCGATTGTTACAAAAAGAACTGGAGATTTAAGCACAATTACACCAGACCTGATTGGAAAGAAATTTAGTTTTACTGATGGAGCAGCAATAGGATAAGTTTAGAATTGTCCATAAAAGTTTGTTATAGACTTTTATTAAACTTCAAGAATTGCTGGGAGTATTATCGCTATTTATTCTTCGCCTTGTAAAATAAAAAACTTAAGGCGAAAATTATATAGCGAGAGATAATCAGCAAAAGATATAGAAAATATATCTTCTTAACGACTATGTGTGAAGGAGAGATTAAAACACTCTTAAGATATAGTCTAGTAATCTATATAAAGTTTGTATAGGTTTAATCGTATCATTTGCTACATCATTAACTGAAGGTACTACTCAATTAAAATTGGTTGCTATATAAAATAGTATTATATAGAAAATCTTTGTAAAATGCTGGAAATTAAAAAAAAATAATCAGCATCAAGGAATATATTAATAACTTGTTCAACGACTATAAAAAAAGATCTTATTAATTTAAGAATGGTATAGTCTAAATTCATTCTAAAAGGATGAATAATCTTGCAGCATTAGGTCTGAAACATGGTGGCCATAGATTATATTTGTGGCGTATAATTTCAATAATTGCTGGAAATATTTGTAATAAAATAAATCAGCAGGGGAAAATAAAATCCCTTCAACGACTATAAATGAAACTAGATGAATTTCTGGATGATATAGTCTAACTTATAAATTATATTATAAGAGTAATTGGAACGTGTGCTTAATACAGAAGGAAATCTTAAAGCACCAAAACAATGTGAGTTTAGAGAGGAAGGCAGATGGATTTACCTAAAAGTTAGAGGAGGAGAATTAAAATATCCGAGACCTAATAATTGGGTAGGAGTAGGTAAGACAAAATTTGAGAAAGGTGACTTAATAGGGTCAGCTTATAATACTACCTCGCCTATTTACAAGTTGAACGCTCTCATAAAACTTATGCGTGCCAAAGGTGAATATAAAATTGCCGTCTAAGGAAGTAATTCTCTAGATTATAAGTAAGTAAATTTGGTGAAGCTAGTAACTAGTAATACCAAGCCTTGGATTAATAATTAGAATCTTAAGGTATAACGAATAAAGACTTACCAACTTTTTTATAAGTTGAATTTATATTCTAAACTATAATAAGAAAATTATAGATAAATTAGATGCTTATACATCAACGACAGGAATGACATATTCGGCTTTGGATGATAACGTGGCGGATTCCGGAAGAAAAAAGAAATCACATCAAAATTATGCGGATAGTCCGGGCTCAAGTGGAAGAAGATATACTCATGGTGCCAAGGTTGTGGTTACAGGATTGTTGAAAGATTATTATTACAGTCATAATAAGTTTGACCATAATGTATTTAATAATTTCGGCGGGACATATGATACAGTGGTTTCCGGAAAAAATAATATCTATATGTATAGAATATACACTTATGCCAGAAAATTGGATACATCATTTGCACCAACATCCACATGGCGAACATATTCGCGGGGAGATGGTTGATTTATTATGAAATAAAGTTATTAGTAACAGTCAGTGATTATGTGGCGGAGATGCAGGAAAGGACAGGTGATTATTATGAAAAGCAGATATTATGCAGTGATGTTATTATTGTGTATCGCAACAATATTTTCGAAGTCGACAACAGTAAAAGCAGAGGATAAGTATTATAAGTTTTTGGAAAAATATTTTACCATTGAAGAGAAGTATAAATCAAAATGGGGACAACAGGATGGCTTTACGTATCTTTGTGAAAAAAAAGATAATACCGTCACCATTGTTGGAATACCTATGGATAAAAAGAAGGTAGTTGTACCCGCCAAAATCAATGGGAAAAAGGTGGTAAAGATTTCTATTATGCCGGCGTTTGATTGGGCAGCGAATGAGGAATACCGCAATGAATTTTACGGAGAACATGAGGACAATCCGGTTCCAAAGGTTGAGTACTTGAGTATTCCGAAGACAGTCAAGGTTATAAATATTTATGCAGGAATAGGGCTGACGGAAGGGTATTGCGGAGAACTGCAGTCTTATCTGGTACATCTGAAGAAATTTAACGTGGCATCGGCTAACAAGTGGTATAGGTCATACAAGGGAGTATTGTATACTAAAAATGGAAAGAAATTAATTACTGTACCAAGAAAGTATACGGCAAAAACGGTCAAAGTAAAAAAGGGGACAACAAAGATAGCAGATTCCGCTTTTTCCTTCTGCACCAACATTAAAAAGGTGATCCTGCCGGATACGGTAAAGGTGATTGGACAGAGTGCGTTTGTGCGCTGTTCGTTGAATTACATTAGGATGCCTAGAAAACTGAAAGAATTAGGGGTGACAGCGTTTCGTAACTCTGCGTTGAAGAAGATAACAGTATACGGAAAAGTGGAATTGGATGAAACATTTAAATATTGTAAAAAGTTAAAAACAGTGGTGCTAAAGAAAGGTGTGAAAGAACTTGGAGAGCTTGTTTTTCATGAATGTCCCAAATTGAGAAGTGTCACGGTTCCTAAAGGCATAAAAAATCTTGGGTGGAATATTGACAGTATATTTTATTATCGTGGATTAAAGTGTAACCTTTCCAACATTACCATAAAAACACCAAAGAACTCAGAAATGTATAAGGAACGTAAATTTTTGAAGAAGCGATACAAAAAGGACTCCGGATGGTGGGACAAGGTATGCACGGATTTGCCGGAAATAAGATTGAAATCCCGGATATCGATGAAGAATTGGTGAATCCCACGGATAAACGGGTTTTTGCTATCGCCGAAGCTTTCGACAGAGGATACGATGTGGATAAAATACATGAGATGACACGTATCGATAAATGGTTTTTGGAGAGGTTACAAAATATCCATTATCTGAAAAATGAGCTGAATAAATATTCGACCATTACAGGAGTGAGTTCTGTTCTGCTTCGGAAAGCAAAACAAATGGGATTTTCAGATTTTCAGATCGGACGTCTGACAATCAAAGACGATCGGCTGACTGCTCATCAAAAAATGCTGGAAGTGCGTGAATATCGGAAAGGATTGGGAATTTTACCTTGTGTTAAACAGATAGATACGTTGGCCGGAGAATATCCGGCAATGACCAATTACCTGTATGTGACCTATAATGGGACGGAAAACGATATTCAGTATGAACATGACGGCCGGTCGGTCATTGTACTGGGTTCCGGAGCCTATCGGATCGGTAGTAGCGTAGAATTCGACTGGTGTGGGGTCAGTGCTTTGAATACGATCAATAAGATGGGATACCGTTCTGTGATGATTAATTATAATCCGGAGACGGTGAGTACGGATTACGATATCTGCGATCGTCTTTATTTCGACGAATTGTCTTTCGAGCGTGTGATGGATATTGTAGAGCTGGAAGAACCGAGGGGAGTGATTGTTTCTACCGGTGGACAAATTCCGAATAACCTGGCGATGCGTCTGAACGGTCAGCATGTCAATATTTTAGGTACATCGGCAGAATCCATCGACCGGGCCGAAGACCGTCAGAAATTTTCTACGATGTGTGATCACTTGGGTATCGATCAACCCCGCTGGAAAGAATTGACCAGTCTGGAGGATATTTATACGTTTGTCGATGAGGTCGGATTTCCTTTGTTGATTCGTCCTTCATATGTCCTTTCGGGAGCTGCAATGAATGTTGTATCCAATAGGGAAGAATTGGTTCATTTTCTCGAACTAGCTGCTGAAGTATCTAAAGATCATCCGGTTGTGGTGACCGAATTTATCGAACAGGCTAAAGAAGTAGAGATAGACGCTGTAGCTCAGCATGGAGAAATAAAAGCCTATGCCATTAGTGAACACGTAGAGTTTGCCGGCGTACATTCCGGAGATGCTACGATTGTCTTTCCGGCACAAAAACTATACGTGGAAACCATGCGGCGGATTAAAAGGATTGCCCGTGCTATTGCGAAAGAACTGAATATTTCCGGGCCTTTCAATATGCAATTTCTGGCCAAAGACAACGATATCAAAGTGATCGAATGTAACCTGCGTGCTTCGCGGAGTTTTCCGTTCGTATCGAAAGTTTTGAAATATAACTTTATCGAAATGGCAACCCGGATTATGTTGGGTGAACATGTAGCCGAATTGAATAAATCGGTTTTCGATTTGGATTATGTCGGAGTCAAAGCTTCTCAATTTTCGTTTGCCCGTTTGTTAAAGGCCGATCCGGTGTTAGGAGTGGATATGTCGTCTACCGGAGAGGTGGGATGTATCGGTGAAAACTATTACGAAGCTATCTTAAAGAGTATGATTTCTGTAGGTAACCGGATTCCTGAAAAGAATATTCTGATTTCTTCGGGCCCCAGCCGTTCAAAAGTGGAATTACTCAATTCTACAAAAATGCTCATTGCCAAAGGATATCATATTTTTGCAACAGCAGGCACGGCTAAGTTCTTTGAGGAAAACGGTATTCGTGTCACCATCCTTCATTGGCCCGACGAAGAGAAAGAACCGAATATTATGGACTACCTGCGGAATAAAAAAATAGATATGGTGATTAACATTCCGAAGAATCATACAAAACGGGAATTGGATAACGGTTATAAAATCCGCCGGGCTGCCGTGGATTATAATATCCCTCTGATTA
>ENA-OOXM01001913-OOXM01001913.1-human-gut-metagenome-genome-assembly--contig:-NODE-1913-length-14541-cov-2.183418_pt1 | contig 14541 bp, 10 predicted proteins | sample MGYA00241589_ERZ501347 | MGnify/ENA primary metagenome ERZ501347 (study PRJEB25962, sample SAMEA2042832) | human gut metagenome | biome: human gut; feature: human-associated habitat; material: faeces...
TGCATCTTCTCCACGCCGGAGACGACGGTGTCCTGCAGCAGCTCGGCAAGCTGCGGGAACTTCTCGAATGCGAAATGGAACGTCTCATGGGACCAATTCGTCAATCCCCACACGCCATAGCCGGCCGCCTTCAGATCGCGCAGCAGCCGCTCCATGCCGGGCAGCATGCGTGGCAGCGCGTCGTCGTAATGCGCGATGTAATAACGGAAGATCCCGGCGACGCGTTCTCCCTGCTCGGCCACCACATCGGGCCATATCGAATCGAAGTCCTCCCCGGCGTCCATACGGTCCTCGTATCCGAAGAAGCCGCAGGGGTCGTCGTCGGCGCAGATGCGGTCGACGGTCGCGTCGTCGAATCTGCCTTCAAGGCATGCCCGTGTCCGCCAATCCAGCAACACTCCGCAGAAATCGAAAACGACGTCGGTGATGGTCGGAACTGCAACGGTCATCGGGAAACCCTTCTTGTAGCGTGCGTCTGTCTTCCGCCAGTGTACCGTACCCATGTTCGTGAAGGACGTTTTCGTCTTCGCGTGCGGCGTTTCCTGAAAGTCATTGGGGCGGAAAGGCTCGCTTGGGTTTTTGAAAAAGGCTAATCTAGACGTTTTCGGAGATTGTGATGATTGTCATGCCGACCATTTCGAACATACAATCAATCCGAAATTAAATCAACATGTTGTCTGAATAGACGGGTGTCCTAGTGGAAAGCATTAGGAAGGGGCCGACGATGGCATATATCGAAATGGTGCACAGCTTCAAGCGCTACCATATGGGCGACATCACAATCACCGCCAACAACGATGTGAGTTTCGGCATCGAACGCGGCGAGCTTGCGATCATTCTGGGATCATCCGGAGCCGGCAAATCGACGGTGCTCAACATCCTGGGCGGCATGGACACGAATTCCGAAGGCAAGGTCATCATCGACGGCGTCGACATCTCGGACTTCAACGCGAAGCAACTGACCGATTACCGGCGCAACAACATCGGATTCGTGTTTCAGTTCTACAATCTGGTGGCCAACCTCACCGCCAAGGAGAACGTGGAACTCGCCTCCGAACTCGTCAAGAACGCGGCCGATCCAGTGCAGACGCTGGTCGATGTGGGACTTGGCGACCGCATCGACAATTTCCCCGCGCAGCTTTCCGGCGGCGAGCAGCAGCGCGTGGCCATCGCGAGAGCCGTGGCGAAGAACCCGAAGATCCTGCTATGCGACGAACCGACCGGCGCGCTCGACTACCATACCGGCAAGCAGGTGCTCCGCATCCTGCAGGACATGAGCCGCAAACGCGGGGCGACGGTGGTGATCGTGACGCACAACTCCGCGATCGCCCCCATCGCGGACAGGGTGATCCGCATGCACGACGCCCGCGTCAAATCAATCGAAACCAACGAGCATCCGATGGACATCGAGGAGCTGGAATGGTGAAACGCATGCTGTGGAAGGACATCCGGCAAACACTGTCCAAGTCGAAAGGCCGGGTCGTGTCCATCGTATGCCTCATGGCGCTTGGCTCATTCGCGCTGGTGGGACTGAAAGTCACCGGGCCGGACATGCAGGCGACCGCCGCCGACTTCTACGGGCGTAACAACCTCGCCGACATCACCGTGGTCTCCAACTACGGCATCTCCAAAGACGACGAGAGGATCATCGGCAAGGCCGACGGCATCAAGGAAGTCGAATACGGGTACTTCAAGGACGTGGTCATCTCCGGCACCGACAGGAGCATGCGCATCTATTCCAAACCCGATGCCGTCTCCACCTATGACGTGACGGAAGGACGACTGCCGAAGCGGACCGGCGAAATCGCGTTGGACATGAAAGAACGCGACAGATTCGCCGTCGGCAGCACCTTGAACGTCACCGAGAAAACGGACATCGCAGGCGGCACCGTGCTACGCCACCACAAATTCACCGTCGTCGGTTTCGTCCGGGCCAGCGAGACTCTGTCCTGCCTCAACATGGGACAATCCACGGCCGGCGGCGGCGAGCTCAAAGGCTATGCCGTGGCCGTTCCGGGAGAGTTCGATTCCGACGTGAAGATGATCGCCCGGGCGACCTACGAAGACACCGAGGGATTGGACTACTGGAGCGCCGAATACCGCGATGCCGTGCAGAAGCATAAGGATCAGCTCGTGACGTTGCTCGCGAACCAGCCAAAAGCCCGCGAAGCGACAATACGCAGCCAACAGCGCAAGAAAATCGACGAGGCCAAGGACAAAGTCAAAACATCCAAACAGCAGCTTGCCGACGCGCAACGGCAGCTGGACGATGCCAAACAGCAGATCGACAACGCCAAGGACCAGTTGAGCGAAGGCAGCGCCGAGGCAGTGGAGGAAGGGTCGGCGGCTGGCCACGGCGCAAGCGCAACTGGCCTTGGCCAACGCGTCGGTCGCCTCCGGACAGACGCAACTGCAGGCGGCACAGACGCAACTGGCTCAAGGACAGAACCAGCTCTCCGATTCATGGAACCAGCTGGCGAACGGCAAAACGCAGCTGGACGCGGCGCGAGAACAACTCGAAACAAGCAAAACCGTGCTCGACAAAGTCGGCGCGACGCTCGGCAAATGGGAACAGACCGGCATCACCGGCAAACTCTACGAACAAATACGCGGCAAATACGACATGGCGATCAACCAGTACAACGAAGCCTGCGCCGAATACAACAGACAGCTGAACGCCTACAATGCGGGACTGCAACAATACCAGAACGCCGTAGCGCGGCTCGACCAAGGCTCGCAGGCGTATCGGAGCAATGCGGACAATCTCGCACAGGCATCCAAACAGATAGCCGAAAAACAAAACGAGCTCGGCAAAGCGGTGTCGCAGGCCGGCAAGCAAGTCGCAGACGGCGTCACGCAGCTTATCCAAGGCCAGAGGGACATCGACAAGGCCGAAACGGAATACCAGAGCAAACTCGCCGAATTCAACGCGCAGAAGCCCGAAGCCGAACGCAAGATATCCGAAGCCGAACGGCAGATAACCCTCGCCGAGGAGAAGATCGACAATCTCACCGTCCCGGCCTATTCCGTCAGCGGCCGCCGCGAAGGCCTGACCTCGCAAGGCTACCGCGTGTACATGGTCATCGAAGGCATCGTGGCGAAACTGGCGGACATCTTCCCGATCTTCCTCTACTTCGTCGCGGCGCTCGTCACCTTCAGCACCATGGGACGCATGGTGGACGAGGAACGCACCAATTCCGGAACGTTGAAGGCGCTCGGCTACGGCAACGCGGATGTGATGCTCAAATTCACCGTATACGGATTCGCCGCATCCACCCTGGGCACATGCATCGGCGTGCTCGCCGGCCACACGCTGCTGCCGCTTATCGTCGCCCACGCATACAGCGCGGGATTCACCATGCCGGACATCATGCTCAAATTCCACCCCTGGATCACCATGGCCGCATTCGCACTTGCATGGATAAGCGCCGTCGTGCCGGCATGGCTGGCCGCGTCCAAGGAACTGCGCGAAAAACCGGCGAGCCTACTGCTGCCCAAGCCGCCGGCCAAAGGCTCGAAAATTCTTTTGGAACATTTCCCACCACTATGGAACCGTCTGAATTTCACACACAAAGTGACCGCCCGTAACATCTTCCGATACAAAACACGCATGTTCATGACGATCTTCGGCGTATGCGGAGCGGTATCCCTGCTGACGGCCGGCCTCGCCGTCCAATCCTCGATCGGACAGATAGGAAACCGACAGTTCGAGGAACTCATCCACTACGACCTGATCGTCGCCGAGGAATCCGACACCAACAGCGCGCAACGCGAGGAAATCGCCACGACGCTGAAGGGCAAAACCGTCCAATCCTCGACAGCGGTGCGCTACGAGGAACTGTCGAAAACCACAGGCAAGGAGAACGATAAGCAGTCGATCACCCTGCTGGCCACCGACGACGCATACAACTTCAACGAATACCTGACATTACGCGACCGCAAAACACACCAACCACAGATACTGGTCAACAATGGCGCGGTAATCTCCGAACGGCTCGCCGAAATGCTCAACGTCTCGGTCGGCGACACCTTCACGGTAAACGACGAAAACGGCGCGCAACGCACCATCAAAGTCGCCGGCATCAGCGAAATGTACATCGGCCATTTCATATTCATGAACGCGCAATGCTACGAACACGTGTTCGGCGACCAGTACAGCACAAACGCATACATGGTCAGACTGAAAGACCACAGCAACGCCAACACGGAACGCCAAGGCGCCAAATTCATGAAACTGGCCGCCGTGCGCGGCGTCGTGCAGAACACGACGCAGAAGAACATGGTGTCCACAATCGTGGGATCGCTCAACCAGATCATGGAAGTGCTGATTCTCGTGGCCGTGCTGCTGACCGTGGTGATCCTCTACGACCTGACCAACCTCAACGTGTCGGAACGCATACGCGAGCTATCCACGATCAAAGTGCTCGGCTTCCACACCAGCGAGACCACGATGTACATCTACCGCGAAACGATCCTGCTGTCACTGCTGGGCATACTCGCCGGATACGGCTTCGGAGAATGGCTGCACCGATACATCATCACCGAAGTGCCACCCGACGAAGTCATGTTCGACCCCGCCATCAGCTGGATCGCATTGGCGGCCCCGGCCATCGTCGTGGCCGTGGTACTAGCCGTGCTCGGCTGGATCGTATACCGCCAGCTCGAAACGGTGGACATGCTCGAAGCATTGAAATCAGTGGAATGACCCTCCACGAAACGGTCAGCGGAGCAGCTCGCCAAAAGCCCGGGGAACAGCCGCGACGACATCACCGGCAACAATCGGATGCCCGATCGCGCTCGCCGGAGTCTTGCCCGCATGTCCATACAGATGCGGACGATGCCATCCGCGCTGCTCCGACCCGCTGGCCATCGCGCCGGCAAGCCCATGCATATACGCGGCGGCCGCGGCGACCTCCGGAACCAAAGCCGGATCGTCGGACAGCATGTCGTCCTGCTGCGCCAGCAACGCGCCCAACACGCCGGCCAACACATCGCCCGAACCGGCGGTGGCCATCCAGGCAGGCGCGCGCCCGGACAGGATGATCCGCGTGTTCCCATCTCCATCAGCTCCAACCACAATGGTGACCGCGCCCTTAAGCAGCACCGTGGCCCCCGTAAGCTCATGCGCGCGCAACGCCGCCCGCAATGGCCGGGCCTCCACCCACTGCCTGGAAACAACATCAGCCATATCGGCATCCAACCGATTCAGCAATGCGGCCAATTCGCCGGCATGCGGAGTGATAACGACCTGCGGCACAACATGGCACGGCAGCAAATCCAACGCGCCGGCATCAACCACAATGGGAGGCATGCCCTCCGCCCGCTCGTTCCGCGAGCCATCGCCATCCTCCAACGCGTAATGATCCAGCAGCGCGGCAATGGTCGCACGCTGCATGTCATCACCGGAAGCAACGTCACCCTCGGCGGGCACGCCGGATCCAACCACCCACGACTGCACCCGGCCCTTGCCCAACACAGCCTCCGGCAACACGGACAATATCATATCCTGCGCACGCTGTGGCCCCAGATAACGCACCATGCCCACATTCGCGCACGCCGCGGCCCTCGCCGACAACACGGCAGCACCCGGATACCGCGCCGAACCAGTCACCAAACCAACCACTCCACGCGAATACTTGCCATCCGCAAGAGACGGAAGACGAACCGAATCCGCCACAAAATCGCCATCCGTCATCTCGGCAAACGGAACAGCATCATCGACATCGAAACCGAAATCGACCAACGTGATCCGTCCGCAAGCATACGAAGCCGGCGGCACCATCGCACACGGCTTCATCGCACCGAACGTCACCGTCACATCCGCAGGAATATACGGCCCCGGCAACGAACCATCATCAACACCCACACCCGACGGCGCATCGACGGCCACCACCAACGGCAAATCAGCGGAAGGGTCATTGTTCGGCAACGCAGGCTTGTCCGGCAACACGCCATCCATACCCAAAGACGAAGCCAACGTGCCAGCGACACCACGCAACGCGCCGACCACGCCAATCCCCGTCATAGCATCAAGCACCACATGCGCACCCCGCGCACACTCGACCGCAGCCTGCAGCCGCTCACCAGCCTCACCCGCGGAAAAACCAGACGTGCACCCAGAAATATCAGCCGCCGGATCCAACACCAACACACGCCCACCCGCACGAACAAACGCCCTAAACGCATCCTCATGCAACGAACGGCCAACAGCAACCGCGGTAACCTGCGCACCTTCACGCGCCAACTCAGCCCCCGCATACAAGCCATCGCCACCATTGTCCCCAGCGCCAGCCAACACCGTGACCCGCGCATCCTCAACATCCAAATCCTCATCATCAAGCAACGACAACGTCACACGAGCCACCGCAGAAGCAGCCATACGCATCAACGGCACACCATCATCCAACAAAGGACGCTCCAACTGCCGGACAACATCGGCGGAATAGGAACTATACAACAACGTCTGCAAACGGTCGGCATCATCGGAGACATCCATGGAAAATCCTTCCCCTCGGCGTGGAACCACAAACACCACTTTAGTCGTATATTAAAAACAACAAACAAAAACGGCATGGACGCCAAACAAGAAAACGGAGCGGAACATGGCATACATCGAAATGAAAAACAGCACCAAGCTCTACCACATGGGATCCACCACCATCACCGCCAACGACAACGTCTCCTTCACCATCGAACAAGGCGAACTCGCCATCATCCTCGGCGCATCCGGCGCAGGCAAATCAACAGTGCTCAACATCCTAGGAGGCATGGACACCAACACCTCAGGACAAGTAATCATCGACGGCAAAGACATCTCCAACTACACACCCAAACAACTCACCGCATACCGCCGCACCGACATCGGCTTCGTATTCCAGTTCTACAACCTCGTCGCCAACCTCACCGCACGCGAAAACGTAGAACTCGCCTCACAAATCGTTCCCGACGCACAAGACGCCCGACAGGCGCTCGCCGACGTAGGGCTTGCGGACCGCGTCGACAATTTTCCCGCGCAGTTGTCGGGCGGCGAGCAGCAGCGTGTGGCGATCGCTCGAGCGGTGGCGAAGAATCCGAAGATTCTGCTGTGTGACGAACCGACCGGCGCGCTTGACTACAACACCGGCAAGCAAGTGCTCCGCATTCTGCAGGACATGAGCCGCAAGAAGGGCGCGACAGTGGTGATCGTGACGCATAATTCTGCGATTGCGCCGATTGCGGACCGTGTAATTCGCATGCATGATGGACGTGTGTCATCGATTGAGGTCAACGAGCATCCGATGGATATCGAAGAGCTTGAATGGTGACGTTGCGACACGCTGTGATACGTATGATTTGCGTAAATGGCTGATTCGTGTAATATATGTGACTTGTGCACGGAAGCTAAGTCTTCCGGTGGGAACATTCCTGCGTAGCTCAGTTGGCAGAGCATCCGACTGTTAATCGGACGGTCACTGGTTCAAGCCCAGTCGCAGGAGCGCAGTTTCGGGTACTCCGGAACATATTCCTGCGTAGCTCAGTTGGCAGAGCATTCGACTGTTAATCGAACGGTCACTGGTTCAAGCCCAGTCGCAGGAGCTTTTTAGCCCTTGGTTTTCCAAGGGTTTTTTGTTTCCATAAGAACTTTTCGCTGCTATTCCAACGAATCGAGCACGTCGTCAATGAGTGTGCGGTCGTGTGCCGCATCAGCCTTGAGTCGAGGGAAGCGACGTATGACGTTGTCGGGACTTGCGTTGGCCGCACGTGCCACATTCGATTTTGACTCGCCATGCGCCACGGCGATTTCCGCGAGCCGATCCACTAGCGAATCCGAAACCTGCCGTATTTGCTCGCCAACCCATAACTGGGACAATTCGGGTGAAAGCGTGTAATCGTCCTGCAGCTCGCTTGAAGCCTCCTGAATGGCGGCCCATAGCACCATGAATGGCTTGCGGTAGTAGGCGATGCGTTCCTCGGACGGCTCGCTCTCCAACTGCTGCAATGCCTTGCGTTGCGTAGTGTTGTCACTCATGCGTCCCATCGTATGCCACGTTCGGTGGCGTTTTGGCATGTCATGGCGCGACACGCCCGGCATCTGTGGATAAGTGTTGTTCTCCGACCACAAGGTCGTTCCAAGTCGACGGGCGGTCTTCGAACGTGCCATGATATCGATTCCCCGATAGAGACGCGGACCACAGGAGGCCTCATGAACAAATGGGAATACCGTCGTCGTGTTCGACACAATAAGATGTCCGATGACATTGACAAGCGCAACCGGCACCGGTGCGCCGCGGCGATGGCCGTATGCGTATTGGCGAATATCGCGTTCACGATATGCTGCGCGCAACCTACGGCGTCGGCATACGCGCAATCGGCTGATGACGTGGCGCATGAAGTCGCACAAGCGGCATGCCGCACATCAATGCAGTGGCCTTTGGAGCACGCGCAAGTAATCGGCGAATATGATGCGCCGGCTAAACAATGGTTGCCTGGGCATCGCGGTTTGGATTTGCGTGCACGGCCGCAAGACGCCATCATCGCACCCGCGGATGGTGTGGTCGCCTTCAGTGGCAAAGTGGCGGGCAAATCCGTGGTAACGCTTCGCCACGGTGCGGAAACGGGAAGCCTGACGTCGACGTTTGAACCCGCGGTCACTACGCGACCGGTCGGGGCCGTCATCGCCAAGGGGGAGCGTTTCGCTCGTGTTGAAGGTGGCTCGGAACATTGCGCCGATGGATGTCTGCATTGGGGCCTCAAGAGCGGAGGACGTGATTATGCGGATCCGTCGGGCAGAGTGAGGTCGATGCGGGTTGAACTGAAACCGTTGTAACGGCCATATCCACGGGTGTTGTCGTTGTCCTGGGGTCGTGGCCTTAAAGAAAAAGTGCGGTATTCCGGCTATGATGCTGTCTGTACATTAGATTTCGAGGAGCGAGAAGCTTATGATCAAGGAATACGCGCGCCCTTTGGAACAGGGAATTGACTCGGACAAAAACATCTTCTCAGTACTTGAGGAGCGTGTGGAACGCACTCCTGACGACAATCTTGTCGAATACAAGAACGCTCAGGGCGAATGGGCGGCGTTCACCGCTGCGGAGTTCAAAAACAAGGTCGTCGCCCTCGCCAAAGGACTTATCGCTCGTGGCGTAATGCCTGGAGATTCGGTATCCATTATCGCGCATACCTGCTGGCAGTGGACCGCGCTTGATGTGGCCATCATGTCCATCGGCGCCCTTACCGTTCCGGTCTATGAAACGAATTCGCCGGCGCAGGTGAAGATGATTTTCAATGATGCCAATGTCAAGATGGCGTTCGCTGAGGATGATTTCCAGCGCGACAAAATCGAATCCGTCCGTGATCAGTGCCCGGATCTTGGCGACGTGCACGTCATCGGACTTGGTGCAATTGACACGATCATCGAATACGGCCGCGCGGTCTCCGACGCCGAATTCCTTGAACGTGAACAAGCGGTCAAAGGCTCCGATCTAGCCACCATCGTATATACGTCGGGATCCACTGGCACCCCGAAGGGCGTTGAACTGACGCATGCCAATTTCGTGTTCATCACCTATTCCGGCGTCAACTCCATGCCGGACATCGCCATGAAACCGAATCGTCGACTGCTGCTGTTCCTGCCGCTCGCCCATGTATTCGCCCGATACATGCAGTTCTTCTGCTTTGCCGGAAACGTTTCACTCGGTCTGTCCAGCAATCTGAAGACCATTCTCGCCGATTTCAAGGCGTTCAAACCGACGTTCATCCTCGCCGTGCCGCGGATTTTCGAAAAGATCTACAATGCGGCCTCGCAGAAGGCCGGAGCCGGTTTCAAGGGACGTGTTTTCGCTGACGCCACCCAGACGGCATACGATTGGTCGCATGCTCAGCAGTCCGGTGGGAGCATTCCACTCGCGCTGAACGCAAAACATGCCCTGTACAACAAGCTGGTGTATTCGTCAATCATGGAAGTGTTCGGCGGCCACGTCGAGTATGCGGTCTCCGGCGGAGCGCCGCTTGATTCCTCTATCGCGCATTTCTTCAACGGTGTCGGTCTGCCGCTATTGGAAGGCTACGGCATGACCGAAACGTGCGCCCCCTCGAGCGTCAATCCGACCGAAGGCTACAAGATCGGCACCATCGGCTTGCCTCTGCAAGGCGTGACCATGGGGGTCGACGAAGAAGGGGAGCTGTGCATAAAGAGCCCTGCCGTATGCGCCGGATACCACAACAATCCTGACGTTACCAAGCAGCAAATTGTCGATGGATGGCTGCATACCGGTGATCTCGGCTCCATTGATGATGACGGCTTCGTTTCCATCGTCGGGCGTAAGAAGGATCTCATCATCACCGCAGGCGGCAAGAACGTCTCCCCATGCGAGATGGAAGCATCCATCATGACTTCGCCGGTGGTGAGCCAATGCGTCATGATCGGCGATCGCAAGCCATTCATCGCCGCAATCATCTCCCTTGATTTGGCGGAGACGAACCTATGGCTGGAATCCAAGGGAGCGGAACAGGTCGCTGATTTGGATGAAGCCTCGAAGAACCCCATTGTGCGTGCGGAAGTGGAGCGTGCCGTCAACAAAGCCAATGAGCTCGCCTCACGTGCCGAATCAATCCGCAAGTTCGAAATCGTTCCCGACGAGTTCACTGAGGAGAACGGTTTGGTCACGCCGAGCATGAAGGCCCGCAGGCAGGCAGTGGTTGAACATTACCGGACGTTGATCGACAAGGTCATCTACGTGCCGAGGAAGCCGGCGGCTCACGCCGAATGATGTTCGAAATATGGTGGGGGCCGGTGACATCCGAGTGATGCCATCGGCCCCCCCCCTATCCGGAAGAATCCCGGAAGAATCATAGGCCCGCATCCGCCAGCGAAATGTAGCCGGGTTCAATCAGCGTTTTCTTGAGATTGTCGGCGCTGATCGCCAATGTCTCCTCATGGATGGTCGTAATTTTCTTCCCCTCGACCGTTGCGGAACGGATGAAACCGAGTTTGGAAAGTTTGCCCGAAGTGTTCAGTCGCACGCATGTCTGCGCGATGTCATCGGCCAACGCCTTGCGGTTCTCCATGGCGGTCATCCATTGCTTGCCGTTGACGATGTTCGGCATGGAACTGATATAGGCCCCATAGCCGGTGATTATCGGCCATTTTGCGTTTTCCTTGTTATCGGAATCGCTGTCGTCATCCGATGACGACGTCTTCGCAGGGTCAGGCACTGCCTGCCGTTTCAAGTCTTTTTTGCCCGTGATGCTGTCCACGATGCCGGAAATTGAGATGGAAGGGTTGATATCGGCTGAGGAACCTGTGTAGCCGAGTTTGTCCAACTCGTCGGCGATGTTCTTCGCCACATAGTCGTTGCAGGAGATGACGCCATCAAGGTGGACAGGGTGCGAATCGTCCTTGTCCGCGTCGAGACGTTCGGCAAGCACCGATTTGATTTGTTCGGCTTTTGACGAATCGAATGCCACGGACCGCCAGTCATCCTTGGTGGTCGAAGCGGTGAGCGTCTCGGAAGGAGATGCCGCTTTGCCGTCCTTGAAATACGGTTCGAGCACTTTCCAGATGCCTTTGAACATGTTCTGGGCGAAGGACGTGTCCGTTTTGGCATCATGTCCGTCGGCCGCGTCGTAGGGGAGTAGTACCTCGATTTGCTTGGGGGCATCGGACGATGCCTTGTCGAGCTCGAGCTTGTTGACGAGCTCTTTGGCTTGCAGTTCTCCAATCTGCTCGGCCGCGGTCATCGGCACGTACATGTCCGGCGCATACCCTTGAAGCGTATTGGAGATCAGAACGACCTTCATTCCTTCATTCTGCGCAAGCTGCAACGCCGAAACCAGCCGTTGCGCTGATTGCGCATAATCCTGTTCGTCCTCATCCGACGCGTCGGAGTTCCACGTGATATCATGCCGTGCATAGTCGCCGTATTGCCTGTCGGATTCCGGCATCTCGGCGACAGGCGCCACCACCAAGGTGGTTTTGGCTTTCGTGGACGAATGCTCGGTTCCGTTGATGTGATTCACCACATAGTCTTGGACGCTTTGACTTTGTTTGTCGAGGTTCGAAGCGGTTTTCACGGTGATGTCGCCGCTTTTGACACCGGTCCGTTTCAACGAGGACACGATTTCGGGAACGAGTTTTTCCCATTTGCTCAATGGCGTCTGTTGAGAGATGGTGATGCTGTCTGTCGGAGCGAAAATCGCCACATTGCCGGCATCGGCTGTTGCGCTGGATTGTGATGACGGCTGTTGCTGCGATTGCGAATCACCGTTGGGCGAGCAGGCCCCCATGGCTGTTGCCATGCAGACCGATGCCAGCAGAGCGAGCAGACGTTTCGCCGGGATTGTGCGATGCAGAATCATGCCATGTCCTTTGCTGAAGAATAGACGTTCCTTATACTGACCATCGATTGTAATATCCGGACGTCAAAAAGCCCGTACGCGTGTGTGATTGCGCATACGGGCTTTCGACAGCTCAGATAGATTACTCTGCCAGAGCCTTTGCCAGATTCTCGTCGAGGGCGTTCATGAAACCCTCGGTATCGAGCCAAGGCTGGTCCGGTCCGATGAGCATGGCCAGATCCTTGGTCATCTGTCCGCCTTCGACGGTGGAGATGATGACTTTCTCCAAAGTTTCGGCGAAATGCTTGACTTCCGGAGTGTTGTCAAGGTCGGCGCGATGCTTCAGACCGCCGGTCCATGCGAAGATGGAGGCGATCGGATTGGTCGAGGTCTTTTCACCCTTCTGCCAACGGCGATAATGGCGGGTCACGGTGCCGTGCGCGGCTTCGGCTTCGACGGTCTGCCCGTCGGGAGTCATCAGCACGGAGGTCATTAGGCCAAGGGAGCCGAATCCCTGTGCGACGGAATCCGACTGCACGTCGCCATCGTAGTTCTTGCAAGCCCAGATATAGCCGCCATGCCACTTGAGGGAGCTTGCCACCATGTCATCAATGAGTCGGTGCTCGTAGGTCAGGCCAGCCGCCTCGTACTTGTCCTTGTATTCGTTTTCGAACACCTCGGCGAACGTATCCTTGAACTGGCCGTCGTACGCCTTGAGAATCGTGTTCTTGGTGGACAGGTACACCGGATAGCCGCGCATCAGACCATAGTTGAAGCAGGCGCGTGCGAAACCTCGGATGGAATCGTTCACGTTGTATTGCACCTGGGCAACTCCGCCGTCAGGGCCATAATTGTAAACGACGTGCTCAATCGGCTCGGAGCCGTCTTCCGGAGTGAAGGTTACGGTGAGGGTGCCGGCTCCCGGAACCTTGAAATCAGTGGCTTTGTACTGGTCTCCGAAGGCGTGACGTGCCACGACGATCGGCTTGGTCCATCCCGGGACCAGGCGAGGCACATTGCTCATGACGATCGGCTCGCGGAAGATGGTGCCGCCGAGAATGTTGCGGATGGTACCATTGGGGGACTTCCACATCTTCTTGAGGCCGAACTCCTTGACGCGCGCCTCGTCCGGGGTGATGGTGGCGCATTTGACGCCGACATGTTCGCGCTGGATGGCCTTCGCCGCGTCGACGGTCACCTGATCGTCGGTGGCGTCGCGGTTTTCGATGCCCAGATCGTAATAATCCAAATCCACGTCGAGGTACGGCAGGATCAGACGGTTCTTGATGTCTTTCCAGATGACACGGGTCATCTCGTCGCCGTCGAGTTCGACGACTTTGCCTTCGACCTTGATTTTGGCCATGGTTTGTCCTCCCTGTCGGAATTGAAGGTGATGGGTTCCGTCTTATTACATGTGTGTTAATTCCGTATGGAAATGTCCAAAACCGTGGGGACACGCGCGAAGGCACTGTCATAGCTGAGCATTAGCCTTGAAACCATGTCTCAGGAAATTGAAATCGGTTTGGGCAAGAAGGGCCGTCTGGCCTATTCGCTGGACGATGTCTCCATCGTTCCCTCCCGTCGTACCCGTGATCCTCAGGATGTGTCCACCTCTTGGCAGGTCGACGCCTATGAATTCGACGTGCCGGTCATCGGCGCCCCGATGGATTCCGTGACCAGCCCGGCCACGGCCATCGCCATGGGCAAGATGGGCGCGCTTGGCGTGCTTGACCTAGAAGGATTGTGGACCCGCTATGACGATCCCCAGCCGCTGCTGGACGAAATCGCGCAGCTGCCTGCGGACAAGGCCACCGAACGCATCCAGCAGATTTACGCTGAGCCGATCAAGCCGGAACTCATCGTCGAACGTCTGCATGAGATTCGTGATGCCGGCGTCACCGTAGCCGGTGCGCTGTCTCCGCAGCGTACGCAGGATTATTATTCCACCGTGCTTGAGGCCGGTGTCGATCTGTTTGTCATTCGTGGCACCGTGGTGTCGGCGGAGCATGTCTCCAAGGACCATGAGCCCCTGAACCTTAAGAAATTCATCTATGACCTGGATGTCCCCGTCATTGTTGGCGGCGCGGCCAACTACACGGCTGCGTTGCATTTGATGCGCACGGGAGCCGCTGGCGTGCTTGTCGGCTTCGGTGGCGGTGCGGTATCCGCCAACCGCAACACGATTGGAGTGCACGCGCCGATGGCCACAGCCATCGCCGATGTCGC
>ENA-OOXM01001922-OOXM01001922.1-human-gut-metagenome-genome-assembly--contig:-NODE-1922-length-14498-cov-2.258118_pt1 | contig 14498 bp, 9 predicted proteins | sample MGYA00241589_ERZ501347 | MGnify/ENA primary metagenome ERZ501347 (study PRJEB25962, sample SAMEA2042832) | human gut metagenome | biome: human gut; feature: human-associated habitat; material: faeces...
AAAAATAAACCTAAATGTTAGATTCTTTTTCTCTTCTTAATGACATATACAACGCCGCTGACACAAAATACAACCGCTGCTCCAATCAATACCATAAAGATGATATCGCTTGTCTTAACAGTCTTTGATGTGCCATTGCTTCCACCATTGGAGGAAGTTCCGCTGCCACTGTTTCCACTGCTCTTTCCGGAAGATTTCTTTGGTGTGGATTTCTTCGGAGTAGCTTTTGTAACTTTGACAGTCTTCGTGGATTTTCCTGGCTTTGTATTATCGGAAGTTGCCGTTGCCACGTTCTTTACATTCTTTCCAGCAAGGGATGCATCTTTGAAAGTTACTTTATAAGTTACTTTCATGGATTTTTCACCCTCTAAGTTGGATTTTGTCTTAACGGTAAATCCGTTCTTTGTCATCTTGATCGTAGCTTTTTTGATTTCTTTTCCATCTGGACCAGTAACCTTAATGCTCTTTTCATCAATGACAGTTCCCGTTGTCTGTAAGGCATCTTTGATGACTACATTCTTTGCAACAGTACCTTTACGGTCGTTTGTTACAGTGATAGTGTACTGTCCCTGCCCGCCTACTTTGTAAGAATCTTTATCAGATGTCTTTTTCACTACTAAACGAGGGTCCGTACCCTTATCAACGTCAACTTCATGGTCAGTTGTTACTTCACCAGTATCTGCTTTACCAATTGCGATATTTTTCACTTTCTTGCCTACAAGGGACTTGGAAGTGAACTTAACGTCGTAATTAACAGTAAAGGATTCATCTTTTGCAAGATTCATACCAGTTTTAATAGTGTATGATGTTTTTGTAGTTGCGATCTGGACAGATTTTGTGATGTCTGTACCCTTTGTATCCAATACTTTGATCGTATCAGAAAGAATTTCAGCACCTTCTGTCTGTAAGGCATCTTCAATGATGACATTCTTTGCTTCAGCATTTTCTTTTGTCTGGCTGAGTTTTACAGTATAGTGACCTGTTTCGCCAACACCATAAACGTTTTTATCAGATGTTTTTTCGATAGCCATTTCCGGACCATCTACTGTGACTTCTTTTTCTGTCTCTACCCAATCAGATGTTGGGTGTTTTACTTCGTTTGTTGGTACGAAGCTATCAGGTGTCCATGAAGAAGGATCTTTTGGATTTTCCTTATCTGCTTTCTTTACAAGTGCAACATTTGTGATCACATCATCATCTGTTACAGTATCAGCTACCTTTACTTTAAAGGAAACGCTCTCTGACGCTCCAGCTGCTACGCTTGGAACAGTGAAAGATACATAAGATTTTCCGCTGATCTCGACTAATTTACCGCCAGAACCTTCAACATAAGTTGTTTTGTCTGGTACAGCATCCAGAACGAGGACGTTTTTCTTTTCCTCATTAGAAGTATTTGTTACTTCAATATTGTATGTGATCTCGTCTCCGGCTTTAACCTGTGTACCGGAAGCTGGCTCGGCACTCTTTAATGCAGTGAGTCCGTCTTCTACAGTAACCGGTGTCACATCGTTGTCTGTTTTTGCAGATGCGTTGTCCGCTTTTGCTTTTGCGATGTTCTTTACAGCCTGTCCTGCTAAAGAGCCATCTTTGAACAATACATCATATGTCACAGTAAATGTCTCGCCAAAGGCAAGGTCTCTTCCTGTCTCGATCGTGTAACCAGATGTATCCTTTGTGATGTTATCTACTTTATTTGTGATGTCTTTTCCGTTTGTATCTACAATCTTGATTGTAGCTGTCTGGATCTCAGCACCTTTTACCTGTAAAGCATCTTTGATAACAACATTTTTTGCAACCGCATTTTCTGTATCCTGTCCTACTGTTACTGTATAATGTCCAGTTTCGCCTACCTGATAAACATCTTTATCAGATGCTTTCTGGATAGTTAAGCTTGGAGCGATCACAGTAACTTCGTTATCATCCTCTACCCATGATGGCAGTGGATGGGTTACCTCATTTGTCTCCTGATAGGAGCTTAAATCAGTATCATCGTCTTTGTCAGTTACTTTTACTAACGCTTTGTTTGCAACCTGCTTGTCAGCACTTTCATTAACAGTTACCGTAAAGGATACGGTCTTTTCTTCTCCTGCTTTTAAAGTATCGATCGTAAATGCAACATAAGATACACCGTTGATATCTTTTACATTCCCGCCATCTTTGTATGTTGTGCCGGTTGGTACAGCGTCAAGGATATGGATGTTTGAGATGTCTTTTTCGGATGTGTTCTTTACTTTGATAGAGTATTTGATATCATCCCCCACATTGACAGTGCTGCCATTTGCTGGGTCAGAATCTTTTACAATCTCAAAGAGTGCATTTCCGTTTTCATCCTTATAAGTTCCCGGAGTTACATCCTTTGTTGTCGTTGTTGTTAAGTTTCCGGCAGTAGCTTTTGCTACATTTCGTACTTTCTCATTAGCAACAGACGCTTTTGTAAACTTCACATCATAAGTTACGGTAAATGCCTTACCATAGCTTAAATCTTTGCCAGTCTTAATAGTATAGCCGCTCTTTGTAGATTTGATTTCTACTTCTTTTGTGATATCTTTTCCATCAGGATCTGTGATCTTGATTGTATCTGTTAAGATATCTGCTGCATTATTTTCAATCGCATCTTTGATGATGACATCTTTTGCAGCCGCATCTTTTTCTGTCTCACTTACCTTTACAGTATAGTGTCCAGTATCGCCTACGCTGTATGTCTCTTTATCAGATGATTTTTCGATTGAAAGAGCAGGAACAACTTCTGTTACGATATATGGGATGGTGTGGATAACTTTATTGGTATCAACAAAATCATCATCTTCCCAATGCTTATCTGGCTCATCAGATGTTTTTACCTGTGCTACGTTTTTGATCGTTGCAAGTCCTGTTCCTGTTACTTTTACCTTAAAGGATTCTGTCTTAGACTCTCCTGCCTTTAAAGTATCAACTAAGAAAGTAACATAAGATTTGCCACTGATAGTCTTAAGAGTTCCACCAGATACATATTCCGTAAGTTCTGGAACCATATCCCGGATCATTACATTCTTCTTATCTTCTTTCGAAGTATTTGTGACAGTGATGTTATAAGTGATTTCATTACCTGTATTTACAACAGATCCACTTTCTGGATTTGCCGTTTTGATAGCTGTAAGTCCGTCTTCAATATCAACTGGTGTAACGGTATTATCTGTTTCTGCTTTTGCATTGTCTGCAACAGCTTCAGCTACGTTAGGGATATCTTTATTTGCTAAAGATGCATCCTTAAATACCACATCATAAGTTACAGTGAAAGATTCACCATACGCTAAGTTTCTGCCAGTGTTGATAGAGTAGCTATCATCTTTTGTCTCAATCTTGACATCTTTTGTGATGTCTTTTCCAGTAGTATCAGCAATCTTAACAGAATCTTTTACAATGCTTACGCCCTTAACCTGCAGTGCATCATTGATCCTTACATTGATTGCTTCTGCATCTTTCTTATCCTGTGTTACCTTTACAGTATAATGTCCAGTATCGGAAAGATTGTAAACCTTCTTATCAGAAGATTTTGTGATAGTAAGGTTTGGTGCATGAAGGGTTACTTCATTATCAGCCTTTACCTCATCTGCATTATCCGCTTTCGCATCAGCAATGTTCTTCACTTTCTTTCCATCTAAGGAATCAGATTCAAACAATGCATCGTATGTGATTGTGAATGTTTCATCTTTTGCAAGGTTTTCATTTGTATTAATAGAATAACTTCCATCTTTCACAGAAATCTCTGCTTTTTCAGTAATGTCTTTCTCACCTTTCATGATCTTAACATTGCTGATCTTTGTTCCGGCTACCTGCATGGCATCAGCAATAACAACATTTTCTGCTGTCGCATTCTTCTTTGTCTGTCTGACTACTACAGTGTAGTGTCCAGTCTCTCCAATAGAATAAACGCTTTTATCGGATTTCTTTGTGATAGAAAGTTCCGGTGTAACAGGTTCTGTCTTTACTCTGTTTGTAGCAAGTACCTGTGGTGCATTGCTTCCCCAGATAAGAACAGAGTTTGTTGTCTCTTTTCCAACGGATGCTGCCTGTGGGGTCGCACGATATGTTACTTTGATCGTATCTGCTTCTGTAAGGTCTTTTCCAGTTTCGATAGTAAATCCATCTTTTGCTTCATTTAATGTGATCTTAACATCTTTTGTGATATCATTACCATTAAATGTTACATGGAAAGAACCTTCTTTAATAAGGAAGTTATCTTTCTGGTCGAACTGGTCTTTGATGATAACCTTTTCAGCAGTTACATTTTCACGGCTCTGTCTGGCTGTGATCGTATATTGTGCTTCTTCGCCTAAGTAATACGTTGCTTTATCTGAGTCTTTATTCGGTGTGATAGATGGGCCGTTTGGTGTAACAGTTGCATCTGTCGTTACTTTTAAAGCTTCATCAGATACGGCATTGGCTACATTCTTGATTTCTTTACCAGCAAGCTTGTTATCTGTGATGACCATCTGGTATTCAATCTGCAGCTTTGTTTCTTTTGTCACTCCGACTGGGTTCCATGTCTTCTGTGTTTCCGGTTTCTTTCCAGCTTCAAGATCCCAGAGGCTATAATTTCCTTCTTTTACAAGGTGTCTCTTTGTCTTTAATGCGAAGGTGTTGTTCTTAACGGCTTCGTCATAAGATTCTTTCTTAATAACATTACCCTCTGCATCCATCAGCACAATGCTGGCTTTCTGCAGTTCGACACCTTCTGTCTGGATATCATCATCAATTACAAGGTTTCTTGCGACTGTACCGATCTGGGAGTTTGTAACATCGATTTTGTAAGTAACCGTATCACCGATCGCATATTTTTCCTTATCCGCTTTCTTTGTGATAACAAGGCGAGGACTGTTGATATATACAAGAGCATCCGCTTTTACTGTTTTTGCTTTGCCATCTGTTTTTTCAAGATTGGAAGCGGTTGCCTTTGCTGTATTTCTTACTTCTGTACCATTAACGATCTCTGTTGCTTTACCAGTATAAGTAATCGTCAGTTTGCTGCCGGAGGCAAGATAAGTATCTTTCAACTTCCATCCGTTACCGCTCTTTTCCAGAGTGATTTCAGGAGTACGGTCTTCGGTTTCGTTATATTTATCTGGATTTAACTTATTTGTTTCATCCGCTGTTCCTGCAACATGATATTTGATGGTTGTTCCCTTGCCGCCTGCGGCTTTAAAGGTTACTGTTTTTCCATCTTTTGTGGTCTCTACAATCTGGATATCATCATAGTTTACGATGAGTCCATCTGGTAAACTGATATCAGAGATGTCTACATCTTTTGCTACTGTGCCATCTGCACCGTTTGATGTTACATCTACCTGATATTTTACTAACTCATTTCCTGTCTCTTCTTCATAAACACGGAATTCGTTGTCTGCTCGGTTATCCTTTTTCTTCGCTTTATACTCATTGATGTATTTCTTTGCGATAGAAAGGTCTGCTGTATTGATGTAAAGTTCTGCATCATCTTTTACTTCATCGGCATTATTTGCTTTTGCAGAAGCAATATTGACGATTTCTTTACCATTTCCAGCTTTTGTTGTCTTAGCAGAAAATGTGATCGTTACTTCCGCATCTTTTGGCAGAGCGGAGATAGTTGCTTTGTATCCGTTTCCGTCTGCTGCAATATTGGACGTAACTTTTGATGTTGCTGTCTCATTACGAAGTTCTGGATTCAATTTATTGGTTGGGTCTGCTGTTCCGGCAACATGTTCTGTCACGGAATCAGGCACTCCACTCATCTTTAAAGAACCAGAAACAAGTTCTAATCCTTCAGGAAGTGTATCTGCGATTGTAACATTTTTAGCAATACCTTTATTGTTTTTTACCTTTACGGTAAAGTTTGCAGTGTCACCTACTTCGTACTCATACTTATCTACGACTTTATCAATCGATAATTCGCCGCCGTTTGTATAAGCTTCGGCATCATCCTGTGCAGCCCCCATAGCGTTTGTTGCTGTGGCTTTTGCAGTATTGTAATTTTCTTTTGCGTTTCCGCTCTCTAATGCAGTACAAGTGACGATTGTCTTAAATTCTTTTCCTGCTGGAAGGGAAGCGGCTGTTACCTTAACATTTTGTCCAGAAAAAGAACTGGTAGCTTCAATACCTTCTGTTTTTACGCTGGTGATCTTATACTCAGAAGGAATGGTGTCTGTTACATTTACATTTGCTGCATTTGTAGTTTTTCCTGTTTCCTTTGTTGTGATCGTAAAGACTACGTTATCGCCAACTTTATGTTCGTATTTGTCTACGACTTTATCCACAGCGAGTTTTGCCATCTTCATACGGACATTGACAGTATTAGATGTGTTAGTTTTTGTTCCGCTATCCTGTTTTGTTGTTAACGTACCCTTGTTAGGGATAACAACTTCTGTTTTATCAGCATTAAGATATTTAGAAAGGTTAGCTCCCGCTTTTACTTTTGCATGGAAATGAAGAGTAAATTTACCGCGCATTTCATCATCAGTAAGTTTATTAGCAGTAGCCGTTAATATCTGACCATTTGTCTTAATTGTAAAATTACTTGTTACGTTCTCGGTTTTCCCATCTCTTACTCTAGTTACAGTTGGATTTCCTGTAAATTCAAGGACACTTTCTAATGTATCTTTCCAAATAAAACTTTTTATTTGGCTTCCGACAGCATTACCACAAGTTGTAGATAATGTGTATTCAAATGAGTCAGATGAATTTGATAATGTAACATCTGTTTTTCCATTAACTGTTTTAGTTAACGGAAAATTAATAATCGTAGGACTATCGCCAGATCTATTACGAGCATCAAAAGATAAAAAGACCCCATTTGGCTGTTTACCGTCTTTTCCACCAGTAAAATAACGTATTTTCATTTTGTTGTTAGCTGGTGTTAACTGAGCCTGTACATACAGGGCATATCTCTGAGCGTTTGAACCAGTTCCTCCATCTGTCGCATCACTACTTGAATCGCAATAAACAGTATTATCTTTTACACTACCGCTCGGAAGTCGGTCTGCTGGCATGTTAAATCCAAGTGCTGTATCATCCTTTGCTGCACTAGCATTTTTTAATCCAGCCCATGTAACACGTCCCGGAGTACGGATCTCTAACCCCTGGTAGGAGTCAATATCCCAAAATGTCATATTGCCTTTCCATGTAGAACCTAAAGTAGATTTTCCGGCATCCGTTAATGTGTAGGTAACCACAATCCACTGATATCCACTATACCGGATACTCGCTGGCGTTTTTTTATGAAATGCAATATATGGACCATCCGCTCCGCTGATAGCACCATGAGCCTGTTCCACAGATACTTTTAAATCATATTTTTGCCCTTTTTCTGCTCCGTCAAGAGTTACACCGGAATATTTGATCCAATATCCATTATTAGAATCGTTGATTTTACTGGCATCTAACTTACCTGCAATCGGGGTACCAAGTTTAGGTTTTTCGCTGTCTTTCATCTCTTTCTTAGCCCATCTAGCTGCTGCATTATCAGTAGCAAGGCTAGAAGAATAAGTAACAGTTGCATTTTCTGTATTGATACTTAATTTGTTCATATCTGCCGCATTAATTGTATTCTGCTTCTTATCCGAATTCTTTACACGAGTCTTTATTGTCGTTGTTTCAGCATTAGCAACAATCGCTGTTCCTGGCACTGCTGTCGTCACAGCCATTGCCGTAGCCATTACGACAGAAGCGATTTTTTTCAGACTTCTAAACATAAATGACCTCCTGTTATGTTTTATAAAATTTTCAAGGTACGGTACCATAGTGCTATATAAAGCACCCAAGCTTGTTTGCTTTATAAGTCTATGGATTTGGTCTGTCTCGGCATTTCATAAGACATCCTCCTTTCTGACTGCTCCATCACAGTCCCACCTAATATGTAAAATTGATTTTTTGAAAGGAAGATGGAAAAAGAATCGAATTCCTTTTTGAGATAGAAATAAAAAAAGAAGTCATTATGACTTCTTTTTTAAAGACACGAACTGCTTTACTTATGTATGGAATCCTGTTATATTACTATTAATTTGATAAAATAAGAAAAGGTGAGGGCAACATGATAAAATATTTAGATTTGTTTGAAAAAGACATGAAAAAGCATAATGCAGATTATTTTGTAGAACAGATACAATTATACAAAAATATGTATACACACTATAAGAATACTTCTTGTCCAAGTCCAATTTATACAGGAATACTTAATCATGGAGATACACATTGTTTTTATTTTCCAACTAATGAAAATGTCAACCTTACTTGGGATGTTGACTTGATTTATAAAAAATTTTTGAAGTTTAACTCAACTAGCGAGAAGTCTCCCCCCTCTGCAGGCGGAGAGATGAATCGCCATTTATGCCATCAGCCAGTTACCATTGGGATGTAACCGCTTCAGTTTTGATAATGGCCATTGTTTATATGTTTTTCCGGGCTGTGATATATAACAGCCATTTTTATCAATTAAGTAGGCACTTGTTCCAGTAAAACTACAGATGAACAGCTTCTTTCCATCAGCAAGTACACTATCCCATAACTTAAATCCATTCACCTGTGTTGTATTTTTCTTATTACGGACTGCCTTCGTATTTGGGTTCTTCCTTCCTTTCCTTGGGATTGCTTCATGCAGGGAGCGTTTGGACTTCCGTATCTGTTTGTAATGCATAGTCTGACAGATATTCTTGACAGTAGAAGCCTCTTTCCCAAACAGCGAGATAGCCACCGCATCATTCGCATGGCTTTTCGGAAGACGTAACTGCTTTCGGTCAGCTGCCGTTATATTCCCATAGGTAAATGCGGCCTGTGGATATCTGGCAAATAAACGCTTTCTCAGGATGTTCATAAAAGTAGCATCCCTTAATCCACGGGCAACCTTTTTATTGTTTTCCATCCAGGAATACAGGATCCCGCCGGGTTGATGTGCTTTTGTTGTATGGCAGTGGTCGCATACACTGATGATGTATTTGGGATTATCTGTTGCCCCTCGGCTGCGGAACAGGATATGATGAGCAACCAGCTTTACTGTTGTCCCATCTGCCTTACGGGTAGTCCCCGCTTTTGCCTTACAGCAGGCGCATTGATAGTTATCCCTTGCGAAAATATATGCTCTCAGGTTTTCTGCATCATACATCGGTCCACGCTGGTACATCTCTCCATGTATCGTTGGGTCATTCATCCGGGCCATATCAAACCGACCGGCCTCGATCACCAGATTTCTTGTGATAGGATCCGGAAGGTATTTCAGGTACCGGTCAATGATACGGAAATGATGGTCACACTTCGACTGCAGTGACGGCGGCAGCCATCCTTTTAGTCTTGGTGACTGTGTGGTTGTTTTTACTTTTCTCCAATGCTGTCCTCTGCGGTTTGCTTTTTCAAAATACATGCGTTTCGTATGATGTCTCCATTTCGGCTTACGATACCGTACTTTACGGTATCTACGCCCACGCCGCATTACTGTTCTTGTCGCTAACAGGGAACGTTTCTCCATAGACGAACGAAGCGCATGTTCATCCTTAAGAATCACTCTGTCTCCACAGGTAATCCCAACACCAATATGCTGTGAACCAGTATCAATACCAATGCATCCTTCCTGTGTTGCACATCCGGTCTTATACAATAGCTGAATGGTAAACGGATGCCTGCATACAACAGAAGCTGTTTTCTTTTTCAGTAACAGACGGGCTTTTCTTGGATTGGTAGGCATCAAAGCCCTTCCATTGCGCCCGATCACAAGTACACTCATAAGAGTCTCCTTTCTGTTCTTACATAATACAGGGAACGAAACCGTCCCTGCCGCATGTCTGCGTAAGGTCCCTTCGCCAATGTCATGAGGCTTGATCCTTCGGGTCTGTATGGCTTCCCACGCCATGATCAGTTGCCCGGATACCAGTCCCTGCTAGGGTTCACAGGGCGGTATCATGACACTCATAACGTAGTTCATCTGGCAGTATCTGCCTCCGGCATCCCGGCACAGACTTACTAAAATCACTGAGGCTAGTCAAATGGCTCTTGCAAGCCCCCGCTTCAAGATCTCTTTAGAGATCTAAGCGGTGGGTAATTGACCACAACAAGATATATAAGCCTAAAAGATTTTGAAAAAATCTTTTCATCTGATTTAAAAGAGTCTCAAGAAGAGATAAAAAGAATATATAATTCTGTAAAAAATATATTTCCTCATACATATAATAATATTTTAACAATATTTTTTAAACCTATGCATAAAAATTTAATCCTCGATGGGAGACATCGTTACATAGAATTTAAAAAATTTAAGAAAAATCAGCTAATAAATTTTTCTTATCTTAATAGCGAAGACATAATGGATTGTATCCCAACAGCATTTGATTTGGTAAAATATATCATTTTAAACAACTTAAGTGAAATGAAATCTTTTTATGATCAAAAAAAGAACATCGAAACAATGAATTTTGAATTTTATGGTTTATCTCTTTTTTAAAATTTCTGTGATTGTATTATTTTTCATATATATAATATTATTACCTATTATATATCTTCTAATAATATAACTTTTTCCCGGACGTCCAAGTTCTACATTCACTTTTCGATTTTCTCCTAATGCATCGAGAGCTTTTTCATCTGCATAGATAATAGTTTTTGAAAGTTTTTCTTTATTTTCATCTTTAATATGAAATGGCGTAATATTACAGCAAGTTTCGGTCACTTTACATCTCTCCCTCTTTTATAAATTCTCTAATAATATGTACAAATTTTATGTCATGAGACATACATCTGATAAAAAGGCATCTACACGCATGATTGCTTGCAAAAACAAATGTTTTCTTTGAGCAAATGTTTCTATACTAGACTTTGTTTCAAGCGCATTACCATTTAAAGTTACTCCATATTGTCGCAATATGGAATCCAACGCTTTTTTTTGAGCAGGCGCTAATTGGAATCCGGTCATGTATAATGGATTCAAAGTATAGCCATCGTCTGTAAACAATACTGTCTCTCCCTCCAGCCGTATATATATCTGAATGCAATCATTTGCATTATTATAAAATGGGGTTGTTATTTCATAAAATTCTCCCATCTTCTTAAAGACTATTTCTTCTTTTAACCAATGTGCATATGTATCTATTAGTTTCTGAATACTCATAGTTATCCTCTTTTCTCGCATGTTTATAAAAATTTATATTGATATTCTATCTTTGGAAATTTTACTACATTTAATTTGTTTAATTTTATGTTTTTTATGGAAAACAAAAAAGGAGCCACGCATGGCTCCCGAATGCTATCTGTATAGCATTAATAAAATTTTATATACATATATATACTTGCCTAATATTCAGTTTTTGATGCTTTGTCTAGTAGTTACGCCATGTTCCAGTTACCCACGGATTGTACTGATTACCTGCACAATCTTCTGTATAAGCCTGCATAAAGTATTCAGGATTAACTTCAAAATCCACAGGGTTATCTTCTTTACCTTTGCTAATAATCATACTTAGGAAATCGAATCTTGTACTTGTAGCAGGAGGGTTGTATTTTTCAAATTCCTTACTTGGCTTGCTATAATACTGAGAATGATATTTATATGCCTCTGCATCGGAAAATAAAAAGAATGGCATTGAATAACTCCATAGCCCGTGTCCAGAGGAATCTTGTGTAGAAGGATCCATACGATAAACATCTAAGTTATACCACTTTCCATCTATTGAAACTTTTAATCTCGCTCCACCATAAGATTCATTCACATACATGGTTTTAATTCCTGCGCTAGAAAGTAATTCATCCAAAAAATCATTGTAGCCATATTGTGTTGCTTTACCCTTTAAAATACAGTTTACAGTATTCTCTGGCTCGTATGACCAGTATTCTCCGTAAACTCTTTTTAAATGATCGCAAGTCCAAATGGTTAATTTTAGGATTTTTTCCTGTGTTGACATGCTATTGTTGACTATTTTTAAAGCCTGCTTTATCTTTGCTTCAGTTGCTTCACTGGCATGATAATCATCTGCAATAACTTTTACATGACACTTGAAAGCTTTTCCATCAACTTTTGCTGTGATAACAGCAGTTCCCTTGCTTACAGCCTGTATAGTTCCTAAATTTTTTGAGCTGGAAGTTGCTCTGTCAGCCCATGCTACTTTATTATTGGAACTAGACCATTTTACAACATTTTTTGCATTATGTAGAACTAAATCAACACCGCTACCAGCTTGAAGAGTCACACTTGTTTTGCTTAACCACATCTTTTTAGACGAAGAATTCGATTCTTTTTTCTTCGTAGATTTTTTGCGCTTCCTTTTGACCACAACTTTGCATTTCAGCTTTTTCTTACCTACTTTTGCAGTGATCACAGCCTTGCCTGCCTTGCGAGCTTTGAGCTTTCCGGTCTTTGTAACAGTAACAACCTTTTTCTTAGAAGATTTCCACTTGATACGTTTGGCCCGTTTCTTGCTGATACCCTTCACCTTAAGTTTCTTACTCTGCCCGACTGTCATGGTAATCTTTGTTTTACTCAGTTTAGGCTTTGTTGCTGCATTTACCTGGGTTGCCGGGAAGATGGAAAACACCATCATCAATGCCAGAATCCATGCAAATGTCTGTTTAAAGATTCTACTTGTTGCTTTTGTTTTCATAGCAAAAACTCCCTTCATTATTTAATTTTTCTCGGTCTTTCGACCACTCTTATCGTATCATATCCCACATAAAAAGAATTTTTGTAAGAAATTATCCACTGATACGATAAATACTTTCCCCTTGATTTTGGAGCTAGAGACATTATAACATGGAATCGGATTCCATGAAAAGGTCTATATTTCATCGAAGTTATTTAATTCTTTCGTTAATTCGAATGAAATGATTTCCTCCTCTTTTGTATTTCTATATGCTTTTTCCTTGTGCATATAGTCTGCACATTCAGCTCCCGTATAATCTTTAAATTTTTTTACAACTCGATTTAATATATCTATTTCATCTTGAGTCAATACAGAATAATCTACAAACAATGATGAGGGATGAATATGAAACTTTTGCGAAAAATTATCAGATTCTTCCCTTGTTATAATTAAATTTTCCAAATTCATGAGGCTGTTATGACCAATAGGTAATGCACCCATAGGTTCATGTGTATATACTAAGCCAGTTATAGCAACAAATCTTTCCTTGAAAGATATAGCATCGGCATACCACAACATCTTCATTAGTTTAACTTTAAATACAGAACCTAATTTTTCAGCAAAATAAGAAATGGTTGCTTCTATTTTATCAATATTTACGACAGTGAATCCATTATCTATAGACGGTGTATTATAATTTCTATAATTAAGCAATAGTCTTTCTCGAGAATCAATTTCTTTTATTTTTTTCCTGATTTTCTTTTCTTCTACAAACGTAAACCGTTCCTTATTGTTTTCAAAATATTCTAACGCCTTGACAGGTTCTTTAATCAGCCGTAAGGCAGCATCGCAAGATTCACTTTGAATAGATTTAGTCTCATAACGAGCAATGGAATCTTCTTTCCATCCAAGCAATTTAGATAAATTTACTTGTGATAAATTATATTTTTCTCTAATCTCTATGATGTCATCAGAGGTTAATAAATTATGCTTTTTACGATATGCATTTTTTGCATTAAGTATGTTTTGATTTAACATCTTTCCTGTTTCAAATTCATTTTCATCCTCTTCATTGTCTATATTGAGACATCTGAAAAAGGTTTCATCGTATGTTACTAAATCACCTCTTACCATTAATGTCGTGCTACGGGCAATTTTTAAAAGCTCATGCTTATGATCACATAATGGGCAGTCCATGTATATTTTTTCTATTATTTTTTCACTTGTCATTTCTAATCACCTCTATTCTTAATTTTAAATTAATTATGTTTAAAAGGGAATCGCATTTTCCATTTTGCATAATGAAATGATACACATAAAATATGTTTATGAGTTTTTTCTTTAATCTTTAATTTTATGTATATTTGGCGATTGTTTATTTCATCACCAAAAACAAACAAATATGGAGGTTCTGGATCATCTATGTCTATCAGAGTCTCCGAATACTTTTCTATTGTTAATTTTCGTAAACAAGCTGCAACATCTGATGCATCGTAGTCAAAATCTGACATTGTTTGTGTTGTTGAAAATTTAGGATCTTTCTTTTTTGAACGAACAATTTCTAAATCTGTTTCTGGATCAAATGATTCTGAATCTATGAAAGCATGTAACTTTTTTAAAATGCCTAAAATATATTTCCGGGATTGGATACTACTTAATTTCACTGATACACTCCTTATATATTCTTTTGATTAAAAGGTATACCATGAATAAATATATTGTCAATCTATTAATATGCTTTTTTCAAAAGCTTCAAGTAATCTATTGGTTTATATGGAATATAAAGCGTGATGCATTGATGTAAAAAAGAATCCGATTAAAACCTCAGACGATAAGAATTCGATTCTTTTTTATTGCATTTTGATTTAAGGTGTGATACAGTAAATATAGAAAAGGGAAGTTGAAACATTCTCCCCGTTAGTTTTATTTTAC